>Ga0082335_1000068_pt1 | contig 315777 bp, 249 predicted proteins | sample Subgrocontami58m_FD_72375 | JGI IMG/M metagenome (GOLD analysis project Ga0082335, IMG submission 72375) | Subsurface groundwater microbial communities from S. Glens Falls, New York, USA - GMW37 contaminated, 5.8 m (SPADES assembly) (version 2) ... | reverse complement strand
GAGCGCGTGGTACATCATTGTCTCGAAAAGAATCCGGAAGAAAGATTTCATTCGGCCAGCGATTTGGCATTCGCGATCGAGGCAGTCTCGGGATCGGCGACAGTGTCGGGTTCAGCCGCCACCGTCCTCGCCGCTCTGCCAGCTTCGAAAAGAAAACGTCGCGAACTCGTCGCCTGGGCTGCGGCAGGTCTTTTCTTAATCGCCGCGATTGTGCTCGCCTTCATTTATTTTCGCCGCCCACCCGCGGACGAACGAGCCATGCGCTTTGTCATCGCGTTGCCTGAGAAGGCGACGGACGTTTCGGTTCCGGTTATTTCACCGGACGGGCGCACGGTTGTGTTCCTCGCGAGCTTTGAGGGCAAACGCTTCATCTATGCACGAACAATGGATTCCCTAACTGCACAACGGTTAGCTGGGACTGACGATGCAAGCCTTCCTTTCTGGTCACCCGACAGCCGTTATCTAGCGTTCTTTTCCGAGAACAAACTTAAGAAGGTCGAAGCGACCGGAGGCTCGGCGCAGACCATTTGTGACGTGCGCTCACCAGGCAGCGGCACGTGGAATCGAGAGGGCGTGATTCTTTTCGGGATTGAGAACGCCCCAATTCAGCGTGTTTCTGCGTCGGGCGGGATTGCAACGCCAGCCCTGAAGCTCGACGAATCACGAAAGGAAACTGGTCATTATTCACCGAGCTTTTTGCCCGACGGTCGCCATTTTCTCTATGAGAGCTGGATCGCAGCAGCGGAAGACGCTGCCATCTTTGTCGCCTCGCTCGACAGCAGCGATCGTAAGCTGCTGCTGAAGAATGATTCGAATGCGATATACGCGGCGCCGGGCTTTTTGCTGTTCGCGCGGGAGACCACGCTAATGGCTCAGCCCTTCGATGCCGCCAGGTTACAACTGAGCGGCGAGCCATTTCCGGTGACCGAACAAGTCATATTCACGGGCCAATATAGTTACTCGAACTTTTCAATTTCCGAAACCGGCACGATGGTGTTCTGTAGCGGCAGCGTCTCCCAGCGCCAGTTAGTCTGGTTCGACCGGCAGGGCAAGTCTTTGGGACCTGTTGGCCCACCCGGTGAGTATAATGACATCGTACTTTCACCGGATGAGAAGAGAGTAGCGACGCAACGGATTGTCAGCACCAACAGCGACATCTGGTTAGTGGATCTGGCGCGGGGACTTCCTTCGCGATTCACCTTCGATGCGGCTACCGAGGACGATCCTATTTGGTCGGCGGATGGGAGCACCATTGTATTCAGTTCGACCCGCAATGGCCGCTTCGATCTTTATCGAAAGGTTTCCAGCGGTGCCGGCAACGAAGAGTTGCTGTCCAAGTCGGAAATCGACAAGGAGGGGACAGATTGGTCTGCGGATGGTCGCTTCGTTCTTTTTGATCAGTCCGGCTCGAATGGCGGAACAGACATTGGGATCCTGCCGCTCTTTGGCGATGGCAAACCTTACCCGTTGCTGCAGAGTCCTTTTAGCGAATACCAGGGACACTTCGCTCCTGATGGAAAGTGGTTCGCCTACACCTCAAATGAATCCGGAAGAGCTGAGGTTTACGTGCAGAGTTTTCCGCCATCCGGTGGCAAGTGGCAAGTCTCTACCGGCGGCGGCGCGCAACCTCGTTGGCGTCGTGATAGCAAAGAGCTTTTTTATATCGCTCCCGACCGAAAGTTGATGGCCGTGGAGGTGAAATTGGGTTCAACGTTCGAAACCAGTGCGCCGAAAGCACTCTTTCAAACACAGGTCGTAAGATACGAGGCGCCGAATCGCTATGTCGTCACCGGAGACGGTCAGCGTTTCCTCGTCAACTCTTCAGTAGAGGAACTCAGCCAAACGCCAATCACGGTTGTGCTGAACTGGACCGCCGGCTTGAAGAAGTAACGCGAGCAGTTAGCTGGGAATATTAGATGACACGCATTGACGCAAGCCGCGAAGACTTGGGCTACGTAGGATGAGCATCAGCACCGGCACAAAACTCGGTCGCTATGAAATCCGCGCAAAGATTGGCGCGGGTGGAATGGGCGAGGTGTATCTGGCCGAAGACGAGCAGCTGCATCGCAAGGTCGCGCAAATATGAAACACTGCCCACAATGCAATCGCGTTGATCCTGACGACACGCTCGTTCTTCTGTCGTGCTGACGGCTCTGGATGCAGAATCAATTCTGATGTAAGGCGGAGTGTGTTAAGGTAAGGAATAAGGAGTGAGGTAATGCGAAGAGAGGCCAAGATAACCAGCAAAGGACAGATTACTGTTCCGCGAGAAGTGCGTCATGCGCTGGGGGTAAAACCAGGGGATAAGCTTGTTTTCGAACAGAATGGCAAAGATGTTTCCGTGCGACCGGTGAGAAACAAAAGTGTCTTCGCGAAATATCGGGGCATCGGAAACCCTGGGCTGGCTTCTGGTCGAGCCGCCGTCGTTCAGAAAACCCGCGAGCTTCGCGGTCGCGAAGCAAAGAAATGATTACAGCCATCGATACCAACGTGCTCGTCGCACTTTGGGACCGAAACGATACGCTGAACTCAGCGGCCCAGGCCGCTCTTGATGCTGCGTTCGCTCGAGGCAAACTAGTGATCAGCGGCGCCGTCTTTGCCGAGTTATTGGCGTTCCCGCGGCGGACCGAAACCTTTTTAGATGAGTTCCTGAAGGACACCGGAATTGCCGTCGAGTGGACCACCGACGAGTCTGTCTGGCGAGTCGCCGGAAAAGCTTTTCAGAGATACGCAAACCGTCGTCGAAAAAAGTCGGTCGGTGGCCCGCGGCGAATCCTGGCAGACTTCCTCATCGGCGCGCACGCGCTTGAGAAGAGTTACAGTTTACTCACTCTCGATGACGGCATTTATCGTGCCGCCTTTCCCAAACTACAGATTGTCAAGGTTTGATTGTGTCGAAGAATGAAGCGCTGCCCGCAATGCAACCGAGTTGAAACCGACGACACACTCGTTTTCTGTCGCGCGGATGGAACGGCTTTGATCAGCGACTCTGGCTCGGTCGGCGCGGACGGAGGGACGATGAAGTTTGGGCCTGCGCCAGCGTCGAGCGAAATCGAGACCAGCGTTTTGCCGCACGCGTCAACCTCTCCAGAGATCAATCGTCCTACCGGGCCGACGACGATGCCGGGTTGGGTGAAAAAGATAAGGCTTTTGAATGGCTGGAAAAAGGCTTTCAGACCAAAGCCGATCAAACGTATATCAAATGGACGATCCCGTTTGAATCTCTCCGCGACGACCCGCGATACAAGGATCTGCTGAAACGGATGGGTTTGCCGGAATAGAATTGAACGAATGAATAAAGAGCTGTCAGCAAATGCCGAACTGTCGCACTACCGCATCGTCTCGAAGATAGGCGCGGGCGGGATGGGTGAGGTCTATCTGGCGCAGGACACGAAACTTGATCGCAAAGTTGCGCTGAAGATGTTGCCTGCCGACCTCGCCGCCAATCAGGATCGGATGCGGCGCTTTGTGCAGGAGGCGAAAGCTGCGGCCGCACTCAATCACCCGAACATCGCGACCATCCATGAAATTGGCGAGAGCGATGGCGTGAACTTCATTGCGATGGAGTTTATCGATGGAGTCACGCTGCGCGAGAAGATTCATCAGGAGCGCACTGAACTCAGAAAGTTGCTCCGGTTCCTGCAACACGCGGCCGAAGGTTTGGCGAAAGCGCACGCGGCCGGAATTGTCCATCGCGATCTCAAACCCGACAACATCATGATCACCCGTGATGGCCACGCGAAGATCCTGGACTTTGGTTTGGCGAAATTAATTGAAGGACAGGGAGAAGGGGCGATGGGGGGAGGGGGCGATGAGAATCCCACGATCGCCTTATCTCCCCATCACCCCGTCACCCCATCTCCCCTTCCCCGCGACTCCCCATCCGGCACCTCGCCCGGCATCATCATGGGCACGGTCGGTTACATGTCGCCCGAGCAGGCGCAGGGCAAGACCAACGAAATTGATCAGCGCTCGGACATCTTCTCGTTCGGCTGCATCTTGTACGAAGCAGTCACCGGCCATAAGGCGTTCGAGGGCAAGGACACAATTGATTCGCTCAACAAAATCATTCGCGAGCCGGCAAGGCCTATCAGCAGTTTGAATCCAACCGCGCCCGCCGATCTAGAAAGGATCGTCCGCCGCTGCCTGGCAAAGGACCCGGACGACAGATTTCAATCGATCAAAGAAGTCGCGATTGAGTTGAAAGAATTGCGTCGCCAGGTGGAAGGAGCTGGAGTTGATACGACAGTGCCGCCAGCCAGGAGCGGAGCGGCAACGGGCGCGACCGCGGAGCCCACACCACTTGAGATCGCACGTCTGCAGACCGATATTCCGTCGTCTTCGCCCCTGACCCGTGCATCGAGCGCCGAATACATCGTCAGTGGAATCAAACAACAGAAACTTGCTGTGGTTGTCGCTCTGCTCGTGCTGGCTGCCGGCGTTGCGGCCCTCGTTATCTATTTGCGCGGGCGCACCAGGGAAGTGGCAATCGCATCCATCGCCGTTATGCCATTTACTAACGAGAGCGGCAACGCGGACCTCGAATACCTTTCTGACGGAATGACTGAGACGCTGATCGGTAGTTTGTCGCAACTGCCGAATCTGACTGTGAAAGCGCGTTCGGCCGTCTTTAGATATAAAGGCAAAGCGACAGACACAAAGACTATCGGCAAGGAATTAGACGCTCAAACGATCTTGAACGGGCGAGTCACCCAACTTGGCGACCAGCTGATGGTCAGCTTGGAACTTATAGACTCACAGACTGAAAACGTGATCTGGGCCGACAAATACGATCGCAAACAAAATGATCTCGTTACGATGCAAAGCGAAATCGCCCGCGATGTGTTTAGTAAACTGAGAACTAGAATTTCAGGCACAGACGAGCAGAAACTAGTCAAGACGTACACGACAAACCCCGAGGCCTACCGACTTCTTCTGCAGGGTCGTTTCTTTCTTGATCGAACGACACGCGATGACACGGAAAAGGCAATTGGCTATTTCCGGCAGGCAGTAAATCTCGATCCGGGCTACGCGCTCTGCTGGGCGGAACTGGGCCGCGCTTATGCGGTCGAGGCGGGGAGAGCATGGATTCCAGAGGCCGAGGGCTTCGACCGGTCTCGCGAAGCAACGAAGCATGCGCTGTCGCTGGCTCCGGATCTGGCCGAGGGGCATGCACAACTCGGAAGAATTCAAGCCGCCCACGACCTGGACTTGCGTGGGGCTGAGGCATCGTATCGGCGGGCGTTGGAACTCGCGCCGGCTAGTACATCGGTCCTGGACGGCACGGCAGTTCTCTTTTACAAACTGGGGCGCTTCGACGAAGCGATCGAGTTTAGCCGCCGGGCACTGATTCAGGATCCGTTGAGTTCCGCCCTCTACCAAAATCTCGGCTTGACGTATCTCGCCGCGGGGCGCCTCGCTGAATCGGAGAAAGCATTCCGCAGGGCATTGGAGCTGGCACCGCAGAGATTTGTATCTAGCGCTATCCTTGCGACTGTGCTGATGGATCAGGGGCGAGCAGAAGAGAGCTTGGCACAGGCAATGCGCGAGCCGGATGAGTTTTGGAGGCTTTGGGCTCTGGCCATCGTTTACCATCGCGCTGGGCGCAAGAATGAGTCCGACGAAGCGCTGCGAAAACTTACCGGGGAGCATGCTGAGGGTAACGCGTTTCAGATTGCCGAGGTCTATGCGATGCGTGGGGAGGCAGATCGGGCCTTCGAGTGGTTGGAGCGCGCTTATCAAAAGCGTGATTCAGGAGTGACTCATGCAAAAGTGGACCCGCGTTTGGGATCTCTTCACGACGATCCGAGATGGGCTCTTTATCTGAAGAAGGTGGGATTCGCGGAAGCAAAATGAATAAGGAACTATCAGCCAACACCACTCTGTCGCATTACCGCATCGTCTCAAAGATTGGCGCGGGTGGCGTGGGCGAGGTGTAGCTGGCCCAGGATACAAAGTTGATCGCAAGGTCTGATCACTGGATCTACAAGTAACAGGAGATAGAGTCCAACCCCTCAAGGTGGAGAGTGAAACAATATGGCAAAACCTTCGAAATTCGCACACGTTGTCTATAGCACCCGACGCTTTGATGAAATGATTGACTGGTATCAAAGAGTCTTTGAGGCGTCAGTTGTCTATCAGAATCCGGCGTTCGCCTTCCTTACTTACGACGACGAACATCATCGTTTCGCATTCGCAAATTTGTCAGCGCTTATTCCAGACAGCGTGCCGGCCATTGCCCGGGACAAAGCGGGCGTAAATCACGTAGCGTACACCTACGCAAATGTGGGTGATTTGTTTGACACCTACGAACGCCTGAAACAAATAGGCGTAACACCGTACTGGAGCATTCATCACGGCATCACGCTCTCGCTCTACTACCAGGACCCGGACGGTAATAGAATGGAGTTTCAGGTGGATACCTGCTCAGTCGAAGAGGCCAACGCCTACATGCGAACGGAAGCCTTCGCAGCAAATCCAGCCGGCGTCGAGATTGATCCCGAAGCTTTGCTCGCACAATACCGCAGCGGTGTGCCGGAGCAGAAACTTCTGGCGATGCCTGAAGGTCCGGCGTCCCCAATCCCTGAAGCGCATGGAATGAGCTGAGGCATTGCTTTCACGAACTGCTGATCATTCAAATCAAACCCTCGAAGGAGAATCAATATGTCGACTGCATTTGCACCAATTCCTGACATTCCCACCGCGTTGCATCGCGGAGAGAAAGACCTTCCCTTTGTCTACTACCAGGACGGAGTCGTTTTCCAGTTGCTGCACGCCGACGTTGCGGCTGGACTCTGGGTGGTCCGAGTACGCTTTCAGCCGGGCGTGACCATCCAACGTCACAAGCACACCGGCGAGGTCTTCGCGTTCACGATCAGCGGTTCGTGGAAGTACCTGGAATACCCGGAGGTCAACACGGCAGGTTCATATCTCTACGAGCCGGCTGGCTCGATCCATACTTTGCATGTGCCGGAGACAAATACCGAGGTTACTGATGCCTCGTTTGCAGTTCGTGGAGCGAACCTCAATTTGGATGCGGAAGGTAACGTCGAAAGCGTGATCGACGCCGGAGCCTTGTTGAATATGTACACCACTCTCTGTGAACAAGAAGGTCACGGGCGGCCAGACGTGATCGGTTCATAGACTTCATCACGTTTGATTTTAGAAGAGTTGCGACAGTCAAGCCCCCAAAGATGAAACGCTGCCCGACATGCAATCGCATTGAGACTGACGACGCGCTCGTATTCTGTCGCGCGGACGGAACGGCTTTGATCAGTGACTCCGGCCCGGTAGGCGCTGAGGCGGGCACCGTGAAGTTTAGCTCTGGCGCAGTGTCGAGCGAGATCGAGACCAGCGTTCTGCCACACACGTCAACGGCTCCCGCAATCAATCGTGCTACCGGGCCCACGACTGTGCTGCCCGCGCAGCACACTCAGGGGAGTACCCGCGAGCTAAGCAAACCCAATCGGCGCAAAGCCGTTCTCGTGGTTACCTTATTAATCACGGCAGTCGTCGCCCTCGCGATTGTCGTCGGCGGATATTTCTACTACTCGCGAAAGAGCAATACAGCTATCCAATCAATCGCCGTGCTGCCGTTCGAAAATCACAGCGGTAGCAGTGATACCGATTACCTGTCGGATGGACTGACGGACTCGCTTATCTTCCGTTTTTCTCAGCTGCCGAACTTGAAGGTCAGCCCGACAAGCTCCGTGATGCGGTATAAGGGAACTGGAAAAGACGTGTCCGACATTGCGAGAGAGCTGGATGTCGATGGTGTTTTGTCAGGCCGGCTGACTCAGATAGGCGACAATCTCAGCATCAGCGTTCAACTCATCGATGCACGCACAAAAAAGGTCGTCTGGGCCGAACAATACGACCGCAAAATGGCGGACCTGCTTGCGACGCAGCGCGAGATCGCGGCGACGCTGACGCAAAAGATGCAGCTGCGACTTGCCGGCGATGAAAAAGGGATTACAAAGAAATACACCAGCAGCAATGAGGCTTATCAGCTATACCTCAAGGGACGATACCACTGGTCAAAACGAACAAAAGACGATCTTAATAAGTCTGTGGAAAGCTTCAAGCAAGCTATCGATCTCGACCCGAACTTTGCACTCGCTTACGTCGGTATGGCCGAGGCTTACAATTCCATGGCCAAGGATCCAGAAGTTGCGCCAAAGGATGCTGTCCCGTTTGCCAAATCGGCGGCTACGAGGGCCCTGCAGATCGATCCCGCGCTTGCCGAGGGGCATTCCGCGCTCGCGGATGCTCTGGCAATCTACGACTGGAACTGGACTGACTCCGAACGCGAATTCAAAAAGGCGATCGAGCTCGATCCTAACGTCGGCTACATTCATATCGCTTATTCGGGCTCGTTTCTGAGTGCCGCGAATCGCCCGGACGACGCTATCAGGGAAGCTGAACGAGGCGTCGAACTCGAGCCGCTATCGTTGATAAACAACGCGGTTCTCGCGAGCGCTTACGTTCTGGGCCGACAGTATGACCGGGGAGCCGCGCAAGCACAGAAAACGATCGACCTTGATCCAAATTTTTATCTCGGTAAAGTCTGGCTGGGACTCGCCTATGTCGCAAATGGAAAGTATGAGGATGCGATCGCGGTCAGCCGCGACGTGCCGGAGTCCGCGATGAGTGGAAATGCGCTGTTCGTAACTGCACTTGCGTACGCGCGCTCGGGCCGCCGGACCGAGGCTGAGCAAACGATCGCAAAGATAAGAGAACTCGGTAAGACGCGATACGTCAGGACATATTGCATCGCTTGGGCCTATGCCGCTCTGGGAGACAAGGATAAAGCCTTCGCCGAACTCGAAAGATCGTTCGAAGACAAAGACGCATACCTCAGCCGGGCCCGCATCGACCCTTTTATGGACCCGTTGCGGGACGATCCGAGATTTTCAGCGCTAATGACACGTATAGGACTCACTCAATAACCAATGAAACGGTGCCCTGAATGCAGATGAGATTGCTACGACAGTCACGCTGCCGCATTTGTGAGACCGCCAGATGAAAGTGAATAAAGAACTGTCAGCCAACACAACTCTGTCGCATTACCGGATCGTCTCCAAAATTGGCGAAGGCGGGATGGGCGAGGTGTATCTGGCTCAGGATACAAGACTCGATCGGAAAGTTGCGCTGAAGATTCTTCCTGCCGACCTCGCCGCCAATCAGGATCGGATGCGTCGCTTTGTGCAAGAGGCGAAGGCCGCGGCCGCGCTCAATCATCCGAACATCGCGCACATCTACGAGATTAGCGAGAGCGATGGCGTGAACTTCATTGCCATGGAGTTCATTGACGGCGTCACCCTGCGCGAGAAGATTCACCAGGAACGCTCTGAACTCAGAAAGCTGCTCCGCTTTCTGCAACACTCAGCCGAGGGTTGGCACGGGCCCACGCTGCCGGAATTGTCCATCGCGATCTGAAGCCCGACAACATCATGGTCACGCGTGACGGGCACGCGAAGATTCTCGATTTCGGCCTCGCGAAGCTGATCGAGCAGCAGCCCCTGCCAAGCAGTGATTCCGGTGAAGCAGCAACCGCCGTCATGCCACAGCGTTCAACGCCCGGCGTGATTATGGGCACGGTCGGTTACATGTCGCCCGAGCAGGCACAACGGCGGCGCACCAAAACAGTTGACCAATTTCACTTCCGATCAGATCGCGTGGTTTGGCCTCTCCCGCGACGGTAAGCCAACCCTCTTCTCACGCGGAGCCACAACCAAAGACGTCGTCCTGATCAGCGGATTAAGACATTAGTTTTTGGAGTGCGGCGGCTCGAAGCCGCTTTGAATTTGGAGCGCGGTGACCAATTCTGAGCCCTCCCTAACGGTCGGGCTAGTGCCCCGCCCGTTCAGCGCTTTGCTATTCTGTTCGCGCGATGATTTGTCCCCGCAGGGGACGCATTCAATAGCCGTGGGTGCAACCCACGGAACCGAGACCAAAGAACAAGCCGACCCTGAAAGGGTCGAAGTAGATTTCCGAAGACAGGAGATTAATTGCGACTGCGACCCTTTCAGGGTCGGAACATTCTTGACTACGTGGTCCGTGGGTTTCACCCACGGCTATTGGATGAGTCCCTTTCAGGGACGAAAAAGGATACAATCCACCGCCAATGAACTGCCCCCGCTGTCACAAAGAGATTCCCAACGACGCCTCCTCGTGTCAGGCCTGTGGGTTTTCATTCGACGATGCTACGCGACAACTGGAACCGCCGACCACTCCAGCGAACAAATCCCGTGATCAACGATCGTTCACCTCGTTCGATTCGATTGACGACGCGCGCTTTGTCCCGGGAGCAATGCTGGCCGAGCGTTATCGCATCGTCGGCTTGCTGGGCAAAGGCGGGATGGGTGAAGTCTATCGCGCTGACGATCTGAAACTCGGCCAGCCGGTCGCGCTCAAGTTTCTCCCTGAACACTTGTTGAGCGACGGCGCAGCTCTGGCGCGCTTTCACCGGGAAGTACGCGTTGCCAGACAGGTCAGTCACCGAAACGTCTGCCGCGTTTACGACATCGGCGAGATTGACGGCCGGCATTTCCTGTCGATGGAATTTATCAAGGGCGAGGAACTTTCTTCGCTCGTGCACCGCATTGGCCGTTTGCCAGGCGACAAAGCAATTCAGATCGCTCGTCAGATTTGCGCGGGTCTCGCCGCGGCGCATGAAACCGGCATTTTGCACCGCGACCTGAAGCCGGCGAACGTGATGATCGACGAGCATGGTAACGCGCGCATCACCGACTTTGGTCTGGCCGGACTGGAAGAAGAGATTCGCAGTGAAGAGATTCGCGCCGGCACCCCGGCCTACATGTCGCCGGAGCAACTCGCGGGTGAGGAGTTGACCGTCAGAAGCGACATCTACTCGCTGGGTCTGGTGCTTTATGAATTATTCACCGGCAAGAAAGCCTTTGAGGCGCCGACGCTCGGCGAATTGATCGACTTACGGCGCAGCAACACGTCGCCAACTACTCCGACTTCAATCAACAAGAATCTCGATCCGGTCATCGAGAAACTAATCGACCGCTGTATTCAAAAAGATCCGTCGCAGCGGCCGTCGTCCGCGTTGCAGGTAGCCGCGGCATTGCCGGGCGGCGACCCGATCGCAGCCGCTCTGGCCGCCGGTGAAACGCCTTCGCCGGAAATGGTCGCCGCCGCGCCCAAAGAAGGTGCGTTGCGTCCGCCGGTCGCGATGGCCATGCTGGCTACGTTCTTCGTAATGCTCACAGCCGTCGTTTTGTTTGGCGGCCGACGGCAGATTTACAACTTCGTTCCCCTTGAGAAGTCGCCAGAGATCTTGAGAGAGACGGCTCGCGACATCGCCCGGCGGGCGGGTTACAGCGACGCGACGGACAGCGCCGACTGGTTTGTTTCCAACCCAGACATGCTGAGCTATATTGCGAAGAACGACCAATCATCGGATCGCTTGGAGAAGATGAAAACGGCGAGGCCGTCCGCCATTAGTTTCCGGTATCGCCAGAGCCCGCGGTATCTCGAGACTGCTGGCGGCAAGATAAACACAAGTGAACCGCCTCTGATGGTATCGGGCATGGTTAACGAAAATCTCGATACCCGCGGACTATTAAGGCTGTTTGTCGCCGTACCGAAGCAGGTTGACGATCATGCTGTCACCGCTCCGACCGAGATCGACTGGTCGATCTTCTTTTCAGCCGCAGGACTGGATCAGGCTGAGTTTCGCCCGACGGAATCAGCGTGGACTCCATTGACCGCCTACGACCTTCGTACCGCCTGGGAGGGAGCTTACGCGGAAAACCCGCAGATGCCGATCCGCATCGAGGCGGCGGCTTACCACGGCAAGGCGGTATATTTCGAGATCGTTCACCCGTGGGATCGACCCGATCGCGACATTGCCTTTCAAGTGCCGACAGGGTTGAAAGTACTCATCCCCCTTATCATCGCGCTCGTTTCACTGGCCGCGATCGCCGGAGGACTGCTTACGCTCAAAAACATGCGGCTTGGCCGCGGTGACCGTCGCGGAGCTTTCAGGCTGGCACATTTTGTCTTCTGGGTGAGTGTCGTCAATCAGACCTTCGGACAAAGCACTCATTACGTTCCGACGGTCTTTGGGTTTTTCATAATACTTATGACTATCGCCTGGGCACTGCTTGCTGCCGGCTTTTTCTGGGTCGTTTACATGGCGCTTGAGCCGTTTGTTCGGCGGCGTTGGCCCGAGCGTATCATATCATGGACCCGGCTTTTGGCCGGAGATTTTCGCGATCCGATGGTTGGCCGCGACCTTTTGATCGGGGCGCTTTTCGGCCTTGGTTTGATGCTTTTGGGTTCTCTGCGTTTTCAGATCCCGGTCTGGCTGGGCCATCCGCCCGGCGTTCCATTCGGCGTGGCCAACGTGTTGCTCGGTGCGGGATCATTCCTTCCATTCCTCGGAGATCGAATTTTGTTTTCGTTGATGGTCGGGCTCATCACCCTTTTCGTCGTCCTGATCTTGTCACTTGTCCTCCGGCGCGACCGGCTGGCCTTTGCTATCGGCTGGGCTATCGTGGTCCTGGTCGTATTTCTCTCTACCGGCGGGTCATCGGTCATAGATTTGATCTTAATTGCGATCGGAGCAGCCATCTTCGTCTTCACCCCGCTCTGGCGTTACGGCCTGCTCTCCATGGTGTCACTATTTTTCTTTATCGGGTTGGGCGATGTTCCCATCATCACGAATTTCACCGCCTGGTACGCCATCGGTTTTGTCATGTACCTGGCCCTGCTGGTGGCCCTGGCGGTTTACGGTTTCTACACCTCCCTCGCCGGCCAGAAACCATTCGGCGGGAAGTTTTTGGAGGAATGAACGGTTCGCCACAAGGCGTAACTCGGCTTCATCCTTCATCCTCCGCCTTCATCCTTGCCTTGTGCGGGCCGGGACGCCCGCGGTCCCCGTGAAGAGCTTGAACGGTTCAATCACAGCGCAGCGGATGGTTTGGTCAACGATCAATCGATTAACAAGGAACTACCGTCGAATCCCGCGGCCGTTCGCAAGAGGGTATACTATGCTTCGTGAAACCAGAGTTCATAAGTTCCTCGGAGTCATCTTCATGATGAGCACCATCGCTGCGGGAACCGGCGCACATCCTGCGTCCGGCAGTTACCAGGATCTCGTTGTGCTGTTCGACAAGTGGCTCGTCTTCGAGCGTCCGCCGCTGCGCGACGGTGCGCCGGATTACACGGCTGGAACGATCGCGCGCAAGCACGTCGAGTTGAAGTCCTGGCAGGCGCGCCTGGCCGCCATCGATCCAGGCGGCTGGCCGGTCGCGCAGCAGATCGACTATCAGTTGGCGCGCGCTCAGATGAATGGGCTCGACTTTGACATCCGCGTGCTGCAACCCTGGGCGCGCGACCCGGCCTTCTACAACTCTATCCGGACCGAGCAAAGCGACACGCCCGCGCACGAAGGACCGACGCACCACGCGCTGGTCGAGTTGTGGGCCTATACCTTCCCGCTGTCACCAGCGGATGAAGGCAAGCTCGCGAGCGAGCTGCGCACCATCTCGCCGCTTCTCGCGCAAGCGCGGCTCAATCTCAACGGCAATGCACATGACCTGTGGATCACCGGCACCGGCACGATGAAGCAACAGGTTACCGATCTCGCCGACCTCGACAAGAAGACAGCGAAGGCGGGACCTGACCTGAAGCGCGCGATCGAGGCGGCGCACAAGGCGACGGCAGAGTTCGTGACGTGGCTCGAGCAGCAGGCGCCGTCGAAAACGGGTCCCTCTGGTGTCGGCAAGGAGAACTACACCTGGAACCTGCGCAACGTGCATCTCGTGCCGCTCACCTGGAACGAGGAAGTAATGCTGCTCAAGAGCGAACTCGCACGCGCGCATGCATCGCTCAGGCTCGAGGAGCAGCGCAACCGCGGCCTGCCACAGCTCACCGCGATTTCAAGCCCCGGCGAATACCAGCGGCGGGCGAGCGAAGCCATCACGAAGTACATGGCGTTCCTCAAGCACAAGGACATTCTCACCGTTGCGGACTACCTCGATCCGGCCATGCGCGCGCACATCGGTGAGTACACGCCACCCGAGACGCGCAACTTCTTCGCGATCGCGAGCCATTACGAGCCGGTCACGCTGTTCGCGCATTTCCAGCACTGGTTCGATCACGCCTGGATGAAGAACACGCCGAACGCGAGCTCGATCCGGCGCGGCGCGCTCCTCTACAACGTGTGGGACAACCGGGCCGAGGGCATGGCGACTGCGATGGAAGAGATCGTACTGCAGGCGGGCTACTACGACGACAATCCGCGCGCGCGCGAAATCGTCTGGATCATGCTGGCGCAGCGCTGCGCCCGCGGCCTCGCTTCGCTCTACGCGCAGGCGAATGAGTTCGACATCAAGCAGGCGAAGGCATTCCAGGTCGAAATGACGCCGCGCGGCTGGATGCGCCCCGATCTCGATCTCCTCGGCTTTGAGCAGCAACTCTATCTGCGCCAGCCGGGCTACGGCACGAGCTACGTGACGGGCAAGTACCTCATCTCGGAGATCATCAAGGACCGCTCGCACCAGCTGGGCGATGCGTTCACGCTGCGGCGGTTCTTCGACGAGTTCAACGGCGCGGGCGTCATACCGGTGTCGCTGATTCGCTGGCAGCTCACCGGGCAGCGCCTCGACCCGACGGCTCGTTAGTCACACTAAGTAGGAGAGGAGTTCATGATGAGCAATATTCAGTTCGCGAAAGACGTCTATGCCGCGTTCGGGCGCGGTGACATCGCGGCGGTGATGGCCGGGTTCCATCCTGAAATCGAATGGCGAGAAGCCGAGGGCAATCCGTACCAGATGGACGGCGCGGCCTGGGTTGGACCGCAGGCCGTGCTGGAAAAACTCTTCATGAGGCTCGGCTCAGAGTGGAACGGGTTCACCGTCACCGTGCGCACGCTCCACGACGCCGGCGAACACGTCGTGATGGAAGGCCGCTACACCGGCGTGTACAAGGCTTCCGGCAAGAGCCTCGATGCTCAGGTGTGTCACGTGCTGCGCTTTCGGGATGGCAAGCTGGTGAGTTTCCAACAGTATGTCGACACGGGACAGTTGCAGGCGGTCATGGCGACTTAGCGTGCAGTAAGCCGCGGGAGTGCGACGAACGAGATTGTGCTGATCAAGGATTCCCGGTAAGGACAGCCGGCGGATCGATCTCGTCAATACTTTGGCATGCTGGGATCGACGTCGTTGGACCAGGCAATAATTCCGCCCGTCAAATTCGACAAGCTTCCGGTGTAGCCACTGCGCTCCAGAGCCTCGATCGCGCGTGCGCTGCGTCCGCCCATCTTGCAATGCACGACCGTGTCGCGAGTTGGATCGATGTCAGACATGCGCTCGAGTACCTGTGCCAGGGGAATGTGAATCGAATTGGGAATGGTGCCGATGGCGACTTCATTCGCCTCGCGCACATCGACAATTTGCACGTCTTCGCCATTGTCCAAACGCTGCTTCAGCTCGGTCGCGGTAATTGATTGCATGGCTCTGGGCTCCTCAGTAGTTAATCTTCAAGCGTGAAAATGTTTGGCGAGACTAGCACAGCGCTCCTGCGCCGCAAAGCGGCTGATTCGGATTACTCTTCGGCGACGCCTTTGAGATAACATGCGTGGCGATGATCAGCTCGTTTAGGCAAAAAGGGCCTGCGCGATTTCTTCGAAACCAATAGCAAACGAGGGATTCCGCCAGAACTCTCTAGTCGGTTGCGCGACCGGCTTGACGTGATCGACGCTGCTGGTAGTTTGGAGGATATCGCCCTACCACACTTCGGTCTGCATGAGCTAAAGGGAGAACGCGCCGGCACGTGGGCCGTCAAGGTTAATAAGAACTGGCGACTGACATTCACGTTTGCGGGCGGCGACGCGAGTGACGTAAACTTCGAGGACTATCACTGAAAGAGAATTACCATGCAAGAAAGAAACATCCAGCGCAAAGTTCGACCTACTCATCCCGGCGTGATCTTAAGAAACATGCTCGCAGAGATGGCTGCCGACGGAAACAACGAATTCGTATTGCTGACGCAAAAGGAATTGGCCAAGCGACTTGGGGTGTCATCGCGCGCAGTCAATGAGCTCATTCGTGAGCGCCACTGTATGACGGCGGATATGGCCATCCGTCTCTCCCGAGTGTTCAAGACTACGCCGGACGTGTGGATGAATTTGCAAAAGGCCGTGGACCTGTGGGACGCCGGCCAGGCAAACAAGAATCAGTACGCGAAACTCAGACCGATTGCTGCGTAGCACCATTTACGCCGCGCGGCCCATAGTCAGTAATCCACACCTAAATGAGATTTGAGTATTACCACGACAGGCTCGCCGACGTGCCGAAGCTTTCCGTTGATGGCACCGTCGACAATGCGATTCACTTCTCGCACTGGAAGGGAAACGAAACGCCCCCGTCGGTGAAGGCCGACACGTCGACTGAGATTGCGCTCAACGTCGTGAGCGCGCCAAACCGCGAAGAATTAACGCACGGAATCGATCTCGTCACCAACAATCACTTCGACACCGACGGCGTGCTTTCCGTCTGGACGATGCTCAACGGCGAGCGCGCCTTGGAATTGCGCGACAAGCTGATTGCTGCGGCAGAGGCGGGAGACTTTTCCGAGATGAGCACGCAGGAAGGTGTGCGTGCCAGCATTGTTATGCAAGGATCGGAATCGCCGATTGATGAAAATGCGGGCTCGCCTCTGGCGCAACAACTTGCGGGCGAGCCGGTTAATGATGAAGCGCGCTGTTACGAACTGGTCTTGCCGCATGTCGAGCGAGTCCTGACGCGCACGAATGATTACGCCTCGCTGTGGGTTGATCCTTGGAACCGGATCGCAACCGCGCTGGAAAGCTTTGCTAAGGGCAGGTCGCGCGTTGACGAGGATCACGAAACGAAGCTTTCCCTGGTGACGTTGGCGCCAGACATTTTCAGCTCATCTGGTTTCAAGCCCACGTGCCACAGCGCGCCGTTCACGGCCATCTCGCATTACGCGCGCGGCGAAGTATTCTTGATTGCCACACCGCTCGATGGTGGCTGGGCCTATCGCATCGACTATCCGTTTTACTCCTGGGCCGAAACTATCGTGCGCCCGAAGATCGAACGTCGCGATTTTAGCGAGTTGATGGCGCGTCTTAACGGAGCCGAACGGAATCCCGCCGGACAGTGGAAGCTCGACGCCGGCGAACTGGCTTCAGCGGCAAAGTTTGCTGACGCGAACGGAAAGCTTGCGGCTTCCAGTTTGGAACTCGACATTGTGGCTGGTGAGCTTCACGACGCTCTCAAATCTGACGCCGCCGCCGCAATGGCGTAGCATCCGTTTAGGGACGACACTTGTGCCGCCCGCGCCGGACAAGTCCGGCGTCTAAACAGGGACTAAAATCATAAACACTATTCGCGTGCGCGCTCTCCGCGACATTCGCATCGGTCCTGCCGGCTGGTCTTACGCCGACTGGCGCGGTCGTGTCTATCCGGAAGGCGCTGGTTCGAAGTTTGACACGCTGGCGCTGGTTGCAAAGTATTTCGACACCGCGGAAATCAACAGCAGCTTTTATCGTCCGCCTTCGCCGACTACCGCGCGCTCGTGGTTGCGACGAATCGAGCACAATCCGAACTTCGTCTTCACTGCGAAACTCCATCGAACGTTCACACACGAACGCGGAAAAGCGAGCAGTGAAGATGAAAGAACTTTTCGCGAAGGAATCGATCCGCTGGTGGAATCAAGCAAGCTCGGCGCGGTACTGATACAGTTTCCCTGGTCGTTCAAGAACGAACGCGAAGAGCGCGCCTATCTCAATCAACTCTGCGAACGCTTCAAGGATTATCCGCTGGTTGTTGAGCTGCGTCACGAATCATGGAACAACCCGCGGATTCTCCAGACGCTGGAAGATCTCGGCGTGGGTTTGTGCGACATCGACCAGCCGCTGTTTGCGGATTCGATCAAGCCTTCGGCGGAAGTGACTTCGCCGATCGGCTACATCCGTCTGCACGGACGGAATTATCAGAACTGGTTTCGCGAAGAAGCGGACGTCGTCGAGCGCTATGACTATCTCTATTCGCGCGACGAGCTAGAGCCATGGGTCGAACGCATCAAGCAAGTTTCAGAGAAAGCCAAACAGACGTTTGTGATCGCCAACAACCACGCGCGCGGCCAGAGTCTGGCGAACGCATTCGAAGTGATGGCCCTGATCGATGAGCAACGCGTGCCCGGCCCGGCGAGGTTGGTCGAGAGCTATCCGCGACTGAGGGAGTCAGTTGAGCCGGATGATGAATCGGCGCAGGGGAATTTGTTTTAGTCTTTTCAGTCCCCGCAGCGGACGACCGAAAATAGCCCACCAATTCATTGGTGGGTAAGGCGGCAAGGATTTAGACAGAGCCCGTGAAACGGGCGACTGAAAACTCTCGGGCAAACGCAATCCTATCACGCGGTTCTGCCGTCCGCTACGCGGACTTTCATTCTTAAATGACGATTCGTTCCCAGCGATAAATCGCTGGGCTATTTCCGGTCGTCCGCGGCACGGACTCTCTAACGTTTAGAGATTCTGCCGGTTCTTCAAAATCTTTACGAACGATCCGAAACGCAACTCCTCTGGCGTCAAGCCCGAAAGCCGCAGACCTTCGGCTTCCGTCAATGCGCCACAATTAAGCGCTCGTAGAAAATAGTTCAATAGTCCCTGCCCGGTTGCCGCGTCGTCAAAGACATCGCCGACCAGCGTGGCCTTGGCAGCTTTCTCGACAAAATTCCGCAGGCGCTCCGAAGCCGCATCCAGACTTCCCAGAAAGAAAGCATAGGCGGCCGCATAGCGGGTCACCAGTTGCGCGGGATGCAAGTCCCATCCCTGATAGAAACCACCGATGAGCGAATGCTGTATGTGATCGTAATGCAGCTTCCAGGCGCGATGAACGACGGCGCGGTTTTCATCAATCTGATCTTGCGTTAACACCGCACCTTCAACCGCGCGATGCGGACCGACGGGCATGATATTCGTCGCGCCGTCCGACAACCAGATGCCGGTTCCCGCAAACGAAACCTGCATCATGTGCTTCGCAAAGTCGCACGCGGAATGCATCATGTGCTGGTGCGCGGCAGTGATGCTGCAACTCGCGGTGTAGTCGTAAGTGCCAAAGTGCGCCGCGGTGCAGCGACCGCGCGCGGCCTGCAAGAGCAGCGGCAGGTTGATCCGGCCGTCGCTCCGAATGATCGATTGCGTCGTCTCGATCATCATTTCCATTTTCAAACTGCCGGGCGCTAATCCAGTTTGCTTTTCCAGTAGATCGAAAAGGTCGGCCAGCGCTACAACTTGTTCTGGCGCAGTAATCTTTGGCAGCGTGACGACGAAATTATCCGGCAGTTTTCCCCCAGTCCTATCCAACACGGTCGAGACAAAAATATGCAGCGTCCGCACGCTTCTCGCGCGCAACTCTTCGTTGAAGGGCTTGATGCGAATGCCGATGAACGGCGGCAGAGTGCCCGCGCTGATGCCTTCGGCGACTTCGATCGCCGCCGATTCAGCGTGACCGTCTTCTTCGGTGTCGGGACGATTGCCGTAGCCGTCTTCGAAATCGATGCGGAAATCCTCGACCGGTTCTCGCCGCAGTTTTTCCTGCACGCGCGAGTAGATGGTGTGCGCCAGCCAGGCAGCCTTGTTTTCTTCACGCACCGAATCGGGATCGCTGACCAGGCGCGCTTTCAAGTCCTGGGCGTAGCTAAGCACGTCAGGCAGTTGATCGACGTTCGGCAAATTGAGTGCTTGGGCCAGAATCACGAAATCAGAGGCGTATTCTGCCAGCGCGCGTTCGGCAACCTTGCCGAGTCGCGCCGCCGAATCAGCTTTGAACAGATGCGCGCCGCCATAAACCGTGTGCACCGGCTGGCGGCGGCCCGTTTCGCCTGGATAGTCCTTTATCGAAGCGAGATTCGCTTGTTGCAGGCCTTCAGTGATTCTCTCAATTGCTTCGTCAGACAAAGATTGCTTCATCGATTACTTCCTTCGCTGGTAAGAAAACTAACCGTTCACCTGAAGGCAGACTTTATGATGAAAAGGAGCGGGCTGCAACCGTGGTCGCTTTTGAAAGAGGTGTTCCTATTGACATTTGTTCGATCTCAAACCTACTCTCCTCTCGTTTTCCGTAACTCGGCAGGAACCATCTGCACTATGTCCGACAAGACGCACCAGAGTAGCTTCCCCCGTCTGTTCATACTCGCCGCTTTGCTGGCTTTGTTTGTCATCAGCCTGGTCTCTCGTTCGGCAGTCGAGAATGCCTTAGCCCAAAACCCGCCGCCTGCTTATAAGAACTTCGAAGCACCTCAGGTTCATCCGTTAACGATTACGCCGGATGGCACGCGTTTGTTAGCTGTGAACACGCCAAACGGAAGTCTTTCAGTCTTTCATCTCACCGGGAACTCGCTCACGCTGATGGCTGAGATTCCCGTCGGGCTTGAGCCGGTCAGCGTCGCTGCGCGCAACAACAACGAAGTATGGGTCGTGAATTGGCTCTCAGATTCGGTCAGCGTAGTCGATCTCACCCGTTTCCGGACTACCCGCAGTTTTGACGTTGGCGATGAACCGACTGACATCGTGTTCGCCGGTCAGCAGAAAGAATTCGCCTTCGTCTGCGTTTCCGGGACGAGCGAGGTGAAGATTTTCGATCCTGCTTCGCCTACGACCAGCGCGCAGGTGATCGGCATTCGCGCGAAGCAGCCGCGAGCGCTGGCCCGCGACTCGTCAGGGTCTCAGGTTTTTGTTTCAGCTTTCGAATCAGGAAACCAGACGACGATTGTTTCCGCGACGCAGGTTGGTTCGGCCGGTGGCCCGCCTCCGCCTTCGCCGGCTATGTCCGTTAACCTGCCCGCCGCGCCGAACGTGGGTCTGATTGTGAAGTGGAACGGCAGCGGCTGGGCCGACGAAACCGGCAATACAAAATGGAGTCCATTCATTCCCTACACGCTCGCGGACATCGATGTCGCGGTCATCGATGCGCGCAGCCTGACGCCCTCCGTGAGCACGCTGGTGCGCGGCGTAGGTACGCACATCGGCAATGCAGTATTCGATCCGAGCAATAACCGGCTGTTGGTCGCGAACGATGAGGCGCGCAACCTCGTTCGATTTGAACCCAACTTGCGCGGGCATTTTCTAAACAGCCGAGTTTCCGCAATTTCTTTTGGGGGCGTCACGCCCGCGATCACGACTGTCGATCTCAACCCGCATATCAACTTTGGCAATCCGGCCGGTTCCGACGCTGAACGCGCGAACAGTCTCGCAATGCCGGCGGACATCGCCCGCGCTTCCGATGGCACACTTTACGTTGCGGCCAACAGTTCGGCAAAGGTCGGCGTGCTTGATTCGCAAGGCGTAGTGCAGTCGCGCATCGCAGTGGGTCAGGGGCCGACGGGTCTGGCCCTGAACCCGTTGCGCAATCTGCTTTACGTGCTGAATCGTTTCGACGAAACGATTAGCCTTGTCGATCTGCCGACGCGCGCGCAAATCGCAATCTTCCCAGTCGGCCTAAATCCCGAGCCCGATACCGTGCGCAACGGACGCAGGTTTCTGTATGACGCGGGCCTCTCGGCGCACGGAGACCTGTCGTGCGCGAGCTGTCATCAAAATGGACATCGCGATGGAGTGGCCTGGGACCTCGGTGATCCGCAGGGGCAACTTCAGACCGTCAATGGCGGCGGTCCGTTTCCGACAGTCTCAGTTTTTCATCCGATGAAAGGGCCGATGACCACGCAGTCGCTGCGTGGCATCATCAGCACGGAACCGTTGCACTGGCGTGGCGACCGGGCCGCGCTGGGAAATTTCAATCCGGCGTTTCAAAGCCTCCTGGGCGGAACGCGACAGCTTACCGGTGCTGAACTTAATAGTTTCACTTCGTTCATTACCAGCATGGCCTACCCGCCAAATCCTTTCGAGAATCTGGATCGGACAGTGCCCAACCCGGCCACTGGCCCCAGCGCGGCCCGCGGCGCGCAGCTCTTTAATACTCTGGGGTCCGATGCAGGCGTCTTGACTTGCAATCAATGTCACACGGCTTCGCCAGGATTCGGCACCGGCACAAACAAGGTACTCATTCCCGCTTCTGCTTTGCAGGAATCACAGGACTTTAAGGTGCCGCAACTGCGCGGCGAGTATCAGAAGCTGGGGATGTTGAATCTGCCGGGGGAACAGATTAGCGGCTTCGGATTCATCCATGATGGATCGACCGCCACACTCTTTGATTTCCTGCATGCGCCGGTATTCACTTTTCAGAATGACAATCAACGCCGCGACATTGAGCAGTTTGTGCTCGCGTTTGATACGGGAACGGCCCCCGCAGTCGGCTTGCAAGTAACGGTTAATGGCAGCAACAAGACGGCGCCAGCGGTAACTGACCGGGTCAACCTGCTGATGTCGCAAGCGAGCGCGGGCAATTGCGATCTGGTCGTGAGGGGAACCTACAACGGGGCGCCGCGCGGATTCCTGTTTAGCGGCAATGCCCAGTTTCAAACCGACAAGCAGGGCGAAGCGTCGGTGACTTCACAGACGCTCCTGCAAGCGGCAGGAGATGGAGCTGAGCTGACTTTTCTCGGCGTGCCCGTCGGCGCGGGACGGCGCATGAGCATCGACCGCGATGGAAACGGGACCCTCGATGGCGATCAGGCGAGGCCGAATGCGCTCGACTCGACGGAATTTTTTGTCTGGCAACATTATCGCGATTTTCTCGGACGCGAGCCTGATCCGTTTGGCTTCAACGGCTGGATCAGCACCATCAACAATTGCACCGGCGATACGACGCAGTGCGATCGTGTGCATGTCTCGCAGGCTTTCTTCCAATCGGCAGAGTTTCAGCAGCGCGGTTACTTCGTCTATCGATTTTATCCGGTGAGTTTCGGGCGGAAGCCGGACTATGCAGAGTTCGTGCCGGATCTGGCGCGCGTCAGTGGCTTTTTGACGGACGTGCAGTTGGAAGCAGCCAGGGTGGCGTTCGCAAACGAATTCGTGACGCGGCCCGCGTTTGTAACCAGGTATGGTTCGCTGAACAATACGCAGTACGTGGACACGCTTCTATCGACTGCCGGCGTAAGCTTGTCGACCAGGCAATCGATGATCGATGGGTTGAATGCGGCCACTCTGACGCGGGCGCAAGTGCTGCGACAGATCGCCGAGAGTACTGATACGTACAACAAATACTACAATCAGGCGTTTGCCGTGATGGAGTATTTTGGTTATCTCCGGCGCGACCCGGACATTCTGTACCTGGACTGGATCACCTTTCTAAATTCCGGCGCCAGTCCGCGCGATATGGTGACAGGCTTTGTGAACTCGCTTGAGTATCGCAACAGATTCGGGCCGTGAGGGCAAAGGGCTAAGAGCAAAGGGCCAAGGGCAAAGAGCAAACGGAATGCGTGAGCACGCTCCGCTTGTGCGCTTTGCGCTTGGCTCTTTGCCCTTTAGCGACTAGTTCATCGCCACGCTCGCGCCCGGATAGCCCGAGCCAAGTTTTGCTGAGTCGCCTTCGGCCAGGGTGTTGACCAGCTCCTGATGAAAGTAGTCGTGACGTGCGGCCACCGGCGGCGCCACGCGTTTCACATACATCTCGCGTGACCGTTCGATGTCATCGCGCAGGCGATCGTAGATGTCGCTCTGGTTCCGGCCTTCCTTAACTTTCTTTTCGTTGTAGAGCTTGATTTCGGAAACCAGCAAGCGTGCAAATCGCCGCGCATCGTTGTGCAATCGGCGCTCTTCATCGCCGACTTCGATTGGCAAGTCGGGCTCAGCTATGCCCGAGCGTCGACGTCCTAGCGGCGTTGAATATTGCGCGGCAGAACCCGGCGCCATCGGCACAAAAGCAGGTGCTGCAGGCACGACCGGTTCGGCCGCGATCATTGAGGGCTCAGACACTGGTTCCGGTTCGGGCGCCGCCGGGTGCGCTTCCTTGGCAACAACTTCAGCCGCCGGTTCGGCTGAGACTTCGCCTTCAGGTGCTGACGCGACTTCGACCTCGTGGCCAACCTCAACTTCAGATTCGGCGACAATGTCAGCCTCCGGCTCAGCGGCGACTTCTACAGCAGGTTCTGGTGCGACTTGAACTTCATGAACGACATCGAACTCAGATTCGGCGACCGCGTCCGTCACTGGCTCGGCAATCGCCTCGACTTCGGTCGATAGAGCAGCTTCAACCTCGGCCTCTGCGACGACTTCGGGAGCGTGCGGCTCAACTTCCGGCTCGTAATGCGGTTCGGCTTCGTACGCTTGTTCCGCTGCTACGGCTTCCGGAACTGCTTCCGGTTCGGCAACAGGTTGCGCAAGAGATTCAGTTTCGCTAACTCGGCTCTCTGGCGCAGAGCGTGGTCCGGATATCAGATCGACCGCCATGCCGGCGACTCGCGCCAGCAATTCCAGCGCGTCCAAATTGATCGCGTTTGGATCGGCCGAGGTGGCGTCGGCGTACAGCACGGCCACAACTTTTCCGCGCACGACCAAAGGCAACGCGGCGACGCTCTGTGGTTCACCGCCAAGCTGGCCGATCAATAATTCGTCTTCCGAGTTGGATCCGGGAGCGCCGCTCCAGGGCGAGCCGGCGCGCACTGCGCGGCCCAAAAGCGTTTCCGCCGACAGCGGCAAAGTGATGCCACGGATCGATTCGAGGTTCGTGGGATCGCTGGCTTCGCATTCTTTCCAACCCAAGGCCTGATCGTTTCTGATCACAAACAGAGCCACGCGTTCGGCAAACGGAGCCGCGCCCGTCAGAAGCGAGCCGAGGACGCCGGTTTGCGTCTGTTGCTTTTCGATCGAATTCACGCCGCGTTTGACGGTCGCCACTTCACCCGACGGCTGGCCGGCAGGCACAGGTCCTTCGGTGAGCTTCTGTTCGCGCGCTGTTTTCAGGTGCGCCGCGATTGATTCCGCCAAGGGCGTCGCCGCGAGTGGTTCGGTAGCCGAGCTTTCGCGCAGACGCGTGAGCGCTTCGCTGAATTCCGCGTGCATCCGGAAAAGTTGTTCATCAATAACGCGCAGACGATCACCAAGATAGCTTTCGATCGCTTGCTGTAAACTGTTCTCCAGTTCTTCGCTCACGGTAATGAAGATCCTCCGATCAAATTGTCCCCGCTCGATTCGTGAAGGGCAGATTGGAACGCTTAAACCCAGACGGCATGGGGTGCCGTCGCTGAGTTTGATTATGAAGGTCGCCGCAAAGCTGAGTCAAGAACCTTTTTCGCGCCTTCGTCTTCCAAGAATTTGTAAATAAACCTCTGCTGACCTCCCTCTCCCTTTGCGAGAGGGCTGGGGTGAGGGCCTAGCGATGGTACGCAGCCCCCCTTTCCCCTTCTTATTCAAGTTATTCGCAGATCGGAGAAGTAAGAGAAGAGAGGGCCTTTCCTGCTACTCAGCTACGCCCTCACCCAACCCTCTCCCAGAGGGAGAGGGATTTATTCTCATGTGCGGCAAAGAGCTGGTCCCCACGTGAAACCCGCTGCGAAAGCAGGAAACAGCAGGTAATCACCGCGCTCGACTCTTCCGCCACGCCGGAGAAAATCGAGCGCGATCCCCATGGAAGCTGAACTGGTATTGCCGAAATCTTCGATTACTGAAACGAACCCATCAGCCCGCGAGAACTCCAGGCCGCGCGCAATCTGCGCCAGCAGGTTCGAGTTCGCTTGATGCGGCACAATCCAGCGAATGTCTTGTGGAGTGAGGTGATTTCGCTCCAGAAGCTCCCGACATGCCGACACGATTCGGCGCGACGCCTGCAAGATCACGGACTGACCATTCATCCGTGGGGCGAAGTCAGCGGCGCTTGTTTCACACAGAGCCGGCGCAGTTCCGAATTCCGTTCCGGGACAGCGAATGCCGAGGTCGTCGCGAAACGCTCCGTTGGTTGCGAGATGGATGTCCAGGATCTCGATCGCACTTGCACTGGGTTCGGCAGAAACAATCAACGCTGCCGCGCCGTCGCCAAAGAGCATCGACAAGGTTGCGGACTCAGGCGAAAGATCGAGATAGCGCGACTGAATCTCAGCCAGGCAGATGGCGACGTGGGTCGCCGCGCCTGAAACAATCAACGCGCGCGCCAGTTGCAAAGCGTAAAGCGTGTTACAGCACGCAGCGCGAATATCGATGCAGGGAATCTCGCGCAAGCCGGCGCTTTTCTGCACCGCTGAGGCGCTGCCGGGAATAAAGCGATCGGGAGTCATCGTGCCGAACAAGAGATAGTCGATCTGACGGGCGGTGATGTTTGCGTCCGTGATCGCGTGTTCGAGCGCGCACGCCGCCAGCGTGCTAGTCAACTCTTTCGGATCGGCCCAACGACGCCGCCTGATGCCGGACGACCTATAGATGCGTTCCGGCTCAATGCCGAGCTTCGCGGTCAGTTCTTCATTCGTCACGACTCGATCGGGCAGACACACGCCAGAGCCAATGATGTACGCGCTCATCAGCATGTCTCGTTTCGGGCGGCGACGTATCGTTCGACTGCTTCGATGCTGCGGAAAGTATCCGCGTTTACGTCCGCGTCTGGAACTTTGATGCCGCACGACTCTTCCAGTACGTTGACGAAATCGACCAGCGCGAAACTGTCGAGGGCGCCGATTTGAAACAAATCGTCTTCGGCCTTCGGCGGCGGCGCGCTGTTGGTGGCCGCGTTGTCGTTGAGAAAACTGATTGCCGCTTGTGGTAATGACATGAGTGACTCCTTTGCGTTTAGCGTTTGTGTTTTGGTTTCTGTGCCGCGAGCGTCTGCTCGAGAGCTTTCGTGCGCTCGCGGTATTCGGCATAGCCTCCGACGATCGCGTGGTAAATCAAGACGCCGACCGTGATTGCGCCGTCGGCATTCGGATGCGTCAGGTCGCCGCCGACCAGATGATGCCGGCCTTCGTGCCAGCGGGCCATCGTGCCTTCGCCGCCCATCGCCGTGTACAAGTTAAGAAAACCGCAGCCCGTATCGCGGGCTACGCGATGCTGCATCTCGACGATTTTAGGAATCGAGTCAAGCGTGATGACTCGTCCGCCCGCCGCGTGCGTTCCGCGATCCATCGGCGAGACGATTAGGATCGAAACCGTCGGCAAAGCCGCGCGCACGCGTCGCACGACTTCGTGCAGGTCCTTTTCGTATCGCGCCATTTGATCGTCGGAAGCGTATTGGCTCTCGTTCGTGCCGTAATTGAGGATCAGGAGATCGGGTTTGCGATGTTGCAACTGCTCGGCCCAGTGCGATTCGTTCATCACCCGTGCGAGCAATCCCGCGTAAGCTCCGTTCACGCCCAAACTGTCGTAAACCACTCCGGGCCCGTCGTTCTCCAACGCGACGCCAAACATGCGGACGCCTCCGGACACGGTCTTGAGGTCGAAAGTGTTCGCGCCGGACCTAGCGGCTTTGAATTCGCGGAAGGCTGACTTTGCGGCGTCGGCGCTTGTCGACACGGGCTCACTCGATTCGCCGTTGACGCTGACGCTGAACTGTCCGCCACCCGGTTGCGTCAGATAGTAGATGTCAGCCCGCGAAAAGTTCTTGCCGGTGTCGCCGCTCGCCGCCGGGGCGAAGCGCGCGGTCTTGCCCGGCGACGCATGAAAGGTCACGCCGCCGAGGCCGAACATTCCGTCTTTCGTCATCGGATTCATCAAAGAGTCGTCTGACCAGCCGCCGCTGGACGTGAAAGTGATCGCCTGATGCCCGTACCACTCCCACGGCCGATCGACCAGGATGAATCCGTGTCCCGCGTCGCCGAACTGTTCTTGCAACAGGCGTCGAGTAGTTCCGGTGATGCCGTCGTTGGTGATTGGTGAGTCGCCATAATGTGTGATGCGCGTGATCGCGCCAGACTGCCTGGCCTCGGTGTTGGCGAGTGATGCGTAGAAGTGATCGAGCGCGCGTACGGGATCGTCGATCAATCCTGCCGAACACGGATCGGTTGGATCGCGCGCGATCGGTGGAGGCGTTGTTGTGTTCGACAACCCAAACGTCTCGGGCGCGGTGCGATTTGATTTGAAGGAAATCAGTTCGCGTACGTCGGAGAGCATCGCTTTGTACGCCTGACCTTTCCACTGCAGGTTCGGAATGAACAAAGGCAAAGCCGCGAGCACGAGCACCAGGCAAATCGTTCGTGAGGTCTTACCGGGAACGGCAAAGCGAACAAACCCGAGCGTGTTTTCAGAAGTTGCCATAGATAAATTGTGCCTCCGCGCCGGCAACGTAATAGAGCCCGAGCGCCACGCCAACAATGAGAACAGCCTGCACGGGCGAAGGCAGCCAGGACCACGCCAGACGGATTCGCTCGAATGCATTCGCCGGTGCCCAATGCCCGAAGTAGCCGATGATCAGAATTGAAATGACGGGCAACGCGAGATTGCCGACGGCGAACTGCATTGCGCCAAGTCGTCGAAGGATCTCGCCGGCGTGCGAAAAGCTTTCGGCGCGAAACACCACCCACGTCAAACAGACAAAGTGGAAGGTTAGGACCATCGCCAGAGTTTTTGACCACCACGCGTTCAGCGGCTTCCAGTGCTTTCGCTTGCGCAGCGCTTCCCATGCGTGGTTCGCGGACAAACCCACTCCATGCAGCAAACCCCAGATGACAAAGGTCCACGCCGCGCCATGCCACAGCCCGCCGATCAAGAAAGTCAGGAGCAAGTTGCGGTAGAGATTGATGCGCCGCTTGCGAATTCCGCCCACCGAGACAAAGACGTAATCGAACAGCCAATTTGAGAGCGTGATGTGCCAGCGTCGCCAGAAGTCGCGCAGAGACGTAGCTCGGTAAGGCGAGTTGAAATTCGCCGGCAGCTTGAAACCCAGCAGCAGCGCCGATCCGATCGCGATGTCGGTGTAACCGGAAAAGTCGCAAAAGATTTGCAGCGCGTAGCCGTAAATCGCGAAGAGCGTCTCGATTGATGAATAGAGTTGCGGCTGATCGAAAACGCGATCGACCAGATTGTTGGCCAGAAAGTCCGCGATGGCGATCTTCTTGATCAGCCCAACCAAGATCAGAAATAGCGCCTGCGCGCCTTCTTCATTGCTCAGTCTCGGCTGTGCTTGAAATTGCGGCAGCAAATCCTTCGCGCGCGCCAAAGGCCCCGCGATGATGGTCGGAAAGAAGGCCACGAAGGTCAGGTAATCAACGAAGCGACGCGTTGGCTCGATCGTGCCGCGATAGACGTCGATCACGTAACTGAGTGAACGAAACGCGATGAATGAAAGGCCAAGCGGCAGCACCAGATTGCTGAGGATCGGAACAGAGCCGTGCCACCCAGCTTTGTTCAGCAGGTCAGTCAGCGACGCACTGAAGAAGTTGAAGTACTTGAACAGAAACAAAGCGCCGACGTTCTGGAGCGCGCTCAGGCCAACCAGGGATTTGCGGAGCGTCAGGTTTCGCACTTTGCCAATCGCCAGCGCGTTGCAGAAATCGACGGTCGAAATCAGGACGAGTAGCGCGAGGAACTTGGGGTTCCAGAGGGCGTAGAAATAGTAACTGGCGGCGAGCAACAGCCAGGTTCGTGGCAGACGCCACTTGGCCAGCAGCCAGTAGATGAAGAAGACTGCCGCGAGAAATACGAAGTAGTTGCCATTGGTGAAAAGCATCTGGCGTTCGATCGTTCGACGGACGTCAGTCTGCCGAACAATTGCGGCCCCGGTTAGCGGTGAAGCAACGTTCGTCGCGCGTGAAAGTCACTGCGCGTGACTGTGGATTTCCACAAGACGCGATTGCGCGGGATGATCGCTGTGACTTGGTTACGGTCGATCGAGAGACGAGCCACGTCGTCGATCCGGCGTAGAGTTACGGTAGGCGAACATCAAGTCCTGATAGAAGAGATCGCCGATGCGGTTATAACCGGCGCGCGTCAAATGAACGTGGTCGCTTTGGCCTAAGCCGCCGGCTGCCCACGTGTTCATCGCCCCCGCTCCGCCCATCGCATCATATGAACTCCAAAACGCGGCGCCCGCATCGAACGCGGCGCGACGCTGCGCTTGGATCATCAGTGGCATTTTGTTTACGGCGACCGGCAGGTCGCTGCGATCCGTTGGGCCGAGCAAGAGCACCGAGGCCTGCGGCGCCACGCGCTGCAATCTGCGCACGAGACCAGCGAAGAAGCGTTGGTAAGAGGCGACTGTCCAGCCGCTGTCGGCTACTTCGTTGGTGCCGTATTCGAGCACGATCAGATCGGGTCTACGGTCGGCCAAGACGTTGGCCAGCGCTGGTTGGTTCCAACTGAGGACGCGACTGGCGCGCGCGCCGTTGACGCCAAGCACGTCATAGACAACGCCAGGCGTGATGTGTTCCGCGACGATTCCCAAGATTCGAACCTGACCGGCGTTCAGCGTGCGAACTTCCACATGGTGCCTAGTGTTTGCGGCGGGCGTATCAAAGAAGAGATGTGAGGCTTCGGCCGTTGGCGACTGCAGCGACAGGGGATCGTCGAGCACGCTGGCGCCGTCAACCAAAACATCAATCCTGCCGCCGCCGGATTGGCGCACGTAGTACAACTCGAAATGATTGCCGGACGTTTCGACCCAAACGCGTTCGTTCGACTTGCTAGTGCTCAGAGCGATTCCGGCCGGACCATAAATTCGGTCCGGCGAAATGCGCCCGCCAATTCCTTCGATCGACCAGCCGGAGCTTGCGCCGCTCGTGACTCCCAAACGGCGCGTGCTCATCGGATTCTTCGGAACGATCCAGCCGGCTCCGCCATCGCCAAAGTCCTGCTGAAAGTGCCGCCGAATGTCTGCGGTCAAGATGTCCGCTGCCGTGTGTGAATCGCCAAAGTGCATGACGCGCACCGGTTCGAGCCTCCGTCCCGACTGCACCTCGGCCAGCGCGCGAAAAAAGTTTTGCAGCGCCGCCGGATTTTCAATCCCTTGTCGAGGTGGCTCGTCGGCGAGATTTACTAAAGGGGAAATGAGGCTGAGCGTGAAGAGAAATAACAGACAAATCGCCGATAGTTTCCTCATGACTGCAGCCATCATCATGAGGTCGCGGCCTTCGGTCAATGTGGTCAGCCACACTCTTGTGTCGGAACCCGGAGCGGTAGCGACGGGATCAAATATCCAACTGGCTTCGATGATCCGGTCGCTACCCCGATGCGTCGGGGCTCTGACACCACCTGCGTGCAATTAAGGTGTGGAGGTGCGATAGAAATCGACGCCTGAGTACTTCATTCGCGTTGCGCGGCCGTTGACCACTGGGCCGAAGCTGATGCGCTCTGGCGACCAATCTTCCGCGCCGGCGCGGAATACGCCGTCGCCGAGCGGCGTGAGTGGCGTGCCTTCCGCGGTCAGTTTTCCTTTCCGCATGAAGATGCGCGTGCTGCCGAACCACGGACTGTCGTTGCGGTAATGTCCGGCGAACGTATCCCACTCTTTTGGGTAATCAAACGTCTTTGGACCCGCGAAGCGATCGTTTGTAAACCAGCGCGGGCCGTGAAACGCCTCGACGACGGCGTTGTGATCGCGGCCGAACTCCAACAGGAACAACTCAAAGTCCGGATGCTTGACGAAGAAGTGATTGGGTCCTGCGCTCTCCAGCGCGACGCGTTGACTGCCAACCGCGAGAAACAGCCTGCCGCTGTCTGCCGTCAGCGCGAGTCTGGTTCCGTCCGTTGAAGTAAACATTCCCACGAAGTCCGCCGCGTTTGGAACGTGGTCAGGTCTTGTGTTCGTCGCGGGCGCAGCAGGAAGAGTCTTGCCATCGATCGTCGCCCGCAAAAGATCAAGCGCGTACTTCGCCACTACGTTCGGCCGGTAACCGGCCAGGTTCGCATTGACCGAGGCAAACGCGCCGATGCCGCTCGTGAGATCTACGTGCATCGCCGAACTGAAAGCTACCATGCCGCCCGTGTGTCGCAGCAACGTGCGCCCTTCGATTTCACTTACCCACAGACCATAGGCGTAACCAGCATCTTCGCCCCGGAACGGCGCTTTGATAGCCGGCGTCGAAATCAATTTGAAAGTCTCTGCGCTTACGATTCGATTGCGCATCGAGCCCTCCCTCACCGCCCCCACCCCAGCCGGGCTGCCCGTCTGGGGACCCCGGGTCGGGCTAGTGCCCCGTACTGCGCCGCGATTCAACAGCATCGCTAGATATGCGCCCATGTCCGTAGCGGTGGACGAAACGCTCCCGGCGCCTTCCCCGAATTCTACCCAGTGCGCTTCGGCCAGAGTTCCGCGCAGAGGAAACGGCCGATCGTCAAACATCGGCGCGTACCCGATTGCCATGCGTGGCCGGATCGAATTCGTAATCACTGGCTCGCTCGAAGACATGCCGAGCGGATCGAGAATTCGCTTTCGCAGCACCACTGCCATCGGCTGTCGATCGATCACTTCCAACAGCAGACCGAGCAAATCGTAACCGACGTTCGAGTAAGCGAAATGCTCGCCGGGCGCAAAGCCGGTCCAAAGCGACTGGTCCGGCCCAATCAATTCCAGCGGCACGCCGTCAGGCAGTCCCGAAGTGTGGCTCAACAAATGATGGCCGGTGATGGGGGCAAACTTCGATTGGATCTTCAGCCAGGGCAGGTAAGCCGTAATCGGCTGGCTGGGATCGAATTTTCCTTCTTCGCGCATCTGCATCAGCGCGAGCGCCACAAACGATTTAGAGATCGAGCCAATTTCAAACAGGGTGTTGGATTGCACTCTCGCGCCGGCTTTCGTGTCCGCGAACCCGTAGCTCGAAGCGCGCAGCAAACCTTCACGCGTGGCCAGCGCCAAAGTCATTCCCGGCGCGCCGATGTCACGCAGGTGGGCGGCAATGAACTCATTCAGTCGCGCGAACGCCGGCTGAAATCGCTTCTCGGCCGAGGGTGTTGCACTCGCTGGCGTGAACGCAAGCGTGGGCGTGCCGTGGTTCAGTTCCTTCCACACCGCCAGCCCAATACCTGCTTTGATCCCGCTGCCTAACAATTGCCTGCGTGTGATGCGTCGCGACATGGCTTTCTCCAAAATCGTGCCCAGCGAAAAGCGCCGTTCCCAATGACTGAGAACGGCGCTCGCATTTTGTCCCACTTTTCCGGTGCTGACAATCAGAGAAGCGGTCGGATCAACGACCCTTCGGCTCGAGGATAACTTCGCGAGCGAGGCGGTCGCCAATTATTTCGCGAATTGCCAGGCGCTCGTTGTAGCCCTTCATCTGAACCTCGTCGTTGCCGATCACTCTTTGCGCGACGGCGTCAGCCTTATCTTCACTGGCTTCCATCGCGGCCAGACTCTTGTACTCCGTCATCAGCATCAGATTAAACTCACCAGCGTTGTGCCCCTCAACCGACATCACTTTGTAAGAAACAATGTTGCCGTCTTTCTTCTGCGCCTCCTGCTCAGTCTTCCAACTTCCCGCCAGATAGTTCATGTAAGCCGAGTCCATTCCCGGCTTGATCCTGATAAACGCGATGCTCCAGACGGAACCGTTGTGATAAGGACGATTGACTTGCGCGTAGACCGAGATTGCGGCAATCAGTAGCACTGCCGCGACCGAGCCGACTACTAGACGTTTGATTTTCATTTGAGACTCCTCTACCCGTACAAAGATTGGGGCCCTGGGGGCAGCGATGTACAGGATGGTCGCTGTCTTAAGCCATGAATGCGGCAGGTGAGCGGTTGCCGGAGATTTTCGAATAGCGTGTTGCGCAGGCAATCTATGAGAAAAGTATCGAGGTGTCAATGTTGACGGAAAAAAAATGCAGGCCACAGAGGCCGGAGAGACACGGAGAAGACAAAAAAGAAGGCAGTAGGCAGAAGGCAGGGAAGGGGGAATGGATCATCCTAGAGGGTGTAAATAGTTTTGTGTAAATGGTCATTGAGCAACTAACCAGATAAGGTTAGCAGAAGGAGAAAGATGACCATAGACAACGAGCTGATTGACAATCTGCTGAAGAACTACAAAAAGCCCGAAGACCTGATCGGCGAAAACGGGTTGTTGAAGCAACTGACGAAGCAGCTGCTGGAGCGGGCGATGGCCGCGGAGATGACCGAACACGTCGGTTACGATAAGCACGACGCGGCCGGGAACAACAGCGGCAACTCGCGCAATGGCAAGTCGGCGAAGACTATCAAAGGGACGTTTGGGGAGTTAGCGCTGGAGACGCCGCGGGATCGGAACGGAACTTTCGAGCCGCAGATCATCGAGAAGCATCAGACGCGGTTCACTGGCTTCGACGCCAACATCATTTCACTGTACGCGCGGGGGCTCTCGACCCGGGAGATCCAACAGCACCTCGAAGAGATCTACCATGTGGAAGTATCGCCAGGCTTGATCTCGAGCGTGACGGATGAAGTGCTCGATGAGGTGAAGACGTGGCAGAACCGACAACTCGACGAGGTCTACCCGATCATGTATCTGGACGCTATCCAGTTCAAAGTAAGAGATAACGGGCACGTCAAGAACAAGGCGATTTACCTGGCGATTGGCGTCACGATCGAGGGATTGAAAGAAGTGCTGGGGTTGTGGATCGCGCAAACGGAAGGAGCCAAGTTCTGGCTGCAAGTAGTGACCGAACTGAAGAATCGGGGTGTAACCGACATCTTTATCGCCTGCGTTGACGGGCTGAAAGGCTTTCCCGAAGCAATTGAGAGTGTGTTTCCGCAAACCGAAGTGCAGTTGTGCATCGTGCACCTGGTGCGGCACTCGCTGAACTATGTGGGCTGGAAACAGCGCAAGGAAGTGGCCAGAGATCTTAAGCTGATTTACACGGCGGCGACGGAAGGGGAAGCCGAGCAACGACTGGCCGAGTTTAGCCTGAAGTGGGATGCGAAGTTTCCGATGATTGCGAAGTCCTGGCGCAGCAACTGGGCCCGTGTGATCCCGTTCTTCGCGCATCCGCCGGAGATTCGGAAGGTGATCTACACGACCAACGCTATCGAGTCGCTGAACATGTCGCTGCGCAAAGTGACCAAAGCCCGCGGCTCGTTTCCCAACGATGAGGCGGTCTGCAAATTGCTCTACCTGGCGCTGCGCAACATTGCGAAAAAGTGGACCATGCCGGTCCACGCTTGGAAGGACGCGCTCAATCGCTTCGCCATCATCTATGAAAACCGGCTGCCGGCGAGTTAAGCGCGGAGCTGATTGACGAATGAACCAACCAGGCAAAAAACTGGGCCATGGAAACCGTGGAAAAACAAACTGCGTTTTTCCACCGTTCCCACAGCCCCTACTGCTGCTGACATATCAAGATAAAAAGCAGCCGACCCTAAACAAGAGAAGATCGTTTACACAAAATGCTTGACGGATCCTCATCCTATCCCAGCGATCAAAACGTCGGTCCACTGGCAGAGGTTTTCTGCTTACTGCTTACTGCCTCCTGCCTCCTGCCTTCTATTCTCTCTGTGTCTCTGTGGCTAAGCTGGCAAGCCCTTGCGCGCGATCTCAGCCATCAGTTCGCAAAACCGATCAAGTTCCGGCAGCGTCGTGTAAAGATTCGGCGTGATGCGAATGCCAGTGAATTCTTCGTGAACGATCGGCGTCGTGAAGATGCGATGCTTGCTGAACAGATAGCTGCCAATCTTACCTTGATCGAGTCCTTCGATTTGCACGTTCGCGATGGCGCACATCTGGTTCGGATCGAATGACGTGTTGAAGCGCACCCGAGGGATGTCTTTGAGTTTGTCCATCCAGTATCGCGAAAGGTAACGCAGCCGCGCCTCTTTGCGTTTGCCGCCGATCCCCTGGTGAAACAGTATCGCTTCGCCGATGGCCAACTTGGGCGCGGCTGAGTGCGTGCCAATCTCTTCGAACTTGCGGATGTCGCTCTTCTGCTTGTCTTCGGCAGCGAACAGAGGCCAGACCTTCGCGATTTTCTCGCGCCTGATGTACAGCAAGCCGGTGCCCTTGGGTGCGTACAGCCACTTGTGAAGCGACGTGCCAAAGTAGTCGCAATCCAGATCCGGCTGCTTGAAATAGAATTGGCAGAACGAATGCGCGCCATCAACGATGGTCTCGACACTGCGCGCGCGCGCCATTTGGCAAACAGCTTTGACGGGCGTGATCTGGCCGGTAATGTTCACCTGATGCGCGATTTGAATCAGACGCGTGCGCGGCGTTATGGCGCGTTCGAATGCGCCGGTGATCTCGTTGATGTTCTTCGGCGGAATCGGAATTTTGATTAGGTTCAGCTTGATGCCTTCGCGCTGCTCGCGCTGCCGAATCGTGGTCAGCATGCGGCCATAGTCCTGCGTCGTTGTGAGAATCTCGTCGCCGGATTTCAAGTCCATACCGAGGAGCAAAGTCTCCAGCGACTCAGAAGCGTTGCGGGTGATTGCTATCTCTTCGCGATCACAGCCGAACAGTTCCGCCAGTCCAGTGCGAATCGTTTCCGACTGCGGCTCGAGAATCTGCCACATCGTGTAGGCGGTCGCGTCTTCCTGTTGCCAGATGTAGCGCACCAGCGCTTCGGTGACGAGACGCGGACTCGGCGACACACCGCCGTTGTTCAGATTGATGATGCCACGCGTGACGGTGAACGCCTTCTGAATCTCAAACCAGAAATCTTCGTCCATCGCGGCCTGTTCGGGCGTCAGATGCGCGACGCTCTTCGTGGCCGCTTGAATATTCTTGAGCAACGCGCCGACGCTTGACGATGAAAGCGCTGCAAGGCCGATACCTTTGCCGGTTAGAGAAAGAAAGTTGCGGCGGTCGAGTTGAGTTGATTTCAAGGGCTACTCCTTTGCTGGGAGCGCGGACGTCCTCGTCCGCACAGCGAGCAAAGCTCGCTCGATCTAATTTGAATCCAAAAACTGGTTTCGCGCTGCGCGCTCAGTGCGGACGGGGACGTCCGCGCTCCCAGCATCAAGCCGGCGTTTCCACTCCATATCCCGCGCTAATCCATGCAGTCGTGCCGCCGGTTACGTTCAGCAAGTTCGTAAATCCCAGTTGCTGGCTGATGCTCGTCGCCGCGCTGGAGCGATAGCCTCCGGCACAGATGATCGCCGTCGGCTCGTCTGGCTTCAGGTTTAGGTTTGGCATCAGTTCCCGAAGTTTCGCAAGCGGCGCGCTGACTGCGCGCGGCGCGTGGCCGCTCTGATACTCTGCCGGACGCCGCACATCGATGACTTGCAGATTAGCTTCCTTCTCGATCATTTCCTTTAGCTCTGCCACGCTGATTTGCGGCACTGTGGCGAGTTCGAGTCCGGCTTCTTTCCACGCATTTATGCCGCCGGCGAGATAACCCTGCACGTTTTCCAAACCTACGCGCGCCAAACGCAGCCGAGCCTCTTCAATTCTTTCATCTGCGTCGGCGACGATCGCAATCGGCGCAGTCATCGGGATCAACGAACCCGCCCACGACGCAAACTGCCCACCGAGCCCGATGTTAAGCGCGCCCGGCACATGGCCCGCGCCGAATTCCGCGGCGTCGCGCACATCCAGAATCACCGCGCCATGCGCCGCGAATTCGATCACGTCCGCGGGCGACAGGGCCCCAGCATGCGCGAGCCCGTTCAGGGCTTCGGCACCGGCGCGATTAATCTCGGCATCTTTCGCAAAGTATGCGGGAGCTTCCGGCAGGTCGGTCGTCATCATCTTGACGAACTGATCTTTCGTCATCGGCTGAAGCGCATAGTTGAACTTGCGTTGATGGCCAATCGTCGAAGAAGTTTCCGTGGAGAGATTCTTACCGCACATCGAGCCCGCCCCGTGCGCTGGGTACACCTCGACCGCATCGTCCAGCTTTAGGAGTTTCTCGTGCAAGCTGTCGTACATCATTGCCGCCATCATCTCTTTGGTGAATCCCTTGGCGCCGGCGAGGTCGGGACGGCCGACGTCGCCGATGAAAAGCGTGTCGCCAGTCAGCACCTTCTGCGGTTGGCCAGAGAATTCAGCGTCTGCGACGAGCACGCAGATGCTCTCCGGAGTATGGCCGGGTGTTTCCATGATGCGGAGCTTCACCTTGCCGATGCTGATTTCGTCGGCGTCCTTGACCGCCCGATGGGGAAAAGCCGCGCCGGCCTTCTCACCAAAAACAATTTCCGCGCCCGTGCGCGCCGCGAGTTCGCGATGTCCACTGACAAAATCGGCGTGCAGATGAGTTTCGATCACGTACTTGATTCGCAAATCGTTCACCGCTGCTTCGTCGATGTACTGATCGACGTCGCGCTGCGGATCGACGACCGCCGCTTCGCCGTCCGAGCCGATCAGATACGAAGCGTGAGCGAGACAGTTGAGATAGAACTGCTTGAAATACATGGCCGATGTCTTGGATGTTTGCGCGGACGGATTCTCTCGCAAAATCCAGCGGACCGCAAGGATGTTGCTCGCAGAAGGGGCGTGTGACGGGGATGGCCGGTGCGGGCGTGGACGGGCTATTGCGCTGTTTGGATCACCTGCTCGGCAATCGCCAGGTATGCGCTGATTCGCACTTCGGCAGGGTGAATCCGATCCGCGACGATTCTGGCGCGCTCGAAATTCACCGCGCCCAGACTCGCCAGGGCCGGCCCCAGTTGATTTGCGGTCTCGGCCACGGCGTTACCGTTCGTCATGATCAATTCGCCATCACGATAAAAAGTCTGGCCGAATCCATTCAGCTTTAGTGCGGACTCGCTGATGTCGTTGAATTGATCAACCAACGGCTCGATGATCTGGAACGCGCGACTCGAATCGTACTTCGCAAACGCCCGGCCGATTTCCAACAATGCGCGCATTTCTTCCTGGCTGCCAGCCTGTGGCGAAGGGCCGAGCATGCTCCTGGCTTGTTCCAGATAGAGCAGCGCGGTGGCCTTCTTTTGATTCGAACCAATCAGACTCACTATTTGGCTGATGAGGTTCGCGCGCTCACGAGCCGGACGAAAATTGCTCACATTCCGCAGGGCTTCATCAATCTTTCCGCGGGACGCGGCGCTGTGGACTGCCAGCTGGTCCAAATGCTTCAGCCACTGTTGACGCTGGGTCGCGTTTGCAACGTGGTCCGTGATTATCTGCCGAGCCTGTGTTAGATCGCCAGCCGCGGCGGCCCTGCTCGCAATCTGCAGATAGAGCTGATCGCGCGTTTCGCGCGGCGTCTGGTTCACGGCTTCAAGGGCGCTGTCCACCGTACCGCTATTGATCGCTGCCAGAGCTTTCTGCCAGGCCGCGCCTTGTGTTCCGGTCTGATTGTTTAGTTCGGCGAACTTCTTTTCGATCGCGGCCGCGCTGCCGGGAGTAAAGCCTTCCAGATCCGCGCTCAGTTCTTTGAGCATATTCACCATGTTCTGCACGGTGTTGCGCTCCGGCGAATAGTAATTAGCTATCGGTGGAGAATAGGCGAGCGTCTCGGCAGCGATCTTCTGCAAGAGTTCTCGATAGTCGTCTTCGGAAAGAAGGCTTGCTTTCGGTGGTGACTCGTCGCCGGCGCCGGTTCGCGTTCTTCTGAACGGTATCACCAGGCGCAGAAGGCTGATTGCCAAGTACGCAGCCTCAGGATGCGCCAGAAACTTTTCGGTCGACAATTTCGCGGCGATGTCATGCGCCAATTTGACTGCCAGTTCCGGCTCCTTTTCGCCCAACCGATGCAAGGTATCAACCAGAGTCGTCGGAGTTCCTCTCTTGAGCGTATCCTCGGCCATTTGAAAGGCTCGCTTCGGATCATTAGCCGCGATTTGGCCTACCAGCGCGAGTTCGAGGTCAAGCTCCTGATTTCCCAGACCGCTGTTCTGATTTTCAACGGGAGACGATAGCGTCCTCGTTGCCCGAAGAAAATTCAGTGCCAGCTCAGGATCATGAGTCGCAAGCGTTTCCACCACTTCGCGTCTGAGTTGAATCGCGATTTGATAGTTCTCGGAATAGTCCTGTTCGTCGTCGTCGATGTTCGCGATGAATTCCTTGACGCTGTCGATTGCTTGCTCCATCAACGTTGCCGCGCGTTTCTCGTCCGAATTCCATAAGAGCTGCGCCGCCTTGATCTGGAATCGCGCGCGCGTCTGGGGGTGCAATTCTTGAAAGCTCCCGGCTATTTGGACAACCAGCGCCAGGCCCTTCGCTTTCATCCCTCCCTGATTCTTTGCGGCTTGCAACTCCTGCTCGGTCGCCTTTCGCACTTCGACAATCTTGATTTCGTATCGTCCTTTCGGATTTTCATATCCGCTGAGCGGCGTCACCTCAACGCGATACACCCCCGCGGCCTCTGCGATTACGGACACATTTTCCGGCCCCTCCGCTCCGTTCGGACTATCAAACTCGCCCAGCCGTTTGCCGGCGGGAGAAAATACGCGCACGAGTACATCGATTCCGTGCTGATCAACGACTAGTTGCAGAACCTGATCAGCTTCGAGGCTGACGTTGTAGGTGTGCGTCTGTCCTGCGGCCAGGGTGCGCTCAATCGGGGTGCCTGGCTGAAGATTCGTCGGCTCGGACTGGGCGCGGCCAAGTTCGGGATGGGAAAGAGTGAAGAGCAGCAAGAGCAGGATGCATCTGGGCCGGCGCATGTCAGAACCCCCTTTTCGGGAAGAATGCGGGTTCGTTACGGATGATGCACGCAACGCGGAAAGATATTACGACCCCGAGCCGGGTTGAAAAGTTCCATCACACTCGGTGCAGCTTAGGAGAAAACCGCGGGGCGAAGGTTGCCCGAGCCTGGGTTTCTTTGCGCAAAGACGCAAAGTCAGCGAGACGCGGGATCGGGTTCTTTCGGCAATTCATAAAACTCGCGTGCCGGCTTCAAGGGCCGCAGCATCCAGTAGGGCCGGCGCGTACGGTCGGGCGAATACTTATCCGCGGGCCGCGTCATTGTCAACCATTTCCGATAGACCTCGCGCGACTTTTCCGTGTCGACGTGAATGTCGCCATAGTTGTCCGTGCCTTCGGCTTTGCGCACGCGCACGGCCTGATGCCAGCAATGCATACCCGAAATCGGATCGGGATGGACGGGGAAAGTGAGGTTCTGATGCACGCCGACATCGCTCCACCAGATGCGCAAGCTGTCAGCATCGCTCGATTCGTATGGTCCCGTTCCGCGTTCGCGCTTCATTCCCCACTTGTCGCCTTCGTGATCCAGTTTGACCGTGGCCGTCAATTGTTTCTGCCCACTTTCATGTGTCTTCCAGCGCCCCATGTGATGGCTGCACGCGACGATGCCGGGCTTAATGCCTTCAGTCACCCACGCGCGTACGACGAAGTAACCAATCTCGGTTTCCACGCGTACCAGGTCCCCGGTGCGCACGCGCAGCGTCGCCGCGTGGCTAGTGTGCAACCACAACGGATTCGTGTGCGCAATTTCATTCAGCCACTTCGCGTTCGCGCTGCGCGTGTGAATTTGAATCGGGATGCGGAACGTTGAGATTAGAATTGTTTGATCAGGTTCAAGATTGTCAGGATGGACATGACTCTTGATGTACGTCGGAAGCGCATACTCCTGCCAGCCCCACGCGGCGAGTGTCGTTGAAAAGAATTCGAGCTTGCCGCTTGGAGTAGGGAAGCCACGCTTGATCTCGTCATCGACTTTCACGCCCACCAGACGTCGGCCGTCCGCGTCGCCATCGGGACTGGGAACCGGGACAACATTCGGCGACGCGGGCTTTGCCGCACGCGTGAACACGCGACCAAGAATATCTTCGCGAGTGTCATCAAGCTCTTCCACCGGCACAGTCTCTTCATAGATCGCGCCGACCTTTTTGGTGATCTCAAACGAGCCGTAGCGCCGCATGAATTCAAGTGGCGTCAAGTTTTCTTGCGCGGCTTTCTCTGGCAAGCCCGGCACTGAGTTTTCAAAGATCCATCCGTAGTATTCATCGACGCCCAGACGCGTGCCCGGATTCTTCTTGGATTCGACAAACTGGCGAATGCCAAGGGAGCCATCGCGGTCGATGCGCCAGGTCAGCTCCATCCAGAATTCGTTTTCTTCCCAAACTTCGCCAGGATTCACTTCGCGAGTGTCGCTGATGTCCTCACCATCACGTTGGCGCGCGGCGCGCATCACCGGCTGGCGGAATCCCAGCCACTGCGCGTCATGCGTTTCGTAGGAATGAATATCGTGACGCTCTGGGCCCAGACCCATCGGCAGAATGTAATCCGCGAAATATGACGTTTCGTTCCATACCGGCGTCAGCGCCACGTGACAGCCAACCAGGTTTTCATCAGTCAGCGCTTCGATCCAAGAGAAGCCGTCGGGGTTCGTCCAGACCGGGTTGTAAACGCGCGTGAAATAGGTGTCGAGTTTGCCGCGTCCTTCCTTTAGAAAGTGCGGCAGGAGAAAAGACATCTCGTGCATGGCGAGCGGGAACTCGGGCGGCCATGTCTTCTCGTTCCACATCTTCGGATGCGGCGGTGTGTGGATAGGCCGGGGCACAAACTTGTTCCACGCGTTCGGAAACACGCCACCTTCAGTCGCCACCGCGCCAAGCAAAGCGTTGAGCATGAAAAGACAACGCGCCACCGACCAGCCATGGCTGATTCCCGAAGTCGCACTGCGCCAGTTGTGACTTGAAAAACGCGTGCCCGCGGTCGCGACTACCTTTGCGATCTCTTCAAGCGCGTTGGCTTCAACGCCGGATTCTTTTGCGGCGAATTCGAACGTGTACTCTGCGTAAAGTTCTCTCAGTACCGACTCAAATTTCTCGAACGAGGTCTCGCCGCTTTTTGTGCTGCCTCCTGCCTCCTGCCTCCTGCCTTCTGCTTCCAGGTATTCCTCCCAGTTCCACCACCGCCTCACAAACTCGCGGTTGTAAAGATTGTTCTGAATTAGATAATTCGCAATCGCTAACAGAATGGCAGCTTCCGATCCGGGATAAGGCGAAATGAAATGATCGGCGTGCGTCGCGGTGTTGGATAGCCGCGTGTCAAAGACGATGAGTTTTGCGCCGCTCGCCTTGCCATCGATCACGCGTTGCGCGTGCGGATTGAAGTAATGGCCAGACTCCAAATGCGCGCTAATTAGAAAGATAACTTTCGCATTCGCGTGATCGGGACTTGGCCGATCCAATCCCATCCACAACTGATAACCTTCGCGCGCGCCCGAAGAGCAAATGTTCGTGTGCGAGTTGTGACCATCAACTCCCCAGGCCGCGAGAATGCGTTCGGTGAATCCATCTTCGCCGGGACGCCCGACGTGATACATGATCTCGTCGCGACGATCTTCGACAATAGCTTTGCGGATGCGGGCGGCGATGGTATCAAGCACTTCGTCCCAACCGACGCGCTCCCATTTTCCTTCGCCGCGTTTACCCGCGCGTTTCAGCGGATAGAGTATGCGATCCGGATCGTTAACTTGATTCAACGTCGCCGGCCCTTTGGCGCAATTGCGCCCGCGGCTCCCCGGATTCTCTGGATTGCCTTCGAACTTCTGAATTTGATTCGTGTCTTTGTCGACGTAAGCGAGCAGCCCGCACGCCGACTCGCAGTTAAAGCAGGTCGTCGGCACTAATGAATAGCGCCGTTCCTTGCGCCGCGGCCAGGCCTGCGAATCCAGCTCAGTCCAATCATCCCAGCGTTCCTTGGGCGGAAACGCCGCGAGATGAATGCGCGAAGGGCCGGGGTAGAATGTTTCACTCATGTTTGGTCTTTACTTGATGCGGACTTCCAGCGATCCGATCATTTGCTCAAGCAACTTCAAGTTCGGTTGATATCGATCGTCCGGTAATGCCTCTAACTTTGCTACGATCGGTTGCAAGTAATCCTGATATTTCTTTGAGTTGTGTGGAAGCAGGTAGTTCTTTTCGTTCCATGTAACCAGTTCGGGTTCGCCACCTTTTGGTAGAAACGGAGCCGCGACCGAGAACTCAGCATAAATCCAATACCGACCATCGTCGGTAATCCCCTGGAACGCATACTCCATCGCCTCGTTTGATATCTGAGTCGTTTCCCTCTCCCATTGCGTAAGAAAGAACACGCCCTGCCCACCCTTGAAATTCACATATCTAACATGACCGACGAAGGCCATACAGGCTTCCCACATCGGCAAGAATGGCATCGCGGCGCTACAGCCTTTCGCTCTGCGGGCCTTCGCGATAAAACGACCGAGATGCACGGTGGGTTTAGCGGCCAAGAGCGCTTTCAAGACGCGTACTTCCTCATCAAAATACGTGGCCCAATCAGGCGGGTTGGGCGGATCGACACCCTTGTTGCCTTCCACGCTGGCAATTGACATAGCTTCTCTGAACTTGGCGATTGAGAAAACCTTTATCTCGGGATCGCCGCGGGAAGAGCCTTTGAAGAGTGGATAGCCAACCAAGGTGAACGATGAATGCTCGGGCGCGACATCAGATGGCTTGCCGTCGGTCGATGCTGGAATTGTTCTGGACTTGACCTCGGTCGCTAACGAAGGATCGAAAGTGAAGCTGACGCCTCCGTAACTTACGGCGTTAGTTTTGTTGACAATGGTCTGAGTTGCGGGGTCAGCCTGCGAAGTCTTGGGAGCTTGCTGGTGAAGCAGAGAGCGAATCGCGATCATGCCGATGCCGCCCAACAGCAAGACAACAAGAACTGTAACAAGCGTTCGCTTCATCTTAATGACGTTAGTCTATCTTTGAAGTCTGGCTCGCAATTTCTGCATAACCAACTCGCCGTCTATCGTCTCAACTTTGCCTTCGTCGATCTCGCGCAGCCTTCGCTCAGCTTCCTCTGCCCAGAGCGCATCGATTCTTTTCTGATCCGGGCCATCAAGGCTTTCGAGCAGATGATCGGCAAGCATTGCTCTCTCGCCCGGCGAAAGTGAAAGCGCCGCGACGAGAATTTCGTCGAAACCGCTCAATGTCTCTCCAGTGCTATCGCTATGGTGCCGTCCCTCTAACTCTCGACGGATTTCCGCTGCCACTTTCAGGCTCTCTTCCATGACGTTCTTGGTCTCCAATTTCTAGCGCGCACCACATCTCAGTCGTCAAACTACGCCAAAGCATCAAATCCCAACGCGAACTCAATCGCCGAGCGCACTTCACGCATTCGCTCAGGCGATAATTGCGTAATCAGCTCTCCGACTTGGGCCTTTTGAATCGTTTGAAGGTTATATGCATTCACAACGCATTCCTCGAGCACGCCATCCTCGCCCGGAGTCAGAGTCACTTCGGATGGAACGGCTCGAATCGCGGTCGTAATTTGAGCTACTGTTACACTGGTGAGATACGAAATGGCGGAATTGCGAGTCAAGATCAACACCGGGCGGCGCCTGTCAGGAGAGCGGAACGTATACCAGTAAACGTCGCCTTGATTCATGGCTCTCCCCAATCCTGCTCACTCCGCCATTCTTCGATTTCCTCAGCTCGTTGAGGATGCTTCAAATACCCTTCAGCGTCACGCCTTTCCTTAGCGATGATCTCGCGCTGTTGCAGAGCTCTTTCCAAAGCGACCTTGATGAAATCTGACGGCGTCATCTGTAGAGCGTTAGTCGCTTGCTGTACTTCGGCTAACAACGATTCGTCGATTGAGAGTTGAATGGTTTCCATGGTGTCAGTCTAACATGCGTCGCAAGCAGTACGTAGCATTGCATCGAGCCTGATTCACGCCAGCACCGACTGTCCCGCCTGCACGTAGGCATGCTCGAACAGCGTCAATCCAATCATCGCCAACTCTGTCGCCTACTCCGTGAAACATCGCCAACGAAGTCAGCGGGCTGGCCGTGGCTTGTGTGTCACTTCTTAAACATGTCCGGGTTGTCTGCTTCGAGTTTCTTTGCCTGGCCGGCGAGTTCATCGGCGTCTTTCAAGAGCTGGGCGACCTTCCCGTTATTTGTGTTCGCTCGGGCGATGAAACTCGATCGACTCTCGCTGTCGAGCAATGCCTGCGGAGTGCCCTTCGAAGCCTCGACCAGTTCCGCGCGCTTGTTGTATTCCTTGACCTTGATGCCCAGGTACTCTTTGAACTTGTCGCTGATCTTTAGCTTGCTGGCCTCTTCGTATTTCTTAGCCGCTTCTTTGCACTTGCCCTCGGCTTTGTCGTACGCGGCGATGGCTTCCTTGGCCAGAGTCCGGGCCTCGGCCAATTGCCTGACGTTTGTCTGAAGCATCGCGTTCTTCTTCGCTTCGGCATCCACGAAATATTTCCTACCTTCCTCGACGGCCGCGTTGCCTTCATCGCCAATCTTATTGGCCTTCTCGGTCTCCAAGCCGCTACTGCAAGCCAAAACGGCGGCGACCAGAACGAGCAGCGCCATGAACATGCTCGCGTAACTTTGGCTAAGTATCTTCTTCATCTTTGGAGTCTCCTGTTCTTAATCAGTTTCCGAACTATTTTCTAACCTACCCGGTCGCTACCGCTCGCGGTACTGACCTCATGCCAGCGGCACGGATTGTCCGGCTTGCACGTACGCGTGTTCGAACAACATCATTCCAATCAATGCCAGCGGCGCGCCGCCAATGCCGATCGATGGGCTCACATAGCCGAGAATCGCCAGCCACGGCAACAGTCCGCCAAGTATCGACAACACGATTCCGATCCAGAACTCATTCTTGTAGCGGCCATGCGTCATCTCCCAAACCGCCAGACGCGCGTGCGCCGTCGGATGTGTGAGCGAAACTTCGCCCCAGATCATCAGGACGTGAAGCAAGCTCGCGACTGCGAGCACCCAAAGTGAAGCGACGACTGTGGGCGGCACAGCGTCGATGAATGATACTGACGAGCGAGTGCCCTCAAATCGCGCCGCTATCGGCAAGAATATAGCCGACCCCAGCAGCAACGCCTGCACGAGCAGATGCGGCGGCAACAACGGGTTCTGCCAAAGGTCGCGCGCCTTCGCTTGAGCGAACAAGTACGCGGTATAGACCGCCGTCAGAATGGACAAAGGAATCCCAGCGATCATCAACCAGGTTTGCGCTGATTTCGATCCGAGCAAACTCCCAACGAAATGCAGCGCCAGCACCAGCGAATATCCCGCAATGATGAATGCGCCTTTCACCAGCCAGCTTTTCCACTGCGGCCGCGTGAAGATCATGTAGAAGCGCGACGGATGTTCCAGGTCCCAAAGCAATAGCGCACCCGTAATCCCAAGAAACGCTCCCGAAACAACCGGCGTCACCCATAACCACAAAACGCTGTCGGCCCGCAGGAATCCGAATAGGACCAGCAACGCCGCGACCAGATAAACGCCCGACGCAATTCCTTTCGTCCACGTGTACAGACTCACCCGCCAGTCCCAAGGAATCGAGTGCGCGACGTCGTAACTCAAGAGCGCCGCGGCCGAACTGTTGCTGAAAGTCGGATTGCCAGAGACGACATGCTCGCTGTCTATTTGCTGCTCGCTCCACATAAACAAGCCCGCCTCGGGACGACGCGCGGCCAGCGGATCCAGCGTCGCCTGATGCGCGCCCTTGTAGAAAAGCTTCGGCAGCGTTTCTTTCTCCGGACGGCGAACATTCACGGCTTCGCGATTGATGATCTGCGCCACGTACGACGACTGATCGTTCATGTCGCCGATCAGAATCGCCTGCGTTGGGCAAACGACTACGCAGGCCGGCTCTAATCCAACATCGATGCGGTGCGCGCAGAAGTTGCATTTCTCGGCGGAGTGATCTTGCGGATTGATAAAGATAGCGTCGTAAGGACAGGCAGCCATGCAGGCTTTGCAGCCGATGCAGATCGATTTGTCGAAATCTACTATGCCATCAGTTCGCTTGAACATCGCCGCGGTCGGACAGGCGGTGACACAAGGCGCGTGCGCGCATTGATTGCAGCGCGTCACCTGATTGGCGCGGCGCACTTGCGGAAATACGCCGACGTCCACGTGCTTGACGTAGGTTCGCGTTACGCCGATGGGCACGACGTTCTCAGACTTGCAGGCCGTCGTGCAGGCGTGACAACCGATGCAACGAGTGTGGTCGATGACCTTTGCCCACTGCACACGATCAGTTTGAGCTGGTTGTGGCTCGCTCATGTTCGCTTTACGAGAGGGCGAAATATATCACGAACGCGGGGCGCAGTTCCGCTTATTCCGATTGGACAATGGCGCTAAAGATGAAACTTGAATGACGTGCCGATGGCGTGAAGGTCGCCCGGGTGCGAATAGCTGTCGTTCTGTCTCGCGTAATAAAGACTGAAGGTGAAGTGACGGTTGACCTTCTTTTCAATGCCGGCATAGATACGGTTGCGAATCCACGCGCGCGCGATTGAATCGTAGAAGACTTCATCAGCGATAAAACCCTGCAGCTCGAACTCCCCGATTTTCAATGGATGCTCAAGCTGCATGCGGTTGCGATATTCCGTAAAGTTCGGCCGCGGATCGCGGATATGATATTCCACGCGATTACGGTCGCTGAACGCGAACCGCCCCAGCGGAAACCTGGCAGTTGCTTCGAGCGTGATGCGTTCTTCGGTGCTGTGACTGGCGCTGGTTGGCTGTGACGCCCCGTGCAGATAAAAAGGGAAAAGCGTCAGGTGCTTGCCGACTCTGAACGAAACTCCGGCGCCAATGCGTTCGTTTACGGGTCGCGCGAAATTGCGTCCAACCCGCACGACGCCCAACAGCATAAGATCGACTTTCTTTGACAGCGGCACTGCCACCTGCACATCATTCCACAACTGCGCGTCATCGCGCGGGCGCGACGTCTGACCGTACGTGGTCCCGAAAGCCAGAGCTGCAAGCGATAGCGACAGAAGAGCACGAGTCGGCTGGCATGCCATAAAGACTTGCAGGGTTCGATGGCGTCCGTCCGAGTGAATTTTCGTGGGCAAGGGTATTGTCTGCGGATTGGTTCCCGACTGAAGAAAATGTACGGCTCATCGTCCCATCGATGGGTCACTCGGCCAGCGCTTTGAGGTCATCGATCCAGGCGCCGAGCAATTCCAACTCTCTGGCATCGACGACGCCTATCCGCACCAACTCTTCGTAACAGGCTCGGAGGTTATCACTCAAATTCTCGATTCCTGCTCGCAGTTTCAACCGCGAGAGCGCTTCGCATATTTCCGCGTTGCGCAGATATCCCGGAATCTCGTCGGCAAAGTCGCGCATTAGATCGTGAGTGTTGCGCGCTTGCGCGCTGTTTGGTTCGTGAAACAGCAGAGACCATTCGTTTTCCCAGGCGATTCGTTGCGCGATGAAGCTGCGCCAAATGTCGGTCATGCGAAAACTACAATACGCCGGCAAGTAGAGCAGAGGGAAAGCATCGCGCCACCACGTTGTGTTCTGGCTGTTGAAAGGGCACCACACATCTTCTTTCAGAGCCACGCGACGGTCGCGACGAAATGAAACCGGCGCCGTGTGCGTGAGGCGATAGATTGCATCGACGTCTGGATCCACATCGCTCAGCCCCTGCTGGATCGGCGCGTCAACATCGTGCGTGGCGAGTTCATCGAACGAAGGCTGTGGTGAGTTGATTCGATTCAGCGGAAAGCCGCGCGGCCAGATGTTCGCGTCGGAAAAGTATCGATAGACATTCAGCCACCCAGCTTCAGTGCCGGCGCAAACAGTCTGCACGCGGGTGCGCTGATGCCAAAACGTTTCGTCGGGCGCGTTGTCGTCGTCCGTCTCAATAATCAACTCGGCGCCGGCGCGCATCGCGATCAGATACCCAATGTTCTTGCGGGCGTAATGACGGGTCGGACACAGCGTCGCGAATTTCAATCCGAGTTCGCGCTGTTGCTGCAAACCAAAAAAGTCGCAGCCTTCGAGGGAAAACTCCGCCGGGCTCGGCTCATCTCCGATGACAATGAAAGCATAACCACGCTCGCGGCAACCGCGCGCCAACGCTTGCAGCGTAGCATTCGGCGCGGCAATCGAAGTCACCACGATGGCGGTCTGTTCCGAATTAGCTTGGGGCTCAGTCATCTTCTGTTTGGGGAATCTCACAACTGTCCCTGCAATCTCAATTGAAACAATCGCCAAAGGTTACTAAACCCGTCCTTCAACGCGGCGCTGCCGACATGATGACTTGCGCCGCGATATTGAATCGGCACCTCGACGGTCTTGAACCGCCGGCAATAGGCTTTGATTTCAGTTTGAAAAAAAGGACCGCGCGAGCGAATGCCTTTGTCGAGCACGTACTCCAAAGTGGATCGCGAAAACAATTCGAATCCACCGGTCATGTCTTTGAGCGAAGTCCCCAGCAACGCGTTACTGACGATCGATCCGCCGCGACTGATTAAATAGCGGCGAAGTGAAGTCTCCCTTATGCTGCCTCCGCGACAAAAGCGGCTGCCGAAGACGCAGTCATAGCCTTGGTGCATGCGGGCGAAGAACTGAGAAATGTCCGACGGTTGATGACTAAAGCCGGCGTCGATCTCCAGAACCCAATCACAACCGGCCGCCAACGCCTCGCTATATCCCACCAGGTACGCATCGACGACGCATTTGTTTTGCGGCGCCCACACGACCTGCAGATCAGTTTCTCGCGCAAAGAGGTCATCGAGGATCGCGCGCGTCTTGTCCGTGCTCTTCCGATCGAGGACTGCGAAGAAGGTGACTGACTTGAAACCTTCCTGGCGGCACTTCTCCAGCACCTCTTTGACGAACGCCGCAGCGCAATTCTCTTCATTTGCCATCGGGCAGACGATCCCGAGACTGATGCTTGAAGGCGGCGTCGTCACGCGCATCGATTCCGCTCCGTTGGTTTCCATTCGCGACTTAAGAATCAGGGAAAGACCCCGCGATTGCAAGCTCCTGCGCCGGTCGCCGGCATCGAGTCCGATTCGGTGAAACGCTGATGAATGTGCCATATTACCGCCTTGGATCGGAACCCAACCGCGGCCGCGCGTCGTGGGTCGGTTTGCGTTCAGAGTTCAACCTTTAGGTTGCTGACTACTACAGACGCAAGCTAAAGCTTGAACTCTAAACTGACCCGCTACCGCCGCGTGACAAATCGATTCGTGAAGGAACGACTACTCAAATATCTCTGCTGTCCCGCTTGCTCCGGCGAAATCGAGGTCGCTGAGGTCGGGCGGCGCGACGGTGCGGAAATCATCGAAGCTGAGCTTTCGTGCGCGTCGTGCAAGACCCGATGGCCCGTCACTCGCGGCGTGCCGCGCTTTGCTTCGATTGAAGGCGTCGCCGAAGACAAAGCTGCGACTGCTGAGAGCTTTGGCTGGCAGTGGCAGCACTTCACCCAGACGGATCAAAAGTACGAGCGACAATTTCTCGGTTGGATTGCGCCGGTCACTTCTGAGTTTTTCAAAGACAAGATCGTCCTCGAAGGCGGCTGCGGCAAGGGTCGTCACACGCAGTTAGCCGCGCAGTGGGGCGCGCGCGAAGTGATCGGAGTTGACTTGAGCGCGGCAGTCGAAACCGCGTACGCGGCAACTCTTGAGTTAGAGAACGCGCACATCGTGCAGGCCGACATTTTCAACTTGCCGTTCGCGCGCGAGTTCGACTACGCATTCTCGGTGGGAGTGCTGCATCACTTGCCGGATCCGCGCGCCGGGTTTCGGTCGCTCGCCTCAAACGTAAAGGGCGGCGGCCACATTTCCGCCTGGGTTTATGGCGCAGAGAACAACGAATGGATCACGCGCTGGGTGAATCCGCTGCGCGCGCGCACGTCGCGCATGAATCTGCGTGCGCTGTTGCAGCTCTCTAAACTTCCCACCGCGATCGTGTTTGCCGCGACGAAACTGATTTATGGTCCTCTGAATCGAATCGCTCCCGGAATCGCGCGCCATCTTTTCTACAACGATTACCTCAAAGCCATCGCGGGATTTGGCTGGCGAGAGCAGCACACGATCGTCTTTGATCATCTGGTGGCCCCGACTTCGTTCTACATCTCGCGGCCGGAATTCGCGGCGTGGTGGGACGAAATCGGCGCGAGCGACGTCGTGATCGAATGGCATAATCGGAACAGTTGGCGCGGGTTTGGGCGGATTGGATGAGGTTCAGAGTTCAACCTTCAGGTTGTTGATTGTAAGGAGCAAGCTAAAGCTTGAACTCTAAACTACCCTAAAGCAAATCGTTGACGCCCCTTCGCGCAACCAAGTATGATGTTTGTGGTTACAAGGGCGACATCGCCCAACCCCATTTGAGCTTCGGTTCTTGCCCTTTCACCTCTCCAGTAATTCACCGCGGTAGTAACTACAAGGACTAAGGTCTGACATGCCTCTCAAGATTGATGATCTGCTCATAAATGCCAGCGCCCACTTCGCGTCCGACTTGCACTTAAAGGCCGGATCGTTTCCCGTCATGCGCATCAGCGGCGAGTTGCATCCCGTCGCGGACGCGCCGCGCCTTTCGCCCGAAGACACGCTCGACATGGCGTTTTCGATGATGTCGAATCGGCAGAAACAAAAACTAAAGGAAGTTTCCGAAGTCGACATTGCCTACAGCGTCAAAGGCCTGGGCCGGTTTCGCGCGAATATTTTTCAGCAACGCGGCGCGGTGAGCATCGTGCTGCGGGTGATTCCCGATAAGACCAGGAATGCCGCTTCGCTCGGTTTGCCGCCAGTGATCGATCGCATCGCCGACGAGCGGCGCGGGTTGATTTTGGTGACGGGCTCGACCGGTTCGGGAAAGTCGACGACGCTGGCGGCGATGATCGATCGGATCAACTCGACCCGCTCAGGACACATCGTCACGATCGAAGATCCGATTGAGTTCCTCCATCGCGACAAACTTGCATTCGTTACCCAACGCGAAGTTGACGTGGACACGCGTTCGTTTGCCGAAGCGTTGCGCGGCGCTCTGCGCCAGGACCCCGACGTGATTCTGGTCGGCGAAATGCGCGACCTCGAAACAATCGAAACTGCGTTGACCGCGGCGGAAACAGGACACCTGGTGCTTTCGACTCTGCACACGCTCGATGCGACCGAGACGATCACGCGCATCGTTTCATCGTTTCCTTCACATCAGCAGAAATCTGTCCGAATTCAGTTAGCGGGAATTTTGAAAGCTGTGATCTCGATGCGCCTGGTACGTGCCGCGAAGGGTTCGGCTCGGGTCCCGGCGGTTGAAGTGATGGTTTCGACGGGCCTGATTCGTGACTACATCATTAACGAAGAAAAAACGTATCTGATTCGTGAAGCAATCGCCAACGGCGCGTCGCAGTACGGAATGCAAACCTTCGATCAGTCGCTGTTTCGGCTATTGCAGTCGCGGTCGATCTCTATGGAAGAGGCGATCCACAACGCGACCAACCCGGATGAATTCAAGATGCGCGTCTCAGGGATTCTTTCTTCAGATCAGCCGCTCGATGATGCTGGCGGCCGCGGCGAGCAGGCCGCGCCGAAGCGCGAAGAAGTCGAATCGGTGTTTGTGAAGCACTGATCATTTTCCATTCGTCATTTGACATCTTTCATTTGCCATTTCAATCGAAGGCTCCCCTTCAGTGCCGCCGGCCTTCAAATGAAAAATGAGAAATGAAAAATTATGAAAAATGCCAAATGGAAAATGGCTCTGAGTCCCAAGCCAGACTTACGTGGCCCGCTTCGCTTCCTGCCACAATCCTTCCAATTCATCCAGCGTCGTCTCATCAAACGTGCGATTGCGTTCGCGCAGCTGGCCTTCGATGTAGCCAAACCGGCGCCGAAACTTTTTGTTGGCCAGCTTGAGCGCGGCTTCCGGCTCGACCTGCATATGCCGCGCAATGTTCGTGACCACGAACAGCAGATCGCCAATCTCTTCGCGCACATGCGCGTGAGTCTCTTCATCCTTAGCATCGGTATGGGTGGCGATCGCCGCGCGCAATTCATCAAGCTCTTCCTGCAACTTCTCGAAAATATCTTCGACGTGCTTCCAGTCGAAGCCGACGCGCGCGACTTTGGTTGAGATTTGATGCGCTTCCATCAGCGCCGGTGCTTTTGTTGAGACGCCGTCCAGAATCGACGTGCCGGCCGCGTCGCCCGCCAGCTTGCCGGCTGCTCGTTTTTCTTCCGCCTTGATCGCTTCCCAGTTGCGCAGAACCTCCGCGGAGTCGCCGGCCGTGGTGTCGCCAAAGACGTGCGGGTGACGCCGCACCATTTTCGCGTGCACCTGTTCGATTACGTCGTCGATGGTGAACTCGCCGCGTTCAGCCGCGACGCGCGCAAAGAAAGTAATCTGAAAAAGCAGATCGCCGAGTTCTTCGCGCAGATCGTCAGGTCGTCCCTGGCGCGCTTCTTCCAGCGCGTCGAACGCTTCATAAGCTTCTTCGAGCAGCATTGGCGCCAACGTCGCGTAAGTTTGTTCGCGATCCCATGGGCACCCGCCGGGCGAGCGCAAATGGTCCATCAAGACGACCAGGTCAGTGAATGTTTTGGACATAACCACTAGTTTCAGGTTTCAAGTTTCAAGTTTCAAGTCTCGTGACAGAACCCTAAGCGGTAGCGACGGGATTCTACCCTCAACTTGAACCTATGATCCGGTTGCTACCGCTCGCGGCTCTGCACAAGCCAGCTTTGCGATCATGCGAACGCGAATGCTAACATCGCGCCTGTCTTTCTAAATCAATTCATGACGCCAACGCTCTTCGGCAGACACAATGGACGAACAGCAACCCACTTTCAAAGTAGTTGACCGCAGGCCTTTCAATCCCGATGGCACGCCGCGCGAACTTTCTGCAGAGGAAAAGCAGGAGACCGAGCGCGTGGCAGATTCGTTAAAGATTCCCGCGGTCGAGAGTGTGCCGAGCGCCGCCGCAGCGCCATCGACCACGCCGCCTGAGGAACAAGTCGAGCCGCAGACCAGGCCGGCAGCTCCTCCGCGTCCGGCGCCGCATTCTCACTCAGGCGGCGATCCGCTCGACGACCCGACGAGTTTCCTGAGCTTGATCATGTCGCTGGCGTCTAACGCGGCGTCGACTTTGGGAATGATGCCGCATCCGGTCACCGGTGAAACCGGCGTCGATTTGAAAACTGCGAAGCATTGGATCGACGTGCTCGGCATGCTCGAACAAAAAACGCAGGGGAATCTCGACGAACAGGAAGCCCAGGTCATCGAAAGCTTGCTGGCGGATTTGCGGATGCAGTACGTGTCATTCTCCAGCTCGCCCCCACCGCCGCCCGCAAAGTTCAGCGCCAGCGATATCACGGGCGGTCGGTGAGAAATCTGCAGCGAAGTAATAAGAGATCATTTTCCATTTCTCATTTGACATTTTTCATTTGCCATTGAAAGGAGGCCGTGCGGAGAAACCGTGTTCGCCTGTCCACAGATGACCAAATGAAAAATGTCAAATGAGAAATGGAAAATGATCCTTTTCTAACCACCAATGCAACTCACCTTCCTCGGCACCGGCACATCAACCGGAGTTCCTTCGATCGCGTGCGACTGCGAGACGTGCGCCTCCGACGATCCGCATGACAAACGCCTGCGCGTTTCGGTTTTGATCGAACACGCCGGCCAAACTGTCATCGTTGATACGTCCACGGATTTTCGTCAGCAAGCCCTGCGGGTTGGGTTGAGGCATCTAGACGCTGTGCTGGTTACGCATTGTCATGCCGATCATGTCTTTGGTCTTGACGACATTCGACCGCTCAACTTTCGTCACGGTGCGCTGGGGCTTTATGCGAACGAACGCGCGTGGGTAGACATTCGCCGCATCTTCAAATACGTCTTTGAGCCTTCGCACTTCGGCGGCGGCTTGCCGCAGATCGTGCCGCACACGGTCGTTTCAGGCGCACCGTTCTGTCTCGCTCCCGATCTGGAAATCACCCCGCTCGAAGTAATTCATGGGCGCCTGCCAGTGATTGCGTATCGGTTCAATGATTTTGCCTACGCGACTGACCTGAGCGAGATTCCGCCCAAAACCATTGAAGGTTTGCGCGGCTTAAAAGTGCTGGTGCTTGATTGTTTGCGCATTCGTCCGCACACGACCCACCTGTGGCTGGAACGCGCGCTTGAATATGTAGAACAGTTGAAGCCCGAGCGGACTTACTTCACGCACATCACGCATGATGTTAAGCACGCGCGCGATTCGAAACTGCTGCCCGATAATGTTGAGTGGGCGTACGATGGGCTGGTTCTAACCGATGAGTCGTGAGTGATGAGTGATGAGTAATGAGTAAAGCGCTCTCCGACTCATCACTCATTACTCATCACTTTCCTTATGAGACTTTTTCACGGCACCGACAATGCTGACATCGCGCGTCCGACGGTTTTGACGCTGGGCGTGTTTGATGGTCTGCATCTCGGGCATCAACTGATCATGCAGACGGTGGTCGCGCGCGCGCGCGCAGTCGGCGCTGTGCCCACCGTGATTACTTTCGAGCCGCATCCCCGCGCCGTTTTGCACCCTGAATCCGCGCCGCCGCTTTTGCAGACATTCGATCAGAAGATTGAAGCGCTCGGCGTGCTCGGAATCGAACAGACAATCGTCATCCATTTCGATCAGGCGTTTTCCCAAATTCGCGCGCAGGATTTTCTGAGTGATGTCGTCGTCGAGCGCCTTCACGCTAAGGAGGTCTATCTTGGCCGTGGCTTTGCCTTTGGCCGGGGCCGTGAAGGCAACATCGAGTTGCTGCGTTCTGTCAGTCAGAGTTTGGGCTTTTTCGCTGATGAAGTTTCGGAGGTGCGTCTGCGTGGACGCCGGATCGGGTCGACTCGCATTCGCGAACTCTTATTACATGGCCAAGTGAATCTCGCTCGCCGGATGCTGGGCCGGCCGTACGGAGTTGAGGGTCGCGTCGTGCGCGGCGCAGAACGCGGAGTGCAATTGGGATTCCCGACCGCGAATCTACATCCGCAGAATCGCGTGATTCCCCGCAACGGGGTTTACGTGACGGTGACGCTCATCAAGGGCGAGTGGCGGCGCAGTGTGACGAACATCGGCACGCGGCCGACTTTTGAAAGTGGCCCTGAAACTTCAGTCGAGACTTTTGTGATTGATTGGTCAGGCGATCTTTATGGCGATGTCGTGCGCGTGCGCTTCCTTCATCGCTTGCGTGATGAGCGGAAGTTCAATTCGATTGATGATTTGAAGTCGCAGATCGAACGTGACGTTGCGCGCGCTGAGAGATTCTTCGAACGCGCAGGTGTGCGGCGCTCACTGGCGATTGTCTAGCTGGTGCTGGGAGCGCGGACGTCCTCGTCCGCATTGAGCGCGAAGCGCGAACAACAACGAAGGGGGCGGACGGGGACGTCCGCGCTCCCAGCATCAAGCGGCTCGTGATTGAACTACTTGCCCGGCGCTTTCTCGCCGTTGGCCCCGGGTAGATTCAAACGGTCGCGGAACAGGTTCAACAGCAGAAGCGTTCCAATGCCGCCGCCGCCGTCGCCCGAGCCGCCGCCCGTAGCCATCACGTCCGGAGTGATGCGCACGCCTTTCTCGCCAATCACTTTCAACGTCTCGATCAGCGCGACGCCCTGTCCACCCAGCGCGTTGACTTGTTCGCGATAGGCGACACCCTGCGCTTCGCCCATCAGACGCACCTTCTCGGCTTCGGCCTTGCCGGTTTGCAAAATGTAGTGGGCCTCGCCCTCGCCTTCAGCCTTGCGTTGTTCGGCGCGCTTGCCAGAGATCTCGACGCCTACGGTAGCCTGCATCAAGTCTCTTTGATTGTCGGCCTGGGACTTTGTCCGCTCGAGTTGAATGCGCTTGTCTTCTGCCTCGCGCTGCGCGTTGTACATGCCTTGCCGCTGTTCGGCCAGAATCTTTTCCGTCTGCGTCTTCATCAACTCTTCGGGTAGATGAATGTGGCAGATCAAAACATTGACGACATCGACGTGATACTTCAACAAGTGCGCACGCACCCGAGCTTCGGCACGTTCCTGTTCTTCGTGGCGATTCTGCAAATAGGCCATCGCGGATGACTCGGAAGCCTGATTACGGAAGATCGAGTCGATCAGCGGATGCATCACGTTCTGGATCAAGCGATCGATGCCGCCGATTTTCGCTACCATGAACGGCGAGTCTTCCGGCTTGACGCGGAATACGACCCGCACTTCCAACTGCATCGTGAAACCGTCTTTCGAGATCACTTCGAAAGGGTTGAAGGTGTTGACGACTTCGCCCGAGGTCCATTCAACCGTCTGGTTGGTTGTCGGAATGACGATCGGAGTGATGGCCAGGGTGTTGAGATAGTAGCGGCCTGGACCAACGACGGTTTCCTGGATGCCTCGATAACCTTCGGGCACTACATAGGCTTCGTGTGCGCCTTCATCCAGCCGCCGGTCGGCCGGGTCGCCAGCCAGCAGTTCGGCTTTGATCTCGTCCGCGTCGACTTTGTTGAGGTGCGCAGCCGATTGCTTGGCCTGCTCCTGTTCTTCGCGCTCCATGCGCTCGCGAACTTTCGCAGCCATCTGGCGGCGAATATCGTCCGACGGGTCTTTGCCGGTGTTCGAGACAATCACCGCGACTTCGCCGGGCTTAATCTCTTTCGCCGATTCCAGGATTACTTTGAACAACAGCGGATTGATATAGTACGTGCCGGGCAACAAAATATCTTTCTGCGGCCCGCGCTGCCCGTTAGAGTCGATGAACTCGTGACCGTCCTGAAAGTTGTCGTGGCCGGCGATCGATTCGGCGACGTAATCGCCAGGATTCAGCGGCGCACCGTCCAATGCTTCGACCAGGCCAATCTGGTTTTCATTGATCACCGTGGCATCGAAGAGTCTGATCGTAAACAGACCGGGCTTTCCTTCCGTGCCGCCTTCGATGGGCGCCGACTGCGTCAGGATGCGATACGTGCCCGGCGTCAGGATATCCACTTGCGGCCCACGTTGACCGCCGGCGGAAACAAACAGTTCAGCGTTCTGATAGCTAAGGTGATCCTTGATCGCCTTAGCGAGCAGGCGACCCGGATCAAGGGGCGCCCCGTCGGCTGCGGTGACGATACCTACCTTGCCCTGTGGAATGACCGTCGTCTTCGCAATCGATACGCGGAAGAGGTACGGATGAATGGGCCACAGACCCGGCGGCAGCGTACGCAGTTGAATGCCTTTGACGCCGCCCTGTTTGATGAAAGCGATTGGATCCTGAAAATTGTTATGCGCATTTTGCGCGCGATCGAGCGCGAAGATTCTGCCGGGGAGCATGGGATCGCCATCGACTGCTTCGACAATCCCCAATTCGTCGGCGCCGATCTCGATCAGCGGCACTTTGCGCACGACTTTCTCAAACGGAAATTTGATTAAGTGCAAGCCCGGCTTCAGCACCTCAGCCTGGATGCCGACTTCGCCTTCAGTCGCGACTACGCGTCCCGGCGGCATGCGGCGTCCGACGTACCGTCGTTCCTTGATCGCGATTTCGCGCGCGCCGACGTTCACAAAGATGCGCCGCAGAATTACCAGCAGCACGATAAAAAACACGAAGACGACGATGGCTATGGGAAGAAGTGTAAAGACGTCGATGTTATTCATGGCAAACCTCTTTTGTGTCAGAAGCCCGACCGTAAGGGAGGGCCTTTCTAAGCGGGTAGCCCTTGCTTACGCGCGGGCTTCTGACGCGGCCGCTTCCAGTTCGCGGCGCGCGCTTGCGAGAGTGCGCTTCAAAACAAAACCTGCGCCTGAGCTTCGGGTGCGCGAAGAGAGTACCCAAAACTCGCCGTCAAATAAAGCCCGCAATTCAACCGGCGAAATATCCGCCAATTTCCGCGCCCGCCACAACTCTAGCGCCCGTTCCACAGTCCTTCGGTAAGTGTCTGCGTCATCAGTTAAGGCGGCGAGATGTAGAGTTCGCGCCGTGCCGCTGCGATCCGGCGCGGCGCTCCAGGATTTGATTCCAGCCTCAGCTAGACCATTGCTAACCGGCAATTCATGCTGCACCACATAAGACGTCAACGAGAGCAGCTGAGCGTCGGATTCGCATCGTTGCAGAAATTCGTTGAGCACTTGATCGTACAAGCCGGCGTCGCCGCTCTGATGTGCTTCGTCGAGCGCGGCGCGGTCACCGGCTTTCGCTTTGGCAATTAGTTGTTCTGCTTTTTCGCTTGCAGCAATTGCGGTTAGTTCACGGGCCGCTGCGCTCGTCAAAGATTCTTCCGCAAACAATCCGCGCGCGTTTGGTTGCGGCGGCAAAACGTTTTCAGAGTCGTTGAGCGAATACCTGCGCCACGAGTAGAAGGCGACCCCAATTATGACGATGATGACTATGGTTATGAGGAAAGGGATCATTGCGGTAGCGATGTTGGTTCGTTGAATTATACGCCCGATCAATTTGGAAGGTTCAACCGATTGCTGGGAGCGCGGACGTCCTCGTCCGCCCCTCGTTGTTTTGTTCGCGCTGCGCGCTCAGTGCGGACGGGGACGTCCGCGCTCCCAGCATTAGCTTCATTCTCGCGCGCGAAACCAGGCACTGCTGAACGGCCAGTCTTCAGCTTTGGCGCAGAGTTTCGCTTTCACGGGGTTGTTTTCAATGTAGGCAATCGCGTTCGCAAAATGCTCTGCGTCTCGGACATACCGATCGAAGTAATCTTCCATCCAGAACTGACCGCGTCGCTTGAGGAGTTTGTTAGCTTCGCGTGAGGTGAATGATTTGATGTCTTTCATAATCCGCGACAGTGACCATGCGATGCACGGCGTCAGGAGTATGTGCACGTGATTCAGCATGATGACCCAGGCCGAGAGCCAATAACGTTCGCTGTCAAAGTGGAGCAGCGACTCCTGAACCATCGTGGCGACGCGGTCATCTTTCAAAGCGCAACCGCCATAGCCTTGATCCAAATAAGCTTCGATTCTTCTGCGGAGAGCGGAATCTGCATCCGCGCAAGGCTCACTGTCCAACTCTCTCTTCCATCTTTCCAGCACAGGCTGCGGAAGAGAATCAGCGAGGCGAAACGTGATCGTTTGAGCTACATCGCCGCCGTCGAAGTGCGGCAGATAACCGCGACTGTGCCAGCCGGCGTCACGCAGTTCCTTTTGCAGTTGTGCTTTGACGCTGTTCATAGGCGCTTATTGCTGGGAGCGCGGACGTCCTCGTCCGCCCCTCGTTGTCTTGTTCGCGCTGCGCGCTCAATGCGGACGGGGACGCCCGCGCTCCCAGCGATTACTTGAGTGATATCGCGTTGAAGAACAACGGATAAGTCGCCAGCGACTGGCCGCGATACTGCGGGCGAAAGCCGAAGAGGATGATGCGGCCTTTGCCGTAGTCCACTTCGACGAGCGCGGCCTTGCCTTTGATGCGATCACCGCCGAGCAGCCAGCCAGAGAGCAGAGGATCGCGATCTTTCGGATACCACGCGATGACGTGAACGTTCGCAGGAGGCGCCACGCCTGCTGGGAACGCGGACGTCGCCGTCCGCACCTCGTTGTTTTTTCGCGCTTCGCGCTCATTGCGGACGAGGACGTCCGCGCTCCCAGCGTTCAGCACTTCAAACACCGGCGAGTTCTCAACCCAGGCAATCGATTCTCTCGGCATTCCTTTCGCAAGCGGATTCGAAGTGTCGAGGTCGATCCGCAGAATCGATCCCGGCACATAGAAATCCGTGCGCGGCAAACCATCAACGACGTCGCGCACCGGCAGCTTGAACTGCTCAATCGCGAAATCAGAGGCGCGGTTGAGACAGACGAGCGTGCCGCCCTGCTCGACAAATTCGCGCAAGGCTTTCACGCCTTCTTCGCCGATGCCGCCGGTGTATTCGGGCGGCATCGCGCCGGCACGATGGCCGTTGAGAATTGCGGCTCGGGGTTGGTCGGGGATGATGATGGTCGTGTATTTTCCGATTAGACCAGCCGATTTCACTTCATCATCCTTTAGCGAATGATAGTCGAGCGAGCGCGCGTTCAGCGGCCAGTCTGGTAGTCGCGGAGCGATTTCCTGTGGGACATGTTCAAGCGCCCAGCGCGTCCATCCCTCATCAATAGCCGGGACATGAGACTTATACAAGGCTAGCTTCGTTTTGTACGTCTGCTCACCATCCACAAAAAAGCCCATGTAATCGACTTCGTAGTGATATTTGAATGGAGCAATAACAGGAATTATTTTGACGTTCATCAGCAGCGGAAGCGTTTGGGCTGTGACGTCGTAAGGCTGTTGCGGTTGCCCTGCGGGATTTCGCAAATTGGGATATGCCTGATTTTCCAAAAGAGCTTTAGCAAAGATTCCATAGGGCTGATCCACGCGGACGAGCATGACGCTGTCTTTCTGATTGAATCCATCGCCGTTGACGCCGCTTACCTGTTGGACTTCAACTCCTCCTCGAATCAAGGTCTTGATTAATCGCTCGCGATTCTGAGAGGGAGGATTGGCCCCTTCTTTCGCATTTGAACGTTGGCGCTCACGCTCCAAGAGTCGCTGGCGACCAGCCTCATCGGCGTAGAGCGTCTGACGAGCAAACATCCCCTGTGGAAGAATGTAACCGAACAGCTCACCATTCTTCCGCGGCCGCACCGCTTCCTTCTCAATCTCATAAAACCTCTGCAACCAGTGCTCGCGATTTTGCGCGGCGTGCTTCAACAGAAAGAACGCGACGGTCGTCATCGTGTTCGTGATGTCGCGGATGTGCCACTCGCCGCCTTGCCACACGGGGCCGAAGTTCGCAGCTTCCTTGCGCGGATCGTAACCTTCGCCAGGACGCAGTTGCTCAAACTTCACTGTGATTGGCGTAGCCAACCGGCACGACGCGGTTTCCTGCAGGATGCGCACGCCGCCGTGATAATGCGAATAGGCGCGCGATGGCGACCAGGCGTCGTAAGTCGAATCCGTCGTGATGCCTTTGAAGCCTGCGCCGCGCATTTCTTTCGCGAGGTAGTTGCCGAGTTCGGTGTAGCCTTCGACGATCTGTTTCGGCACGTTGGGCTCGACCGGTTGCATGTACGGCGGCAGAAACAGACGCGAACCGAATGCGCCCTGTTGATGTATGTCGTGGACAATCTGCGGGTGCCAGACGTTGAGAATCTTGTCGACGACGAGCCGCGTCTCGACCTGCGTGAACGCGTACCAGTCGCGATTGTCGTCGTGGCCGGTGTACTTGTGATATAGCTCAGGTGGATCGGTGCCTTCGTAAGGCGTGCCCAGAGTCTTCTGGTACCAGTTATTGACGATGTCCACGCCATCAGGATTGGTTGATGGCACCAGCAGGATGATCGTGTTCTTGAGAATCTCCTGAATCTCAGGTTCATCAGAAGAAGCCAATCGATAAGCGATCAGCATGCTCGAAAGATACGAGCCGACTTCGGTTGAATGAATGCCGCAGGCGATCGCGACGACTGTCTTGCCCCGTTTGATCAAATCAAACGCTTTGCGGTCGCTTCGAGCCCAATCCTTGCGCACGAGTTTTGAATTTTCCGCTTCAAGCCGATTGCGGGTGTCGTAGTCCGCGATCCCATCAGCGAGAATGCGGGGATCCGCAAGCTGGTCTTGAATCTTTCGATATTCATCAAGGCGCTTCAGGTTCTCTGGCGCGCTGATCGTGGCATAGACAAACGGGGCGCCCATCGTTGTCTTGCCAATGTCTTCAAATTTCACCCGATCGCTGGCGGCAGCGAGTTTTTGAAAGTACTCGACAACCTTGGCCCAGCTCGCGAGCTTGCGGTCGTCGCCGGGACGAAAGCCGAGCACGTCTTCCGGCGCGGGTATGGTTTTATTTTGGGCGAGCGAGACGGTGCGCAGACGAATCGCGTCTGATTGGATCGAGAGCGTGATGAAGAGAAGGGCGGCGAGCGTTACCGAGAGACGCTTGTGCATTTCGTTCTCCCTAACTCGAATTTGAAAGCCTCGCCAAAAAAGATACCACGCAACGAGCCATCGGAGATGGCGGCAGAGTGTAGCCCGGGGCGTTAGCCCGGGGTTGGCGATCCGAAATGAATCTTGAGCCCCGAAGGGGCGACATAAACTGCCAGCGACGTGAATGTTCCGTCGCCCGCTTTGCGGGCTCAGAAAATTTTTCCAGGCCTTGATCCCCGGGCTTACGCCCGGGGCTTTACTCTGCCGCCTGCTTCGCAGGCTCGTTGACTCGCTCCGTCAAGGTTGAGCCTAATCTCACGGTTAAATCCCATGCAAGCGCAAACGAAACTCATCATTGAAAGCGGCGATGTCGGGCAGGCGATTCGAAAACGATCGCGACTCGCGCAGAAGCATTGGCAAACCGCCGCGCGCCAGGGTCAAACAGTAAGCTGAGTTGGAAAGAATCGCGGCCAGTTGCGGATTCAATCGCTCCGGCATTCCGTAACGAATTGCTTTTAATGCCGTAGCTGCGAAACCTGCGCTGCGTCGCGGATTGATAATCTCAATTGAACGATCAAAGACATTCAGCCGCGTAGTAATGTCACGCAAAGCGAGGTCACGATGAATTAACGAGTTGGCAATCGCTTCCATAACCACGCCGCGTTGATAGTTGGCGCGCGCCGGCACGGGTACATCGTCGGCGTCTGACCTTGGTTGCGTGGGACGTGCGTCCCACAAGTCGCAGTAGCGCGTGATGAATCTCAAGGAGCTTTCGTAGACAGTCGCCAGGCTTCCTTTCACTTCGACGCGCTCAATAATCGGGGCTTGAAGGTTTTCGCCTCCGAACCTCGCCGCGATAACTGCCGCACGCGGCAAGAGCCGCGCGACGCTTTCATCGCGACCAAACAGCAAAAGGCCGGCGACTGTTGGCACAATCTCGCTGCCGCTGTTTGCGGCCAGTAACAGATGACGTTCCAGGATTTCAGCGGTGGGATAATCCCTGGCGCTCGCTTCGTCGAACGCGCCGCCTGCGAACGCGCGCATGAAACTCCACAAATGCGCCTCGTCGATATCAGCAACGCTCGCGCCCAGGGCGGGCAGGCTCTCGTATGTCAAAGGCCGCGCATCGTCAAACAGCGTCGCTAACTCTTCCGGTGAAGCCTCGCGCTTCTCCGCGCCCACGCGAACATAGAAGCGACCGTCGCGGGTGCGGTAGGGACGGCGCTTGCCATTCACGTCGAGCCCGAGAATGCGCCGGCCGTTGTCGAAAGCAATCCGGTCGATGAAGGGAATGAGCGAAGGGACGATGTCTTCGCGACAGATGCGCACCAGTTCGTCCTGGACAGCCTCGCCTTCTTCGATGCCTTCGACGCGCAACTGATCGTTGACCCCAAAAACAACCACGCCCCCGCCGGTGTTGGCCAACGCCACAATTTCCTGCGCGATGCGCTCGGAATTTGAAAGCTTAACTTTGAGTTCGAGGTAGGTGTCTTCGCCGCCACGCACCAGGCGCATCAGCTCAGTGCGCGAAGTCTGCGGCGCGCCGCTGGAGTAGAGGTATTCCTGGAAAGAGCGTTCGGTAACCGGCTCGTTCCGTTGATTGCTGCGAAATCTTCTGCGAGCCATTTGGGTAATGGCGGGGCCGGCAACGCCCGCCGGATGCGCCCTCGTTGGCCAACGCATCGCTGGAATTTGAAGTTAGTGCTTCACGCGTTCGCGTTGTCAGTGTAGCATAGCCCGACCTTCGCTTATGTTCTCGCATCGCAATCATGTAAGCAAAGCTTATGTTGCCCTCGGTTCCAACCTCGGCGACCGCGCGGGAAACTTGCTATTGGCCATTCGGGGAATGATGGAAGCCGCGCTGGTCGTAACGCGCGTGTCGTCTATCTATGAGACGCAGCCGGTCAGCGAAGTTGAGCAGCCGGCGTTTCTGAATATGGTGGCAGAGATAGGAAACCCTCTGCCGGCGCCGGAGCAGGTGATGGCGCGGCTGCTGAGAATTGAGTACGCTCTGGGTCGCATTCGAGATGTAAAGGATGGCCCGCGGACAATCGACCTCGACTTGCTGCTTTACGGCGACCATCTCAGCGATACGGAGTTCGTGAGGTTACCGCATCCGCGCTTGCACGAGCGGAGGTTTGTGTTGGAGCCGCTGGTGGAGATTGCGCCGCACCTAACTCATCCCACATTGAAGCAAACGGCGGCGGAGTTGTTGGAAGGTTTGGAAGACAAGTCGGAAGTGAAGCGTTGGGTGCCGTGATTGCAGTGCCGTAGGCACGAAATATTTATAGACCTCGTCGCGTTTGATAATCACTTTTTCCGAGCTGAGCGAAATTCATTTCGCTCAGCTCGGAATTAGTCTTGGATGGTTGGTTAGGAGCTATAAATATTTCGCCGCTAACGCGGCTTCAAACCCTCAACCCAACTTTGCGGTCGGCAGGAACTGCGGCGGGCGGCGCGCTTTCGTGGCTTGCTCGAACGCATAAGCGAACTTGATCAAGGTCGCTTCGCTCCACGCGCGGCCGAAGAATGAAATCCCCACCGGCATGCCAAAGACATGACCCGCCGGCACCGTGATGTGCGGGTAACCCGCAACGGCTGAGCTCGTCGAGTAGCCACCAGTGAAGTGATCGCCGTTGATCCAGTCGGTCGGCCAGCCGGGGCCGCCGGTCGGTGCAATCAGCGCGTCGAGTTTGTTCTGGTTCATCACAAAATCGATGCCTTCTTTGCGCGACATCCGCTGGTTTTTCGCTAAAGCATCGCGATAAGCCTTTTCCGTCAGCGGACCTTTCGCCTGTGCCTTGATCATCAGGTCCTGTCCAAAGTAAGGCATCTCGCGATCACGATACTGCTCGTTAAAATCGATGATCTCTTTCATCAATTTCACCGGTGCGCGCGGACCAAGCGAAGCGAGATAGGCATTTAGGTCGGCCTTGAATTCGTACAGCAGCACTTCCAGTTCCGAATCGTCGAACTTGCCGGCCGTGGGAATGTCTGCCGGATCGACGATGATGGCGCCGCGTCTCTTGATGATGTCGATGCAATCATTCATCAACTTGTCCACCGCGTCATTGAAACCAAAAGCCTTGCGATGAACGCCGATGCGCGCGCCTGTCAAGCTATTGGCGTCGAGAAACTTCGTGTAATCAGCAAAAGATTTGCCCGCGCCCGCCTTCGTCGCATCGTCGCGCGAATCAACTCCTGCCAGCACACCCAGCAGAATCGCCGCGTCAGCAACGGTGCGGCACATCGGCCCGGACGTGTCCTGGCTGTGCGCGATCGGAATGATGCCGGCGCGACTGATCAATCCCAGCGTCGGTTTGATGCCCACCAGAGAGTTCGCATTCGACGGACAGACCACCGAGCCATCGGTTTCTGTGCCGATACCAATCGTCGCGAGATTTGCCGCGACCGCGGCGCCGGTGCCGGAACTCGAACCGCACGGATTGCGATCGAGCACATAAGGATTCTTTGTTTGTCCGCCGCGACCGCTCCAGCCGCTGGTCGAATGGCTGGAACGAAGGTTGGCCCACTCACTCAGATTCGTCTTGCCGAGAATGACTGCGCCGGCTTCGCGCAACTTTTTCGCGACGGATGAATCCTGCAAGGGAATCGATCCACCGAGCGCCAGCGAGCCGGCCGTAGTCTGCATGCGATCGTGGGTGTCGATGTTGTCTTTGATGAGCACCGGAATACCGTGCAGCGGCCCGCGCACTCGTCCCGCTTTGCGCTCTTTGTCGAGTTCGGAAGCAATCGACAACGCATCGGGATTCAGCTCGATTACGGAATTTATCGCTGGGCCGCGCTTGTCGATGTCATCAATCCGTTCGAGATATTTCGTGGCCAGAGAATGCGCCGTGTACTTTCCGTAGGTCAGGTCCTCTTGTAGACCGAAGATCGTCACCTCGTCCAGTTCGAATTCCGCCGGCGGCGCGTTGGCAGGTGAAGTATTAGGAGGCGATGCTTCTTTGGCGGCTACGCGGTTGACGGTTGCCAGGCCGATGCCGCCGGCGATGCTTCGGCGCACAAAACTTCTACGATTCATTGTGAACCTCGCTATTCGTGTCAGAAGCCCGCGCGTTAGCAAGGGCTGCGGACCGAATTCAAAGTGAATTCCTGTCACCAGGCCCTCCCTGACGGTCGGGCTTCTGAAACACAGGTAATGATCGAACGACGGCACTTCTATGCTGCCGGGTCACAAAAGTCAAATGAGTTTGATTGAAGTTCAGACGAGGATTTCGTCCAGCTCGTCACTTTCGAGCAGGTCGTCGAGGAAAAACACGTGGCGTTGCGGTCTGAGATTTAAGCTAACCGGAGTGCCATTGCGGACGCTCTCAGCCAGGCGCTTTGCATCAGGGAGGACGCCAATCGCGCGCAGCGCTTGGGGATCGCTTTCGAGCAAAACTCGCTGGCCGGCGTCGGCGCCGAACGCGGCGGTGATGATCTCTTCGCGCAGGCGCAGCTTAACGAAATCGAGATCCGCATCAACCTGCACGACTTGCAGATGCCGCTTTTGATCCTTGCGCAGGTAATTGCGAAAAGCTTCGAGAACTCGATCAGTGATCTGGAAATCGGTCACCTTTGGCCCGCGGTTGTATTCCACTTTGTCGACGTGATAGGCCTCGAGTCCCGAAACGGTTCCGGCGGCAAGTTCGCGCGTGAAATAGAATCCCGCTTCCACAATGTGGGCGCGCGCGGGAGAGGCACTCAGGGCGCGGGCCTCGATGTCGGGCGTGATGCCGCCGCCGCCATAAAAGATCCGTCCTGCGGCCGTGCGAAATGCCGGCGCATCTGAGCCCCGAGTTGGCGTTGATTCGTTTGGCGACGGCTGTCCGGGCTGCGTCGGTTTCTGATTGTCGTTCTGATCGTGACGGACGTAATAGTCGTAGAGCGATCCGCTCGAATAGTCGCGCTGCAGTGAACGGCCGTACGGTGTGTAATAGCGCGCGGTGGTCAGCGTCAGCCCAACATTGTACGGGGCGATTTGAAAGACGTGCTGCACCAGTCCTTTGCCAAAGCTGGTCTCGCCCACAACCAGGCCGCGTCCATGATCCTGAATCGCTCCGGCCACAATCTCTGACGCCGATGCGGTGTTTCGATTTATCAAGACGACCAGTGGCAGGTCCTCGGGGTCGCTGCCGTTTGATTTGTAAACGACGGGCTCGCGATATTCGCTTCGTCCCTTAACTGAGACGATCACTTTGTCGCGCGGCAGGAATTCGCTGGCGACATCGATCGCCTGGTCCAACAATCCTCCGGGGTTGTTGCGCAGATCGAGAACGAGCTGGCGCATGCCGTCCTTTTTCAAGCTGGCAATCGCTTCGCGTAGTTCGTCGTCACTGGTGTGCTGAAAGCCGCCAATCAACCCGATATAGCCGGTGGCGGAACCGATCATGAATGTGTTGCGAATCGAAGGCAGCGGCACCGCGTCACGCACGATCTTAAAGTTAGCCGACACTTCCCGGCCGGCCCGCTCAACTTTCATCTGGACGGGTTCGCCGCGAGGGCCGCGTACGTTCTTGGAAACTTCTTCACTCGACCATTCGCGCGCATCTTTGCCGTCAACTTCGACGATGCGATCGCCATAGCGCAATCCGGCGCGGGCGGCCGGCGTTCCCTCGACCACGGATTGAATGTACACGCCGTCGTCGTGTCGCAGGATCTGAACGCCGATTCCATAGAAGCTCGACGACTGATCCTCTTTCAACTTCTTAAAGTCGGCGGCCGAGAAATAGACTGAGTGCGGATCGAGCGTGAAGAGCATTCCCTGAATCGCAGCTTGGGTGGCTTTTTCGTAATCGATTTCGCCGGCGTACTTGTCCTCGACGGTTTGGATTGCTTCGCGATAATCGGCTTCGACCTTGTCGGCTTCGAACTTCTCGGCGGCGGTAGGCGGCGCAGAGCCGTTCGTGTTGACGTTCACCACGCGCCGATGCGCCGAGCGAGCGCTCAGGCCTCCGGCAAGGCTGGCCGTGATAACGACGAACGCTGCGACGATCATGAAGTTGCGAGTCATAGAACGCTAAAAATATATCACAGGCGATGGCCGGTGTCAGAACCGAGAGCGGTAGCGACCGGATCAAACTACCAGCTCAGATCGGACGATGCGAGTTCTTTTCACATTGCGTGTTGGCCCGGTCGCTACCGCTCTCGGTTCTGATACGACAAAAGAGAAGCGGCGAGGCCTCCCACAACCTCGCCGCCGAAGACCCGCCCTCCCACAAGCGGGTCTGACTCCTAATGAAAGGAGGATCAGACGATACACCTCCCTGCAAGGACTTACAAGACGGACTTGCCAGATGGGAACTGGGCGCGGCTGCGCTTGTCCCTCGACCGCTATTCATTGAGAATGAGTCCGACCAAATCATGTCCCCGAATCTCTCCATGATCGTCCCTGCTTACAACGAGGCCGCGCGGCTGGCAACGACGCTGCGCACGATCATCGATTACCTGAACGACACCGAACCGGACGCTGAGCTAATCGTCGTCGATGACGGTTCGCGGGACGAGACCACGGCGGTTGCCGTGAAAGCTGTTGCGAATTGCGGCGCGATCTCGGCGCGAGTGATTCGCTACGAAGCAAACCGAGGCAAGGGTTACGCGGTTCGCACGGGCCTGCTTGCCGCCAACGCCAGCGTCGCGTTGTTCTCAGACGCAGATCTTTCAACGCCAATAACTGAGACGCCGAAGGTGGTCGATCCGATCCGAAACAATGAATGCGATCTGGCGTTTGGTTCACGAGCGCTCGATCGCAGCTTGATTGGCGTACACCAGTCATGGCGCCGCGAACAGGGCGGACGGGTTTTCAATCTAATCGTGCGCGCGGCGACCGGCCTGCCGTTCTGGGACACGCAATGTGGGTTCAAGGCTTTCCGAATGGAAGTGTGCCGGCCGCTGATCGAGGCCGCCCAAATCGATCGCTTCGGTTTCGATGTGGAATTGATCTATCTCGCTCGGCTTGCCGGGCTGAGGTTGCGCGAGGTTCCGGTGCGTTGGGACCACGTTGCGGGCGGACCGCTGGACGCGTCGGGCAACTACAGTCGCGACAGCGTGCGCATGATCAGCGAAGTGCGCCGCATCCGCGGCGGAGTCGCTCATGGGGTTTATCGCGAGGCGTTGAGCGCGGCGCGCGCCATGGTTGACGCAAACATGAAGACAACCTAGCATCGCGGAGCGGGGCACTAGCCCGACCGTGAGGGAGGGCTCCGAAACTGCCGGAACAAGAAACGAGATTCAGCGGATGACAGCACGACTCAACGTCAACATCGATCACGTCGCCACCGTAAGGCAGGCGCGGCGCGCGCCAGAGCCCAGCGTCATTGCCGCGGCGATGATCTGTGAGCAAGCGGGCGCGGACGGCATCACGATTCATCTGCGCGGCGATCGCCGGCACATTCAGGACACAGACGTCCGCTTGCTGCGCGATGCGGTGACGACTTATCTAAACGTCGAGATGGCCGCGACCGAAGAGATGGTGAAGATCGCGATTGATACAAAGCCTGACGCAGTTAGCCTGGTGCCGGAAAATCCTGGTGAGATCACTACCGAAGGCGGACTGAACGTGCGCCCGAACATCGCCATCGTGCGCGCGGCCGTCAATCGCTTGCGCGAAGCCGGCATCATGACGAGTTTGTTCATCGATCCCGATCCGCAACAGATCGAAGCGGCCCGCGAAGTCAGCGCCCAGCAGGTTGAGTTATGCACTGCGGCCTACGCCGAAGCGACGCTGGGAGCGCAAGGCATTCACGGCGAGGGGGCGGTGCGCGCCAACCAGGAACTGCGGCGTCTGCGCGAAGGCGCCGCGTTGGCAGCCCAATATGGATTGCATGTGGCCGCGGGTCACGGCCTGACGTTACGCAACGTCGGAGCAGTTGCGGAGATCAGTGAGATTGAAGAATTCAACATCGGTCACAGCATCGTCGCGCAGGCTGTGTTTGTAGGGTTAGAACGCGCGGTGCGCGAGATGCGAGAGGCGATTAGGGGAGCGGTCGGCTAGGGTTTTCCGGCAAGTTGCAGACGCACCATCGATCGCTCGAGTTTGGCACGCGCTTTTTCAAAATCTTCTTCGCTTCCGCTCCACGAACTCAATTGCTTTTCCGTGTGATCACGCGAGAGACGCGCGCGGGCCGCGTCGATCTCTTCGGGACGTTCAGCAACTTCGGCCAAAACGGCTACGCGATCGCCGCTGACTTCGACAAAGCCGCCGGACACGTGCAACTGCGCGCTGTTGCCGTCCTCAGTGTAGCTAAGTACGCCAGCTTGCAGTTCTGAAATTAGCGCGGCATGACCGGGTAGAATCTGCATCTCTCCGCCACGCCCGGGCACGGTGACAGAGTTCACCTCTTCGGCCAGCACCCGGCGTTCAGGAGTTACTACTTCGAGTTGAAGTTGATCGGCCATTTTGTCAGAACCACCTGCGGTAGCGGGTGGGTTATCTCTATTACCACGTTCCCAGTCGGAGCGATCAACCGCCCGCTACCGCAGGCGGTTCTGACCTACATCTTCTTCGCCGCCTCGATCGCTTCTTCGATCGTGCCGACCATATAGAACGCTTGCTCCGGCAGTTCGTCGTGCTTGCCTTCGATGATCTCTTTGAAGCCCTTGATCGTTTCTTCCAGCTTGACGTACTTGCCTTCGCGGCCGGTGAACTGCGACGCGACGTGGAACGGCTGCGAGAAAAACGACTGAATCTTGCGCGCGCGTGAAACCACCAGCTTGTCTTCGTCCGACAACTCGTCCAGACCTAAGATAGCGATGATGTCCTGCAGGTCTTTGTAGCGCTGCAGGATCTGTTTGACGTTCTGCGCGGTGTTGTAGTGATCTTCGCCGACGATGCGCGGATCCAAAATGCGCGAAGACGACGCCAGCGGATCGACCGCCGGATAAATTCCCAGCTCAACGATTTGGCGCGACAGCGCGGTGACCGCGTCAAGGTGAGCAAACGTCGTCGCCGGCGCCGGATCGGTGTAGTCGTCAGCGGGCACATACACGGCCTGAATCGAAGTGATCGATCCGGTCTTGGTCGACGTAATGCGCTCCTGCATCTCGCCCATCTCGCTCGCCAGGTTCGGCTGATACCCTACGGCCGAAGGCATGCGGCCTAACAGTGCCGAAACTTCTGAACCAGCTTGCGTGAATCTGAAAATGTTATCGATGAACAGCAGCACGTCCATGCCCTGATCGCGGAAGTATTCGGCGACGGTCAGGCCCGACAGCGCCACCCGCAGACGCGCGCCCGGCGGTTCAGTCATCTGGCCGTAGATGAGCGCGACTTTCGATTGCTCGATCGCTTTCATATCGACCTTGGTCATGTCGAACGAGCCGGTGTCGTGCAGGTTCTTGTTGAATTCGGCGCCAAACTGGATGACCTCTGATTCGACCATCTCGCGCAGCAGGTCGTTGCCTTCGCGCGTTCGTTCGCCCACGCCGGCGAACACCGAAAAGCCTGAGCGCGCTTTGGCGATGTTGTTGATGAGTTCCATCACGATGACGGTCTTGCCCACGCCGGCGCCACCGAATAAACCAATCTTGCCGCCGCGCACGAATGGTTGAATCAGGTCGATGACCTTGATTCCCGTTTCGAACATCTGGAGTTCGGTCGATTGCTCATCGAAACTGGGCGCGTGTCGATGAATCGGGTAACGCTGCTGGTGCGGAATCGGGCCGAGGTTGTCCACCGGATCGCCGATCACGTTCATGACGCGGCCGAGCGTGCCTTCACCAACCGGCACCGTAATCGGTCCGCCTGTGTCGGTCGCTTTCATCCCGCGCACCATGCCGTCGGTCGGCAGCATCGACACCGCACGCACGCGGCCTTCGCCCAGGTGCTGTTGCACCTCGGCGATTACGTTGATTACCGCAGGCACATCGAAACCATCCGAGGTTATGCGGAGCGCCTGATAAATGGGCGGCAGATACTTGTCGGTGAACTCCACATCGACGACTGGTCCGATGATTTGCACGACGCGGCCTACGTGACCGTTCGTGCCGTTTCCGTTGGGCGTAGCCATAACTTTTTCAGTCAACTCCTCTTGAATAGTGCCGAAGCCTTACAGGCGAAAAACTGGAAGGATTTTGAAAGTCGAAAAGATAACATACGGCTCACGGCTTCACAAAGCGCGGCTGCGTCCGCTCAGGATTGAAAAAACTGAAACCCGTCGTGTACTATTGTCGTAGTACAATAGTGAAACTAGCCGATGTTCCACATAGACGCCAATCATCCGACGCCACTTTATGCCCAGCTTGAGCGGTCGATCAGGTTCGCGATCGCCACCGGCAAGCTGCGGATCGGCGAGCAGTTGCCGACCGTGCGGCAGTTGGCAGTGGACCTGCGTGTCAATGCGAACACGGTAGCAAAAGTCTATGCCGAGCTGGAACGCGCGGGCGTCGTGGAAACGCGCCGGGGCGTTGGCACGTTCGTCATCGCGCAGCCTGAAGAATCGTCATTCGGCCGCCGCGATCGCGAAAAGCATCTGCGCGAACTCGCCGATCATTTTATTGCGGAAACCGGAACTCGCGGCTTTTCGCTTGACGATGTGATTGAGCATCTGCACAGCAGACGCAAGAAGGAGATGAAGAAGTATGGCTAATATTCAACTGAGCGAGAACCGCAACTTGGCCGCGCTGAACGCACCGCGGGTGAACTTTATCTCGGCCCTCGCGTTCATCGTGCCCGTTGGGCTGGGAGCTCTGTCGACCCTGATAACTCTGAACCCAATCAGCGCCATCGTCGGAGTTCTGCTGGGCCTGTTTCTGGCGCAATCGCCAAAGATCGCGCGGCAATGGGAGCGCGCGGTGGTGTTGCGGCTGGGGAAGTTTGTCGGGCTGCGCGGACCGGGACTCTTCTGGATCATTCCGTTCGTCGATAACATTTCCACCTGGATCGATCAGCGTGTGATCACGACGGCCTTTGCCGCGGAAGAAACGCTGACCAGTGACACCGTGCCCGTCAACGTTGACGCTGTGCTCTTCTGGGTGGTTTACGATCCAGAGAAAGCAGCACTGGAAGTGCAGAACTATCCAGCGGCGGTAAGCTGGGCGGCGCAGACGGCATTGCGCGACATCATCGGGCGTACTTCGTTGACCGATTTGCTGCGCGGACGCGAGCGCATCGAAGAAGAGTTGCAGAAGCTGATTGACGAGCGCTCGAATCCGTGGGGCGTGACCGTGCAGTCAGTCGAGATGCGTGATGTGATCATTCCGACGGCACTGCAGGATGCGATGTCGCGCGAGGCGCAAGCCACACGTGAGAAAGCGGCGCGCGTCATCCTGGCTCAAGCAGAAGTCGAGATTGCCACCCAATTCAGCAAAGCGGCAGAGTCTTATCGCGACAATCCGACCGCGCTTCATCTGCGCGCGATGAACATGCTGTATGAAGGATTGAAAGAGAAAGGCGCGTTGATGCTGGTTCCGAGCAGCGCGGTCGAATCGATGGGCATGGGTGGCTTCATCGGCGCGGCTGCGATGCGGCAACAAGAACTAACGGGTGGCAAAGAGAAGCCTGAGTAGCCTGAGGAAAGATTATTTTCCATTTGTCATTTGACAGTTTTCATTTGCCACCCGCCAATCCCGTTTCGGCTTGCTTGGGAATGGTTTGGTTGGTAAATAGCGTAGGACGGCTCGCGAAAATAGATGAACATGGGCGGCCTGGAATTCAAATGACCGGATGAAAAATGTGAAATGACAAATGGAAAATGATTAGTCTTCGGAATCAATCTTGATCTTCATCGCCTGCAGCACGCGCATGTCCTCGTCCGTCAACTCAAGCGCGCCCGAGCTTTCGCTGTCCGAATCACCCTCGCGGTGCGGTCGCAATCCAATCTCCAGCTTTAGCGTCAGCTCCATTTCGAATCCAGCTTCGCGCAAGCGCTCAATCGCGGCGGCGACGCTCGGCGATTGCTGAACCGATTCATTGATGGCCGTGCCGACTTCTTCGGCTAACTGTTTTGTCTCGTCATCCATTTCCATGGCTGTTTACGGGAGTATAGAGTACCAGCTTTAGCTGGGTTGTTTCTCCCTTAGCAAAATCCCGACTGAAGTCGGTACTTTAAACGCCGCTAGCGCGCGAATCGTGATGCTAAGCCAGACTCAGTTGAGAGTTCAAGCTTCAGCTTGTCATTTGAGACGGTGGTAATCCAAGCGTTGAACTCTCAACCTCAGAATTGCCGCGCTTGGTTTCGTTATGCTAGCCTTCGACTGCTCAGAGTCAAGTTCGATCACATCAACTCATGGTCGCAAAAACCAAGTCCGAGCGCCGCGAGCATTTCAAGACTTCTTCGGGCATCGAGCTGCCCGTCGATTTCAATCCGTCGAACGCCGAAAGCATTGAGTACGATCGCGACCTCGGCGATCCCGGCGCGTTTCCTTACACGCGCGGCATTCGCCGCAACCTGTATCGCGGTCGCTTGTGGACGATGCGACAGTACGCGGGGTATGCGTCCGCGGAAGAATCCAACGCGCGTTACAAATATCTGCTTTCGCAGGGCACGACGGGTTTGTCCGTAGCGTTCGATCTGCCGACACAGATCGGACTCGACTCGGACGATCCTTTAGCCGCCGGCGAAGTCGGCAAAGTTGGCGTGGCGATCGATTCGCTGGAAGACATGTCACGGCTGTTCGAAGGGATTCCGCTGGGCGAAGTCTCGACCTCGATGACAATCAATGCGACGGCGGCGATCCTCTTGTGCTGCTATCTCGCGGTGGCGCGAAAGCAGGGCGTCGGCTTCGATAAAGTAAACGGCACGCTTCAGAACGACATCCTGAAGGAGTACATCGCGCGCGGTACTTACATCTATCCGCCCGAACCATCGCTGCGTCTGATTACCGACACGTTCGCGTTTTGCGCGCGCGAGGCGCCGAACTGGAACACGATCTCAATCAGCGGCTATCACATTCGCGAAGCCGGCTCGACCGCCGTGCAGGAAGTCGCGTTCACGATTGCTGACGCGATTGCTTACGTGGAAGCGGCCATCAAGGCCGGGCTTGAAATTGACGACTTTGCGCCGCGCATCTCGTTTTTCTTCAATGCCCATAACAACCTTTTGGAAGAGATCGCGAAGTATCGCGCCGCGCGCCGGCTGTGGGCGCGCATCATGCGCGAACGCTTTCATGCGCGCGATCCGCGTTCGCAGATGCTGCGCTTTCACACGCAGACCGCCGGATCGACGCTGACCGCGCAACAGCCGGAAGTGAATGTCGTGCGCACGACGATCCAGGCGTTGGCCGCGGTGCTCGGCGGCACACAGTCCCTGCATACGAACTCGATGGATGAAGCGCTGGCGTTGCCGACCGAAGACGCCGCGCGCGTTGCGTTGCGAACGCAACAGGTGATTGCTTACGAATCCGGTGTTGCTGACACGGTGGATCCGCTGGCTGGTTCCTACGCGATTGAAGAACTGACAAGCGAGATCGAACGGCGGGCGGTTGATTACCTCGACAAGATCGACGCCATCGGCGGCACGCTCCATGCGATTGAGTCGGGCTACATCCAGCGCGAGATTCAAAATGCGGCCTACGAGTATCAACGCGCGGTCGAGACAAAGGATGCGATCGTGGTCGGCGTAAATCGTTTTGAAAGCGAGGCAGGACCGCAGGTCAAAACTCTGCGCGTGGATCCGGCAATAGAGAAATCCCAGATCGAGCGTGTGCGTTCATTGCGCGCGCGCCGTGATGTCGTTCGCTGCGAAACCTCTCTGGTGCAGTTGGAAGAAGCTGCGCGCGGAACTGAGAACGTCCTGCCGCGCATCCTCAATTGTGTCGAGGCGCTCGCTACGGTCGGCGAGATTAGCAATCGACTGCGCAGCGTCTGGGGCGAGTATCGCGAGGCCGTGACGGTGTAAGATCGAGCGAGAGGAGTGGAAATTCAAATGATTATCATAACTAGATGCGTGCGGAGGAGCTTTCTTCTCGCCCTTGCGATTTGTCTTTACGGTTCAGCTACCGTCTTACGTGCTCAACACGGTTCCGTCGGCGGTGGCGGCGCCGTCGGCAGCACCGGCGCGGTCATGAAACTACCGGCGAAAAAACCAACTCGGACTACAACCACTGCGAAGCCCAAACCCGGAACGCGCCCCCAGCCGGTCGACAACTCACAGCTTGAGGATGCCCTGAGCCTCGCTGACGACGCGCGCCAGAACGGGCGTAACGAGGCCGCTGAGCGTGGTTATCTCCTGGCGTCTAAGTTGGCCCCTAACGATCCCCGACCTTACCTCGGTCTGGGTCACACCTTCTACAACCAGAAGAAATACGCTGAAGCTGAAAAGCCGTACGCGCGCGCCGCGAGCTTGAGCCAGAACGACAGCGAACCCTACGCGCGACTCGCGTTTACGTACACTGAGTTGCAGCGTCTTGACGATGCGTTGACGGCGGCGCGCAAGTCCGTAGCCGTGCAAGCGGACAACTATTACGGCTATCTCGCGCTCGGATATGTTTTTTCGGTGCGTCACAGTTATGCCGACTCGGAAACTGCGTATCGCAAGGCCGTGTCGCTCGCGCCGCAGCCGCTGATCGTGCTGCAACAGGAGTTAGTGCGAATTCTGAGCGAGCAACGACGCTACTCAGATGCGGCTAACGAAGCGAAGAAGGGAATCGAGATTGCACCGACGGACTTTTCCGCGCGATTCAGCTACGCAATCATGCTGCAAAAGCTCGGTCAACTTGTTCCATCCGCGGCGCAGTACCTCGAAGCGATCAAGCTGAATCCTAAAGATGGCTCGCCGCATTCGAACATCGGCTTGATTTACTACATGTCAGAGAATTTCGCGGCCGCGCGCGAACACTGGACCGCGGCCGTCGGTCTTGGCTCGACCTACGCGCCCGATCAGATTGGCTTATTGATTCTCGATCGGCGTTTAAGCGAAGCCCAGACACAGCTCGAGGAATACACGCGAAAAAGTGGCGACGATGAAGATGGCTGGTTGATGCTGGGCGACGTTTATCGCGCGTTGGGCGACGATTCCCGCGCGCGCGTGACCGACGCGCGGGCTGCCCAGATTGCTCCCGAATATGTGGGCTTGCGACGCCCGGATCTTAAGAGGCTGCGCCAGGGTGGTTCGTCAAACTCAGCATTTGATAGTGATGTTCTCAAGGTGAATGACAAGGGTCAAACTGCTCTGATGATCGCTGCTGCGAACGGACGAGCCGATTTGATTCCATCCATCGTGGCTGCCGGGGTGGAGGTTGATGCCCGAGACAACGATGGCGATCCCGCTCTCTTCTATGCGGCCACCAAGGGACACCTGGACGCCGTCGACGCCCTGCTGAAGGCAGGCGCGAATGTAAACGCTGCCAACAAGAAGGGCAACACATCCTTGATCGGATCAGCAACAGAAGGATACGCGGCCATCGTCAGACTCTTATTAGCGAAAGGCGCGCGCCCCGACCAGGGTGACGAGGATGGAGACAACGCTCTAATTCTGTCGTCGGCGCTGGGAAAGACAGAAGTCATAGATGCGCTGTTAAGGGGCCGGGCAAACATCAATCTCCAAAACAAGAACGGGATCACGCCGCTAATTATCGCCTCGTTTCAGGGTCACACCGCAGCGGTCCGACTTCTGCTTGGCCGTGGAGCGAACGTGAACCTCAAAGCGAAAAACGGGCTGACGGCCCTGAGTGCGGCCACCACCAAAAGCCACCCGGACATCGCTGAGATCCTTAGAAATGCAGGCGCCAGAAACTAGCAAATCCTTTGCGTCGAAGCGTTCGCCACTGTGGGCCAGATCATCAATCGCCTTCGGAGTGGCTGCCCTGAATATCGCGAAGCCGTAACTGTGTGAAGAATGTGGGTGCTTCTTTTTCCTCTCGTCATCTTTACGGTAGTCATTGGCCTGTTCGTAGTCATCGGAATCTACTCGTGGCAGAAAGAGAAAGAGCGAACGCGGGTCTTGCAAGCAGCAGCCGCTCAGCTTGGTTGGAGCTTTGCTGCTGACGCGCCGCTTAACATGATTCCCGGCCTCGAGCGCTTTGCCCTTTTCAATAGCGGCCAGGGCAGGCGAATTACGAACTTCATGTACGGCGAGGCGAGCGGTATCAAGACTGCAGTCTTTGATTATGCCTACACCACGGGTTCCGGCAAGAATCGCCAGACGCACTACCAGTCAGTTGTCTATCTAGAGCCTGGCAATTTGAAGATCCCGTATTTCTCTTTGCGACCCGAAGGCTTTCTCACAAAGATTCTCACGGCGTTTGGCTATCAGGATATTGACTTCGGACAACGTCCGGAGTTTTCCCGTCAGTACATCCTGCGCGGTCAGGACGAGCCGGCAATTCGCCGCACGTTCACCGACGGCCTGCTTTCCTTTTACGAATCCTATCCCGGCACGTCCACGGACGGGGGAGGGAACCAACTCTTCATCTATCGCGGAGGGTATCGATTCCAGCCGCAGGAGATTCAGTCGTATGTTGGGGTGGGTCTTGAGGTTTTGAATTTGTTTCCGCGGTATTAGGGGATGGGGAGGTATAGTAGGTCAGAGTCACGCTTACCCGACCTTAAGATGACCGCGTCAACGAGCCCGCAACGCGGGCGGAAGAATTTAGCCCAGGGTGTAGCGAGTGAAGCGAGCGGAACCCTGGGTAACGACCGAAGATAAAATCACAAGCCCGCTTTAGCGGGTGACAGATTTCCGACTGGAACGTTCTGTCGCCCGCTAAAGCGGGCTCTAATTATCTTTCCAAACTGAACCCAGGACGGCGCATCGCTCCACTTCGTTCCGCTCTGCTTGCCCTGGGCTAAATTCTGTTGCCTGCTACGCAGGCTCGTACGTGGCTTCGTCCCACTTGTTCGATTTACCGGCTACCTTCGCGCGCCGCGCAGCAGCAATCCCAAGAACAAACCCGCCGCCGCGGAAATCAGAATCGCTTGGCCCGGATTCTTGCGCGCGTAGTCTTTGGCTTCGCCGGCAATCTGGTTAAAGTCCTTGCCCTGCAGGTCCTTGATCTTCTCGCCCACGACATTAGCCTTCTGGTTTATGTAGTCGTTGGCCTTTGATGCGGTCGCGGCGATCTTGCGTCCGTATTCCCGCGCCGTCTCTTCAATTTCTGACATGTGCATTTTGCTCCCGCAGATGATTGACGTGCTCGACGCCGTGTTTTGTCCGTTTTCCATTGCTTCTGGCATTTTTGTGCTCCTTAGGTTACTCGGTCGCTGGTTGCAACCAACCTCTCCATACGAACAAAGCGGGCATTCAGTTGCGGGGAAAAGGCGCCTAATTGCTGGGAGCGCGGACGTCCCCGTCCGCATTGAGCGCGTAGCGCCAACAAGATTTCGAAAGAATTGAGCGAGCTGCGCTCGCTCCGGCGGACGAGGACTGTCCGCGCTCCCAACGTTAGCTTGACTTTCTTTCGCGACCGATGGTAAGTGAGTACTTACTTCGGAAGATTGGACGACGACCCTTGCGACCTCTGAGAAAAGAAATCACGAATAACACCACCGCTGTTAACGGCGCGCGCATGGCCGGCGGAGAGCGCCGCCTGCAAATCTTGCGCGTCGCGGTGCGCCTGTTTTCGCAACGCGGTTTTCGCGGTACGACTACCAAAGAGATTGCGCTGGCCGCCGGCGTGTCTGAGGCGATGGTCTTTCGCCACTTTGCGACGAAGGATGAACTGTACAGCGCGATCATCGATCACAAAGCGTGTCTGGGCGATGAGCGCGATCCGTATCAAATCGTAGCCGACGCTATCGAACGCAAAGATGATCGAGCGGTGTTTGAGCAGTTGGCGCTCGACGCGCTCACGCAGAACGAGTGCGATCCGGATTTCCAACGCCTGTTGCTGCACTCAGCGTTGGAAGATCACAAGCTGGCCCAGATGTTCTGGGAGAAATTTGTCCGGCGCGTGTACGCGTTCCTGGGCGAGTACATTCGCCAGCGACAGCGCGACGGCGCAATGATTCAGATTGAACCTTTGGTTATCGTGCGCGCGTTCATCGGCATGGTTATTCATCACTCGCTTAACAACAATCTTTGGGATCGCAAGCGGCGTCTGCTCAAGATTTCCAACGAAGACGCAGCCCGCGAGTTCACTGACATTCTGTTGCGCGGCGTGACCAGCACGACCCAGCGCGGTGGTTTGTCGAAAAAGGCGAAAGGAAAAACCTCCAGAAAGAAATCGAGCAGATGACTTCACGAGAATCCATCAAATTCGCTCTCATCGTCCTGCTAGCGACAGCAGCCGGCGCGAGTTTCATTGCCTGTGGTCGCTCAAACGGCCAGCCCAATAACAGCGCGGCGTCGGCGAGTCCCGCGACATCGACGATCGAAGTTGCGACGACCGCCGCGATTTCGCGACAACTGCCGCGCTTCTTCGAAGCCACCGGCAGTCTCGCGGCTGATGTGCAGACCGACGTACAGCCGCAGACCGCGGGCAAGATTGTCGCGGTGGGGGTGGATATGGGCAGCGCGGTTAAGAAGGGCCAGATGCTCGTACGCCTCGAAACGGTTGACCTCAAGCTGCGCGTCGATCAAAGCGTCGCCCAGCTCGACAACGCCAGGGCTGCGGTGAAGCAGGCGGAGGAGAAGATCGGACTGCGACCGAACGAGCAATTTGTTCCCGAGAGAGTCGCGGACGTCTCAGCGGCGCGCGCGAATTACGATCTCGCGGAGAACAATTTCCAGCGCGCTCAGAAACTAGTCGAGTCCGGCGACGTCTCGCGCGCCGAGTACGATCAGCGCAAGGCACAGCGCGACACGCTCAGGCAAGTTTACGAATCCGCGATTTCGGCAGCACGCCAGAACTACGCCGCCGTGCTGGTCGCGCGTACCAACGTTACGAATGCACAGACGCAAGTCAGCATGGCGCAGCGAACGCTTTCATACACGGTGGTCGCGGCGCCGATAGATGGCTTCGTGCTGGATCGGCCGGTCGACGTCGGCGCTTATGTTTCGACGAACACGAAGATCGCGACCATCGTCCGGACGAATCCTTTGTGGATTCGCATCGACATCCCGGAACAATCGGTGCCGCAGATAAAGAAAGGTCAGTCGGTGTCGCTGACCACCAGTTCCTTCGCCGATAGATCTTTCAGTGGACGAATCGCGCGCATTTCGCCGAACGTCTCAACCACTTCGCGCACGCTGACGGTGGAAGCGCAGATCGATAACGGCAGCGGCGCGCTCAAGCCCGGACAGTTCGGCACGGTGCGAATTCTTCTGCCGCAGAGCGCGCCCGCGGTGCTAATACCGCAGCGTGCGCTGCGCACAATCTCCGGCGCGACCTACGTCTTTGTGATCAAGAACGGCCACGCTGAGCAGCGCCTGGTCCAATCCGGACAGACTGAAGGCGATTTGGTTGAGATCAAGAGCGGCGTGGCTGAGAACGAAGTCGTGGCTACGAGTAATGTTGATCGATTGAGTGATGGTGTGGCGGTAAGACAGTAGCATAGGCTTCAGCCTGTGTCTCGATCCGCAGACTAAAGTCTACGCTACTAATTAGTCATGCAGAAACTAGCCGAAATTTGTGTTCGTCGTCCGGTATTCGCGACCATGCTCATCCTGAGCATTACGGTGGTCGGCGTGTTTTCCTTCCGATCTTTGGGTGTCGATCTGTTTCCGAAGATCGACTTGCCGACAATTACGGTGACCGTCATCAACCCGGGCGCCTCGCCGCAGGAGATCGAAACCGAAATCACCGACAAGGTCGAAGGTGCGGTCAACACCGTCAGCGGGATCGACGAGTTGCGTTCGACCTCAGTCGAGGGCGTCTCGCAGGTCTTCATCACCTTCGTGCTGGAAAAGAACGCCGACATCGCGGCGCAGGAAGTGCGCAACAAGATCGATTTGATCGTCAACGATCTCCCCGAGACTGCCGAGATTCCGATGGTGCAGAAGGTCGACACCGACGCCACGCCGGTCCTGCGCATCGCGGTCTCCGCGCCTCGATCTCTGCGTGAAGTTACCGACATCGCCGACAAGCAAATCAAACGCCTGATCGAATCGATCAATGGTGTCGGCAACGTCGAGATCGTCGGCGGCCGGAAACGCGAAGTCGAAGTGTGGGTCAATCCGGACAAGATGCGCGCGTTCAATGTCTCGGCGGCCGAAGTAGCGAACGCGGTGCGTTTGCAAAACATGGAAGTGCCGGGTGGCCGTGTCGCCGAAGGCAAGCGCGAGCTGACCGTGCGAACCATGGGGCGGATTCCGGATCCAGCGCAGTTTAATAATTTGGTAGTCGCGAATCGCGGCCCGTACGCCGTCAAGCTGAGCGACATCGGGTACGTCGAAGACGGCGCGGAAGAGCAACGCACCGAAGCGCGTCTGAATGGACAGCCGGCGGTGACGCTAGTCATTTCCAAACAATCCGGCCAGAACACAGTGGCCGTCGCCGATGCCATAAAGGAACGCCTGGCAGAGATCGCGCCGATGCTGCCGCGCGACGTCAAAACTCAAATCGTGGGTGATCAAACCATCTTCATCAAGGCCGCGCTGCACTCGATCAACCTGCACCTAATCGAAGGCAGTCTGCTGGCGGCCATCGTCGTCTTCGTTTTCCTCTGGAACTTCCGGGCGACATTCATCGCGGCCATCGCGATTCCGACTTCGATCGTCGCGACGTTTGGATTGATGGCGGCGATGGGTTTCACGCTAAACCAGATCACGATGCTGGCGTTGACGCTGATGGTCGGTATCGTGATCGACGACGCGGTGGTCGTGCTGGAAAACATCTTTCGTTTTGTCGAAGAAAAAGGAATGCCGCCATTTCAAGCGGCAATTGAAGGCACCCGCGAGATTGGTTTGGCGGTCACGGCAACAACTCTTTCGCTGCTCGCGGTGTTTCTGCCGGTCGGTTTCATGGCGGGCATCGTTGGCCGGTTCATGTCATCGTTTGGTTTCACTTCGGCGTTCGCGATTGCAGTTTCGTTGCTGGTGTCGTTCACCCTGACACCGATGTTGGCGGCGCGCATGATCAAGCGCAAGACCGACGCTAGCAAGAGTAAGACCGAAACGACGGACGATCCGCACGCTTCGGAGGGAAGCCAGAAACGCGAATTCACGCTCGCGGAATTCAAAGACAAGTACAGCCAGGCCCAATCGAAAGAGGGCCGCTTCTATCGTCCCATCGATCGCACTTACACGTGGATGCTCAGGTGGTCGATGGCCCATCGCTGGGCGATCGTGGCGCTGTCGGTGCTGGTCATCGTCAGCACCATTCCGCTGTTCATGTTCGTCGGCAAGAATTTTCTGCCGGTAGACGATCAGTCGCAATTTGAGGTCAACCTGCGCACGCCTGAGGGCTCGACACTTTCCGGAACCGCGGCGCTCGGCGAGCGCATCGCGGCCGACGTGCACAAGCTGCCTGGAGTTACCGATACGTTGGTGACGATTGGCGGGGGCCAGCAACAGATTGTCAATGTCGCAAGCATCTACGTGAAACTGACGCCGATAGAAGAGCGCGGCGTCTCGCAAATTGATCTGATGTTGCGCGTGCGTTCTGAGATTCTGAGCAAGTACCAGAAAGAGTTTCCCAATCAGTTGCGCACCAGCATCAATCCCGTGGCTGCGATTTCGGGCGGCGGATTTCGCAACACGGACATTCAGTTCGTCATTGGCGGACCCGATCTCGACAAGCTGACAAAGTATTCGGGCGATCTGCTGGCAAAGATGAGAGGCATTCCTGATGTAGTTGATGCGGATTCGACCTTGATAAGTGGCAAGCCGGAGCTGCGCGTGGTCATCGATCGCGCGCGCGCGGCCGATTTGGGGGTGCGCGTCGGCGACATCGCGCAATCACTGAACACGTTGGTTGCTGGCCAGAAAGTTTCCACCTTCAACGCGGGCGCAGATCAATACAACGTGCGCGTCCGCGCGGTCGGCGATTTTCGCGCCAACGCCGAAGGCATAAAACGAATGCTGGTACCGTCGCAGAAGCTTGGCTGGGTCAGTCTCGATAATCTGGTGCGCGTCGAAGAAGGCAGCGGCCCTTCGTCTATCGATCGCTTGAATCGGCAGCGTCAGGTGTCGCTGTTGGCGAACGTAAAGCCGGGTGGTTCGCAGGCGGCCATCATCCAAAAGATGAACCAGTTTGCGAAAGACGAGCATATGGAGACGGCGTACACAACCGGATTGTCCGGACGTTCGAAAGAGCTGGGCCGCGCGGGATTGTATTTTCTGCTGGCAATCGTCTTGTCATTCGTCTTTATGTACATGGTTCTGGCGGCGCAGTTCGAATCTTTCATTCACCCGATCACAATCCTTCTGACGCTGCCGCTGGCGATTCCCTTCGGCATCGTGTCGCTGTTGGTGACATTTCAGACGGTGAATATTTTTTCCGGTCTGGGCTTGCTGTTGTTGTTCGGAGTGGTGAAGAAGAACGCAATTCTACAGATCGATCACACGAACGGATTGCGCAAGCAGGGAATGGAACGTTACGACGCGATCATTCAAGCGAATCGCGATCGCTTGCGGCCGATTTTGATGACCACGATTGCCCTGGTCGCCGGCATGACGCCCCTGACGATCTCCAGCGGGCCGGGTTCGGGCACAAACCGTTCGATCGGTGTGCTCGTAGTCGGTGGCCAGTCGCTTTGTCTGCTGCTGACGCTGTTGGCGGTGCCGGTTTTCTATTCACTGTTCGACGATTTGGCGCGCAGCCGCGTCTGGTCTCGCATCGGCGGAGGCTTTAGCAACACTTTCGGACGCGCGCGTCGGCGAGCAGCGACGGCGGCGGCGTCTTTGTTGGGAATGACAAGACACTAGGAGGTGGCGAGTCGACTGCGAACCCGCGCACTATTGTTTATGGTGGAAAAACTCATGATTGAATCTAAACGAACCCGCGCAAGACTGAGTCCGCGAAGCGGACTGGGCGGAAATAGCCCAGCACTTCAGTGCTGGGTACAGGGCGAGTTAGCTAGGTCCAAGCCCGTGAAACGGGCGACAGAAAATAGTAGTTTGCATGCGAAGTTTGGGAGACTTCTGTCGTCCGCTTTGCGGACTGTGAATCAGGGATTGGGCTCCTTTCCCAGCGATGAATCGCTGGGCTATTTTCGGTCGTCCGCTTCGCGGACTAAATTAGTGCTCGGCTTCTCGATTGCTTTGGTCGTAGCGTTTACCAGCTCTCAAACGTCAGCTCAATCAACCGTGTCGCCGAGTCCAACTCCCTCTGCTGATCAAACTCTCAACGTTCCTGCGGTCGCGATTGATTACCGCGCGAACCCGAGCACGCCGCTGCCTTCCCTCAGCCGCGTTGGCGTGGACACGAACGAGCAGCGGCCGCTGACGTTGCGCGAGGCGATTGCGATGGCGCTCAGGAACAACAAAGACATCGAAGTGGCGCGCGACAATGTTTCGATCGCGGAAGCCGATCTACTCAGCGCGCGAGGTGCCTACGATCCGAGATTCACGGCGCAGAGTTACTACGAAAAGATCAAGACACCGGCCGCGAGTTTTCTGAGCGGAGCCGGCACCGCGGTCGAGACGGCGGACGTCACGGCCACGACGCGTTTGGAGGGTTTAGCGCCGAAGGCGGGGGGCACTTATCGGTTCGACTTTTCATCCGTACGGTCGACGAGCAACAGTTTGTTCACGGCGCTCAATCCGCAATACCCGACAGCGCTGACATTCAGCTTCACCCAGCCGCTGATGCGCAGCCGGCGCATCGATTTGCCGCGGCGACAAATCGCAGTTGCGAAGAAGAATCTTTCGCTGACCGACGCGCAGTTTCGCCAGCGGGCGATTGAAGTAATTACGAGCGTCCAACGATCCTACTGGGATCTGGTGTTCGCGCTGCGCAATTTGCAGATTCGACGAAATGCTCTCTCTGACGCGCGCACGCAACTTGATCACAACCGTCGTCTGGTGGCGGAAGGATCGCTGGCGCCGATCGACGTCGTCGCCGCGGAAACTCAGGTGGCAAATTTCGAGCAGGCTGAATTCACCGCGCTGGAAGACGTTAACCGCGCCGAGAACAATTTGAAGAACCTGATCGCTGAGAACCAACAATCCCCATTGTGGAATGCTTCGGTGGTGCCGACTGATGATGTCGATCTCACGCTGCCGCAGGTTTCGCTGCCTGACGCGATGAAAGTGGCGAAAGAGAACCGGCAGGAGTTGAAGCAATCTGATCTGGCGCGCGAGATCAACCAGCTCGACCAAAGACTCTATCGCGATCAAACGAAACCGCAGATCGATTTGGTGGGAAGCTACGGAATGGTCGGTAACTCCGGCACGGTGACTTCGACGGCGAATCCGTTCACCGCCAGCAGCGATCAGCTTCGGGCGCGGGTAAATCAGTTGTCGGTACTCGCAGGCTTGCAAGCATTGACGGCGCCGCCGGCAACGACTATTTCGCCTGAGTTGATTGGCGCCTACGGCCAGTCGATTGCGAATCTCGGGTCGAATCAGTTTAATAATTTTCGTGTCGGAGTTTCGATCAGCTTGCCTTTGCGCAATCGCACCGCGGAAGGACAGTTCAGTCACGCGCTGATCGAAGGAAAGCGCATCGCGACCCAGCGCGAGCAACTGGAACAACTGATTCAGGTTGACGTGCGGAATGCTCTGCAGTCGTTAACGACTTCCGAAGCGAGGTTGCGTTCGGCCGCAGTCGCTCGGCAAAACGCCGAGCTGCAATACGAAAGCGAGAAGCGCAAACTCGACGCTGGCCAATCAACGGTCTTTCTCGTGCTCGAACGCCAGACGGCGTTGGCCACGACGCGCGGAAATGAGTTACGCGCGCAGACTGACTTGAACAAGGCGATTGCCGAGTTGCAGCGCGCAACGGGGAATTCGCTGACAGCGAATAACGTGACCGTAACGCGTTAGTCTGAGCAGCCGAGAGCAGCAGAAGATGCCACAGAAAAGACTTTCCAGAGCGATTCGCGTCAGCGCGATTTTGATCGTCGTCGCCGCTGCGGGCTTTATCATGTGGTGGTTCCTGATTCGCCAGCCTCCAATTCCGAACAGCATCATTGCGCTTAGTGGTCGGATCGAAGGCGACGATTCAGTCGTGGCCGCAAAAACTTCGGGGCGCATTCGTGAAATCCGCGTTCGCGAAGGCGACCGCGTAAAAGCCGGAGACGTGATTGCGATCCTCGACGACGCGCAGGCCGCGGCGCGGGAGCAGCAAGCAAAGTCAGGGGTGCAGCAAGCGGACGCACGCACGCTTAGATCGCAGCAACAGATTTCAGTTTTGCAGGAACAACTCAAGCAGGCGCGGCTCACGGTTGAGCAGGCGCGGCTCGACGCTCAGGGGCGAGTAAGACAAGCCGAAGCCCAGGTGGCAACCGCGGAAGCGAATCTTGCGCAAGCGCAAGCTGGATATGAACAGGCGCGTTACGATGTCGAAAAGCTTACTCGGCTGGCGAAGTCCGGAGATGTTTCCGATCGCCAACGAGAGCAGGCCCGCAATGCCGCCGATGGGCAGGCTGCCGTGGTTGAATCAACCAGGAAGCAGGTCGCGGCGGCGCGCGGAGCGCTGACTGCGGCCCGCGCGAACCTCGATAATCCGGCGATCAGATCATCACAGGCGGCCGCGATTCAAAAGCAGATCACGCAGGCCCAGTCCGACGTCGATGCGGCTCAATCCGATACTGAACGGGCGCGCGCTCAACAGCGAGAGGCTGAGGCAAACCGAAGTGATTTGACTATCGTTGCGCCGTTCGATGGCACGATTGCGACGCGAACCGCGGAGCCCGGCGAAGTAGTCGCTCCCGGAACTGCGATCGTGACGATGGTCGATCTCAGCAAAGTTTACCTGCGCGGATTCGTGCCCGAAGGAGACATCGGCCGGGTCAAGTTGGGCCAGACCGCGCGCGTGTACATCGATTCCGACCCTCGGCATCCTATCGAGGCGGTTGTCTCGCGTATCGATCCAGAAGCTTCATTCACGCCAGAGAATACTTACTTTCGCAACGACCGCGTCAAACAGGTCGTGGGCGTCAAACTCCTGATCACAAATCCGACCGGCGCCGCCAAACCGGGCATGCCTGCTGACGGCGAGATTCTGGTTGAGGGCAGCGCGTGGCCGAAGGATACAGGACGACGCTGAAGCTGGGAGCGCGGACGTCCTCGTCCGCATTGAGCGCGGAGCGCGAACAATTAGTTCGCGGCGGGCGTCGGTGACAGTCTGGGCCACGGCCAGTTAAGAAGATGAGTGCCATGGAACATTCACTTACCTCCGCCACTCCGGCACCGCCTCCTGAAATTCCACAGCCTCGCGAACCTGCCATTCGCATTCGCGACCTCCGCAAGACCTACGGCGCAATCGAAGCTGTTCGCGGCATCGACCTCGACGTTCAGGCCGGCGAAATCTTTGGCCTGATCGGACCAGACGGCGCGGGCAAGACTTCGACCTTTCAAATTCTGGGCGGCGTGATGCAAGCGACCTCAGGTGAAGCGATCATGCTCGGTCGTTCGGCGCGCGATGCGCGTTCCTACGTCGGCTATCTCACTCAGGTTTTCAGTCTCTATCACGATCTCACCGTTGCGGAGAATCTGCGTTACATGGGCGAGCTGCGGCGCTTGTCGAATCCTGAGATCGAGCAGCGCGGGCGGCGTTATCTGGAAATGTTTGGCATGGACCGGTTCATGAATCGCCTCGCAGGAAAGCTGAGTGGCGGCATGAAGCAAAAGCTCTCGCTCGCCTGCGCGCTGATCATCGAGCCGAAGATCCTTCTTCTCGACGAGCCAACCACCGGAGTCGATCCGGTGTCGCGGCGTGAGTTCTGGGACGCGTTGTCTGATCTGTCGAGCCAGGGAATTACCATCGTGATTGCCACGCCCTATCTCGATGAAGCCGAACGCTGCACGCGCGTGGCGTTGATGCACGAAGGGCGCATCCACCAAACGGGAACGCCGAGCGAGCTGCGCGATCATCTCGGTCTGCAACGTCTGGTGGTGCGTTCTGGGAAACTGAGCGATGCCGAAGATCTGTTGGACAAAACCGCAGGCATAGACGATGCGCAGCGATTCGGCGATCACCTGGATGTCATGGTTGCCGATGCGAGTGTCGGAGAAAAGGTGACTCGCGAAGCGTTGGGCCGCGCCGGCATCGAAGTCGAACAGATCGAGGCTGCGGCGCCAACTCTCGAAAATACGTTTGTCGCGTTGTTGCGCCACATCGAGGACGAAGTCAGGGCGTCGCCGTTCCCGGTCAAGCGGCGATTCCAGGAGCGCTCGTCGGACGCAATCGCTATCGGCGCGCGCGATCTGACAAAGACATTCGGCGATTTCACCGCCGTCAATCGAATCAATCTCGAAGTTAAGTACGGCGAGATTTACGGTCTGCTGGGTGCAAACGGCGCGGGCAAAACGACAACGATTAAGATGCTTTGCGGACTGCTGGAACCGAGTAGCGGCGAGGCGGAACTCGCGGGTGAAACCGGCGAGTTGCGGTCGAGCTTTGTGCGCCAGCGCGTCGGCTATATGTCCCAAAAGTTTTCTCTCTATGATGATCTGACAATCAGAGAGAACCTGGATTTCTTTGCGGGTGTTTACAAAGTGCCGATCGCAGAGCGGGCGGAAAAAGGAAAGTGGGTGCTTTCGTTCTCAGGTTTACAGGGGCGCAGCGATCAAATGACCGGCAGCTTGCCCGGCGGTTGGAAGCAACGAGTCGCGTTCGGCGCGGCTGTGATGCACGAACCGAGCGTGCTGTTTCTTGATGAACCGACGTCGGGTGTCGATCCGCTGGCGCGCCGCGCATTTTGGAAGATGATCAATAGCTTTGCTGATCGCGGCATGGCGATCTTAGTGACCACGCACTATCTGGAAGAAGCTGAGCAATGCAATCGGCTGGGGTTGATGGTGGCCGGAGAATTGGTCGCCCAAGGCACGCCTTCAGGTTTGAAAGCGGAACAGACCGGACACTTGCTCGAACTCGTCACCGACGCGCCGCAACGCGCGAACAATTTTCTCAAGCGCGAGATGGAGCGGTGGCGCGTCTCCTTATTCGGCGATCGTTTGCACGTGATTGTCGACGAAGACGCCGAACCAGGCATTCGCCGGATCACTGATACGTTGGCGCGCGAAGGCATCAAGGTAAGCACGGCGCGCGAGCAATCTTATTCCCTCGAAGATGTATTCATCGCGGTCGTCGAAAAGCTGCGGAAAGAAGGGAAGTCGGCGGAAGAATGAAGTTTCAAGTTTCGGGTTTCAGGTTTCAAGTTGGGAAGGACAAGCGGTGACCATTGTCGGCTGATGCGCCAGCTTGCGGACAGTTCGTCGGCCTGGATTGAAGAGACTAATCCAACCTGAAACCTGAAACCTGAAACCTGAAACTTGAAACTTGAAACCCGACAGTTGAAACCTGAAACTCTTTTATGAAAAGAATTTTCGCTCAGGTCCGCAAAGAACTCACCCAGTTGTGGCGTGACCGGCTGACGTTGGCGCTCGCGTTGGTATTGCCCGTGTTGCTCTTGCTGCTTCTGAGCAAAGCTACGTCGCTCTCGGTCACGGACATTCCGATCGTCGTTCAGGACCTGGATAAGACGCCGATGTCGCGACGCTACATCGAAGCGGTCAGCGCCTCTCTTTCGTTCAAGGTTAGCGCTCTGCCGCCAAACTTGTCGCCCGAACGCGTGTTGGATAAAAACCAGGCTCGGGCAGCGTTGATCATTCCGCCACAGTTCGACCGCGACTTGCGGCGCGGACAGAATACCGAAGTGCAGTGGTTGGTTGACGGCACGGATGCGAACACGGCGAACGTGATGCGCGGCAAAGCTGCGGCGATTACGCAATCATTCAATGCGCAGATTCAGCCGGCCGCGATGCAGCCGGCCATCAAGCCGAAGATTCGCTACTGGTTCAATCCGGGCCGCGAAGACTTGAAATACTTCGGACCGGGAGTGCTGGCGTTTGGCCTGGCGATGTTTCCGCCTTTGCTGGCGGCGCTGGCGCTTTCGCGCGAAGGTGAGCTGAAAACGATTCTGCAAGTCTATGTTTCGAGCATCACTGCCTTCGAATATTTGGTCGGAAAAGTGATCGCTTACACGATCGTGGCCTGGGCAGAATGGATTGGCGGCATGATCGTGCTGTTTGCGGTCTTCGGACTGACACTCGCAGGCGATCCCACGCCGCTGCTGGTGACCACGTTCTTCTATCTGCTCTGCACCACATCTTTCGGCGCAATGCTGGGTGCGGCGATTCCGAATCAGGCAGCCGCGATTCAAGCGGCGCAACTCGGCGGCTTTCTGACTTCTCTGTTGCTCTCTGGCTACATTTTTCCGGTGCAGAATATTCCGCAGCCGCTGCGATTTCTGTCGAACTTTGTGCCGATGCGTTACTACCTTGAAGTCATTCGCGACGCCTTTGTTCGGGGCGGTGGTTGGGCTGGGGTCTGGCCCGCGCCGATTGCGCTCGCGCTGCTGGGCGCGTTCTTTTTCTGGCGTGCGTGGAGTTCGATGAAAGACATGCAGGTGAAGGCGTGAACATTTTCCATTTGTCATTTGAGATTTTTCATTTGCCATTTGTTGCAAAGAAGTCTTTGGATTGACGGATTAGCTGGAGACCCCAATGGAAAAGAAGCAAGAAATCGACAACCAGCAGCCGAGATTGCGCGCCGACGATCTTGAGGAGCGCCTGATTGATTTTGCTGTTCGGATAGTCAAGCTCTCGGCGAATTTGCCGAGAACTCCGGCTGGCAAGCACATTGCTGGACAGATTCTACGGTCTGGAACTTCGCCGGCGCCGAATTACGGTGAAGCGAGAGGCGCTGAAAGCCACGTTGATTTTGTTCATAAATTGCGCATCGCTCTCAAGGAACTGAACGAGACGTCGACCTGGCTGCGCGTCATCGAACGTAGTCGCATTCTCAAGCCCGAACTCCTAACGGAGATTATTCACGAAAACAACGAACTTTGTAGAATCTTCACCGCGTCGCTTGCAACAGCTCGCAAAAGAAAGAAATGACAAAATGAAAACTGTCAAATGAAAAATGATAAATGTCTTAGTCATTACCATGCGTCCACTCAACCGAATTCTGAATTCGCGGCTCTGGGCGCTCTTCGTCAAAGAGTTTCACCAGATCCGCCGCAATCGGCGTTTGGTTATTCTGCTGATCATTCCGCCGACATTGAACATAGTCCTCTTTGGATTGGCGCTGAACCCGACGTTTGAGAATTTACGGCTGGGCGTGGTGGACTATAGCCGCACGCCCGAGAGTCGCGAACTAGTCTCGGCTTTCAAGGAAGGTTTGGTGTTCCAGACAAGGGCCTACTACTCGTCGAGTGACGAACTGGGTCAGGCGATCAGTCGTGGTGACCTCGACGCCGGCCTGGTTGTCCCAAATGATTTTGCCGACAAGCGCGCGCGCCACGAAACTGTTGAGGTGCAGTTGTTGGTCGATGCGGTCAATGCCAACACCGCAACGATCGCCGGTGGCTACGCCGCGCGCATTATTGCGGGACTCAACCAGAAAATCGCTCGGTCGCAGCCGCCACGCCAGCAACCGTCCGGCGACACGTCCAAAGCGCCCGGCGTTTCGCTGACGGCGAATGTTCCGGCGGTGATCCGCGCTAGTGTCACACCGAGAATGACGTTGCTCTACAATCCGGGCCTCAAGAGCGCGTGGTTTATCACGACCGGAATGATCGGACTGTTACTGGTGTTGCAGGGATCGGTCGTGTCTTCGGCCTCGCTGGTTCGCGAAAAAGAAATCGGCACGATCGAGCAGTTGCTGATGACGCCCGCGGGTAGCTCAGAGATCATCATCGCAAAGGTCCTGCCGATTTTTCTGCTGTTGTCGATCGATATCGGCCTGGCGCTATTTGTCGCGCGGCTGGCGTTCGGCGTGCCCCTGCGCGGCAGCCTGCTCTTGTTCTTTTTCTCAGCTTCGTTATGCGTGTTGTGCGGCATCGGCCTGGGCATGATGATCGCCACGTTCACGCGCACGCAACAGCAGGCGCAATTGATGGGCTTCTTTACGAATCCTCCGTTGGCGATTCTCTCGGGCGCGACCACGCCGATTGAAGCGATGCCCGCGTGGCTGCAACCAATCACTTCGTTGAATCCGGTGAAGCACTTTGCGATTATTTCTCGCGGCATCCTGCTCAAAGGCAGCGGCGTGGATGTTCTTTATCCGCAACTGATTGCCCTGGCCGCGATTGCTTTGGTGATGGTTTCGGTCAGCGCGTGGCGGTTTCGCAAGCAGCTCGGTTAGCAAAACGAAGCATTCAGCGAACCACAACAGATCAATAACCTATCGGTTCCTGGCAGAGGCTCAGCCATGGTGAATTAGTAATGCACGTCAGCGGAAAAATTCCCACGTGGAGTCATCTTATGCTGTGAGACTACTCCAGTGCGGTGTTATAAGATGGTGCAGAAACCGTCTATCGCGATTGCACGGGGGATGCTTATGGTGCCACATATGTCCCGCCCACGTATTCGACGGCAGAAGTGGATTCAGGCGGGGTTGTGTTGCCTTTTTCTGTTGACAGGGCCCCGCTCGGCAATTGCCCAGGCCAAATGGGTTCCATCATCGAGCAGCGAAGACGGTTACAAGACCTTTGTCGTTTCTCAGAACGAACGCGGAGAGATAGTCTGTCGCAAAGCCACACTGGAAGAGCGCCGAGGGATCGTTAAAGGCGGCGGCGGCAGACCGGCGCGAGTGATCTACTCAGGAGCCCCACGCCAAAAAGATTTGCCTTACGGAACGGAGGTGTGGACTTCGGATGAAACTGCCGGCTTAACGCTACAAGTGTCGGCTGGCCTGCGCATCGTGCTGCACGGCACTAGCCAACTCGAACAGAACCAGACGGCGAAGAACGCGTTCATCACTGCCGCGAATCGTTGGGAGGCGATCATCTCGACGCCGATCACCGTCGTCATTGACGTCGACTTTGGCACCACCTTCTTCGGTCAACCCTACCCCAGCGCGGACATTCTGGGTGCAACTGGTTTGGACTCGGTGGCCGGTCCGTATCCTGATCTTCGGCAGAGATTGATTAATAGCGCGTCGACAACAGCCGAACAACAACTCTACAACGCCTTGCCGGCGACGGCTGTGCCCGTCGAGTTCAATGGCACGTTTACTAGTGTGACCGATGCAGAGCTGAGCGCGCCGAACGCGCGCGCGCTGGGAATTGTGCCCGACATTTCAGATCCCAATTCAGTGCCGTTGGGACAAGGTGATGCGGGAATCGGTTTCAATTCAGCATTTCAGTTTGACTTCAATCCCGATGATGGCATCTTAGCCGGCCGGACAGATTTCGATTCAGTTGCGTCACACGAGATTGGTCACGCGCTTGGTTTTGTTTCCGATTCAGGCGATACCAGTGCATCTCCGATTGCGGTGTGGGACTTGTTCCGCTTTGTTACCTCAACATTGACCCTTGCTCAGTTCACGATTTCTCCGCGCGTGATGTCGAAGGGTGGTACCCAGGTTTTCGTTAACGAGCAAACAAGCACATTCGGGACGGTCGGCCTGCTGCTCTCTACCGGAGGCCCAAATCCTGGCCCGAACGATGGTGATGGACGACAGTCGAGTCACTGGAAAGACGATGCTCTGTCTTCGGCGCGCCCTTACATCGGTGTCATGGATCCTACACTGGCTTCGGGCTTGCGCCGCACAATCAGCGAGAATGACATAGCGGCGATTGACGTGTTCGGCTATTCGATAGGCGCACCCGTGCCGGTGCGTCCGCCGAACGATAACTTCGCAAACGCAAGTTCGTTGCAAACAAATTCAGGAACCCTATCCGCCACTAACGTTAGCGCAACCAGAGAGGTAAACGAGCCCAGCCACGCAGGTTTCACGGGAGACAAATCGATCTGGTATTCGTGGGTGTCGCCGCTCAACGGGCAGATGACGATCGACACGATCGGCAGTAACTTTGACACGACGCTCGCGGCTTATACTGGCACGGCTCTAATTCAGCTTCAGACGATTGCGCAGAACGACGACATCGTTAACGGAACAAACCGGGCCAGCCGCGTACAATTCAATATCACCGCCGGCACGACCTATCGCATTGCCTTGGATGGTTGGAATGGCGAGTACGGGAACATCACGCTCAATTGGAACGCAACCGGCACCGCTCCGACGCCCACGCCAACGCCGACTCCCACACCCACGCCAACGCCAACGCCAAGTCCGACTCCAACGCCTACACCAACTCCGACACCCCCGTGTCTCGACGATAAGTGGACGCCAACCAGTACGACGAATGCACCCTCTGCGCGACGCCTTTACACGGCGGTCTGGACCGGTAGTGAAATGATTATTTGGGGCGGGCAGGATCAAAGCGCCAACCCTATAAACACGGGTGCCAGATACAATCCCAGCACTGACACCTGGACCCCTACCAGTACAACGAATGCCCCCGATGCGCGATCCTATCACTCCGCAGTCTGGACGGGCACACAGATGATCATCTGGGGCGGAGTTGACCGCAGTTTCAATGGCTTCAGCAGCGGCGCCCGATACAATCCCAGCACCGATAGTTGGACCGCTATGAGCGTCGTGAATGCCCCTGTCGGACGGAGTCTTGTCACCACAGTTTGGACGGGCACCGAAATGATCGTGTGGGGCGGTAATAGCCACGCTGATTTGAACACCGGGGGCAGATACAATCCGAACACTGATACTTGGACCGCAACTAACACGATAAATGCGCCGACTGGGCGAAGCTATCACACGGCAGTGTGGACCGGCAGCGAAATGATCGTCTGGGGTGGCTATAGCAGCGGCAACACAAACACCGGAGGCAGATACAATCCGAACACCGACAGTTGGATCCCAACCAATACAACGAACGCACCGACTGCGCGAGGTGATCACTCAGCAGTGTGGACTGGCAGTGAAATGATCGTCTGGAGCGGAGGAGGAAGCGGCTATACGAATACGGGTGGCAGATACAATCCCGCCACTGACAATTGGATTGCAACCAACACGACAAACGCCCCGGCTGGACGGAGCCAGCACAACCAAGTCTGGACTGGCGCTGAAATGATCGTCTGGGCGGGACAGAACGGCAGCGGCAAGTTGAACAGCGGCGGGAGATACAATCCCGCCACCAACACTTGGATCGCTATCTGCGACATAGGCGCGCCGGTGGCAAGGATCTATTTCGACGGAATCTGGACTGGCAGTGAGATGATTGTTTGGGGTGGCGACGACAGCAATTTCTTTCGCTTGAACACTGGTGGGAGATATTCTGACCAAGTGCCAATTCCGCCTCCAACTCCCACACCGACCCCTACGCCAACACCCACCTATAAGATCTCCGGACAAGTAACCGACGGGTTCGGCAACATAATCAGCGGCGCCACAGTGACGCTCAGCGGCGCTCAGTCAGGAACGACGACCACCAACGGCACTGGCAATTACTCATTTTCAAATCTCCAGGCCGGCAACTACCTTGTGGGTGCGACGTTGCCCGGCAGGCGAGACACCGTAACTGGTGTGGTTGAAGTTAACAACCTCAGCAGTGACACAACAAAGAATCTTCAAATACTGTTCTTCGTGACCTTCCATATCTTGGTGAAAGACACATCCGGGGTTGGAGTGGCCGCCTGTGGGATCAGGATCAATAACGATCCCTTCGTGTTTGCGCAGACCAACGCCTTTGGCGTTGTTAACATAGGCGTCAGCGTCCCCATAACCGGCAACGGTCCGCCAGCAACGTTCACGCCTGAGAAGGCGGGCTACGTTTTTATTCCGCCGAGCGCCACGTTGAGTACACAAAATGGCGATCAGAATATGAGCTTTACGGCGTTGGCAGTATCGACAGTTCAATTCAGCACCGCGTCCTACACGATCAACGAAGGAGATCCGAACGGACGAGTGAATATCACACTGACTCGAAGTGGCGATACAACCAGCAGCGCCAGCGTTAACTTCGTCACCAACGATGCGGCCGGCTTGACGAATTGCAATGTCTTCAACGGCATTGCTTCGCCGCGCTGCGATTACATCAACACGCTCGGCACCATGTCGTTCGCGGCGGGTGAGACCTCGAAGTCCTTCTCGATCGCCATCGTCGATGACTCTTTCGCTGAAGGTAACGAGACTTTCACCATTGGTCTGAACAGTCCGAGCGGCGCGACTCTGGGAACGCAATCAACTGCGACCGTGACCATCCAGGATAACGACGCCACCAATGGCCCGAATCCGATCGACAGTACGGGTTTCTTCGTGCGCCAGCAGTACATAGACTTCCTGAACCGCGAACCTGACCCACCGGGCTTTGCCGCCTGGGTGAGCACCATCAACAACTGCACGCCGGGAGACACCAGTTGCGATCGCACACATGTCTCGCAACTTTTCTTCCTATCGGATGAGTTCCAGTCGCGTGGTTACTTCGTCTATAGATTCTATCCAGTGGCGTTTGGCCGCAAGCCTGATTATGGAGAGTTCATCCCTGACTTAGCGCGGGTGAGCGGCTTTCTGGATGCTAATCAATTGGAAGCCGCCAAGGCGCAGTTCATCGCAGACTTCACGGCGCGAGCGGCGTTTGTCGGCGTTTACAACGGGCTTACGAATCAGCAGTACGTAGATACTTTATTGTCGACGGCCGTGGTTACCCTTCAGTCTGCGACCAGGCAAGCAATGGTTGACGGCTTGAATAATGCGACGCTGACGCGGGCCCAAGTGCTGCGACAAATCGTGGAGAGCCCGGAAGTGTCGGCCAAGTATAACCACCAGGCGTTTGCGGTGATGGAATACTTTGGATACCTGCGGCGGCAGCCGGACGGATTCTATCTGCAATGGATTGCCGACCTGGATCTAAACAACAACCCCCGCGGCATGGTGACGGGGTTTGTGACGTCGCAGGAATACCGAAACCGATTCGGACCGTGAGAACCAGCCGCAGATTCACCCCCGTGAGATAGAAAGGACTTATCTCAACCGGGTGAACGCGGATATACGCCGATAGAAATCAAACGGCCCAAGCTATCATTACTCAAGTATTCTCAAACTCTTTACAAAAGTAGTCACCGCGGGTTTCCTGGCTCTCGGTTGACGCCGCTTAGTTGCGCGTATTAGCGTATCTTTCCAAGACGCCGTTGGAATAAGCATTCGTGAGTGATGTGAACTGGCCAGAGTGACGGAGAGCAATGAAATCAGCCGAGAGCTTAGAAAGCGCCAGGGCTATTCCACAGTTACCCAAACAGTTTGACACTGCCGCCATAGACTACCGGGAAGTGAGAGCCGCTCACTGGGATCGAGTGGCCGCGTGGGCCGAGAGGAAAAAGGGCTGGGGCGGAACTTATCACCGCCGCCTGAAGGAAGTATTCGGGTTCTTTTGTCCGCCGGGGCTGCGCGTTCTCGAAATTGGTTCAGGCGACGGCGAGTTGCTGGCGTCGTTGCGGCCATCGCGCGGTGTTGGAATCGACTTTTCGCCAGAGATGGTCCGGCTCGCTCGGGAGCGACATCCAGACCTGACGTTTCTTGAAGGTGATGCTCACGACTTAGAGCTGGATGAAGAGTTCGACGTCATAATTCTCTCTGACCTGATTAACGATCTTTGGGATGTGCAGGAAGTGCTTTCGCGAGTACGAAAGTTGTGCGCGCCTCACACTAGGATCGTCATGAATTTTTACAGCAAACTCTGGGAGCTGCCGCTCTCGATTGTGCGCCGGCTCGGACTCGCGAGGCCAAATCTTCCTCAGAATTGGCTGACCGTCGAAGACGTGAGCGGGTTGCTGTCTCTCTGTGACTTTGAAGTCGTCCGTCATCGTGAGGATGTCCTTTGTCCGTTCTGGTTTCCCTTAATTGCTAACTTTGCCAACCGATATCTCGTGCGGTTGTGGCCGTATCGCGTGTTTGCGTTGACGCATGTTCTGGTAGCGCGGCCGGTCTTTCCGCGCGCAGAGACCGAGACAACCCAACCGATCGTTTCCGTGATTGTGGCCGCGTGCAACGAAGCTGGCAACATCGAAAGCATCTTTGAGCGTACGCCTGAGCTCTGCGGCGGGACAGAGATGATCTTCGTCGAGGGCGGATCTTCCGACGACACTTACGAAGTAATTGAGAAAGCGATCGCCGCGCACCCAGAGAGGGACTGCAAGCTGTTCAAGCAAAGCGGCCAGGGGAAGGCTGACGCGGTACGGCTGGGGTTTTCCAAAGCCAGCGGAGATATCCTGGCGATACTCGATGCCGATCTGACCACGCCTCCGGAGGAACTCCCTCACTTTGTCGAAGCCCTTGAATCGGGCAAAGGTGATTTCGCGAATGGCTGCCGGCTGATCTATCCGATGGAAAAGAATGCGATGCGGTTTTTCAACCTGGTCGGAAACAAGTTCTTTAGCCTAATGTTCACTTGGCTTTTGGGTCAGCCGATTAAGGACACGCTCTGCGGCACCAAAGTCATGCGGAAATCTGACTACGAATTGCTGGCCGCGAATCGCGCGTACTTTGGTGAGTTCGATCCGTTTGGCGACTTCGATTTGTTATTTGGCGCCGCCAGGCTGAACCTGAAGATCGTTGACATTCCGGTAAGGTATCGCAACCGAACCTACGGCACGACGAACATCCGGCGCTGGAAACACAGTTGGCTTTTGCTGCGCATGGTGGTCTTTGCGGCGCGTCGTCTGAAGTTTGTTTGAAATCGAAAGTCTTTGATGCGCATAGGACTCGATGGCTTTCCGCTACTGACGCCCCTCACCGGCGTTGGGCATTACACGTTCGAACTCGCGCGCGCCCTGGCGCTGCTCGCACCGTCCGACGAGTTCGAGTTGGTGGCGCCGAGCGCTTTTCCCAGTCCCATCACTGAAGAGATTCGACTCAACGGTCCTGACAATCTGCGCGCGGTTGACGCCGAAGCCAACTCGATTCGACGCCGCCGTTGGTGGGCTGTTGGTCTGCCCCTTTATCTGAGAAAGGCATCACTGGATCTTTTTCACGGCACAAATTATGAAGTGCCGCTTTGGAGCAAACGTCGCAGCGTTTTGACGATTCACGATCTTTCGATCTTGCTGCACGCAGATACGCACAAGTCGGATCTGGCGCGCCGCGCGCGCCGCCGTCTGCCGGTCATGGCTCGATCTGCAAGCATGATCATTACCGCCGCCGAATGTATGAAGCGCGAGATCTGCGAGCATCTGAACATCAAGGCCGACCGAGTTGCGGTTACACCCTACGCGCCCCGCAGTGGCTTTCAGGCCGTGCCCGCTGAGCAGGCTAACGAGACGAAGCAACGACTCGGAATCGAAGATGAGTTCATATTATTTGTCGGAACTGTCGAGCCCCGAAAGAATTTGCTGACGCTGGTCCGCACCTTCGAGCAGATCCTGCGTCAGACATCACATCGTCCTCAACTCGTAGTCGTCGGCGCGAAAGGCTGGCTGATGGATGAGCTGTTAGCTTTCATTAAACAATCGCCGGTCAGCGATCGCCTGCTGCTGACAGGTTACCTGGACGATGACGATCTGCGCGCTCTATATTCGTCGTGTAGAGTGTTTGTCTATCCTTCGATTTATGAAGGCTTTGGTCTCCCGCCGCTCGAGGCGATGGCCTGTGGCGCGCCAGTAATCGCCAGCGACATTCCGATCTTTCAGGAAACGCTCGCGGATGCGGCGCCCCTCGTAAATCCGAACGATGTCGAAGCTATCGCTGCAAGCATCGTCGGCATGCTTGCAGATGAAGATCGACGCCGGGAGTTTTCGCGCCGGGGACTGGAGCAGGTCGCAAAGTTTTCATGGGAGCAGACAGCACAGATGACTATGGAGGTTTATCGCAGAGTACTAGGCGAGTCCTGAACCGCTCGTTTCAGAACCGAGAGCGGTAGCGACCGGATCAGAGAGTCGACTTGGTCCTTGCGGTGTTGAGCCTATGACCCGGTCGCTACCGCTCCCGGTTCTGTCACGCAGAGTTTCGCAGTCGCCACATGCGAAGCAGCGTCTTTGAAAACGCCCAACCGAATTTCACCAGCTTTGCGTGAGACTTGCCCGTCTGCCGAGCTTGATAGTGGAACGGCACTTCACGGACGCGGCCTCCGCGGATGTAAACCTTGACTAGAATCTCTTCGAGAGTGTCAAAGTCTCGAGCGCGCAAATCCAAAGTGGCCAGAACATCCTGATGGTACATGCGGAAGCCGCTGGACAAGTCACGCAGTGGCAGTGACAACACGCGGCTGTAGGTCCAGTTCAGAATCCGGCTGAGTACGCGTCGGACCGCGCCCATTTCAGCGCTGCCACCAGCAACGTATCGCGATGCAATCAGTAAGTCGGCGTCGCTCCGCAGTCGCCAAAAGTCTTCAAGGAAAACCGGCTGATGCGACAGGTCCGCGTCCATCGTGACCACAAACGGCGCACGTGCGGCGGCGAATCCGGCGAGTAGGGCGCCGCCATATCCGCGCTCCTGCTGCGTGATGACGCGCGCGCCGAGTTGCTCGGCAGCCAGTCGCGATCCATCAGCGGACCCGCCATCAACCACAATAATTTCAGCTAAGAGACCGAGGCCCTCGGTGACAGACCATAGTGATGGCAGCAAGAGTTCAAGATTCTCGCGCTCGTTTAGCGCCGGAATGACGACGGTAATTTCCGGAGGCTTGGGTTGCATGATTCGCAGCGGGTGATTATCAGGCCTGACCCCGGAAATGCCAAAAGGCCAGCCTCAGCGGCTGGCCCTTCGATTTCGGAACGCGTCGTTTTCTCTCTCTAGAATCTCTGGCGATACTCGGTCGAATTGAAGAAGCCAAAGACCATGCCCCGAGAGTCTGCCGGGTTCGCATCGATAACGTTGAGCCAGGTAAAGTATGAACCATCCGGATCTCTTCGCAGATAACCAAAGTACTGCATTACGACGACCGACTCGTTGTAGTACCTGTTGTAAACTTCGGTGCTCTCGGCGATTTGCCGCAGGACTACGGCGCGCGTTAGCGTGCTGTTCGTCAGCCCATCGATCATCGCCTGCCGGTTGGCTGATGTCACACCCGCGTTGCTCAGCAGCGTGTCCACATACTGAGTGTTGTTAAGTGAATTGTATTTTGCGACGAACGCGGGCCGCGCCATAAAGCCGTTAATGAATGACAGCTTCGCGGCTTCCAACTGATTAGCATCCAGAAAGCCGCTTATGCTTCGCAGGTCCGGCAGAAATTCAGCAAAGGAGGGCTTATGGCCAAAGCCGGTTGGATCTGAGCCAGTTAGACCTGGAAAGCTTACTGGATAGAATCGAAAAGTGAAATAGCCGCGTTGCTGGAACTCCGGCGATCTGACGAACGACTCAGAAACATGAACTCTGTCGCAAGTAATGTCACCAGGCTGACAGTTGGCAAGGGTGGACAACCAGATCGGATAGCCGAATGAGTCAGGCATTCGACCCAGAAAGTCTATGTACTGCTGCTGCACCATGAAATCGTTATCGTCAATTGTGATCGGTGTATTTGTTCCGGGCCGCAGGCGCAAAGGCTTAACCTTGACGTTCCCGTAATACAAGTCGGACGGAAGATTGGGATCATCCGTCTGAATTCTGAGCGTCGGTGCTTGCGCGGAAGCGGAAATCGCTGCGAGACCAACTACCAGGAGCGCGGCTGCAAATCTGATCTTGTTTGTCATAATCAGTCACCTCATTCTGAACAATTACCAGAAATGAGGCTAGATTTCTGGTCTGGCTATGGTGCCTTCCGGGACACCTGAGAGGTAAGTCGAAGTCTAGCTTGCCGCCCTCTTGGGTGTCAATGGCCTTGTTGCTTGGGGGCGCTGCTTTGACCGTCTTGGTATCCCGGCCCGACGGATGAGTTGCCCTCCAGCGGGGTTTGCGCTCGGCCCGCTCAGTCGGCCGCCGCTAGGAAGCCCAGCCTTTTGACGCCGGACAGCGCACTTTGGGTTGAAAAGGTGTGAGGCAGGTCAAGAAGACCTAATACTTCTGTGCGCTGCGGCCAACGCCAGAACGCCAAGAGCCAGCAAAGACAGTACGCTTATTCCCGCCCCGAGATAGAAGCGGGGCGGATCGTAGTCGAAGCTGACGGTATGCTCGCCGGGCGGTAGCATTACGCCCCTGAGTGCATAGTCTGCTCGATATAAGGGGGCGTCACGGCCGTCGATCCTTGCGCGCCATCCGGGATAGTATGCGTCGCTCGTGACCAGGAAGCTGGCGGTCGTTGATGAAGTACGGACTTCCATGTGAGTGCTGGACGATGCAGAGATGGTCGCCGATGCTGTGCTGTCGACACCCTGCGAATTCAAAGCGATAGGTGCTTCGACCAGAGCAGTCCGCGCCGGATCGAAATCGCGTCCGTCCGGGAGCTTTCCTGTTTTGATTGCGCCCAGCGCCTGGTCCGGGTTGACGCTTACTATTTCATTCGCCAACCACGCGCGAGGCATCGCGTGCAGATTCTCGTAAACGCGCGCGGTTCCAGCCTCCTCGACTAGCCGCCAAGCGTCACTGTCGATCAAAGCTGGGTCGATTGGATGCGAAGTCTTGCTCGCTTCATCAATGAAGCTGAGTTTTTCAAGAATGATTGCGCCCTTGCCGGCGACCCACTCAAACTCGATGCGCTTGATCTCTTTCATTCCGTCCAGCGGCAGAGTGGTTACATAGAAGTGACCCTGACACGGTTTGTCGTTCAACTTGGCAGGGAAGCTGTTGAAGATTCCGGTGCGTTGATGCCGCACGCTAACGCCGCAGTCGTAAGCCCACTCGCTCGTATCGCGACCCGCGACAAGGCTCCGCGTTTGGACCGCGCCACCAAGATCCGTGAGCCGGACGCGGACGACTTCCGTTCCATCCAAAATCTCAGCAGAGCACGCCAGCCGGCTGACGACAGCGAGTGCGTTGCTCTTTATGGGGGAGGACAGGACCACCGTTGCGGATTTGCGAGGAAGCTGATCGCAACTCTGCCCCATCCAGAATTGCAGTTCATCCTTGAGCCATGAGACGCCGCCCTCGTCGGTTAACACCTGGCTGCGCGGCAAGAAGAGATAGCGAGCGGCCATCAAGTCCAGACTCTTGGCTTCCGGCTCGCTCCACGGCAACGGCAAGCCTGGATGATCGATCATCGGAAGGAGATTGCTGGTGCGCTTTAAGATCAAAGCGTTGTAGCCGCTCGTATTCGCGACGCCCCACAACCTCGTCAGACCCGCCGGCATTTCATCGACATCACCGCGATAGCCACGATACGACATCAGTCGCTGGTTCGATGCGTCGAGCGAGTCCTGGTACCGTTTCGCAAACGGCGGCGCGACTAGAGCGTCTTTGCTGAGCGAGAAATATCGCCACTGATAAAAGAATCCAAAGCTGCCGAGATCGACTACAAGTAGCAACAACAAGAGCGCGCGACGCAGAGTCGAACTCGGCTGTCCATGCCAGCAAAAGATAGCGGCGACCGACAGCAAGAAAACTAGCAGAGGAACTCCTACTGCTCGGTTGGCCCAGGGAACCAAGCTCAGTTGGGCGAAGCCATTCTTTAAGGCAAGCCCAGACATGTAACTCTGGTTCAGGAACAGCAGTGTCAGGCAGGCAAGCATCGCCATCACCACAACCAAGGTGATTTTTCTCAATAGGATGGTTGATACTTGGTGTTTGACGATGGCCGCCACACCCAACCCCGCGAGCACGCTTATGGCGAAGGTGAATTCCATGAAATGACGCGAGGGGACGCGGAAGCTGTTAAGGATCGGCACGTAGTAAACCAGTCGAGCCAGCGGTGTGGCGTCGCCCGTCACCAAAAAGAATGCGAGAACGGCAACGCCGAGCCAAAACAAACTTAATGATTTCCTTTTCGTGACGATTATGCCGAGAGGCGCGAGCATCAGCGGCAGCAAACCCACATAGCCGGTCAACTCCGTCTGATTGTCGTGGCCAAAATACTGCAACAACCGGGCTTCGTTTAGGCCGCCGAAGACGTAGGGAAAGATCATCGTCAGCGCCTGCCGCGGGGGAAGCGAGTACGAGACAAAATCCTGGAAGCTGTATCCAGCGCGCAGGCTTTGGCTGAGAAGCTCGGACGTCGGCACGATCTGCACCGCAGCCAGACCCGTGCCCAAGATCATCATCAGCATGGAAGACACGTAGTATCCGAAGCGGCCCGCCGGTGCAGACCAGCCGCGCGCGATCGAATAAGCCCCACCCAACAAGGCCGCGTAAAAAAAGATTTGTGGCTGACCTCCGAGTAGGCACAGCGCGACGCCGATGCTTCCCAACGCCAACCACAGCGCGCTCAGTCGTTCGCGCAGTTGCTCCAGCGACCAGATGATTAGCGGCACCCAAACTGTTGAGTGAATGATGACCACGTTGCCCGCTTGCGCCATCATGAATCCGCTCAGGCCGAAGACGATGCCGCTGACCAACGCCGCCATTCGCGATTCAGTGATCTTGAAAACGTAGCCGTACAAGAGCGAACTACCGGCAACGTACGCGAGGATCATGAAAGCATTCCAGGTGTGCGGCAGCAGAGAAAGCAGCGCTGCCGGCGGATACCAAGTGGCGGCTTCCGGATCGGCCATCAACGGGAATCCACCAAATGTCATCGTGTCCCACAAGACCTTTGACGAATAGAAGTTCGGTAAGTGGATGTACAAGCCGTCCCCGCCAATGGCGAGTAGTTTGCCGCCAAAGACTACTGGTGAAAAAAATGCGACGAAGACTAGGGAATAAAAGAGAATGACGCCGAGCGCGTGACGTCGCGGCGGGCTCACCGCCCGTTCCAACAAACCGCGAACATTCGTTAGCGCGCTCATCGGGTTCCACCTAAGCCAAACGATCTCGCGCCCACAGCCAACGCGCCCAGCAAGAGTATCGACATCAGGCTAATGGCGGCGCCGAAATAGAAGCTGCGCGGTCGATAATCGAATCGCACGGTGTGCTCTCCCGCTGGCACCATCACGCCGCGGATTGCATAGTCGGCTCGATACAGCCAAACACTCCGGCCATCGATGGTCGCGCGCCAGTTGGGATAATAGGCATCGCTGGTGACCAGGAATTGGGCGCGCGTTGACGACGTGCGAACCTCCATCTGAGTCGCAGACAGAGACGCGACGGTTGCCGATGCTTTGTTGTCGGTGTCTTTTGAGTTCAAAGGCAGGGGCGTTTCGATCAGGGCCGTGTGAATTGGATCGAAACTGCGCCCGTCCGGCAGTCTTCCGGTTTTGATTGCCTCCAGAGCCTGCTTCGGATCGACGTTTACTACTTCGGTCGCGAACCAAGTGCGCGGCATCGCGTGGAGATTTTCATAGATGCGCGCGCCTTCCGTCTCTTCGACGAATCGCCAGTGACTACTGTCCAGCAACGCCGAGTCGATCGGAAATGAAGTTCCGGCTTGTTCGTTAATCAAGGTGAGCTTGGCGAGGATGATTAGGCCCGACCCTCCCACCCATTCGAAATCGATGGTTTTGATCTCTTCGGCTGCGTCCAACTTCAGCGTGGTTACATAGTAGTGACCTTCGCAAGGAACGTCATTGAGTTTCGACGGATAGCTCCTAAATACTTTGGCGCGTTGATGTCGCACCTTGCCGGTAACGCCATTGCAATCGTAAGCCCACTCGCTCGAATCGCGACCAACCTGCAAACTCCGCATTTCAGTCTTGCCTTGCGCGTTGGTGAGTCGCAAGCGCGCGACTTCGCCGCCGTCCGGAATCTGAGCAGCACACGCAAGTCTGCTGACAATCGCGAGCCCCGTGCTCTTGATCGGAGTCGGCAGGTTGAGTGTGGCCGAGCTGCGCGGCAGTTGATTGCAGCCAGACCCAAGCCACAATTCGGCGTCCTGGTTCATCCACGAGACGCCGAGGCTGTCCTTGATTGGTTTGTCTTGCGGCAAGAGAAAGTAGCGCGCGGCCATCAGATCCAGGCTTCGGTTCTCGGGTTCGCTCCACGGCAACGGCGGGCCGATGATGTCAATCATCGGCAGCAGGTTACTCACTCGCGAAGACACGAGCACGTTGTATCCGCTGGCGCTGGGAACGCCCCAAAGCCGGCTCAGATTCGGCGGCATCTCAGCCAAGCTGCCGCGCGATCCGCGATATGGCATCAAGCGCTGATGCGACGCATCGAGCAAGCCTTTGTAACGCGTGGCCGCCTCAGTTGGATTCAGTTCGTTCTTATCCGGCGCGACGTATCGCCATTCGTAGAGCCAACCAAAACTTCCCAGGTCAACGATCAGCATCAAGAGTAACAACGCCTTTCGTGGTTCGGACAAAGGCTGCCTGTGCCAGTAAGCAAGCACCGTTGCGCCGAGCAGGAAGATGATGATCGGAATGCCTACCGCGCGATTCTTCCATGGAAGCAAACTCAATTGCGCGATGTCTTTCTGAGCTGCCAGCGCCGCCATGTAGTTCGAATTCATCAACAGCAGAATCACGCAGATGACCATCGCCGCTCCGGCAATCACGATCGTTCTGCGAACCATTTTGGCCGAGACTTCCTGACGGAGAATAGCGGCCACTACTAATCCGGAAAGCGCGCTCGCCGCGATCGTCAATTCGATGAAGTGGCGCGCCGGCGCGCGGAAACCGTTAAGGATCGGGATGTGATAAATCAGTCGCGCCAGGGGCGTCCCGTCGCCCATCGCCAAGAGGAATGCGAGCAGCGCGACCACGAACCAGAACCAGGCGAGCGCTTTCTTTTTCGCGGCGAATACGCCGAACGCCGTCAGCATCAGCCCGAGCAGACCTACATATCCGGTCAGCTCCGTCTGATTCACCGCGCCGAAGTAAGGCAAGGCGCCGGCCTCCGGCACCGTGCCAAAGGCGGAGGGAAAGATCATCGTCAGCGCCTGCCTCAGCGGCAGTGCGTGGGAAGCGTAGTCCTGAAAGCTGTATCTGACTCTCGCGCTTTGACTGAGAAGTTCCGCGGTCGGAATGACCTGGACCGCAGCGAAACCAATTCCCAGAATCGCCATTACGAGTGCGGTCAGATAGTAGCGCCAGCGACCGACGGGCGCGCTCCACCCGCGCGCCAACGCGTAGGCACCGCTCAAAATCAAACCGTAAAAAAAGATCTGCGAGTGACCGCCCACAAAACAAAGCGTCACCGCGGCGACGCCAATCACCAGCCATCTGGGAGTTAACTGCTGCCGCAGTTTCTCAAGCGCCCAGATGATCAGCGGAATCCAGCAGGCCGCGTGAATGATCACGGCGTGACCCAGATGGGCCATCATGAATCCGCTCAACCCAAACATCAGACCGCTCGTGAGCGCCGCAAACCGCGATCGCGTCAGCGTATAAAGATAGCCATACATGAAAGAACTGCCGGCGATGTATGCGAGGATCATGAAAACATTCCACGAGCCAGGCAAAAATGACAAAAGGAACGCGGGCGGATACCAGGTCATGACCTGCGGATCGGCCATCATCGGAAATCCGGAAAAGAGCAGCGTGTCCCAGAGCACTTTGTGCGAGTAAAAATTTGGCAGATAGATCAGCGAGCCATCACCGCCGATGGCCAAAAGGTGGCCCTGATAGATTGCCGGAAAGAAAAACCCAACGAAGACCAGCGAATAGAATATGACCACCAGCAGGCAATGACGCGCGGGCTTATCAGTTGCTCGACGCAACATCTCGGCGGTCGCGGACAGACTCGCGGTCATGCTTGAACTTGCCTTTGAGCTGGTTTCGTCTTTGAGCAGGTGATTTCGAATCGACAGGACTCCGGTAACCACGACGGCACCGCAAAGAATCGTGAACCAAAGCGTCGGCGGCTTCAGCGCTACGCGATACAACTCCAGGATGAAAATGTGGCGCGGCCAAATCTGAGTTTGCAGACATTGGAAATAGTAAGCTGCGCCTTCCTGGATTACCGGAACCCTTGGGCACTCGGGATAGGCAAAGATTTTTGCCAGCACGGATTCGCCAAACAAGATCGAGAACTGAGGAACCGAGATGACGAAGACCGCGAGCGCGCTCAGTCCCAACCCGATTGGTTGACGCAACATCAGCCCGAGAATCCCGCTTAGTTCTTCGCGATAAAAATAAATCAAGAGCAGCGCCAGCGCCGGAATCCACGGCAAAAGGTAACGCGGGCCCCAGGCAAAACCACCCAACGGCGTGAACCAGCGCGAAAATCCTGCGCTGAGCAGAAACAGAATCAGCGTGATGGCCAACAGGGGAGCATAGAAACGAAAGTCTCGTTGCTTCGATCCGATATTCTGTTCGCTGTACTGCTTGCGCGCGATCCGCAGGAGCGCTGCCCCCGATGCGCCCAGGTAGAGCAACATGAAAGACGGCCAGAAGATTGCTAGACCTCCGTTCGGCGAAAACCAGATGCCCGCCAGAAAACTTAGCTGGAGCTTGAGCGTCGGGACAAAGTAGATGTTCGACACATAGCTGGAATTGAAGAGTGTGCCGTAACGAAAGTAGTTGAATGCGACCGTGGCGACGATGGTGATCACTGCGCCGGCAAACAGCGCGGAGACGCGCTTCTTTCGCAGTTGAGACGGCGCCTCGGCAAACACACACACCAGTCCAATGATCAGCAGAAACGGAAAAGCGATCTCTTTGGTTGTGCCCGCCAGCACAAAGAACACGGCCACAAACCAAGCGGGCGTGCGCATCAAGCACGCGGCCGTGAACGCCAGGATCAGAAATGTCGCGGCCATCTCTCCGAAGGTCGAGTGCGAGTACCAGAGCAGTGGACTCGTAATTGAGACGACAACGCCGGTAATCGCCAGCGCCGTCGATGCTTTCTTCTTAAGCGTCCAGTAAATCAGCAGGACTGATCCAAGAAAGGACAGAAAACTCAGATAGGCGAGGGCGTGGAGTATCGACGACGACGATAATCCCAGATAACTCAGAAAGAGGCTGGGAAAATGTTGGAGCAATGGCCAGACGCCCGAATCCGGACAGCCAACAAACCGGCCTTCATGAAGACAATCGCGGATTGCGTTTAGGTGTTTGGTGACGAGGATCGTTGTGTCGCCTTCGACGAACGGGTGAGAGATGACAAGCAGGAAAAGTCGCAGCAGGACGCCACAAACAGATAGCCCAAAAAAAATGTGAGCGGGCTTGAGAGCGCGGTACGTTCCCGGTTTCGATCGTGTTTCCTGCAATTCCTTAGGTAACTGGTTTTTTCAGACCACAAAACGCAGAGGCAACATCAGTTACTGTGTTTGGGGCTGCCTTGAAGCTTGATGACCAAACCGCCGCCAACATAATTGACTACAAAAGTGTACGCAACCTTACCTTTTAGATCTTCGTTCAGAAATTTCTCAATAGCGGGTTTGGCGGCGGTTTCATCGTCGGCATCGTCAACGAAAATGAACTCCGGGTCAGCGGTCATAGCAAGCTGCAAGTCAGCGTACTCGTTATCAAAATCATGTGCGGCATCGACAACGACGAAATCCGACCGGGCGGGCAGTTTATCAAGAGTTCTCAGGTCGACTCTGATGAACTTCCATTTCTCAAAGCCCCGGTCGTGAAATAACTCCTCGGCTATTGCGTAGGGATCCCATGCCGTTCCATCATCGTTCCGGAAATTGACGCCGAAAACGTCGAGCCCAAGGTAATCAGCGTCGGGCGCGGCGCTGAGGTAGGGGTCGCCACTCGCGCCGGCACACGCACCCAGCTCGATAATCTTTCGCGGAGAAATTGTTTTCGAGACGGCGTAGAAGCAAAGATACTTGTCCATGAAAGCTTCCTGCTGCGCCAGATACCATTCCTGATCATATTGCGTAAAGACGTTGTAGCGAGGATGGGGTTTCCACGTGCACTCTCGGAGATTCGCTTCGAACTGTTCCCGGAATAATTCCTCGGTAGGCGGACCCGATGCGCGGGCGCCTCTGATATTTCGCCAGAATCGTTTGACGGCTAGACTCATAGTCAACCTTCGTTCGAAGAAGCCGGGCAAAAAGGAACCCGCATTCTATCTCATCAGGTGTTATGAAGGCGTCGCCAATTATCGACGAAGCTCTAATCGTTTCGGTTGCGATATAGTCGCGCAGACCGAACGGGCGCGGATTTCTTTGATTCGAAGTTAACGCTGCAGCGGCAAAAAATGTATTGCCCCAGATCAGTCTGACGATTCTTCAAGAGCGGGGCCAGCTTGCTCAAAGACACGCTCAAGGCCGGCTCCGGGTGCACATCGGCAGTAAAGATAGTTCTGACAGTAAACCAGTTCGCGGTCAGCAAACTGAAAAGATCTTCCTGGGTGTACTCGCGATTGTGCCGGCCGTATGGCCCGTGCCCGGAATACGGATCGTAAACATTCTCGCCGGCGATTATCTTTCGCGCATTCTCCAAACGCGCGACGTTTGGAGTAGTCAGCACCAGATCGCCGCCGGGCTTTAAGACCCTTCTGATTTCTGTCAACGCATGCACCGGATCGGAAAGCAGGTGCTCGATGATTTCGCAAAAGAGCACGACATCGAAAGAGTCATCATCGTAAGGAAACGTTTCCGCTTCGATATTGAACTGCTTGAATACGTATTCGATGACTTCGTCTGTCGAGTGAATGGTCACTTTCTGTTTGCCTTCACGCCCGGGCTTGCCAAAGAAATTCGCCAGATGCAAATCCGCCTGCCGGAACTTGTGGAGCAGCGTGGTGGTGAAGTACGGGTTTGCTCCCAACTCGAGAATTCGCTGGCCCGTATGTTCCGGCACGAGCGAGAGTGTGTAAACGAATCGTTTGAAATCAGCTTCAACGTAAGGCTTCAGCTCGGCGAGCGACGCATCTTCGACCTGCACTGAACTAATCATCCGGCGCAAATCCTCTTCCGACCAGCCCTCTGGCAGCGGCAGCGGCGGAGACTTGGACAGATCTTCCTGCATGACTTCGCTGAAAACATTCTTGCCGTTAGTCGAATGCGGGACAGGAGCGGTTTGGATTGATGCAGGCTGAAAATAACTCACTGGCGCGATGCTCGCATCCGGTTGCGGGCAAGACTCAACCGCTTCGATCAACGATTGACGGACGCGCTCCGGGACATATCTTGATACGACATACTCCCGGCCGCACTCGCCCATCTGGTTGCGAATGCTCTGGCTGTCGAGCATTTCATTCAGTCGCGCAGCAAAGCTTTCGTAGTCGTGATACGCGCTGCCGCCGCCGCTTTGCGCGACGTGATCCGCGAGCACATCGGATTCGGCGCTGGCCAAAACCGGCGTGCGCTGAGCCATCGCTTCCAGGGCGACGATGCTGAAACTCTCTCGGGCCGAAGGCGTCATGTAAACCTTCGCTCCGGACATCAGGCTGAACTTTTCTTCCGCCGAAACGAACCCGCGAAAATCAATGTCCGGGTGATCGGGAATCGGAATGTCTTCCTTGCCGGTTAGCACCAGACGTAGCCGCGAAGGATGCTCTGCTTTGAAGCGAATGAAATAATCGAAGAGCGTCGTGCAGCCTTTGTTGGGATCGATGCGACCGCAGTACAGCAGATATGGATCGGTTGATTGCGCCGGCTCACGCGGCTCGGCGTCGATGGCCATCGCCACGATCCGGCCCGGTAGTTCTCCCCACAGATCGGTTCCCAGCCGGCGCTCAGCGTCGGTCAGCCAGATTAACGAGTGCGCGCGGCGCGCTGCATGCTTGTAGATCGAAAGATAAGCCGGTGGCTCGTCGTGCAGCGTCGGCGCAAATAGTGCGCGGCCCTTCGGAATTTCCAGCAAGGAAAAATACGCCGTTGGATACAGATAAGTGACGATAATGATGGCGCGATACTTTCGCCAGTTGTGCCGCAGGTACTGGACCAGCGATTCCGAGTAAGGCCCGATGCGCCGCACCAGTTCTTCCTGCAACGCGATGCTCCACGGAAAATGTTTGGTTCCGCCGTCGCCTGCGCGACGCCGTCCCACGCCGAACTTTTCAAAGTCCTGCAGCATGCGCGTGAAAATGTCCGTGCGATAAGGGCTGTATCCGATATCTACGTGGAAGCGTTGGATGTTGATGTCGTCGCGTACTTCGATACCTGCCGGCAGAACGTTCGACCAGTAAGCCGCATCGATCGCGGTCGTGCTGAGCACGTCAATCTCGTACTCTTCTTTGAGCAGAGTCGCGTATTGCCAGGCGAGCGACTCGGATCCACCCACGATGCTCTCGTGACAACGCTGAACGACGATGGCGACTTTGCTCATAACAGTTCGTTGATGGCGCTTAGGAATCCGGCCTCGATTCTGGCATTCGTGAAATGCTGCGTGTATCGGCGCCAGCCCATCGCGCTCAAAGCCCGCCCGACCGACCGATCGCCGACAATCGATTTGATCGATTCGGCGAGCAAGTAAGGATTGCGTTCATCCCAGATGAGGCCCGCGGTCCCGACAGTTTCCGGAATGGCGGTAGAAGCGTAGGCAACAATGGGAATCTTCATCGCCATGGCTTCAACCAGCGGGACGCAAAAGCCTTCGTGCTCGCTGGTGATCATGAAGACGTGCGCAGCGGCGTAGTATGCCTTGAGCTCGCGATCTGAAACTTCTCCGGTGAAGACAACATCGTCGTGCACGTCCAGACGCCTGGCCAGCGCGCGCAAGAGCGTTGAATACTTTGCCAGCCGCACCTCTTCTTTGCCCACAATGAACAGGCGGCTGTGGGGATTGTAATCGTGATGATAAGCAGCAAAGGCTTCGATCAAGGCCGGATGACTCTTATTTGGCGCGACTCGCCCGACCATGCAGATATTAATCTTGCCATCGCCTAAACTGCGGAGCACGTCCGTATCAGGCTGGATTGAATCCAGACGATCGACGTGATGAAACGGCGGGACGACGAAACTCTTCGACTCCGCCGCGCCTTCTGAAACCAACTCGCGCATGTTGTAGGCCGAGTCAGACAGATATAGATCAGAACCGGAGCGCGCGATCAAGGCGAGCTGCTGCCGCCCTTCTAGGCACATGGCGGCAAAATCGGAATTGTAGTCGGCCAGAAATTCCGGCGGCGTCACGTTGTGATACTTGATGATCTTGCGACACTTCAAATCTCGCAGCAGCTCGAGCCCCGGTTCCCAGCCTCGCGAATAATGATAGATGAGGATGTCGGTCGCCTTTTTAAGAAAACTCCCAATTTGAGGCGAGGGCCAAACGCGCGGCTGGTCGATCGTCCAGCCTTCGGCAAAGACGCGCGTGTTATAGCCGCGCTCTTTCAAAACATCGTACATGCCGAGCACGTCATTGCTGACGGCGTCGCCGGTGGTAATGCTGGGCGTAAGAATGGCGATTCTGGTCATGACTCAGTTCAGACTGTCCAGCGCTTGCAAGAATTTCGTTTCGATGCTGCTGGTCGCAAAGTGTCTCTCGTAACGCCGCAGACCTTCGATTCCCACTTGCACGTTCATCGCTTCATCCTCAATCAGCAGGTTGATCGATTCAGCCATCGCTTCAGCATCGCGATCTTGCAAAACGATCCCAGCAACGCCGACGGTTTCGGGAATCGCAGCGGAATCGTAGGCAATGATCGGAACTTTCGAGGCCATCGCTTCGACCAGCGGCAGGCAAAAACCTTCATGCTTGCTCGGCGAAACGAAGACACTCGCCAGAAGATAGCAGGCCCTCAACGCCGAATCCGAAATCTCGCCCGTGAACGTGACGGCGTCTTCCACCATAAGGAACTGCGCGATCTCTCGCAGGCGCTGGCTATGCGCCGCGAAGGCTTGTTCTTCCGGGCCAACGATGAGCAACCGGCTATTCTGGTTGTGATCGTGATGGTACGAGGCGAATGCCTCGATCAGCTCAGCGTGACCTTTGTGCGGCGCCACGCGACTAACGGAGAGCGCGATCGCCCGGCCGTCGCGATATCTATCGAGCGTGTCGAGGTCGGCATCCAGAGAATTCATTCGGTCGATCTCGTGAAATGGCGGGACCACGAAACTCTTCGACTCGTCGGCGCCTGCGGCCAGAAGCTCCTGCTGGTTGTAGTCGGAATCTGACAGGTACAAATCACAACTGCCGTCGACGATCGCCTGAAGCTGCGCGCGCCCTGCGCGGCACTTCTCTTCGTGCCAGGCGCTGATGCCGGAAAAGAACGACGGCGGCGTGATGTTGTGATACTTGATAGCGATCCGGCAATTCAAATCTCGCAGCAGACCCAGCGCCGGATCCCAACCGATCGAATGATGGTAGATAAGCAGGCCGTCGCGATCGCTGAGAAAGTTCTTGATTTCGTTTAGCGGCCAAACCTTCGGCTGTTCCAGGTCCGAGCTTTCCGCATAAACGCGCGCGTCAGTCCCTTGCCTTTCGAGCGCAGCAGCCATGCCGAGCACATCGCTGCTGACGGCGGAACCCGTCGAGATATGTGAGGTTAAAATGGCGACTTTGTTCATCCGTTAGGGCGAAGCCTTCCACGCGGCGACCGCGAAATCACGCGCGCTGAAAAACCAACTGTTTAGCGCCTGCGAAGCTTCGCTTGGGTCGCGGAAGGGGCTGCCCTCGACCGGATGCAAATACTGAAGCTGAGTGCGAACGAAGCCGCGATGATTGAGAATGAACTCGAGTGTTTCCGGGAACAACGGGTGACGGTGCGTGGGATCGGAATAGAAATTACAGGCGCCAACCACCAGGTTCTTCGGATTGGGAGTCTCGATGATCGACAGACCTCCGGGTTTGAGCACGCGGTTGATCTCGTCCAACAAATCGATTAGCTCGGCGAGCTCGATGTGCTCGACGAAATGAAATGCGGTTACCGCGCGCAGACTGTTCTCAGGCAAACCGCGCAAATAGTCGATGGCATCGGCTTGCACAACTTCAAGACCTCGGCCGCTTTGGTTTTCGATCATCGCGCGATTTGACTCGACGCCGCGGGCCTGCATTCCTTCGCCTCGCAAAAGCTCCAGCCACTCGCCGCGGCCACAACCAAGATCCAGAATGTCGGAAGTGATTCCTGCGTTCTTTAGCAGCGGCAAGTAAGTCTTCAGACCTTGCTTGATATCTTCCCGAGGTCCGCGAAACCGATTTTCAAACGAGGCGTAGAGCTCATCCAGCACTTGTCTTCGGTCGCGCGCTTCGCTCTTGCTGCCCGGAACGCTTCCGTTCTGTGCCGCTCTCTGCTGCTCGCGAAAGAGCGCCGCGACCTGTTGATGCTGGGCGCGCGCGATGGCCTTTTGCTCCTCTTCAAGTTGTGACAGCGTATGCGCGAATCGTGATCGGGAAAGCTCAAACGCTGTGCCCAGCTCGGCAGTCGTTTGTTCGAAGTGATCGGCCAGCAGCTTCTGCTGCGCAATCACGTAGCTTTCGATTTGCCTTTGGTTATGGATCAGGGAAGGCAGGCGCGCGACGCCAGCAACTAACTCAATGACGTAACCTAGGGCCGGCACACGATACAAACGCCGAATCATCGCCGGCCACTTTAATCCATCGATGCGGACATGGTTGCGTTTGCCCTCGGGTGAAAAGCGCAAACTGGCCAGCACATCGATCTTGTTGAAGCGGCCGCCGCGCAGCTTTCCCAGAAAGGCGTTGAAGCCTTCGGTGTCAGGTTCGCGTTTGAGCAGCGCGCCGTAGGCGTTCCAAACAAATTCGATGTCGTGGTATTTCAGAAGGTCGCCGACATGATAGTGATCGTCACTGCTCGGAATGAATTCCGGCTGCGATCGAAAGGCGTCGATCCTCGCGACGCCGACAGAAACGTCACCTGGCAGCGGCAACGGCTCTCGCGACAAAAGCTCCAGCAATCTCGCGGAGGCGTTGATGAAGGAAGTTTGGCCGGCAGCCTGCCGGCGCGCCACTGCTTGCTGAATTCTGAACTTGATCTGCTGGATGTCTATCTCAGGTTCGCCGGCCGGCGCGACCTCGTCCCGCCGCTCCGCTGCCGCAGTGCCCACGATTTGCTCTTGATCGGTCATAGTGCTCGCGCTGAAATTCTTTCAGACATGACTCAAGCTAACACTCGGCTGGCCCTCGCTCACGCCCATACGTCGCGCCGTCACGATAGCGTTGAGATTAGCGACGCCATCCATTCTGTCCGTGCTCATCACCTGAAAGACTAGCGCGCCGTCGAGCCAGTCAAAACTTACGGCGTCCGGGCTATGCGCGGCGACCGCGATTGAATACGAATCAGGCGCCAGCCGGCAATCGAAAGCAAATGCTATCTCGACGACTTCGCCGCGCCGCACGGATCCTAATTCGACCTGTTGAAGTTCCGTGTTCGTGCCGTACAAGTGAATGCCATGACGATTGCGAATCAGGAATCCGCATACCGGATCTTCGACATCGGCGCGGAATCGCACGCGCATGCGGACGGAAACCGGCTCGCCGGATTCCACCAGTTCGATGCGACGGTGAGCAGCGTCAAGCAGTTCGACTCGCAAGACCTCAGCGCTGCCGTCACCATGCCGAAACGTATAATGAAGCGGAGCGGCCTCCTCATCAACAAGCAAGTCGGTTTCTTCCGGCGCGGCTGAGGCTTCATCGTAAGCGTGTTCGCGCGCCATGATCAGTTTTTGATAATGATTGAGAACGTCCGCGGGCTTTCCGTCTGACTCGATACGCCCGCCATTCAAGAGTATCGCCCGCGAACACAACGCGCGCACGGCGCCCGGATCGTGCGAGACGAAAAAGATGGTCACGCCGCTTTCCTGCATCTCCCGGATCCGACGCGTGCAACGATGCTGAAAGACCGCATCGCCGACTGCCAGCGCTTCGTCGATGATCAGGATTCGCGGGTTGGCGCTGATGGCGATCGAGAAAGCCAGCCGGACATACATGCCGCTTGAATACGTCTTGACCGGCTGATGGATGAAGGGGCCAATCTCGGCGAAGCGTTCGATCTCTGGAATCAAGGCCTCAGTCTCACTGTGCGAAAAGCCGATCAAAGCCGCATTCATGAAAACGTTTTCCAGACCCGTGAACTCGGGATTGAATCCGGCACCGAGTTCCAGCAGGGCGGCGATGCGGCCATCATGCCAGACTGTGCCTTGCGTGGGTTCGAGTGTGCCGGTGACGATCTGCAGCAGAGTTGATTTACCGCTTCCGTTCGGCCCAATGATGCCGGTCGTCGTCCCGGCTTCGATCTCAAAACTGATATCGTTCAGCGCCCAAAATTCGCGGTGACGCTTCCACCGACCGCGCGTAAGCATCTCCTTCAGGCGGTCGCCTGGATGGTCGTACATGCGATACTGCTTGGAAACGCCTTCAACGCGGAGCGCGGTATTCATAGTTATCTGATCGCTTTTCGCTTAGCCCTTCGCGCTTAGATTGGGCTCGGGCGCTTTGCCCTTAGCCACTTGCTCTTTGCATTTGTTCCCGGAAGGCTACGGACTGAGCCGAGTCAGTGTCAAGCAAGCGGAAAACAAATGCCCGCGCGATCGAGATGACCGCCCGGGCAGGTGCGAACCTTTCAATGATCCGCTAGGGATCGATTCTGATGAGCGGCGCGGTCGCCGTCTGTCGACTGGTGGCCGTGCCGACGTTGAGCACCAGGGTCAGATTCGGCCCCGTATCCACAGTCGCGGGAAGAATGATGATCACTTGATCGAATCCGGGCAGATCGGTACTTACGTTTTGCGTCGCAACTATTGCAGTTGTGCCGATAGTCGCGGTAATTGAGCCAGCGAGGTTGTTCCTGACACCCGTCAGATGGATCTCGAGCTTGGTTGGGACCAACGTGCCCGTGCCGTCGTCAGACTTAATCTTGAAGGGTTCACCCAGGCAGCCGGGTGTAGCCGGATTGGTCACATTGCACACTACGGCCCTTCCGCTGGCGCCATTCGTACTCGAGAAAATATCAGGTTGCACGGCCACAACAGCCAACAAACCGCGAATCACCGTCCCGTTGTTGTTGATGACTACCGGATAGGTGTTGGCAACCAAACCAATCGGCACCACAAAACTGATCGCCGTCGGACTAACCGAGAAGAGTCCACAGGCCGCGCCGCCAATCGACATCGAAACGCCATTTAACTCGACCGGCAACGACGGCGATCGTCCGGATTCAGACGCGGCGTTATTGTTGACGGTTACGCTCGAAGGCGCGAGGCTAGCGGTTGATTGTACGACTGCCAGTTCGCCAGCGGCCAAGCCCAGCGGAATGTATGGTGTCGGACTGCCGGTTGGGCTCGGCGATGGCGACGGTGAAGGCGACGGCGTTGGACTACCGCTCGGGCTCGGGATCGGACTTGGTGTCAGCACTGCGACAAAGGTGGCGCCCGTGACCATTGAAAGCGAAGCGGTCGACTCTGTGGTCACTGCAGGTGAAAAATGATAATAGACTTCGTTCGAACCGTCCGCGTTGCCGCCGCCAAGGTCCTTGCCGACCACAGAGAATGCCATGCGCTGGCGCGACTTGCTCGCAAACGCGCGGAGCCCCCCAAACAAACCTCCGGAAATATTCGTGAGGCGCGTGAACGGACCCGTCGATTGCACGGGCATCGGCGTCAGAAAGATCTGGGCGCCCCGAGACGGATTCAAACCCGTGTTGTCCTGGTCGGCCGCGGGGAACGTCCCGTCAGATTTGAAGTTTAGCGCTGAGGTGTAGATAACCGAGCCTGGGCTCAACGCGCTGTTATAGTCAGTGAAAGTGGGAAAGTGCAGAATGTCGCCGGGCGCTGCCAACGCCCTAAGCCCAATTTGAACGAAGGCATCGTTGACGATGTCGTAAACGAAGGGGACATAGAACAGGGTGTTCGTCCCGTTGGCTTTTGGATCGCTGGCGAGTGATTCGAAGGTGAGCCACTTGCCATCGCGACTGAGGCGCCGGCCAAGACTGAAGGCGTTCGACGTTGCTGCCGTCGTCGTGTCGTCTTTCGTCTTGGTAGCCTGCTTTACGCCACTGACTGCCGCGCCGTTATACGTGGCCACGTAGATCTCGGCATTGCCGAGGCCCCCGCCGTCGTCGTTGTTGGCGGTCAGATTGGCGTCGGAAACGAAGGCGAGCACATACGAGCTGCCCGATCCGGCGAGACACGGATTCTCGTTAAAGACGGGATTCATCAGTCGGCCCCCAACAAATACATCCGCGGTGCTAGTGGCCTGAGTGAAAATACTTGTCCCGCGATTGAAAAGATACACCTCCGGATTCCCATCCGCGTTTCCGGTACCGACCAGGCTGCGCGTCGAAACAAATGCGATGACTTGCCCGTCGTCGCTAATGGTCGCATCGCGATTGTCGTCAGCGACAAACGGCGTGGTGCTGGTCGATCCGGGCGAAGGTACGCGACTGGCTGGCGTATTCGTAATTTTGGTGAACGTACCGGCCGAGAGATCCTGAAACGGAATATCCGCCCCGGTCGTGAGATCCGCATCGGAAACAGCCGGCACTTGATAGATCCAAAGTTCCTGATTTCCGTCGGCCGCCAACGCGCCACCCGTGTCGACGCCGTTGAAGTTCGCCGGATTCGGTGCGTTCGAACTAAACACGATCGTGAAAGTTCGCTTGCCCGAGACTAGCGCCGGCTCAACACTGATCACTGGACGCGTATTGCTAATCTCGATTGCGACGTTGCTCGAATCAACCGGCGTCGGCGAAGGGCTTGGCGTAGGCGAAGGACTTACCGAAGGACTCGGGCTGGGACTTGGACTCGGGCTGGGTGAAGGACTCCCAGCGGGCAGCAACACGCTCTTGGTATCGGTTAACTGAAAAACGCGTCGCTGCGCGTAATCGTACAAGAACAGCTCCAGGTTTCCGTCGGTGTTGTTAGGACTCTTAGTGGCCTGGGTTTGCCCGGGCTTCAGGGTCGCGATGTCGCCGGTCGATTCAACCACGACGAACCGGGCATTGGCCGACATGTCACCGGCAAACGAGTTGCGCGTCGAACTGGTGACCTGGGTCACGAAGGGATCGGGCGTGAAGTTCGTCGTGCTTTGGGCCGAAGACGTCAACGCACCCGCGACCAGCGTGCACGCTGCTGCGGCGAACAGAAAAGCAAGTAAGAGTCTCACCATCAAGACACCAAACAAATAACTATCATGCTCACTGGGGATTGAGCCAAGCAGCCAGAACAAAATACCGCGAAGCGTTCAGCGGTTAGAGTCCAGCATTGTAAACGTTCGCCCTCGGCAATCGCAAGGAGCGATTCCCGGGAGAGCACCTAACGCTCGTCACGGTCCGAAACGATTCCGGTATTCCTGTGAAGTCACAAAGCCCGTGACCATGCCGCGGGGGTTATTGTTCAAATCCAGGTCGGCAATCCATTGCAAATAGAATCCATCCGGCTGCCTGCGCAGATATCCGAAGTATTCCATCACTGCGTACGCCTGATGATTGTACTTATTAGAGACTTCCGTGCTCTCGACAATCGTTCTCAGCACTACGGCCCGCGTTAGCGAAGAGTTGTTCAGTCCATCAATCATCGCCTGTCGGTTCGACAGCGTTACACCCGCCGTGTTCAGCAACATATCAACGTACTGCTGGTTCGTGAGCGAGTTGTAGGTGCTCACAAATGCCGGTCGCGCCATGAAGCCGGCGATGAACGCCACCTTCGCCGCTTCCAACTGATTCGCGTCCAGAAAACCGCTCACGCCGGCCAGATCAGGCACGAATTCTCCATAGTCGGGCTTTCTGCCAAACGCTACTGGATAGAATCGATAGACAAAATAGCCGCGGTCCTGGAACTCTGCCGATTGAAAGAAGAGTTGCGAAACGTGTATCCGGTCGCAGTTCGTGTCACCGGGCGCGCAGTTGTTAATCGTGCTGGTCCAGCCGGCAAAGCCAAACGGATCGGGTTCGCGGCCCAGAAAGTCTAGATACTGCTGGCGCACAAAGAAGTTCGTGTTGTCGATCGGATTGGGTCCGTTCGTGGCGTCGTTGTCGGTGATGGTGACAGTCGCGGTTGATTGCGTGCCGAGGGTCGCGCCGCTCGGACTGTTGAGACCGATGGTGAAAGTTTCAGTTCCTTCGGCGAAAGAGTCATCGACGATGGCGATCGAGAAAGACTTGGATGCCGCATCGCCGGCCACCCATGTGGCTGCGCCTACCGTGTTGATGTAATCGCAGCGCGGCGAAGCAGTGTTGTTGAAGACATTGCAGTTCGTCAACCCGGCCCCATCGTTCGTCGCATAGTTGACTGAAGCGCTGCTGGTCGTGTCGCCACTCCGAGTCAGCGTGATGTTCACTCGTCCATTTGGATCCCCTTCGTTGATTGTGTATGAAGCCGAGCTGAATTGGACCGTGGGGGACGTATCATTAACCGTAATGCTCAGTTGGACATTGGTCGCCCCGCCCGAGTTCGTCGCCGTTACTGCGTAAGCCGTTTGCGGCGATGCCACAGTTGGAGTTCCGGAGATGGCTCCGGTTCCGTTATTGAAGCTCAAGCCGCTGGGTAATGCCGGGCTGATCGAATAAGAAACCACCGGACCGCCGCTGCTGCTCGGCGTGTTCGCAGTGATCGCCGTCCCTTTTGTGTAGACCGCTGGATTAGTTGGATAGACAAGGTTCGCCGGCGACACGTCGTTAACCGTAATGCCCAGTTGAAGGTTGGTTGACCCGCCCGAGTTTGTCGCCGTCGCGGTGTAGGTCGTTTGCGGCGACAGGCCAGTTGGAGTTCCGGAGATAACACCAGTTGCGGTATTGAAGTTCAAGCCGGCGGGCAATGCCGGATTGATCGAATAAGAAATCACCGGACCACCGCTGCTCGTCGGCGTGTTCGCGGTGATCGCCGTCCCTTTTGTGTAGACCGCTGGATTAGTTGGATAGGCAAGGTTCGACGGCGGTACTAACGCCTGTGGGGTGAAGACTGCGCCTTGGGCGTTTGTCAGACTGATGGGGCTTAGTTCGGACGTTAGCGCCGCGGCGACGTAAACGTCGGGCTCGCCGCCTGAGATTCCGACGACCGGGAGCAAATTCGTGTTGCTGCTACCGTAGCGCGTCTTGATCGTGCCATTGACGTTCAATTCGATCTCAAAATTTATCGGCGCGCCAGTGACGCCATCGCCGAACTGAACTCCCTGCCAGCGAAAGATGATTCGACTGGAGTCAGGCGTCACCACATAAACATCGGCATCCGCCCGGCGCGAAGTGCGCAGATCCAGATCGTCCCACATGCCGGCAATCATTTTGAACGTCGACAAATCTCCGGTTGAGCTGGGCACGTCGTCGGCGTCACCATTCGAGCGCTTGGGCGGCGTGGAGAAATAGAGATTGCCATTCGTTGAGATCGTGACCGTATTGTAAGTCTGCCCAAAGAACGGAAAGTTGAAGTTGGCAGGCAACGCGTAATTCTCGCGATAACGATCATCAAAAGTTAGCGCGAGCGGTGTTCCTCCGGTCGAAAGCGCCGCTGGTGAGCTGAGACTAGACACGTACGGATCGGCCATCAGCGGATCGACTGTTACCGGAAACGTCGCAGGCGTGCCCTCGTTGCCGACGTTGTCGAACTCGCGCAACTTGAGCGTGCCGGCAGTGTGACGATAGGGAATGTTCAGGCTGAGTGTCTGTGGCGCACCCGTCGTAGCCGGCGCTAATGTCGTCAAAGGAATCACGGCGCCGCTGGACTGATCGGTAAAACTAATATCGTAAAGCGAAGCCTGTCCAAATGCTCCATCATCGCCGGAAGCATTCCATGCCAGGTTGACAGTGCGACCAGTTTGCGACGTCACCCTAAAGTTTACGGCGGTGCCCGGAGGCATTGTGTCGCCTTCGTTCAGAGCCTGAATCGACTTGAAGACATTCAGACGGCGACCGGTTAACGTCTGCAGTGCGGGAGTAACAACGTCGCCATTGAAGGCCAGTAAGGCACGCAATTGAGTTACGGTGACGTTTGGATTCGCCGCGCAAACCAGCGCCGCGGACCCGACAACATGCGGCGTGGCCATCGAGGTGCCGCTGAAAAAAGCGTATGTATTCGCCGGCAGAGTACTGAGAATGCCGACACCCGGCGCACCCATCAACACGGACTTCGCGCCAAAGTTAGAAAAGCTTGCCAGCAGATCATTCTGGTCAGTCGCGGCGACTGAGATCATGTTTGTTAGATTGTAGCCTGAAGGATAATTCGGAGTGGTGTCGGTATTACGGCCGTCGTTGCCGGCCGCCGCAACGAAAAGGATTCCCGACTGACCCAACGCGGTTAGCGCATCCCGCTCAGCCTGGGAAAAACCGCCGCCGCCATAGCTGGCATTCAGTGCGCGAATGTTGGCGCCGTTCACTCCCGATGAGCTAACAAAAAGGTCGCGCATCTGCTTCGCATAGTTGTAAGCACGAATCGCGTCGGCGGTGCTGCCGTTGTTCGTCGCCTGATCGATGAACCGCAACGACATCAGGCTGACGTGCCAGTTAACGCCAACGACACCCGTGGTGTTGTTGCCGACGGCGCCGATTGTGCCGGCCACGTGCGAGGCATGCTGCTCTGCCGGGATAGTCCCGCTGTTATTGATGAAGTCATATCCGTGAAGGTCGCCAGTGATGTGATGTGCGTTGGATTCGGTGATTGCTCCCGGACTTGGATTGGTCCAGATGTTCGCAGCCAGGTCCTCATGGCTGATGTCGATGCCCTCGTCGATGATGCCGACGACTATGCTGCTGCTGCCGGTCGTAATGTCCCAGGCTTGCGGTGCGGCGATCTTGATCATGCCGTAGAGCTGGTTGAAGCTGGGATCGTCCGGCGTCGCAAACCCATGAACTATGTAATTCGGCTCGGCATAGATCACATCGTCACGCGCTCGCAGTGCGGCAATAGCTTTTCCGGTATCCGCTGCGTGAGCAATTCGCAATCCGTCAACTATGTCTGATCCGGCAAAGCGATCAACCTGCACCAGGATTTCTTCCAGCCCAACAGTGCCTTGCTGTTCGCTAAATCCTGGCGCGCGTTCGCTGGGCACAGGCATGTACGTCGAGCCTTCGAACGCCCGGCCACTCTTGAAGCGCACCAGTGCTTCGCCGGGAACGAATTCCGGACGGTTACGTTTTGATCCTGAGTTGCCGTCGCTTTGAGAAGCCGGAAGTCTGGCGCTGGAGTTCGGCGCAAAGGCCACCGCCACGATCAGCAACAGCCCTAGCAGCGCTATCAGCGCACGAGACGTGGGGACCTTTCGGCCTTCAGACAACGAAGAGAGTGGCATGTGTCTTGAAATGGTCTCGAAAACTAAGTTCTTGACACGAGAAGCGTGGCCCCTCGAAAAAATTAAGCCGGCGGTTCAGTCAGCAATTAATGAACTGGCCGTGCGGCAAACAAATATACACCCGAGTTGGCTAAGATTACCGCGCCGCCTCGCCGGTTGTCCATGTGTCTAAAGGTCGCGGTCATGTCCCGATTGGATTCCTCTGCGCCGCGATAAGCTCACCGCAGAGACGCCCACACCGCAAAGGCTAAGCAAAGAAAAGCTGTTGGGATTTCCATGGCGAGATCGCAGCCACCGATTCCGAAAGAGCAAGAGCCGCTGAAAAGCGTTGGTTACGCTTTCAGCGGCCCTTTAGCCTAAAGCCGAAACAGATTGCGGACGGTTCGGTTCTACTGCGTGGTGTCACCCATGTCTCTGAGGTCAGCCGGTGGCGCCGCTATCAACCGCCTGAAAAAAAGTAGTAGCCTCAAGCACGTCGATCGGCTGAGACATCTCTGGTTCGACAAACTTTCGCCGAAGAGTTTGCTCCGGCGACGGGCTCGCACCGTTTTCATCTTTTCTCAAAGCGTCGTTTTGGCGTTCCTGCTCTTGACCTGTCAAGGGATGTCCCTCCTCGATTCGCTGCGAATTATTCAATGCTGAGCGTCTCTCCGACCTTTGTGCTACGGAAGCGCTTCGATGTTCACGTAAATACGGAAATTGCCCGTCTGTTGAAGGCCGAGCAGGAATTGCACGTTGATGCTCGCACCGTTCGCCAGCGGCGTGCCCAGCGTGATCGTGCCGGCGCTCATAGTGGTATTAAAGCCGCCACCATTGGGTTGGTTTGGTGCCTGCTCCAGAGTCGTACCCTGCACCGTGACCGAACAAGGGGTTGCCTGTCCCGCAGCCGTGCAGGTCGCTGAATCATTGATTCCGGCAACCACCACCAAGCTGGAGGTTATCGGTCTCAAGTCCGCGAAGCCCGAGGCTGCCGGAAATGTATCCAAATCGATTATCCGGAAGCGCAATCGCGTTACGCTGGCGCCCGTGTTGTTCACAAATCGTCTGCGGATGCTGAGCGTGCCGAACGTCGAGTTGTTAGCAGGAACCGAAGTAAAATCCCGCACACGGTTAGGCGCCGAGGAAACGGCCACCGTAGCATCGACCCGAACCGCCGAGATCGTCGAGTTACGTTGAATTGGAGACGTCAAACCCTGAGGCCCGGGAGCCCCCAAGCGCTGTCCGCCGCCTGCTGACGTTCCATTGGTGTCGACGAAATAGAAATCGGCAGAGTTGTTATCGGTATCTTTGGGAGTGCTAATCGTGCATTGGCCCAGCAGGTTAACGGCGCCGCCTTTGCCGCACTCGTCGCGAGTCCAGGAGCAGTCGATACTAAACGGCGTCAGCGCGGGAAGACCCGCGCCTTCCCGGTACAAAGTATTGGCTTCACCAGTCGGGCCGACCGCGTCAAACCGGTTCGCGAGCGAAAAGCTGCCGCCGCCGGTGTTGTTGTTGAAGAGCGCAATGCCTGACTGATCCGGAATGTCCGTGACGAAAGTAGCGTCGCCAGTGCCAATAGTGCCTGTGCCTGCCGGATAGGTTCCCAGCGAGAACGAAGTGGTGTCGACGCACAGGAAGTGGCCCCCGGCCGGAATGATCGTCCCATTCGGGATCGTGCAGCGCACCACTCCGTCTGAGGCAGCTATGGCATAACCAGTTCCCGATATCGCGGTTACCGTATGGTTCGCGCCGCTGTTGTTGTAGATTTCGATGAACTCGTCATTCGCGCCACTTGGTCCCCGTACGCGAAACTCGCTGATCAGCAAAGTTCCGGCTACCGGAATGATAGGTCCTATGCCCCTGGACCGCTTGCCTCCAACTGAGGGATCGGTGTTATTCACGTGGACGCCGCTTCCCACGGATGGCGTTAGCCGCGAGGGCGCCGCCGTGTTCACGATGTCGCCACCCGTCATGTCAGCGGGCGAAGTCCCAATCGTCGGAGTAATCACCAAGGCCGGCGCAATCCTGGCCCTCTTCTTGTGTTTCGCCCGCCGCTTCTGGGCCGCAACGTCAAACTGAAGAGACAGCAGCACGATTACCGCGAAGATAGCAAAAACTGAAAACCGCATCGGCCTACGCATCTTTTGATTCTCCTTTTACGAGCGTGAGTTACCAACCCTCACGCCATCCAACCGGGGAAACCGATCCCTCAAAGCATTCAAGTATCTCAGTCAAGAGTACGATCGGCAGGGATCATACAAGGGAGACAGGACGCCGTCAATCCTTTTCCGTGGCGGTAGAGTCGCCTTAGTTTTCTACGTTCGTCTCACCACAAAGCCGAGCTCAGCACCCACACCACCAGGGCCCAAGAACGAGCCACAGGTTCATAAGCAAAGGCCGCTGAGTAGCGCTGCTTGCTCTCAGCGGCCCTTTAGCCAATGCAGTACAGATTACTTACGGTTACGGCTCGATTAATTCGAGCGCCATAACGACTAACGTCATTGTCCTCCGTCTCTCTGAGGTCAGCCGGTGGCGCCGCTATCTACAGCCTGAAAGAAGGTGGTTGCCTCAAGCACGTCTATGGGCTGAGACATCTCTGGTTCGACAAACTTTCGCCGAAGAGTTTGCTCCGGCGACGGGCTCGCACCGTTTTCATCTTTTCTCGAAGCTTCGTTTTGGCGATCCTGCTCTTGACCTGTCAAGGGATGTCCCTCCTCGATTCGCTGCGAATTATTCAATGCTGAGCGTCTCTCCGACCTTTATGCTACGGAAGCGCTTCGATGTTCACGTAAATACGGAAATTACCCGTCTGCTGGATACCGAGCAGGAACTGCACGTTGATGCTTGCTCCGTTGGCCAGCGGCGTGCCGAGGGTAATTGTGTCGGCGCTATAACTACTATTAAAGCCGCCACCATTCGGTTGGTTGGGTACTTCGCCTACCCCGTTTCCTTCCAGGTGCGTGCCCTGGACCGACACCGAACAGGGGGTTGCTTGCCCGGCGGCGGTACAGGTAGCGACATCATTAATCCCAGCCACGACCACCACTGACGACGTTATCGGTCTAAGGTCAGCAGTGCCCGAGGGCGCCGGAAATGTAGTCAGATCGATTATCCGGAAGCGTAATCGCGTAACGTTGGCGCCGGTGTTGTTCACAAATCGTCTGCGGATGCTGAGCGTGCCGAACGTCGAGTTGTTAGCAGGAACCGAAGTAAAATCCCGCACACGGTTAGGCGCCGAGGAAACGGCCACCGTAGCATCGACCCGAACCGCCGAGATCGTCGAGTTGCGCTGAATTGGAGACGCGAGATTCTGCGGACCAGGAGCGCCAAGCCTTTGTCCTGCGCCCGCCGATGTTCCGTTGGTATCAACGAAATAAAAATCGCTGGCGTTGTCGTCGGTATCTTTGGGTGTGCTGATCGTGCAGGCCCCAAAAGTGGTGATGGAGCCGCCCTTGCCGCACTCGTCGCGAACGAAAGCATAGTTGATTGAGAACGGTGTCAACGTGGCATACCCGGTGCCTTCCTTGTAAAGCACATTGGCTTCCGAGGTTGAGCCGACCGCGTCAAACCGATTCGCAAGCTGGAAGAAGCCGCCGCCGCTGTTGTTGTTGAATAGTGCTATTCCCGCATTGTCCGCAATGTCAACGGCGTAAGTCGCGTTGCCAGCAGCATAGGCTGCCAGTGAGTAGGCGACGGAGTTGGTACAAAGAAAATGTCCTTTGGCAGGGATTACCGTGCCGTTCGGTATCGTGCAGCGCAGGACGCCATCAGAAGCCGCTATGCCGTAACCCGTTCCCGAAATCGCCGTGACAGTGTGGTCGGCGCCACTGTTGTTGTAGATTTCAATGAACTCGTCATTCGCGCCACTTGGTCCCCGGACCCGAAACTCGCTGATCAGCAAAGTTCCGGCTACCGGAATGATAGGTCCTATGCCCCTGGACCGCTTGCCTCCAACCGAGGGATCGGTGTTATTCACGTGGATGCCGCTCCCCACGGATGGCGTAACCCGCGAGGGCGCCGCCGTGTTCACGATGTCGCCACCCGCCATGTCAGCGGGCGAAGTCCCAATCGTCGGAGTAATCACCAAGGCCGGCGCAATCCGGGCCCTCTTCTTGTGTTTCGCGCGCCGCTTCTGGGCCGCAACGTCAAACTGAAGAGACAGCAGTACGATCACTGCGAAGATAACAAAACCTGAAAACCGCATCGGCCTACGCATCTTTCGTTCTCCTTTTATACGACCGTGAGCATCCGAACCTCACGCAATTTGACCAAAAACATCGGGGCTCTTCGGTCCTCAACACGTTAAATGAGAAGAGTAAATCACTGAAAGTTCGACCGGCGGGAATCTTACAGGCTGTGCCTGACGTCGTCAATCACTTTCTCCCGGAAGTGGCGGGGAACTTTACCCCACTATGCATTCTGCACAAAGGCGGCCTTCCCTCTTTTCGCGGACGAAAGAAACCAAACTTCTGGTCAGATGTTAGCTCGATCTTGCCAACTTACTAGCACAAAGACTGCTGAGTAACCTTTTCACGCTGGTCAGCGCGCGATCTGCAGGTACGTCGTAGGCCGCGGACATTTCTTTCGCGATCTCCATCGTTGTCAAACGCTTTTCCAGCCCGCGCCATACTAGGGTCGCGGTTTCATTTAGCTGGTAGTACTTCCGTGTGTTCAAAACGACCAGCACGCCTTCGACTCCATCCAGATCTGTAAAAACAACATGCTCCTGCGGCACCGTTACTCTTGAATCGCTCCCGTCCAAACCATCACTTGCCATTTCCGAAGCTCTCCTTTTGTTTTGATTAGGTGTCGAAATCAACTGACGATCGGCAAGGACTTCCCGATCGTTACCGGAGCACTCGCACTCCAGGGAGTCTTCGCAAAACTGTTCAGACAATAGAGACACGGAGATCCTTCCGTCAAATCGGCCTCTCGGTTTTCGTCAGCAACGCGTTTAAGCATTAGTTGCCGGTCTTCAGCTTGAGTCGCCGCGAGACGCTGCATCCGCGCATAAGCAACGTCAAAGTCCTCGACATTCAAATCCGCGACGATATCTTCTTTCCCGTTCGCACCCCGGAAACCCGACAGATTACAGCAAAGGGAAAGATGACCGCGGTAATCCACATTTCCGCTGGCGCCAACCAGGGCCGAGCACGGTGGCGCCGGATCAGTATTGTAGTAGCCGACGTCGATGCTAATGCGCATCTTGAAGATTCGCGCCAGCAAAGCGATTTCACGGTCAGCCTCAGCCCGTTCCGCCAACGTCAGCGCTGAAGCGTTCGCGATATCGTTCGAGGTCGGCATGATGTGCGCAAAGCTCAAGCCGGCCGCGCCCAGCCGGGCCGCAAAGACGGCGACCTGCTCAAACTGGGGAACAGTATCTCTGCGGATCCCAACCTTTACGACAAAAGGAAAGTCGCTGGCCCAGCAACGCGAGAAAGCCCGCACAACTCGATCGAAAGATCCCTGACCTCGCCAATGATCGTGATCCTTGCGAGTGACACCGTCGAGACTGAACGCCACGTGGGTAACTGTGTCACGATGCTGGGCGAGGATTGGCCAGACGCGTTCGAAATGCCAACCGTTAGTCACAAAGCTGCATTTCAAATTCTGCGACGCGACCGCCGCAATGATGCCGGCGAAATTCGGATGAAGCGTCGGCTCTCCACCGGTAAACATCACTTGCTCGATCCCCATAGACTCGCGGGCCTGACCCATCACCCTCTTGAGAAGATCGACCGGCAGGAAATTCGCGGGGTTGTGATAGAGAGCATCCTCATCACGGAGACAATAGCCACAGTGCAGGTTGCAGACGTTTGTCAGCTCAATCGTAAGACGGCGTGCTCCGTAGTCGCGAGTTCCGTCAATTTGCTTTGGCGCGTCCATGTAAATTAGTTGCGCAAGGTGTCCGCCAGGAATTGAGACGAATTCCCCGGAGCAAGCAAATCTCTCCCGGCAAATAGCGCGTATCCCTGCGACTGTCTGACGAGACTGGAAAACACTTCGAGGTGCCGACGCGCGGTGCTCTGATCGTAACAGGACCACGGGCTCATGCGAATCAAGCGCGCCATCGTTTCGCTGGGGACCAATGGTGTAACGCTGCTTTGTCCTTTCCCGGTCACCTGGCAGAAGAGCAATGTCCGCGGCCTACAGCTTTCTTTGAATTCTGATACGAACACATCGTGAGGAGAGAACCGATCTTTTTCGCGGTAATCATTCGGCATTGATTTTACCCGCGCTTGCAAAAACTCACTGGCGCCAAAAGTCTCCGGGGTCACGGCGAAACAACGACGCAGAGCCCACGCTTCAATGAAATCCTGGCTACGGCCAAGCAAGAGCACATCGTCAGAAAGATAAGGCCAACCCTCGGCGGATAGCTGCACTGCCAGAGTCGACTTTCCACTGCCTGATGGGCCGATGATGAGCACCCCGCCGCCACTCGCGGGTTCGACCACCGCGGCGCTGTGTAATTCAAACAATCCGCAACGCCGCAAGGCAGAGGACAGTGCGTGGCTGATCACCCGGATCAGTACCGGAAAATCTTCGTCGGGCGAAGCGTTGAGCCAAATCTCGACGTCCGCAAGGCCGGGTGCGCCAACCGCAAGCACTGAGCTCTGAATTTCAATATAAGATGCGTCGCCGTTAGTATGGCAGACGCCGTCATCAGCTATCTCGAATTGGCGGCAATCCGCGGGGATAGCCGGAGGCGCGACACCGCTTCTGATGCGAATCGCGGCGGCCGGCTCTTCAACCTTCTCGGCCGTCAACGGGGCCAGATACCACTCCGCGAAAATCTTGCGAATAGCGTCCGCGGCCGTCAGGTCGAGCGCGTCAACCCGGATGGTTTGGTGGGCAACGCGGTAGAAAAACCTGTGCGCGGGCCGGGCAGAGTTAAGAGATGCTTGCATATGAACGCGGCATCTTACCGGCGCCGCACTGGCTTCACAAAAGGTGACGACGGCGGGATTGAACAATAACCGATAACGCTACATCCAAGGGTGCGGCCGGCATTCTTACTGTCGCTCCTCGGCTTTGCTGACGGGCTGAATCACGCTGATTTTAAGGGGTGTTCTCTCGAATTTGCTCACATCATCGCGGATGTAGAGACGAATGTTTGGAGATAGCCTTGGAATTGCGTCTTCAAAGCGGAGGTTTTTGAACTCAACATTCACGATCTCGTCCGAGTCATACTTGATCTCAGCCGGCACCCCCAGGATATCGGCGATCATCAGCACCACCTCGGTCAGTGGCCGCTTCTTTGACTTGATTGTGAGGTAATTCTTATCGAGGTCCATCTGGAGAACATCGTCGTCGTCCAGCTTGGCTTCTGTTCCGGTGTCTTCCGTGTTCCCCTCGATCAGTACGCCCTGGGAACTTCCCTGCACGACGGCGTTCGAAGCCGGCTTCGGATCGTCGCGGCCGAAGAGAAGAATCCCCAAACGCTTGGGCGGTGCGCCCGAACGCAATTCATAATCAACATAGACGCACGGCGCCAGCAATTGCAGAGCGGTTTCAAGAGTAAAATCGGTGAATTCGAGGCTCACCAATTCTTTTTGCAAAGAGGGGCCAACGACGACCGGCACCTTCAGTTGCTTTGAGAACTCGCTCGCGATGTCCGGCAGCCGAACCTTATCCGCTTTTAGCGCAACCGCAACGACCACCCCCTCGTCAATTTTCAACTTGAACTTCTTGTTGGACGGCGCTTGTTTGACCACGGTAGGTTCCGGTGTCGGCGTGGATTGTGCTGGCGCCGACGTGGACTGTGTCGATGTGGGCGTGGACTGAGCCGAAACAATCAGAAACATTCCCTGGAAAGTCAGAGCCAATCCGAAAAAAACCAAGGTTGCGAGTGGGGAAATCAGTCGTAGCAAAATGCTGTTGTAGCGCATAACAAGAGTAGTAAACCTAACACTGTGGTCCGCGATCCGTCAATTAACTTTCCGCCCCGTCCTGGCGAAGTTCTCTACTCCTTTTCCGGCGTGCTTTTCTTGTTAACTAAATGGCGTTCGATGATCTCGCTGATCGACGACAGGCGCAAATTCCAATCGGCCGCGGCTGCTACTTCTCGGCGCCGCGCTGTTTGAACGCGATCGCCGGCAGACTCCAGATTTTGTTCAATCGCCGCGAGAAAGTCATCGGGTTTGGTAGAACTCAAACTGATTACCCGGTGCTGTAGATTGAATTCGCTGACGGCGGGAATATCCGTGCACACCACGGGTTTCCCCATCGCGAGATACTCGTTGATCTTAGTTGGAACTACCGTCGCCGTTGCTTCGGTGTCGGCATATGGAACGATGCACACGTCGAAGCTGTTAATGTAGCTTGCGAGTTCACCGTGAGGTCTCGGACCCAGGAGCGTGACGTTCGCCAGACCATCCAATTCTTGCAAGGGCACGTCCAGCGAACCTACGAACACCCAATGCCAGTCTGGTTTGCGCAACGCCATCTGCCTGACTAGGGGCAGATCCAGGTGGCGGTGTAGCCCGCCAACATAGCCGATAATCGGTCGTAGTAAATGAACCAGCTCCGTGGGTTGGGTCAGGCCCGGTCCGGCAACCTCAAACGGAAACGCTTCGAGGTTCACTCCATGCGGTGTCAGGTAAACATTCTCATTCAGTTGGCCGGCATTCTTCTCTAGTTGAGTGCAAGTCGCAAGAACGATATCGCAGATTCTCAGCAGATCGCTTTCACTTGCTCTGAGTTTCTCGGTTTCCGGCGTGAGCTGTTGGAAGTCGGCGACGCAATGATAAACGACCAGGCTCTTGGCAGAGCCGAAGCATCGAATCAGGTCTGTACATGTATCGGTAGGCAGATAGGTCCAGATAATCGGATCGTGGAAGCCAAGATCGCGAGCAGCCCTCTTCAGCCTCGGAACGAAGATCCGACGGTTCAGCGCCCGGCGCCATCCGGAACCAAACGGTGGAAACACCAGCGGCGAGCAAACATAGATATTGGGACTAACTTCAAGCACGCCCTTCGAGCGCCGGCTGGCTGACCATCTCCGCAGGCGAGCGGCGACCCGGCTGGCATCTGCCAGACGCGGGGAACGCACTCCCATGTTCTCGATGTAGAAGACGCGATTGCCAGCGGCAGCCAATCGGGTAGCGATCTCCTGGTGGCTTTGCCAGAGGAAACTCCAATCAATGCTGGATATGTAGACAAAGTCCCGTCCCGTGATCATTTTAGGTTTTATTTATCAGCCACTTCGAAGTGATGTGTTCTGGTCGGCGCCCACGGCGTACTTTTTTGTGAGCCTTGCTGCGCGCAAGATGGGGTACGCGAACGACAATGGTCCGGGCAGCTGCATCGTGGCCCAGTCTACGGGTGTGGTGGTTAGCGCCAGCCGCACACAGTAGCGCAGCTTATCGACGGCCTTGTCTTTCAGCGCGAGGTGGCAAGCGAGTTGCGCGCCGAGTCCCTTTGATGGCGCGATATCTGAAAAGAAGCCATCGGCGATTTGGTTCGCTCGTTCCACCAACTTTGGGCAATCGCGGATTCGCGCAAGTACTTCGTCCGGAACCGGCGCTTCGAGCAAATTCCCAGCGAGATGCAAACCCAATACTAGCATCCGTTCGCAGCGCATCCATTTAGCCTGCTTCCAGACAGCTTGCCAGTCGAGGTCCGTTCCCCTTACCAGCTCCGCGATGCCGGCAACCCATTCAAGTTTCTCCCAGAGGTCCTTTGCGCCGTGGATGCTGAGCATCAGCAAGAGATCCTCCGCAGCCGGCGTGGACACCTCTGTTTCTCGGATCTTGATCGCGGTCAGGCGCCGCCACCAGCCTGCCTCATCAAAGCGCGCACCGAAAAACCGCGGAGCCAGTCGCCAATGTAACTCGACCAAAATTCTGCCAGCCTCGCGCCGAAACAGACGAACATAGCCGAGCCGAATGAACGCCTGCCGCTTCTTTGGTGGAATATCGAAGTGCGGCTCAAAACCCCTTCCGATTAGCAGGTCTGTCGCCCTCCAGACATCGACATCGCGCACAATGATATCCAGATCGCAAAACTGTCTTAGCGAGAGATTGCCGTACAACGTCAGCGCCAGTGCCGGCCCTTTGTAACCCACTGCTTGAATTTCATTTTCCTCGAACATTCTGAGCAGGCTCAGCAACTCGCCGGACAGCAGCAAATTGAACGCGCTGTTTTTCTGAAAGTAGTCACGCAGGAACTGCGCGGGTTCAGCGGGCATGACTTCAGGACAATTCTGGTTGAGATGAAAGAAGAGCAGAGGTAAGAGGCCATTGCGCTGGGCGAGCTTCAAGATCTTGCCCCAGTCCAATTCTTCATGGGCCAGGCTGCGAACTTGCTTTACCCTCGCCGCGTCCATCGTTCGCCGTGCGACATGAATCAGCAGACGCGCTTCCGGCGTAGTATGAAACGATCCGTTCTGCATTTCGGGTCCCGGTCCCTTCGCCCTTCATTTTGCGATGGACTTACTACTACAATAACGCCCAACCGTTTGGATCGATCTATGAGCGAAACGATCAGTAACGCGTTCAAGAATTTTCTGATCTTGCTCGGCAGAGCAGGGCGCAAGACTGTGCTTCGTCCGCGGGAAGCGATCTTGCTAATCAGAATGGCCGCTTGGATCTTAATCCTTTCAGCTTCACTAAAGCTAGCTTCGCTGCCTCGCGTCTTGCAACTCATCTCGGTCAAGGTAAAGCGCCCTCAAGTCACCGGTGATCCTTCAACACGGATCAGGCTAGCGCGGGCGATCGATCTGTTGCTGTCGGCAAATTGGTTTGTGTTTCGACCTAGTTGCTGGAGGCGAGCGATAATACTCCATCGCTATTTGGCTCTGTATGGGATCGAAAGCCGAATCAACTTCGGGGTGAAAAGAGACAGCGATGGGACCCTGGCAGGACACGCCTGGCTCGAACATCAGGGCGAACCGATCCTTGAAGGCGCTGCGCTTCATTACAAAGTCACGTTTGGTTTTCCCGGCGAAGGTGTTTTGCCTAGCGAACCTGTGTTACCTCCGGAAATCCAACGAACTTGAGAGGCGAGGCTGGTGGCATTCGTCATTCGTTTCTCACCTTGGTACCGTCATGAATCGGGAGTGGAATGGTTAGCCGGCTTCAGCGACGATGCTCGCGTTCAGCAACAGGTGTTCGCTTTGCTTGGTTAGGCGGCCGTTGATCACTCGCTGCCGCCGCTAGCGGTTTTGTAATCCTCTGAAGAAAAACAGGGCCAGTTTTTGTGCTTACAACTTTGCCCACGCGTGCTAAGATGCCGAGAAGCGAGCCGGGCGGCCGAAACGGCGCGCGACTTGTCTCCCCTTATTGATTGACTAAACCGCGAGGCCGCGGATGCATCTGACCCCAGCCACGATGATGCGAAAAGTAATCAGCACTTTGACCGTGATGGTTTTGATGTTGGGCCTGAGCCTGCCTGCGTTTGGCTACTCGCTGCACTATCACGATGCGTCCGGCATTGTCGCGCGGCGCTGGCTGCAGAGTCCAATCATCGTTGCCTTTTCGCGCTCACTCTACTTGCCGCCACCCAACCTCAAGGTCGGCAGCGACGTTGTTGGCGCGGCGCATCGCGCTCTGCAACACTGGTCGGCGATCGCCAACATTCAGTTTTTGGAAACGACTTCGTCAGCCACAGCGATCAGTCCGCAGAACGCCGGCGATGGAGTCAATCTGATCACCGTCTCAACTGATAACCTCTCGGCGTTTGGCGGAGCGGATGGCCCGGGCCGGACCCGAGTCTTTTTCGATTCAGGCGGGGCCATCGTCGAAGCTGACATCGCGCTGAATCCCGCGGAGAATTTTTCCACTGACGGCACGGCCGGTACCTACGATCTCGAATCCACGCTCACGCACGAAGTTGGACACTTACTCGGGCTCGAACATTCGGCGGTGATCGGAGCGACGATGCAACCACGTCAGGCAAAGAACGGGGTCTATGGTTTGCCCGCGCTTACTCAGCGCGCATTATCCGCGGATGACATCGCCGGCGCGCGATCTCTATACGGCTCGTCGGCAGAAGTCGGTTCGATCTCAGGCAAGGTTTTGATCAATCGCGGCAACGGCGCGGGAATTAGCACAACCGGAGTCGTCGTGTTCGCTGAAGATGTTGGTACGGGCAAGGTTATGGCGGGCGCGATCGCATCCGCGTCAGGAGATTATCAGCTCGGCGGTCTCGCACCCGGCTCGTATCGTTTGATCGCGCAAAGCGCGAACGGACTTGTCGCGGGATCGAATATCACGCCGTCAGAAGCAGAATCAGCAAGTGCTCCCTTCGCGCGCACGTTCGAGATTTCGCCGGTGCCGCTGATGGTAAAGTCAGGCGGGAACATCAACGCCGCACCCGTTTTTCTTCTGGCAAACGATCCGCCGGCCACGATTCATCCGCGCATGATTGGACTCAACGCGGAACTATCCACGGTCGCCGTGCCGCTTGAAGCGGGCAAGACCTTTACGGTGTATGTCGCCGGCGAGGGCGTTGACCAAATCGCCGAAGCCGGCATCTCGACGAGTTCGACGCTGATCAAAGTCATTCCGAAAACCCTGACCTCAGAGGAGTTCGGCACTGATTATCCAGTCATCAGTTTTCAGGTCACTGTCGACTCGACCGCTGAGTCTGGCGATTACAGCATTTGCTTACGATCCATTAGCGGTGAACTCTCGTATCTCGCCGGCGCAATCACGATTAAGCCCTGATCAGGTCGTCGGAAACGACCGCCTGAGATCGGTGAAGCACGACTGTTTTCGCACGGAAATACTCGCCCTTCTTACCAGTAATCGTTTCTTGCCAAAAATGCTTGCCTAATCCGTAGCCTCGGCGTTAACATGCATCCGTCAAAAACGGATTCATGCGGACCGAAGGCTTTTTCTGTGACCTTCATCGAATACTGAGCGAACGGGGAGGTTAATTATGGTCGACTTTCTGTTGGGAGTGGTCGGTCTGGCGTCGGTGGGTGGTGCGATCTATGTTTTCTTCTTCAGGTTCACTGGTCCAAGTGGCCACTTCCTCTGGGATGGTGTCATAGCCATCGTTCTGGCGCTGGTGTTCTGCGCCTGCGCGTTGATGCTTTTCCTGCGGCATGTGAATAAGGAAGAGGAAATTCACATCACCCAGTAGAGAGGTTTGCAAGAATCACGGCGAGACCGGATGATTACTTGCGGCAAGCTCGCGGAAGCGAGGGCGATCGAATGCCGGTTTGACTTGCGAAAATTCCAAGCCGGCAGTGAAGCATGACATATTGACGCCGTTTGCGCTTGGACTTGGATCACTGGCGCAAACGGTCTTTTTGTTTTCATAGTTTTGTACGACCCACCCGCTGACGCGAGTGATAAAGGACTCAGGAGAAAGAAAACAATGTTGCCAACCTTTGCATTAATGCTTTTGCAGGGCGGGATGGCCGCCAAACAGCCCGGATACTTCGCCCCGGTCCTGCTCGGTTCTCTGGTTGCGGGAGGCATTGGTTGGCTGATCGCCGCCGTGCTGGGATTTGCCCGCGCGAAGGCCTTCGGCGCTTCGACGCGATGGTTTAGCTTTGCGGCGGTGTGTCTGCTGATCTACCACATCCAATTTATTCTGTTGGGGATCGTGGCCGTCATGGGCGCGCAACAGAACGACTTTGACTCGGTCCTCTCGTTCGGTGCGTTCTTCAATGTCTTTGTCGTACTCGGCGCGTTTTGCTCGATCATGGGATTTGTAAGACTGACCAGCCCGCGATAGACGGCTCGGGTGCGAATCTTGATTTAGCTTTCATGAGTAAGAAGAAGTTTCTTTTCGCCGCGGCTGCTGTGATTGCGGGCGCGGCGATTTTGTTTGCCGTGACGCGCTGGCGTGGCGGCGCGGCGCGCGCGCGGCCCACTCGTCCCGGATTCGTCCAAGTCGACGGCGCCAGGTTCGTGGTTGACGGAAAGCCGTTCCGCTTTGTCGGCGCGAACGTCGCCGTGATGTATCGCGATGACGATCGTCGCTATATGGGAGAAACTCTGCAACAGGCGGCGCAAGCCGGAATCAAGGTCGTGCGTGTGTGGGCTTCGGGCGAAGGCGGGCCCGACGACGTTAAGCCAATTGCAGATTACAACGACTGGCCGCGCACGCATTCATTCCGGAACAAGCCCGACCAGTGGAACGAAGCCGAGTTTGCCTTTCTCGATCTTGTATTGGAGCAGGCGGCGCACGACGGTTTGCGCGTGCAACTCTGTCTGGGTAACTGGTGGCGCGACACCGGCGGCATTACGCAGTATCTGCGTTGGTCAGGCATCAATGGGGCGGACGACGACAAGGCGCCATTCGGCATCAACGCTGAGAAGGCGATGCAGTTTTATACGAACGCAACGGCGCGCCGGCTCTATCGCGCGCACGTCGAGAAGATCGCGACCCGCCGCAACAGCGTCACCGGAGTGATGTACCGCGACGATCCGACTATCTTCGGATACGAGTTGATGAACGAGGCGCAATGCCTGACTGGACGCTGGACCGAGCGCCGCGCGTGGCTGGCGGAAATGAGTACGTATTTAAAGTCGCTCGATCCCGATCACCTGATCGCTCCGGGTGACTGGGGCTATCGCTCGGCGGCCGAGCGTCGCGAATGGCTGGCCGATCACGCGTTGCCTCAGATCGATTACTGCGACGTGCACAACTATCCACGCGACGATCTGGACAGCTTTGTCGATTCGCCGCAAGCGCTGGGCGAATTCATTGTCAATCGCGCCGCGGCCGCCTTTTCGATCCGCAAGCCTTTGGTGCTTGGCGAATTTGGCATGGGCCCCGAAGGTTACAAAGGCTTTTCGCAAACCGCGTGGTTTCATTCCTACTTTGCCAGCGCCGCGCGTGCCGGCGCCGGCGGGGCGATGTTCTGGATTCTGACGCCTGATGCGGGGCGCGGTTACGGCGTGAGCTATTCAGTAAAGCGCGACTGGCCTCTGATTGCCGAAATCAGTAGCGGCGCGCAGTTGTTCGCGTCTCTGTCGAACGAACCGCCTCCGGCGTTCGCGCTGGATGCGGGCCAGCATTTGGTTCCGCGACAGTTTGATTTTGCCGGAGCCGAAAACGATCGGGCGTTGCAACCTCAGATCAACTATCGACCCGATCAAACTATCTTGTATCGCTTCTGGCCGAACACAGTCGTGCGCGGGCGGTTTGAAAAACTCGGTGGTGGTCAAGGCTACATCTGGGGTGCTGGCGCGGGTTACTTTGAATACGTCGTCCCAACTCGTAATGACCGCCGTCGCGTTGGGCAAATCGTCGTGCGCGCGCACATTCAACCTGTGTTGCCGGTGGATGCGAAGGCCGATTGGATTCGCACGCGCGTCACGCTCTTCGTGAATGGGACCGACTGTGGCTCGCGCTTGATCCCGGCCGAAGATCCGAAAGCGCCTTTGATTCAGGAATGGAAGACGAGCGCGTGGTCAGCACGGCTGCGTGCCGCGCGGGGATTGTCGTTAAGGATTCGCTTCGCCGTCGCGCCGGAATCAGATTGGCTCTACGGAGTGAACATTTCGAACTGGCCACTTGGTTACGAGTCAAACGACGCCGCGCCGGTTGAGGTCGAGATTAACTGAGTCAAACAAACGACCCAGAACTCGTTTGTCGTTAGGGGCTTGACCTGATACAAAACAAATGTTGACTTCTTGGGCTCCATTAGGTAGGTTTGCCCGCTCGACATTGTATCTAATTAAAAAACAACTCACTCTTTGGCGGTAGCAAGGACAGCTCGTAACAGCCACGAGACAGGGTCACGTTTTTCTGTTGGCATTGCGTTGTACAGGCGCGAGGTGAATCGATGATGGAACAAATGAACAAACGACTAATCACCACGGTGCTGGGCGCCACTCTGTTAGCCGTAACATTAGTCTTCGGTCTCGTCCCGGCGAAGAGAACGATTGTCTTCGCACAGCAATCCGGGTCCAAGGAAGACTTGACCCCAACCTTCTGGCAGCGCGATCCGGACGCCAATTTCGAGGACGAGGGGCGGATGCACTGTGCGCCCACTGCCATTTCGGACGGGCTTATCTATCTGACCAGAGCTTTCGGGATGAAGGACCTGGTCCCGGGCACGGGGCACAAAGACCAGATTCAACTTATCCAGGAACTCGCCGAAGAATTCGGGACCGATCCCAGCATTGGCGGTACGAGCCCGGATAAGGTCATGACCGGACTGCGAAATTATGTGAAGTCCAAAGGCTATGAGTTCAGTCGTCTTGAAATAACGACCTGGCGGGGTCTAAACAGCGCAAACAAAGAGTTCAAAATCGGAACGAAGGCCGACATGTCCTGGATGCGCCGCGCCGCAGGAAGCAAGGACACCGTCGTGATATTCAACTTCGGTTGGTATCGCAAAACCGAAGACGGATATGAGAGAAAAGGCGGGCACTACATCAACGTCGTAGGTGTTTCAGGCAATGTGTTCATTGTCCACAACCCAATTCTGGCGCCGGAAAAGCAGACTGACAACAAGTCTCTGGAACTCACGCTGTTGGACGACTTCATCGTAACCAAAGACTCCGGAGAAGCTAACATGAAAGGCTACTACGAAGGCGAAGGCCCTGGCTTGCCTCATGGCGATAGCGTGACCGCGATTCTGGATTCGGTGATCGTTTTCAGTCTCAAGAAGTAAGGATCGCTCATTGATGATTATTTATCCCCTGACAGCTTACCGAGAGTGAGCGCAGCGAAGGCCATCGTAAGTTTTGACGCTTTGGACAGCATAGCGGGCAACCCGAATAAAGCGGGTAGCAACACGGACGACACTTGTGGGCTCCGCCTGCGAGACAAATACGGACAACTGAAAGGATGCTTTGAAACATGAACAACCTACCAACGAATGGCCCTCGAAAACTGATGAGACTCTTCTCGATCCTCGCGTTCTCAATAATGCTTGTTTCGTCTGTTTTCGCGCAGACTGGGAAATGGGAGCTGGTCGGAAAAGAAGGGGAATGGAAAGACACCATCGATATGGTCGGCATGGATGGTTTTCTATGGAGCGTGGAAAAAGATGGATCGCTCTACAAGACCAATCCGGCCACCGGAAACTACGTTCAGGTCGGCGACAAGGGATCGTTTAAACGCCTCAAGCTGTTTGAGGGAATGGACCATATGCTCTGGAGTGTCGAGGGAGATACGCTCTACAAGTCGAATCCAGCTACCGGAAAATGGGAGCGATCCGGCGAGGGCGGCGGATGGGCAAAAACGATTGACATGGTTGGCATGAACGGGATTCTCTATTCGATTGAGCCTGACGGATCTCTCTGGAAAACAGACAAGAGCGGAGAAGATACGCTGATCGACAAAGGCAATTTCAAAGGCTGCACGCATTTAACCGCGATGGGCGGCAAACTTTGGACGATTGAAGAGGGCACTCTCTATCAAACCGATCCGGCTACTCTTAAGTGGTCGCAGATTGGCAAAGAGGGAGGGTTCGCCAACATTTCTGCGATGGAAGGAACGGACACGTTCATATGGATGATCGACACATCCGGAAACCTTTATAAGGTTGGCAAGGATGGAACCAAGACCAAGCTTGGCGACAGTTACGGTGAAACCACCATCCTGACCACCTTGAATGGAAAACTGTGGACAGTTGAAGGCGGCAGCCTTTACCGGACAAATTAGCTCGCTACTCTAATATTAGGCTCTCCGAACTTTGCCGGAAGCGAATCGAGTCCGCGAGAAACAACTAAGACCCCAAAGGAGAAAACAAATGATCAGGAAAGCAACGCTTTTGAGTGTTTTCGTTGGGCTGATGATCGCCATCAGCTCTTGTGGTGGCAAGACCGCGGCCCCGGCGGCCAGTTCGACACCAAAGACAACCAGTCCCGCCAGCAACACAACTTCGAGCAGCGCCCCACGCACTGAGGTAACGGTTACCGGGAAGTGGGAGCTGGTCGGAAAGGAAGGCGACTGGAAAGGGACCGTCGATATGGTCGGCATGGACGGCTTTATCTGGAGCGTGGAAGCCGACGGCTCTCTCTACAAAACCGATCCCGCTACCGGCAACTTCACGCAAGTTGGCGAAAAGGGGGCGTTTCAGCGCTTGAAGCTGATTGAAGGCATGGACCACCTCCTTTGGTCGGTTGAAGGCGATACTCTTTATAAGTCCGATCCCGCTACCGGAAAGTGGGAACGATCCGGCGAGGGCGGCGGCTGGTCGCGCACGATCGACATGGTTGGCCTGAACGGGATTCTTTATTCGGTTGAACCGGACGGTTCGCTTTGGAAAACGGAAAAGAACGGCACCGATACGCTCATCGACAAAGGTAGTTTCAAAGGCGTTACCCATTTGACAGAGCTGGGCGGAAAGCTATGGACGATTGAAGAAGGCACTCTCTATCAAACGGATCCAGCGACTCTCAAGTGGTCGCAGGTTGGCAAGGAGGGGGACTTTGCGAGCATTTCCGTAATGGAAGGGGCTGGCACGTTTATTTGGATGATCGACAAGTCCGGAAACCTCTACAAGGTCGACAAAGACGGGGCCAAAACCAAGCTCGGCGACAGCTATGGCGAGACCAGAATTCTGACAACCCTGAATGGAAAACTGTGGACTGTTGAGGGCAGCAACCTCTACAAGACCAACTAAGTAAGTAGATGGTTTGATCGCAAACTTGCCAACCAACCAGCGCGATGTCTCCGGGAATTGCGCTGGTTGGTTTCTTCCAGGGCGTCCAACCTCAGCGGAAACCATAAAGACGCGCAGCATTGTCGTGCAGGACCATCCGCGCTAGTTCGCTGGCGCGCGCGCGTGTGATCTCGCCGTCGTTCATCATTCCCGTTAGCGCAATCGCCAGTGCCTGACGTGCCGTCGTGTTCGAAAGCCACGCAAGTTCACCCCAATCGACCGACGGACCAAACGCGAAGGCATCCGTGCCGAACAAAACTTTGTCGGGATAGCTTTCCAGCCAGTTGCGCAGAATGTCGCTTAGCTCGCGCGGATAAGTGAAGAAAGTCTGCGCGGAAAAATCTGCATAGACGTTCGGCTTGCTCAGCAATTGGCCCATCTCTTTCGTGAATGGATAGCCGCCGTGCACCACCACAAAGTTCGTCTTGCGCAGCGTCGGATCATTGAAAGCTGTTTCCAGCAAGTAAGGATGGCTTCCGGTCTGTCGATAGAACCCGCCCGCGCCCGAGATGCAATGAATGTGCACGGCAAGTCCCAGGCGACCGGTTTCGCGCGCAATGTAATAGAAAAGAAAATCCTGCAGCGCTTTGTAGTCAGACGCCGGCGGCTCGCCGCCTTTCACAAATTCAGCGTAAGTCGCGCGCGCCGTCGGTTCGTCGGGATTATCAAAGTCGAGCCAGCGCAGATACGCGGCTTCGAACTTTACCGCCACCGCGCCATTCTGCTTCTGTCGTTCGAGGGTCGCCGTAACAACTTGCTTGAGATATTCGTCGAGCGATGACGGCAACGCCGGGAGTTTTAGATCGCTGAGGTAGCGCTTGAGCAGTCTCTCCTCGCCCGGATAGAAAGCCGCATAGTCCTTATTGAGTCGTTTGGCGGCGCCGTTGTTCAGCGGACAGATCAGCGCATCGTCAAACGCCACCCAGCGAAAGCGCGGCGACGTGAGGCCGCGGCCCATCGCCACGCGATTCGCAAACATCGTTTCGATATTGAGTTGATCTAAAACCCACGCGGGGAATTTATCACCTTGTTGACCCATCACGCGTTGTTTGGTCTTCAGTAGCTCGGCAACGTGCGCCTCGGTCATGTCGTTGTAAGTGTAGCCAAAGAGATCGTGCCACGCGCGAATGAATTCAGGATTCGTTGGACTCAGGCGCAGCGGCAGCGGAAACGCTTCGATTGCTTCGAGCGGCAGCGCATCGTATTCGTCGTCCGGCTTCTCGCCTTGCGGGACGTACTTCAGAGGATGCGCGTGATTGTCGATGGCTTTGATTTTGGAGATCTCGGCAAGCAGATCGCGATCGACTCCGGATTGAGCCTGAAGCTGAAAGCTCTCCGAGAGTGCAAACGCAAGTATTAACAGAAGAATGGGTTTTGTCATCGCAACGCTTTTTACCACAGAGGCACAGAGATCACACAGAGATTCACGGAGAAAAACTCCGTGGCCCTCTGTGAGGTCTTTGTGTCTCCGTGGTGGAGTTCAATCGGAGAGCGCAACTCTGATGAAAACTGATCCCCTCAGTGCAGAGTATGACCCTTCGTCGGATCTTCGATGTACATCCCAAGTTCCAATGAATCGAGCGCGTCGTCCCAGGCTTTCACCGCTCGTTCCCTGTCTTCGGGCCAGTACTCCATCGTGATGATTGGTTGGATGTTTGCGCCGCGCGCCAGGCAAAGGCGCGTCCGGGCTTCGCGTTCGCCCTGCTGGCGGTCAATAAACATCGATTCGAGCCAGGCGATTTCCACTTCGCCGTGGCTGGCCTCTTGAATCTCTCCCCGCCATTGAATGTCGCGCTCGTCGCCCTGGAGTGCGGAGGGAATCAGATCGCGCAAAGGCAAGCCGGCCCAATCGATCGGCGGCAAGCGCATGATCGAGACTTCCATGTGAATATCGTCGTCGGGCGGCTGTCGATCGTGAAAGTTGATTGAGTTCTCACTGGGAATCACAACCCACGTCTCGGGATAATCCAGGCGCAGTACACCGCGATCGGCGACAAAGATTTTACAGCCCGCCTTTGCCCGCCAGGTATGATCGTCGCGCAGCGTCAATTCGTCTTTGATCCAATCAGCCATCGCTGTCTAAGACTGACATAAACTGCATCTTTTCCAACACTGGATCCAGCTTGGATTCTTGTTCCAAATAGACTTCATTCAGTTGCTCTGTCACGCCTGCGTTATCGTGCTCGACTACAAAAGTCGCGAGAGCCTTGGCGTAAAGCTCGCTGCGGCTAATCCCCATCGACCTGGCTAACGCGTCTGCCTTGCGAAACACGTCGTCAGGTATTGAAACTTCGGTTCTCATTACGTCCAAATAGCCAGAGTTATGCAATCACTTTGTTAAGTGCGCGAAGATCACTTGCATGAACCCTGGTTCTTCGCCGCATCGACTCGCTTGATTCTTCCATCAGTCTTCGGAGCAATCGCCGGCACGGACGCAATCGCTTTCTGTAGGATCTCGGACTCTAGTTGCGCCTGTTCCGGCCGAATCAGAAGTGTCGAGCCGCGGAACATGTCGTATCCATCGCCCGCGTCCAGAACAAGATAAGTTGTCGCGGCCAGAGTGTAACTGCGCTTTTCATCGAGCGGCTTCCCGTTGATAGTTATGCTGGTGATGCGCGTGCCAGCCTTGCGACTGGTATCGAATTCGTACCGAAGGCCCGAGACCTGCGGGAAGCGGCCGGGTTGCTCCTCTTCCACTGCGGTGGCTACGCCATGTTCCAGCGCGGCGCGAATCACCGCCCCGGTCACTTGCACCTTCACCACTTTATTATTGAACGGCAACATCGAAAGCACGTCGCGCTTGGTGAGGATTCCGGGATTGATGATCGCATCGGCACGAATCGAACCGCCGTTCTCGAAAGCCACATCGGCGCCTGTAGCCACGCGAAATGAGTCGGCGATAAAGTCGGCCATGTTCGTTTCGCGTGTGCGCACGTTGGCGCTCTTCACATCCAGTTCGACGTCGGTGCGGCCGACGGGTTGCTCCAGCGACTTCAACAAAGGACCGTACTTCTGATTAATCGAAGCGAAGGCAGGATCGTCTTTCACTTGATCCGTAACGGGAATAACCTGCCAGTCGATGCTCTCAACTTTGCCGGTGGACTTTGAAATGTTCAGATCGATCCGGCCGAGTTCGCGCGCGTCGGAAGTCATCTTGAAAATCGGCGCGTGACCCGACATCGATTCCAGCAGAGTGTGTTCGTGGCCGCCGATGATCACGTCGACGCCTGAGCAGCGCGCGAGTTGTTTATCCTCGGCCATCGACAAATGCGTCAGCGCGACGATCGCCTGCGCTCCGGCGGCGTGAATTTGGGGAATGAGGCGCGCGGCAGTTGCGCACGGATCCAGAATATCCACGTCAGGCCCGGGCCGCGAAGTCTTCAAGGTGTCCGGGAGGACAATGCCAAAGATCCCGACTTTTACGCCGTCAAATTCGCGCACGACAAACTCTGGCGTGTCGCCAAATGGTTTTCCCGTTTTCTTATCAATCACGTTCGCGGCCAGCCATCTAAAATGCGATTCGCCCATGCGCGCGCGCAAGACATCGGGACCAAAGTCGAACTCGTGATTGCCGAACGTGGCGTAGTCCAGCCCGCTCGTGTTCCAGGCCTCGATCATTTGGCTGCCTTTGTAGGTATTCGATTCGATCGACGGCGAGAGCGTGTCGCCCGCCAGCAGAAAAAGCGCGTGTGGCGATTCACTCATGATTTGTTTGCGCAGAGTCATCACCCGCGCCAAGCCGCCGCGCGTGCCGCCGTCGACCGGCGCGAACTGATAGACGTCGTTTAGCTGCAAGAGCGTCACGCGGACGTTGCACTCGCGCTGAGCTGTTGTGTTGAAGCCAAACGTGAGCGCGCCAATGGCCGCCAGCGCCAGGATTAATACGGAAAGGAGCGCGAGACGTCTCGCTCTAAGGCGATGATGAATCATGGCTGAAGCCTTTCAAGCTGAAACTCGGGGTCAGAACCGCCTGCGGTAGCGGGCGGGCCGTCTTAGTGCCAGGATCAAAACGCTTGGATTATACTGACGTGAAGTTGATCGCGACAATCAATGGGTTCAGAGTTCGAGCTTTAGCTTGCTGTTCGCGGCTCGCAACCTAAAGGTTGAACTCTAAACCTAAAGATGCCATTTTCCGACGAAACCATTTTCATCACCGGCTTTCCGGGATTCATTGCGACTCGCCTGCTCAAACGTTTGGCGATGGAACCGGCGCGCTTCATCCTGCTCGTTCAGCCCGCCCTGCTTGCACGCGCGGGTGAAGAGATCGAAGAGATCGCGAATGGAACCGGCGCCGCGCGCGACAGCTTCCAGATTGTCGAGGGCGACATTACGCAAGAGAATCTCGGAATAGCGAGCGCGGAACTGGAAATGGCGCGCCGCGAAACGACGACCCTATTTCATCTTGCCGCGATTTACGATCTGGCGGTCGCGCGTGAACCTGCGATGCGAGTGAATGTCGAAGGCACCCGCAACGTCAACAACTTCGCAAAGACGATCCCGAAGCTGCGACGCTATCACTATGTCTCGACCTGTTACGTCGCCGGCAAGCGCAAGGGCTTGATTCTGGAAACCGAACTGCGCCACGACGCCGGCTTTCGCAATCACTACGAAGAAACGAAGTACGCGGCTGAGCTGGAAGTCGAGGCGCTGAAATCAGAGTTGCCGGTGACGATTCATCGACCGGCAGTCGTTTGTGGCGATTCGGCGACGGGCGAGACGGCGAAGTACGACGGCATCTATTATTTGATTCATTACCTGCGCAAATGGCCCGCTGCTTTGACGCGGCTGAACATTGGCAATGACGAAGTGTGTTTGAATCTGGTGCCGATCGATTACGTGATCGAGGCGATGGTCGCGCTGGCCAAAGACGATCTCGCCATCGGCGCGACTGTGCAGATTGCCGATCCGGCGCCGCTTACCACTAAGCAATTGTTTGATGAGATCTCGAAAGCGTTGAAGTGCCGCGCGTCCTTGGTCACGATCCCGGCGGGCCTTGTCCAGCGATTGCTGATGCTCCCGATTAGTCCGCCGCTAACCGGCTTGCCCCGTTGCGCCGTGCCGTATTTCTTTCTTGAGCAGACGCATGACTCAACTCGCGCGCGCGAGTTGCTCGATCCGCACGGGATTCGTTGTCCAAGGTTTCCGGATTATGTGGGAGCGCTGGTTAGCTTCGTTGCCGAGCATCCGAAACTTCGTCAGAACCGCCTGCGGTAGCGGGCGGTCCGTTTGGCTTTTGCGATCGGTACTGACTAAAGATGAAAGATTGGCCCGCCCGCTACCGCAGGCGGTTCTGACTAAGGTCCCAATCGCTCGATCACCCACGAGCCATCCGCCTGCAAACCATAACGCAGTCGATCGTGCAGCCGATTCTCGCGGCCCTGCCAGAACTCGATCACTTCTGGCTTAACGCGATAGCCGCCCCAGTGCGGTGGGCGCGGAACGTCTTCGCCGTAACGCTCCGACAAATCCGCAAAGCGTTGCTCCAACACCTCGCGGCTCTCCACCACTTCGCTCTGGTTCGAAGCCCACGCGCCGATCTTGCTTCCCAGTGGCCGCGTCTGAAAATAATCTTCAGACTCATCGTCGGAAACTTGCTCGACCGATCCTTCGATGCGCACCTGTCGCCAGAGCGGCGCCCAATAGAAGAGCAGACAGGCCCGCGGATTCTCGTCCAGCTCTTTTCCTTTCCGACTGTCGTAGTTCGTGTAGAAGACAAAACCCGCATCGTCAAAGCTCTTCAGCAGGACGATTCTCGCGCACGGTTCGCCATCCCTGGTTGCGGTGGCGAGCGTCATCGAGATCGCGTCCTGCTCTGACACTCCGGCCGCGCGCACTTCGTCGGACCACTTCGCGAATTGCTTGATTGGGTTGGGGTCGACGTTCGACTTGTTCAGGGCTGGAATTTCCATCATCGAATTTGGGGATGTAGTTCGAACTCAGACTCCCGCGTCTTCTTTCTTCTTCGTCCACATGCCCGCGATCTGCTGGGCCTCGGCGTACGTCAGATTGTCATAGATGTCCTCGTGTTTTTTCACCACGCCGTTTTCCAATTCCGCCACTTCCCAATCAGGCGCTTCGGGATCGGTGCCGGCGCGACCTTCAGACACGCGAATTTCCCAGCTCAGGTTTATGTTCTCTTCTGCGATTTCTTCCATTAATGTGTGCCTTCCAAAGGTTTTGTAAAACGGTTAGATAGTAAAGCAGAAAGCTGGTGAAAATCCTAGCGAGCAGGTTCTCCGTCAGTGAGACGAATCTCTGGCAGAAACAATCTTCAATTCACCCTTGATCTCCGCAAATTGTAAATGCAGGAGCGGGACGGACATGTCAAATATTTTTGTCCCTTTAGGCAAACCCAGGCATTCGCTTTGACACGTGCGAGATTTTACATCCGAGTCCTCTTCGAGCATCTGTTGATATTGCTGAGAGCGTTCTGCTTGAACCTCGACGACATGCTTTCTCATCAGGGTTGCGATCTTCTCGAGCAGGTCAGTGTAACTTCGCATGCGCGCAAGGCTGTCTATGTCTTCGGCGAGATAATCATAAGTGCCTAGCTTGCCTTTGTAAGTCAGCGTGTACGGGTGACGATTGATCAATTGATAGACATCGGCGGGGATTAGCTTCGCTTCAGGAGCCGAGTCGTCTGAGGTTGACTCAGTCTCCGAAGGCGTCTGGCTGATGAGGTAGAGCGATGTTAAGTAACCCGCATTTAGCGTCGCAATGTAGAACCGCCGAAGCTCCGCGGGGTTCGCCTGTGACGCCGTCTCCCGATTGAGGTTGTAAAACCAATTAGTGTCTTTGTCGGCGAGATCGCGCTTCATGAAATCGGCGGCAAAAAACTTTTCAATTAAGGGCTTGAAATCTCTCGACCGTTCGAGCGCGTCCTTAATTGATCGCGCAAACATCACCATCTTGTCCGACTCATTAGCTTCGTTGAGATTGCGCTGTGTTTCCTCTGGATCAATCTTCTTCCGTATCAGTTGGCATGCTGGCCCTGAAATCGTCGCGATGATGCTCCCTACATTGATCTCGTGCCATTCATACGGAGGACTCATCAGTTCTGAGCGGATTATCTTGCCGGTAGAATCGAGAAGGGTTACTTCATAATACCGGTATCGCTGATCGGTGCACCTGAATTCGATTGCTTCCAGCCGGGTTTTGTACTTCAACTCAGGATGACCGCTCAGCGCCTCTGGTTGATCGAAGATCCAGCGGAATGTCACTCGCCCAATATCGCCACCCAATAGCAGCTTGGAGGTGTTCATCTCAATGACGCTTTCGTCAAAGGTGTAGACGCGATACCACTCAGGCAGTTGTTGCGCAAAAACAGACGTCGAGCAAAACAGGAGTGTGAAAAGCAGGAGAGTAACTTTCATCACATGCCCCCTTCACTCCGCATAATACGCTTCCTCAAGGTATTATCAACGCTCATTTCGTCATGACCAAGTTAAACGAACAAGCATTACCGCTAATCGCGATCGTCGGGCGGCCGAACGTGGGCAAGTCGACTCTGTTCAATCGGCTGATTGGACAGCGGCGCGCGATTGTCGGCGACGAGCCGGGCATCACCCGCGATCGTATCTATGGCGAAGCCAACTGGCGTACGACGCGATTTGCGATCGTCGACACCGGCGGCATCGTGCCCGACGACGATGCGACAATTCCTTCAAACATCTTCAAGCAAGCGGGAGTCGCCATCGAAGAAGCGTCCGCGCTCGTGTGGGTCGTCGACGTGCGCAAAGGCGTCACGCCGCAGGATGAAGAACTCGCGGGCCTGCTGCGTCAAACCGGCAAGCGAGTGTTCGTCGCGGCGAACAAAGCTGATGCCACGCGCTTGGAAGCAGAGGCCGCGGATTTTTATCGCTTCGGTTTTGAAGAAGTGTTTCCGATTTCGGCTGAGCACGGAAATGGGATTGGGGACATGCTTGATGCGCTGGAGGAGGTGCTTCGGGGCAGTAGCCCGACCGCGAGGGACGGCTTGTCAGAACCGCCTGCGGTAGCGGGCGGGCACAGCGAAGTCTCACGCAAAGGCGCAAAGGCGCAAAGGAAACGCGAAGCTGCCGGCACGGATGCCGGCGAACCGCAGGCAGAGATGCCTGCGCTGCCGGCGGCGCGCGAGCTTAACCTGGCCATCGTCGGCCGGCCCAACGTCGGCAAGTCATCCTTGTTGAACCGACTGCTTGGTGAAGAGCGCGCGATTGTCTCGCCGGTGGCGGGCACGACGCGCGACACAGTCGACACTCTGCTCGAAACTCCGGAGCAAGCTTTTCGCATCATCGACACCGCCGGCATTCGTCGCAAAGGCAAGACGCTCGAAATGGCCGAAAAACTTTCCGTCGTGATGGCGCGCAAGAGTCTCGAGCGCGCCGACGTGGCGATCATTTTGCTTGACGCTGAGCAGGGGATCGCGGCGTTGGACGCCGCGATCGCGGGTTACGCTTCGGAAGCCGGCTGCTCGATCATCATCGCGCTGAATAAATGGGACTTGCTTGAGAATAAAGACACGCACAGCGCGGCGGCGTTCGAGCGCAAAGTGCGCGAGCAGATGAAATTTCTTGCCTGGGCGCCGGTCGTGACGATCTCGGCTCTGGTGGGCCAGCGAGTGCAGAAGCTCTTGCCGCTCGCCATTCGTGCGAACGAAGCGCGCAGCCGGCGCATTCCCACTTCGCAGTTGAATCAATTCTACGAGCGCATGATCGAGCGCAGCGGTATCGTCCCCGCCAAGACTCACGGCCGCTCGCGCCTGCATGTCCAATACATCACGCAGATTGGTGTGCGTCCGCCGACGTTTGTCGTTTTCACTTCGGGTGGCAAAGGCGGGTTGCATTTCTCTTTTCTGCGCCATCTGGAGAATCGCCTGCGCGAAGAGTTTGATTTCTTTGGCACGCCTCTCAAATTCGTTGAGCGGCATAAGAAGAAACGTGTTCGGTAGAAGACTGGTGGTTTCAGAACCGAGAGCGGCCGGATCTGGGTGCGCAGTCGTCCCGACTGCCTAACCTCGGGCCCACCCACGAGCAGTCGAGACGACTGCGTACCCGGCGTCGCTACTGCTCCGGGTTCCGACACGAAAAGACCCGACTAAAGTCGGTACTCTGTACGCCCGTTGCCGTCGATGTTCTCAAGCAATGGAATCTACGCCACTCAGGTTTGAGGTAATCGCGCGTGAAGGCGAAGCCCGCGCGGGAGTCCTTACGACTCCTCGCGCCGTGCTCGAGACGCCTGTCTTCATGCCGGTGGGCACAGCGGGCACGGTGAAAGGAATTCGGTTTGAAGAGTTGGAGTCGCCCGACCTCGACGCGCAGATCATTCTCGGAAACACTTATCACCTTTGGTTGCGGCCGGGCATTGAAACGATCAAGGCGTGCGGCGGCCTTCACAAGTTCGTCGGCTGGGATCGAGCGATGCTGACTGACTCTGGTGGGTTTCAGGTTTGGAGTCTCGGCAAGTTAAGAAAGATTTCGGAAGAGGGAACGAAGTTTCGTTCGCATATCGACGGCGCGCTTTGTTTTCTGTCGCCAGAGATTTCGATGGAAGTGCAGGCGGCTCTGGGCGCGGAGATCGCGATGGCTTTCGACGAATGCGCGCCGGGTGAAGCGACTCATGAAGAAGCGCGAGCGAGTATGGAGTTGACGCTGCGTTGGGCGGAGAGATCGAAGGGGGCGTTTGATCGGTACAGAACCGCTGGCGGTAGCCAGCGGGTAGAAGATGCAGACAAGATGTCTGCGCTCCCAGCGGGCCATGCCCTCTTCGGCATCGTGCAGGGCGCGTCGCATCTGGATCTGCGTCGCGAGAGTTTGGAGCGCACGGTTGAAATCGGTTTCGATGGTTATGCGATTGGCGGCCTGAGCGTCGGCGAAGAGAAGCCGGTGATGTTGGGAGTGATCGAAGAGATTGCGCCGCGTATGCCGGCTGACCGGCCGCGCTATTTGATGGGCGTGGGCACGCCGCAAGACTTGCTCGACGCCGTTGCGCGCGGGGTTGATATGTTTGATTGCGTGCTGCCGACGCGCAATGGCCGCACCGGCCAGGCGTTTACTTCCCGCGGCAAATTGAACATCAAGAATGCTCGTTATGCCCAGGACCAGCGACCGCTGGATGCGGAGTGCCAGTGCTCAGTTTGCCGTCGCCATTCGCGCGCGTTTCTCCGTCATCTATATCTCTCGGGAGAGATGCTGGCGAGCATTTTGTTGACGCATCACAATCTGGCGTTCTTCCTTGACACCATGCGACGTGTCAGGCAAGCTATCCGTTCTGGCCAATTCACCAAATTTCACCGAGACTACACTGAGCAACTGAACTCGGGATTGGAATGAGAGGCGGCGCGAAGCGCGCTTGCGGTACTGACGAAATATGAGTCTATATCTAATGCTTTTTCAAGGGCTCGGCGGGCTGGGCGGCGCGCTGCTCCCGATGATTTTGATTTTCGGCGTTTTCTATCTGCTATTGATCAGGCCGCAGCAGAAAAAGCAACGCGCACTGCAAGCGACGATCGCCGACTTGAAGGCCGGCGACAAAGTCGTCACGACCGGGGGCATCATCGGCACGATCACCGCGGTGAAAGACACCAGCTTCTTGATCAGAAGCGCCGACAAATCGATTTTGGAAATCGCGCGGACGGCCGTGGCCGGAATCGATGCGGAAGAAAAGAAGTAGTCCGACAAATTTCAGGAAGCTCTGATTAAGTGACTCAGGAAGAGAACGCCCGGGCACTTGAGTCCTATTGGTTTTGAGCCGGGCAGTCCCGTAGGGACGAAATATCTATAGAACAAGATGAGCCAAATGAATTTTTCAGCCCATTTATGGGCTGCGGAAAAGGTGATGTCGCTCCTAACGGAGCTTTGAGGCCAAGCACGCTCACGGGGCTACAAATATTTCGTCCCTACGGGACTTTGATGAAATGTTGCTGGGGCCTTCACTTGATCAGAGTTTCCTGAAGTTTGTCGGACAAGTTTTATGAAGAAGAAAAATCTCCTTCAGCGGTCGATCATTATCGGCATCGTCACCCTCGTCGGTCTGTACATTGTGATTGGCCCGCACGGGCGGCGGCCTCATTTCAAAGACTTCACCTACTCGGGCATCAAAGCGACCCTGGCCCAGAACATCCATCTAGGTCTCGATCTGAAGGGCGGCTCGCACCTGGTGATGCGCGTCAAGGTCGAGGATTACCTGAAGCATCTCACTGAAGACAACGCGACGGCGGCGCAGATCGCGGCCAAAGATCAGAGCTTGGAAGTGAAAGAAGCGCATGCTGAGACGGCCGGCGGAAATTACCGCGTAATCCTTCAGGCCGCGGACGCTTCCAAAGTTCAGGCCATCCGTGACGCCGTTGAAAAGAAGGTCGAACTTGCCGACAGTAAGGGCTGGTCGTTTTCCGCTTCCGGGCCAACGATGACGTGGACGTTGACCTCGGCGACCGAACGAACGTTGTCTGAGTCGGCTACCGATCAGGCATTCAAGATTATCGACAGTCGCATCAACACTCTCGGCGTGGCTGAGCCCACGTTGCAACGGCACGGCGCGCAAAACTCTCACGAGATTCTGCTGCAGATGCCGGGCATACAAGATCCAGAGCACGTGAAGCGCTTGCTGGGGAATCCATCGCGGCTGCAACTAGTGCACGTTGTCAGTCCCGCCAGCCCGTCGCCGGTTCAAACTTACGCGACTAAGGAGGAAGCGATTGCTGCCCTGAATAGTGGTGGAAATATACCCGCTAACCGGCGCGTGGTGCCGTACATCGAACGCGCGGACTCGGCGACCACCGCAGCACAGGAGGCCAAGCCAGAAACCAAGCCAACAAAGTGGGTGGTGGTCGAATCGCCGGGCATCATTGATGGCGCCGAGCTGCGAACTGCAACGGCGGTTCCCTCGCGCGCCGGCGGCGAAGAATATGAGATCGCTTTTTCGCTGAAGCCGTCAGGTGCGACCAAGTTTGGTAACTGGACCGGCGCCAATATTGACCAGTACATGGGCGTCGACTTGAATGACGAAGTCAGGTCCATTGCCTTTATCAAATCGCAAATAACTGATCAGGGAGTGATCGAAGGACGCTTCACCAAGGAGTCGGCCGACACTTTGGTGCTCACGCTGCGCTCCGGCGCGCTGCCGGCAGGGATTCAATATACGGAAGAGCGCACCGTGGGACCGAGTTTGGGCGCCGATTCGATTCGCTCGGGCGTGCGAGCTTCGGTGCTCGGATTAGCTCTCGTGGTCCTGTTCATGCTTTTTTACTACCACGGCGCCGGCATCAACGCCGTGGTTGCGTTGCTGCTGAACATGGTCCTGATGATCGCCGGGCTGATCATCTTTGGCGCGACGCTGACGCTGCCCGGCATCGCCGGAATTATTCTGACGATCGGCATGGCTGTGGACTCGAACGTGCTGATCTTTGAGCGCATCCGTGAAGAGTTGCGTTCGGGTAAGACCATTCCGTCAGCAGTCGAGCAGGGCTTTGGGCGCGCGTTCGTTACGATTATCGACACGCACGTGACGACGATTGTCTCGTCATTGTTTCTCTATGTATTCGGCGTCGGACCGATTCGCGGTTTTGCCGTGACTCTGGTGCTGGGATTGCTGGTCAACTTATTCTCTGCCGTTTACGTTTCACGTACGATCTTTATCTGGCTGCTGGGCCGAAAGGGAAAGCGAATCACATCGCTTAGCATTTAATGGCTCAACTATTCAAAGATGTAAGGATTGACTGGCTCGGCAAGCGCCGATTTTTTATCGGGCTCTCGATCATGCTGTTGCTGGCCGGGATGGGGACGGCAATCTACCGGCACAGGTTTCATCCGAACGGAACTGAAGCGTTTAACCTCGGCGTCGATTTCAAAGGCGGAACGGTAGTTACTGCCAGGTTCAAGCAGCCCCCGACGGTTGAAGCGCTGCGCGCAGCCATCGATAAAGCCGGCATCCACGACGCGGTCATCCAACAAGTCACAAGCGTACCGGGAGAGTTTCTCATCCGCGTGGCGGAGCAGATTCCGGATTCAGCCCCGGGCGCAAATCAGACGGGAGTGGATCCGGCGCGGGCGAAGGTCAAGCAGGCTCTGAACACGTTTGGGCCGGAAGCCGAACCCACAAAGACGCTTGCGGAAGATCCCAAAGCGGCCTACAAGATCGAAGGCACAGATGCGGTTGGTCAGATCGCGAGTAAGCAGTTGCGGAATCAGGCTATCGCCGTAACGATCGCCGCCCTGATCGGCATGCTCCTCTTTATCGCGTTTCGATTCGAATGGACCTATGGAGCGGCGGCAGTAATTGCTGTCTTCCACACTGTGCTGGTAACTCTCGGCCTATTTTCGATTTTTCAAATCGAAATCAATCTGACAGTGATAGCCGCGCTGCTAACCCTGGTCGGTTTCGATGTGAATGACTCGATCGTCATCTTCGATCGCATTCGCGAGAATCGAAAGCTGTATCGCCGGATGAGCCTCTACGAAGTGACGAACCTTTCGATCAACCAGACGCTGTCGCGCACCGTGATTACGTCAGGTCTGGTCTTCCTTTCAGTGGTGGCGCTGGTGACGCTGGGCGGCGAAACCCTCAGGCCGTTCGCGCTCGCCTTGCTGATGGGAATCGTCTTTGGCACCTACGACACAATTGCGATCGCCGGTCCCATCATGGTTTGGTGGGAGAAAAAGCTTGCAGCGGCGAACAAGGTCCCCGCAGCTTCGGCGCGTGAAAGTGGCATCCAGACAAAAGGCGGCGGCGATGGGGCGCGTGGCAAAGTTGGAAAGCCATCGCGCGCGGCTCAAGCGTGACGGGAACTTCGCCTGGCCGTTCGGGGTCTAACAATGCGGTTATGGCATCGCGAGTCGCGTGGATAAGGGCCGCGAAAACGCTTTGTTATTTGACGGATTTGGTCTTGACTTTGCGTGCAAATGCGGCATAGACTGCACGCGTTGCTGGCCAATTGAATACGCTTTGAAATCGTGCTTGGTGGACTTAAAGAGGTTAGGTGCACGGTTGGCTGTACGTTGAGATGGCCAGCTTATTTGTGTCTCGCATAGTGGCTGGGCTCAAGGTTCTGGAGGGTTTGAGAGGGCCCCGGCCATGCGCTGCTTTCCTTTTTTCTTCCGAGGGTCACTTGGGTTCGAGTGATTTATTTTGCAGCGGCACTCGTTTCGACTTCTTGCCCCTTGTGGGATTTTGCCTGACCCGTTTGGCACCGAATAGGGAGGATAGAAAAAGATGTTCGATAATCTGGTTGAGTCTGGTGCGCACACTGCAGATACGAAGCGCAGAGGCTCGTTCATTCTCGTCACGCTCGGCGTGTACGGCGTGCTGATTGTGGCGGGCGGAATAGCTGGTATTCTGATGGCGCCTGCATACATCGACATGCAGAATCTTGAGTTGACGGCTCTGATCGCCCCGGTCCCGGTCCCGGCAGCGGCCAAGACCGAAGCCGCGAAGCCGGAAAAAGTTATCGTCGACAAGAATGTCGACGTGCGCAAAGAGCTAATCGCGAATGTCGATCGTCCTGACCTGGTGCCTAAAACGGTTTCGGCGAAAGCCAGTGACGTGCCGCCGGTGCGCAACAACGTGGTGACGATGGTCGGCACCAGCAACTCAAATGCGGTCGCCCCGATGGCGCCGGGCAACGGAACCGGAAGCATCATCTCTTCGGCCCCGGCAAAAGTGGACATCAAAGACGACCCGCCGCCGCCGCCGCCCAAGCCGACGCCGCACGCACCCATTTCCGGTGGTGTGCTAAACGGCAAAGCTGTTCACTTGGTTACGCCGCCCTATCCGGCCATCGCCAGAAGCGCGCACGCCTCGGGAGCGGTTCAGGTGCAGGTGCTGATCGACGAGAATGGGAACGTTATTTCAGCGAGAGCAATGTCCGGCCATCCGCTTTTGCAGGCGGCGGCGGTCGCTGCTGCTCGTTCATCGAAGTTCACGCCTACGAAGCTTTCCGGGCAGCCGGTAAAGGTTAATGGGGTGATCATTTACAACTTTGTGGCGCAGTAATAGTCCGGCGCGCTGGTCGCCCCAGGAAAAACCGAGAGCAGCCAGCGCTCGGTTCTGATCGCCGGTAAGCAATCAATCGAAGTCAAACCTTTTTTGGAGGAGTTACCGTGACTATTCTAACAATCCTTGGAACGAAGGCGTTGAGCCTTCTGGTTCTTCTTTGGCAAGCCGCTCCGGCCGCCAGTCCGGCCGCCGGCAGCAACGATCTCAGCATTCAAAAAATGATCAAGAGCATGGGCCCGGTGGCAATCACCGTCGTGATCATTTTGCTGATCATGAGTGTGTATTCGATCGCCATTATGGTTGAGCGCTATCTGACCTACTCGGCGGCGAAGAAACAGTCGCGCGAGTTTGCGCCGCGCGTCGCGCAGGCCTTGAAGAACAACCGCATCGAAGAGGCGATCAATATCAGCGACAAGCATCGCAAGTCGCATCTCGCGATGGTGGTCAACAGCGGCTTGCAGGAGTTTCGCGCGCACGAGCAGTCGAGCGAGATCTCAGGCAACGAGATCGAAGCGTCGAAACGCGCGTTGCAGCGGGCCATTGCGATTAAGACGGCGGAGTTTCGCCGTGGTCTCTCAGGTTTGGCGACGATCGGTTCGACCGCCCCGTTTGTGGGCTTGTTCGGTACCGTGTTTGGCATCATCAATGCATTCCGCGGAGTAGAGAACGCCGGACAGACCGGAATTGGCGCCGTCATGGGCGGCATTTCCGAAGCGTTGTTCACAACGGCGCTGGGCCTGGTCGTGGCCGTGCCGGCCGTGTGGCTGTTCAACTACTTTACCGGCAAGGTGGACGGCTTCATCGTCGAAATGGACAACTCGGCGTCAGAGCTGGTTGACTATTTCATCAAGAATCGAACGAAGCAGCTAACTCCGTAGCTCGGGCGATACTGTTGGCTGACTCTGCCTGGGACCGCGACGGCGGTTCAGCGGTGTTGCGCTTGCGATTCCAGGGTCTGGAAGGAAAGAGAGAGTTTTTATGGGAATGACAGCTGGTAGTAGTGGCCTGCAATCGGAGATTAACGTTACTCCGATGGTCGACGTCATGCTGGTGCTGCTGATCATCTTCATGGTGGTCACGCCCTTCCTGCAAAAGGACGTCCAATTGACGCTGCCTCGTGATATGAAAAATGCGGAAGAAGACACGGCGATCAACGCTGACAGCTCGGTGGTTATTTCGATTCCGGAAGATGGCAAGTACTACCTGAGCAAGAAGCAGATGGGCCTCGACGAACTCAAGGGTCAAGTAGAAAAAGCGCTAGCCAACAAGAAGGAAGACGAAAAGATCGTCTATATCAAGAGTGGCGTTCAGGTTAGCTACGGCGAGGTCGTCAACGTAATCAACGCCGTTCGCGAAAAAGGTATCGATCGAATAGGCCTGGTCGCCGACAAGAAGAAAGTGGCGGACGGCAAAGCCGCGGCTCCCGCGACCTAGACCAGTACCCTTAGGCGCGGCGGTCCGCAGATGACGGGTCCGCCTATCTTGTATCTTTCATGAAGAGGTAATTTTTATGGGAATGTCTGGCTCGGGCGGTCGCGCCGTCCCGTTCATTAACGTAACCCCGCTGATTGACGTGTTGCTGGTCGTGATCATTATCTTCCTGGTGATCACGCCGTTGAAGCCCAGCCGCTTCAAAGCCGACATCCCGTCTCAGCGTGATCCAAACGAAGACGTGAGCAAGTTGAAGCCAAATCCGCTCACGCTGGTGGTTTCGATCTCCACGGATCTCCAGTTAAAGCTAAACCAGGACGTGATGGGTTCGGTAAACGATCCCGGTGCGCTGGCGGCCAAACTGCAACAGACCTTTCAGCAGCGGCGCGAGCAGAAGGCCTACAAGGTGGGCATGGAGACCGCCACGAATAAGCCCGAAGAGGAGCGCATCGAAAAGACTGTGTTTGTTAAGGCGCCGCGAGCCCTGCACTACGGCGATGTCGTAAAGGTCATCGATGCAATCAAGGGTGCCGGGGCCAATCCCGTCGGTTTGCAGGTTGACGATCTTCCGTAAGAGAAACTGTGACGATAACTGCCGGTAGTTCTACCGCCAGGGCAGCCTCCTTGCCGGAGGAAAACCGCGGCGCCATCTTCATATGAAAACGGAGCTAATTAGAATGAGAGTCTCTCAATCCAGGATCGGCGCGACGGCGATCCTGGTTTTGTTTGTCGCCGCTAGCGCGGGTTGCACGCTCGTCAATAAGTTGAGAGCGAAGAGCGAGCTTAACGACTCCGCACAGGCCTACAAGGATGGACACATCGAGGAAGCCGAACAGCATGCGAAGCGCGCGCTGTACCTTGATCCCGACAACCCAACCGCTCCCATTTTCGTCGCGCGTATCATTCACCAACAATACAAGCAGGGCGTGGACACGCCGGAGAACAAGGCTAAGGCCCAGGAGGCAATAGCGGCCTACAAGGCGGTCCTCGACAAGGACAAGAGGAACGAGGAAGCTTACAAAGCGATATCCGTGTTGTATGCTTTCACCAAGGATGAGCAGCACTTGCGCGAGTGGATCATGGCGCGTGCCAACGATGCCAGCATGACCAACGAAAAGCGCGCCGACGCTTACGCTATTCTCTCCGGCAAAGATTGGGACTGTTCGTTCAGAATCACGGAACTCCCCGACGTGAAGCAGACGGCGGTCGAGGGTGGATCGGCAAAGGTAACTTACAAGAAACCAAAAGAGCAGAAGGATTTTGACAAGATTCAACGCTGCGTAGTACAGGGTCTCCAGGAGGCCGAGACGTCGATCAAGCTCGACGCAAACAACGAATCTGCCTGGTCATATAAGACGAACCTGTTGCTCGAATCCGCCAAGATTGCCGACATGAATGGCGAAGCCGACAAGAAGGTGCAATTCCAAAAGCAGGCTGATGTGGCGCAAAAACGAGCCACCGCCCTGTCCGAAGAGCGACGGAAGAAGGAAGAGGCGGCAGCTTCGCCAACTCCACAATAAATCCCAAACATCATTCCAGCTTAGCGCTGAGCATCCAGATTAAGAGTTTGCATGGGTGACGCCAACCTTCGGGTCAGCGTCACCTATTGTTATAATCCGAAGTGATCAAATGATCGGTGATCATTGATCGCTGCTTCCTATGATTCGAATCGAAGACATTTGCGAAAAAGTAAGACGCAACCACCCGCAGGCAGATCTGAATCTGCTGCGCCGCGCTTACCTTTTCTCGGCGCGCGAACACAAGGGCCAAAAGCGCGCGTCGGGCGAATCCTACCTGGTTCATCCGCTGGAAGTCGCGAACATTCTCGCTGACATGCGCATGGACGCGGTGTCGGTATCCACCGGCCTGCTGCACGACGTCATCGAAGACACGCTCGCCGACAAAGACACCATTCGCGAATATTTCGGAGACGAAGTCGCCCATCTGGTCGAAGGCCTGACCAAGATCGCGCACATCAGCAGTGTTTCGCGTGAGGAGCAACAAGCCGAAAACGTTCGCAAGATGTTGCTGGCGATGGTTGATGACGTGCGGGTGGTGCTGGTGAAGCTGGCCGATCGTCTGCACAACATGCGCACGCTGGAATATCTGGACGCCGAAAAGCGCCGCCGGATCGCCCAAGAGACGATGGACATCTATGCGCCGATTGCGCACCGCCTGGGCATGGGCAAACTTCGCGGCGAGCTGGAAGATCTCTCCTTCAAGAATCTCCACGCCGACGACTACCGCGAGCTGACCGCGCAATTGGAAAAGCGCCGCGCCGCCAACGAAGCATTTCTCAACGATGTGACCACGACCATCCAGCAGGAGATGGAAAAGGCGGAGGTGCCTTTCCTGCGAATCGAGGGCCGCGTCAAGCGCCTGTACTCGATTTGGAAAAAGTTGCAGACGCAGACTATCGATCTCGATCAGGTTTACGATCTGGTGGCCGCGCGCGTGATTACACCGAATGAGCTCCGGCACTGTTATGCGGCGCTGGGCGTGATCCACAATACCTGGAAACCCGTGCCGGGCCGCTTCAAAGATTGGATTGCTACGCCGCGAGACAATCTTTACCAGTCGCTGCACACTTCGGTTATCGGATCGAAGGGGCAGCCGTTCGAGATTCAAATCCGTACTGAGCAGATGCATCAGATCGCCGAAGAAGGCGTGGCCGCGCACTGGAAATATAAGGAAGGGAAGCGCGGCCCGCGCGACGATGACGAAGCGTTGAAAGTCTTGCGCTCGCTGGTCGAATGGACGCAGGACGTGAAAGATTCGCGCGAATTTATCGATGCGCTGAAGCTGGATTTGTATCCAAAAGATGTCTATGCCTTCACGCCCATGGGCAAAGTGATCCAACTGCCGCGCGGCGCGACGCCGGTCGATTTTGCTTATATGATTCACTCTGAAGTGGGCAACACATGCACGGGCGCGCGCGTCAACGGGCGCATGGCGCCGCTGCGGACGCTGATTCAAAACGGCGACGTGGTCGAAATCATCACCACCACCAACTCGCACCCGTCGCGTGACTGGTTGAATTTTGTGGCTACCGGGCGCGCGCGCAATCGCGTACGGCACTGGGTGGCGGAGCAGCAGCGCTCTGAATCGATCGAAATCGGACGCAAGCTTTTCGAAAAGGAAGCCGCGCGTTTCCAGCTTTCGATGAAAAAGATGCTGGGTGACAGTAACGGCGATCTGAAGCGCATCGCGGGCGAATACGGCTATGGACGTACGGATGATCTGCTGGCGGCGATCGGCTACGGCAAGATTGTGCCGCGTAATGTGATCGCGAAATACCTCGGGCCGGAAAAGTTCGAAGCTCTGGACAAACAAAAAGTATCCCGGTTGCGCACGGGCGTGCGGGCGGTTAGGCGCCTAATTGTCGGCGATGATGCCATCGTAGTTCGCGGCGTGGAAGATTTGATGGTCAATCGCGCGCGCTGTTGCAATCCACTGCACGGCGAGGAAATCATCGGCTACATCACGCGCGGCAAAGGCGTGGCCGTCCACACATCGAGCTGCAAGAACGTCAAGCAGTTGATGATCAATCCCGAGCGCATCGTGACGGTTGAGTGGGCTTCAAAACCGGAAAAGAATGCCTACGCGGTAAAGCTGCTGGCGATCACTGAAAACCGCACCGGCATGATCGCCGGCATAACGGGTGCCATCTCAGATATGAAAACGGGTATTCGCGATGCGCGGGCGTCGGTGGCGCCTGACCAGAAGGGACGCATCGAAGTTACCGTAGAAGTGTTTGACGTGAAGCACCTTGACAAGGTAATTGCCTCAATCAAGAGTGTCCCCGGAGTGCTGGACGTCGAGCGGCTGCGAGGCGCAGCGTAAGAACAGAAGGCAGTAGGCAGTAAAGCAGAAGGCAGCGAACAGAAATCGTATCCCTACTGCCTACTGCTTTCTGCTTTCTGTCTTCCTTCGGTATCGAAAAGCTCAATCACATTTGAATGCGGGTGGATTTGTTCGCTGATCTCGGCGGCATCGCCGACGACGACGATGGCGGCGCGATCGGGTGTGACATAGCTTTGCGCGACGCGCAGGATCTCTTCCGCCGTGACTGCGTTGACTTGATCGCGATAGGTAAGTAAGTAATCATCCGGAAGATCGAACATCTTGATGCTGACGAGCTGCTCGATCAGTCCATCCTGCGTCTCGATTCGAATCGGAAACACGCCCGTTAGGTATGCCTTCGCGTTCGCGATTTCCTCGTCAGACACAACTTCGTCGCGAATCCGCCCCAGCTCATAAAAGAACTCGTGCAGCGAAACGCCGGTGACGGCTGTGCGCACTTCGGCACTGACCCGGAACGTCCCTAGCTGACGCCGCGCGTCGAGAGTTGAATAGGCCCCATACGTGTAGCCTTTCTCTTCGCGCAGATTCATGAACAGTCGCGAGGACGCGTTCGCGCCCAGAATCGTGTGCATCAAGAGCATCGGAAAATAGTCAGCGCTGGTGCGAGTTATCCCCAGGTTCGCAATGACTATATTCGACTGGGCTGAGCCGGGACGATCGACCAGATAGACAGAGCGTTCTGCACGATTCGGTGGCGCCGGAAAATTCCGCTCTGGCAAACTCTGCGAAGCCCATTTACCAAAAAGTTCGGTAATCTGCGCTAACGTCGCATCGTGGTCGACATCACCAACGACGAGCATAACCGCGTGATTCGGGACCATCGTGGCCTGACGAAAGCTGAGCATTTCTTTGCGCGTCATAGCGTCGAGCGAGTCCGGCGTGGGGGAGATGCGCGCGTAAGGATGTTCGCCGAAGATGACCTTGGATATTCTTTCGCTGGCAAGAAACGAAGGCTGCGCCCGTTGCTGGATGAGCTGTTGCTTCGTATTCTCGCGCGCAAGATCAAGTTCGCTCTGCGGAAACGTCGAGCGCAGAGTGACATCGGCCATCAATTCCAGTGTCTCGCCGGGGTAGATGGAGAGTGCCGACGCCGCCACGGTAGTAAAGTCGGAACCTGATCCGACGTTCAGAGTCGCGCCGATGCGTTCGACTTGTTCGGCGAGCTGCCGGCTCGTGCGGGTCTCAGTACCTTCGGTGAGCAAGTGCGACATCATGTCGCTGAGGCCGGGAAGCGGTGCAGGGTCGTTTGCGTCGCCGGCGCGAAAAGCCAGCCGAAAGCTAACCAGCGGCAGTCGCCGATCTTCGACTATGACAACCTGGAGGCCGTTCGCGAGTGTAGTTTCGAAGGGCTCGGGCAGATGCAAGGGCCGCAGGCCAAGCGGGTGAGGCATCTGGCGGCGGAAGTCTTCAGTTTGAGTCATCAGTGGTTCTATTCGCTTGTTTCGGTTCGAAGATCGTTTTTCGTTTGCGGGACCGACTATAACTTGCTTCAGTCCAACGCTTCCTGTGCTGCGACGGGCGTTGAGGGCGACGCCGGTGCGGGAGCGATGGGCGCAGTCGCCTGTTCACCGGAAGTCTGGGGCACGGCCGGCGCAGCTTCCAACTCTGACGGAGCCGGAACAATTTCCAACAGCACGCGATTATCGGTATCCAGATAGCGCGAAGCCGTATCGCGAATTTGCGCCGCCGTCACGTCGAGATAGTTTTGCAGGTCGGTATTGAACAATTCCGGATCGTTATCATAGAGCGCGAACTCGGCCAGCTGTTGCGCGCGAAAGATGGACGACTGTCGGCTGCGGACTGCGCCGTTGAAGAGATTGTTGCGGAGCTTTTCCATCTCTTCGGCGCTTGGTCCGGCCGTGGCGAGATCTTTGATTTCGTTCAGGATTGACTCGCGAATCCCGGCGCCGTCGTGATCGGGTTTCGGAATCACCACGATGAACAAACCTGATGGGCCGCGGCGTTCATCGATGCCGCCCTGGATTTGCACGACGGATTCCTCGCCTTTCACCAGCTTTTGATACAGCCGCGCGCTCTCGCCTTCGAACAAAAGGTTGCTGGCCAGCGACAACGCATAGAAATCCGGCGTGCGGCGCGTCGGAATCTTCCAGCCCACCGCAAACGCCGGGACGGGCGCCAGCTTATCGAGAAAGGTGTCGCGGCTTTGCGCGACCTCAGCCGGTTCGCGGACGTCGACCGGGGGCGGCTCAGGTTGGCGCGGAATCGTGGCGAAGTATTTATCGACTAACTGTTGCGTCTCCGCGCGATCAAAGTCTCCGGCAATCGAGAGCACAGCGTTGTTGGGTGCGTAATAGATGCGGAAAAACTCCTGAATGTCCGCGACCGTGGCGGCGTCGAGATCCTCCATCGATCCGATCGTCGAATGCGCGTTCGCCGGATTCTTGAAACTCATTTCGAATAGTCGCAAGAAGCCATTGACGTACGGCTGGTTGTCATAGCGCAGACGCTTTTCTTCCTTGACGGCTTCGCGCTGATTATCGAGGTTCTCCTGAGTCACGCTCAGCGATCGCATGCGGTCGCTCTCCAGCCACAGCGCCAGCGGCAACTGGTTCGCCGGCAGAGTCTCGAAATAGTTTGTGCGCTCACTGGAAGTCGTGCCGTTCATCGTGCCGCCGGCGTTCGAAATGTATTGAAAGTGCGCGGCTTTGGGCACGTTCTCGGAGCCCTGAAACATCATGTGCTCGAAGAGATGCGCAAAGCCCGTGCGGCCTTCGCGTTCGTTGCGCGAGCCCACGTCGTAATAGACAGCAACGGAGACGACGGGCACCGAATGGTCTTCATTCAGGACTACCCGCAGTCCGTTGTCGAGAGTGAATTGTTCGATGGGGGTTACGGGAACCTGGAAAGTTTTCTGCACAGTGCTGGCTCGATCCGAAAACCGCGCGGGGCGCGGTTAGCTTGAACATCGCTTTGTAGAGCTTTCGACTAGAGTTTACCCCGTAATGCTTCGGTTAACAAAGACGCTCTACGCTGCAATCCTTGCGAAGTGCAGAGCAGAGCGATTTGTTGAGTGCGTTTTACTGGATCCCGGAGATCTTATTCTTTCTTCTCGCCGACCATGCCGCGCAACTCGGCACGCAGCCGCTCGATTTCGCCAAGCTTCTGTTCGACGCGTTCGAACAGCGCCCCCTGCGTCTTCATGCCTTCTTCGATCAGAAAAGCCGCGGCCTCAGCGCGTGTACCGAACACGCCGGCCTGCACCAGTTGGCCCAGTCGGACCTGCGCGTCGTGCGAAACTTTCACGGCCAGCATGTAATCATCCTTGGCCGAGATCGCGCGTTCAATGGTGCGACTGATGTCGCGTCCGATGGCTGAAAGCTGCTCCGGCAGGCGCGCGGCCATATCGCGCATCGAAGCACTCACGCTGGAACGCTCGCCTGATTCTTCAGATTCGCCTTCGTGCATGATCAACTCCTCTTTCTTCTCCGAACCGTCCGTTTGCTGCTGAAAAGATGTGCTCATTAGATAGACTCCTTAGCTATTGGTAAGACTCTGTACGCTAACCTGCCTTCGCAAGTTCACTCTAGCGAGCGTCGGGCACTCCGATTCTCGTCAAGCACGAGCTAGGCGGCCTGCAATTCCGCACAGCAGCCCGAACAGCGCGTCGCCGGAATCGGGATGGCGGCCAGGCAATAAGGACAATCTTTGGTCGTCGCTGCGGCCGCGCTTTTTTCTCGAGTTCATGGCCTTCACGATTAGGAAAATGACGAACGCGACTATCAGGAAGTTGACAATGTCGTTAATGAACGCGCCGTAGGCGATGACGGGAATCCCTTTCGCTTTCGCGTCGGCCATGGAAACGGGATCGCCCTTAGCGTGGTTGAGAACATAGAAAAGACTCGCAAAATCGACCTTTCCCAGCAAGAGGCCGATGGGCGGCATGATAATTCCGTCAACCAGCGAAGTGATGATTTTGCCGAACGCTGCGCCGATGATTACGGCGACAGCCAGATCAACGACATTTCCGCGGGCGATGAAATCCTTAAATTCTTTTAGCATCTATGTCCTCCTGAATAAACCAATTACCACTGTGGGCGAGCGCGTTCGACCGAGGCTCGAAAACCGTTCAGTCCCGTAGGGACGAAATACTTATAGCAGAGATTTCGCCGAATGAATCATCCAGCCCATTTATGGGCGGCGATGTCGCTCCTAAAGGAGCTTTGGAATTCAAGCTCGTTCGCGGTGCTATAAATATTTCGTCCCTACGGGACTTCAACGAACCATGTCACGACTCTCGCCCAATGGCCACAACTTCGTGAGTTTCCCGAAGTCTAATTCACTGACAATCTTTCGCCATTTTGTATCCGGCCTTCTCGGCCTCGTCCTTGTCTTTGAATGCGACGCGGCTGGCTTCGGGCACTCTTTCTCGTCCGGAACAATCGGATGGGTAGTATAACTTCGTTCGCTGATCGCCGACTACCGCGAGCGCGGCGGCTTCGGCGGCAGCGGCCGCTGCTTCGCGACGATTCGCAATCGCTTCCTGTGCCGCTTCATCGGTGAGACGGATGCTGGGGCTGCCGGCGATCACGGACGCGAGTGCCGAGAATCCATCGCAGGTCAACTGCTGGGTGCCGCGTTTTGGTGACCAGGCGGCAGGAAGATTGAGTGACTTGGACATGCCCGCGACAAACTCGTCGAGCTTCTGCCACTTGAACGTGCTGTCATAGCCGATCCAAAGCGTAACGAGTCTCCCGTCCAAAAAATCCAAAGAGATCGTGCGCACGTCCGCGAAGCTGGCCTTATCGAACTGCGGGCCGAAGCTGGGATTGATGCTGGTCTTCGCGACGCCAAATTGATCGGCGGGACCAAACTGGACGGGCGGCACGCGCGCTTTCACTTGTTCGTAGGTCATCCCCAGATGAAAACCGCGCAGCTCTGCCGCGTCCGCCAGTTGATCGATCTTCAGCGAGCAGGTTGATTGTTGCGCTGACGCGTTCGCGGCGACTAACAAGGCCGCCGGCAGCAACCAGAAGTTTTTGTTAAGCGTGAGAATCTGCTGAAGGCGCATGGAGATTGAAAGACTCTCGTGCTGATATCAAGCTTTGAATTAGTTTTACAAGTTTGTCCGGCACGAACGGCGTCGAGACGTAATCATCACATCCAGCCTCGATCGCTATCGCCCGGTACTCATCGGCGCCGTATGCTGAGACGGCGACGATTGGCGTCTGGCGCAGGGCCTGATGCTCGCGTATTCGTTGCGTGGCGTCAAGCCCATTCATGCCCGGCATCATCATGTCCATGATAATCAAATCGGGAAGTTCTTCCGCCGCCAGTCTGATTGCTGCTTCGCCACTGTCGGCTTCGACCACGCGGAATCCGTTCTTAACCAACCACAGCTTCATCATCAGGCGCGTATCGTCAAAGTCTTCGACGAGCAGGATTGTCCGCGGACGCGCGCGCACATAGTCTTTTGCCATACGAGCTTCCATAACGCTACGCAAGGGGATTGGGCAAGAGTTGGTACCCGCGGCAGGGGTCGAACCTGCGACCTCTCGCTCCGGAGGCGAGCGCTCTAATCCACTGAGCTACGCGGGCACGGGGGATGATTAGACGATAGCATAGGGCTGGGGGAAGCAGAAGTCAGAGGTCAGAGAACAGAGGTCAGAGAACAGAGGTCAGAAGGGCGACGTCTGATCTCTGACTTCTGATCTCTGACCTCTGTTTTTACGAGTGCTTTATGATCACGCCCTCGATGATGTTTGCGACGTTCTCGCAACGATCGATCGCGGCTTCCAGCTTTTCGTAGACATCTTTCCACTTGATCACGATCAGCGCGTCGCGACTCTCGTGGAACAGCGCGCCCACGGCGCGTTGATAGATGTCGTCGCCTTCGTTCTCTAAACGGTGCAGCTCGATCAGGCGCTCGGTCACGCCCTTGGGCTTTTTCAAGATCGAAACTACTTCATGCAGTTGCAGAGCCATCCGTTGAATCACGCCGGCCAATTGCTTCGCCGGTTCAGTGGTTTCGTGTATGTCGTACATGACGACCGCGCGCGCCGCGCCGTCGATTAAGTCAACGACGTCATCCAGCGCCGTGGACATCATGTAAATGTCTTCGCGGTCATATGGCGTGATGAATGATTGGTTCAAGCGCGTGGCGACGTTGTGCGTCAGGTCGTCACAAGCGTGCTCGATGCTCTTGATGCGCTGTACGTATTCCTCATAGTCGCCATCACTGTGCGCCATCATTTCGACCAGAGTGTTGGCGGCGTCGTTGATGTATGAAGTCATCTGCGCGAAGAGTGAAAAGTATTGCTCTTCACGCGGCAGTAGTTTTCCGAACACGATTATTGACTCCTGCGTATTTCCATCGGGATTGCCGAAAACCTGGATCGAATCGGAGAGCGGCAATATAGTCTAAGGCGCAGCCGATGTCCATCAGATGTAGGTTAACTCTGTGTTAACAAATTCGGCTGCTGTTCATAGCCTGATCGCTATTGTCGCTGGCGACCGAGCGGCAGTACTGGCGGGCGCGCTTGCAAATAGCGGTCTGAGTCGTATATCAAAGGTGTGCATGACTGAAGAATCAGATCACTCGCAGGTGGTTGCCTTGCTTCGCGCTGAAGCCGACGCGATTGGCAAAGCCGCGTCCAGGTTGCAGGCCAAAGACATCGACCTGGCGATCGGAATCCTGAGTGCCTGCAAGGGCAAGATCGTTCTGCTCGGCGTGGGCAAGTCCGGCATCATCGCGCAAAAGATTGCCGCCACGATGACCAGCGCCGGCACCGCCGCCATCTATCTCCATCCTTCGGACGCGCTTCACGGCGGGCTCGGAATTCTGACGTCGGACGACGTGGTGCTGATGTTAAGCAACAGCGGCGAAACCGAAGAGCTGCGCCAGCTCCTGCCTTTTGCAAAGCGGCGCGGCGTTCCCATCGTCACGATTGTCGGCAACGTAAAATCGACGCTGGCGCTGGACGCGGACGCTGTGCTTGATGCATCGGTCGATGAAGAAGCGTGTCCGCTCAACCTGGCGCCCACGGCCAGCACCACCGTGGCCCTTGCGATTGGCGACGCGCTGGCGATGACGCTGATGCAGGCGAAGGGACTGACCGAGGACGACTTTGCTTCAAATCATCCGGCGGGACAACTGGGCAAACGTCTGACTCTGCGCGTAGCGGATTTGATGCACAGCGGCTCACAGAATCCGACGCTACCCGCGGACGCAGCGTGGTTGGAGATAGTCTCCGCGATCTCGCACTACGGGCTGGGTGCTGTGAGCGTGATTGATGGGCAAGGCCTGCTGGCCGGAATCATCACCGACGGTGATTTGCGTCGTTCGCTCGAGCGAATCAACCTGACAGACCTTGCCGGCATCAAAGCCGACGCTGTGATGACTCGCAACCCAGTCACGACGAATCCAGAGATGTTGGCCTATGACGCGCTGCGTTTGATGGAAGACCGTCCGTCGCAAATCAATGTGCTGCCGGTTGTCGACGACGAGCGATTGTGCGTCGGCCTGATTCGTTTGCATGACATCGTGCGCAGCGGTTTGTGAACTCCGGCCTCTGATGGCCCGATATCACTAACGACGAATTGACGCTCTGTTATTTCTTTTGGTGATGCGAGTTGTAAAGATCTCGCGTGATCGGATAATTAGGCAGTGCAAATTCAGGTTGGTTGAACTCTATTTTTTCCGGCTCTACTGACAACACGCCGCCGTCTGAACTCGTAGTTACTACCCTTAAGATCATGCCATGCAGATCGGGTGCCTTGTAGAGGTCAGTCTTGCTGCCGTCAATACCTTCCATGTGCACTCGCATGACTCGAAAGCCAAGAATTTGAGACTCGTCAACAAATTGGGGATCTCTGCGTATTTGTTCAGCAGTAAGCGGCATGCCCCATCCACCAATAAACTCATTTTCCATTTTCTCATTGTTAGAGCGGACAACACCGGATTCTCTTGTGCCAAACATGACCTGCTGACGACCTGTTTTCAAGTCTGTGCTGACTTCCATCCACTCACCGTTTGCCTTGTACGAGCGCGAAATCCGGCGCTCATCGTGGCCGTTGGCGCGTTGAATCTGATACACGGTGAACCCGGAAACTCTAGGCTTCCGCACCTTGCTTGCAATAACGTAGGTTCCCGCAGCCGCCAGAATTACTAGGATGCCGCCTACGATTGCCCCAAGCGCGAACCGTCGGATATATCGCAGCCACATCATAATGGTTCTCCTTCATTTGTATGCTCAAATCTTGTTTGTATTCTCAACTCTTGTACAATCCCTAAAGGCGCGAAAATCGTACTTCGTTCGCCGCCTAAACGCAAGATTTTTCTTGGCCTCGCGTAACTAGCCGAACAACTTGCAGTTAGTACAGTATTATGGCTCTTGAATAGCTTGGAAGGAGTTAACGCTAGCTCCGGGAATCCGGAAATGCGAGGCTTTCGACCGTTTCTGCACGAGGTTCTTCCTTAGCTTGGCTTTGTGTCCTTTGTGTTAAAGTGGGCCAATTGGCAGCCCAACCCGAGGAACCTAATTGAAATGGGAAACAAAAGTCCGGTTAGCCTAAGACTAGTACCCTCTATTGTTCTCGTTGTTCTGTTTTCTCTTGTTAACGTAATCGCTCAGGAATCCACAGGCACTCGGGGCCGCCGCGCGAGCGCTTCACCGGCCGCCGAAGCGACAATCACCGTCAACGAGCAATTCCTGAACTCTTTTCTCGCGGCGATCTTCGACAATCTGAAAGAGCCTTCGATGCCTTTGACGATTGGCGGCGCCACGTCCACGCCCCAATGCCCCAGCGAAATCAGATTGAAGCGCGAGGTCGAAGGCGTGCGCACCGCGGTTCACTTTGAAAACGGTCGCATTGTCGGGCCGCTGGCATTTGCCGGCGCGTACAGCTCGTCGCTGATGGGCTGCATAGAGTTCTCTGGCTGGGCCGATTCTGAAGTTAATCTGGATTATGATCGGTCGCGGCGGGCGCTGGTCGCGCGTTTTCACTTGCGAGAGATCCATCTGAACAACACGCCGGCGATCTTGAACGGCCCTTTGCTGAACATGGTCCAGACCGCAATCGACAGGCGCTACAATCCGGTCGATCTCTTTACGCTTGAGCAACTCTCGACGCGAGTGAACATTCAACCTGCGGGTGGCGCGCTCCAGTTGCGAGCGACTGAGGTGCGGCCAGAAATAGCTCCCGGCACGTTGACTTTGCACATCACTTACGAATTTGTTCGCGGTTAACGTAGTTCGGAACCCCGACTCGTCGGGGATGCGAGCGGGTGGGGTCTCAACTCAGGTACGGTTCTGAGGCGTGTTCATCGGCGTATTCCGAGGAGTATTCATCGTCAGGCGCTTGCGCATCCTTTGTTGCCAGTTGCTGCGTGCGCCTTCCGCCTCTTCAAGCTGCGTCATGATGTCGTTCAGTGTCTCACCGCCGAACTGTCGCATCTTCAAATAGAGGAGCGCCGGTACTATACACATCAGCGGTACCACGAAGATGTTGACAAGCGAAGGCAGTTGAGTTCCTATCTTGATCGTCACGCTGTCGTTACTCTTCTTAAAACCTCCGGACAAGATACTGACCATCGCGGCTATGGTGCTGTTGATTATCATCGGGATGAGGAACTGGATGAGCGTCACCAGAATGATCGTGCGCCACGAACGTGAGGCCAACGCCCGCGCCCGTTGACGCGCGGCTTTCTTCTCTAGTCCTTCCATTAACACAACCGGCGCCCACAGGAGATACCGCACCGTCATTACCATTCCGGGCACGAGGAACAACAACCAGCCCAACAGAATCCTTATGACCAGGCGAATGCCCGTGCGTAGAAACGGTCGCCATCGTCTCCGCAACACATCTATAGCGGTCCGTAATTCGACAGGTTTAAGCGGCGCTGCTGCCAGCTGGGTAACAATGATCGCGGTCACGCCGGAAATGAACGAAGTGGCCGCCCACTGGGAAACGCCGTGGAGGAGGCTTACGGGGACCACGATCACGCCGAATGTCACTTTGCCAAGGCGCGGCTCGGCGAGACGTAGGGCGAGTAGGGACAAAGTCGTGATGATGACGGGAATGTGTGCCATGAGCGAGAGTTTGAGGAACTTGGGAAAGTACTCGCTGTAGAGTGCGAATGCACGGCGGTAGAGAGCGCCCAATCCGTCGGCGTTCGCGCGCATCGCGTTGGCAAAAGCGGCGGCGGTTTGTGGTCGCGCGGCTGGGTCTTTATCGAGCGCCGACATGATCAGGCGTGAGACTCGCTTGGGTAACTTCTTATTCAGTTCCCGAACCGGTCTAGGCTGACTTTCGTTGTGGGCGCGGATGACTGATGCCGTCTCACCCGTAAATGGCGGCTCCCCGGAAAGCATCTGGTAAGCAAGAATGCCGAGGCTGTAGATGTCCGATCGCGCGTCCAGGCTTTCCCCTCGGCATTGCTCCGGTGACATGTAGAGCGGCGTTCCCAAAATCGCTCCGACGCGCGTTAACCCGGTTGTGGCCGCGGTCGACATCGCGTCCGTAGTTCGACGCCCTGCAGCCGCAGCGGCCGCCGTGTGTGGGAGTCCCACACCGAGTAAGCGCGTCTGATCACTGTCGACCGCCTGCGTTGCGCGCACATCATTTGGCGCCGCTTTCGTGGCCTGCACCTTCGCGGACTCTTCGGCGGCAGGTTGAATCAGCGTTTCGGATTCCAAACTCGACGGCGGAGAGACTGCGATTCGCGTTGCCGCCTCCACGTCTGCGGCGCCCGCGACCGCAGTTGCCGCAATCGGGGTCGGCGCGAACTGCATCGTGGGGGTGTTATCGGCACTCTGGGGGGCAAGCGAAATCTCAGGCGAAAGACTGCCGGCTTCAGCAAGTTTCGCGATACCAAAATCGAGTACCTTAACGCGATAACCGCCGAGACCGTTTGGTTCCAGCCAGATGTTATCGGGTTTGAGATCGCGATGGATGATGCCCTGCTGATGCGCTTCATGGACCGCGGCGCAAACCTGTTCGAGGATGTCGACGACCCAATAGAGCGGCAGGCGTTCTTCTTCGGCCAGCACGTCGCTGAGCGTGCAGCCGTCGAGATATTCCATCACGAGGTAAGCGACACGGTCATTGCCGGTCCCGGAAAAACCAAAGTCGGTTACATCGACGACATTCGGATGGCGCAAGCGGCCGGCGGCGCGGGCTTCACGCTTGAAACGCGCCACAAACTCTTCGTTGCGCATGAACTGCGGCACGATCAGTTTCAGCGCCACATATCGTTCAGTCCCAAGGTGCGTCGCCAGATAGACGGCGCCCATGCCACCCTGTCCGAGCAAACGCTCAAGGCGGTACTTCTCGTCCAGAATCTGACCGACGTAACGTTCGAGAGAGGTCATCCTAAAGTAATTAATTTGTTTAGAGTCGGGCCATTGCCCGACTGGTTTACTCGTTTAGACGCGGGACTTGTCCCGCACCCGGCGCTGGCGGACAAGTCCGCCTTCTAAACGCATCTTACTTGTATCGGATTAGTCCCAGCGGGCTTCGTGCCAATTTCGCTTGCGCAACTTCTCATCAGTCCAAAAGTTTTTCAGCAACTCAATACGCGGCTCGGTATCGATTTGTTTTGCGGATGCTGGCGCAACGACAGTCACTACATCATAGCGATACGGCGCATCGACAAGTGCGAACATGCGGCGATAGCCACGCGCTGCGCGCGCAATCTGGCGGCGTTTCCGCAAATCAACGTTGACCTGGGGTGACGCAAATTCGTCAGATGCGCGCGTCTTCACTTCGACAAAGCAGAGCGTCGGGCCATCGTAAGCCACGACATCAATCTCGGCATTGACGATCACGTCGCGAGTGTTGCGGCCGATCGGCACACTGAAGTTTGCCGCGACGAGGCGATAACCGACGTGCTCGAGATGCTCGACGGCCAAAGCCTCGCCGCGCCGACCCAGCTCGAAATGCGGAGCGAGCTCGCTCGGCGCCGCGGTCGCTGCGGCCTCGCTTTCCTGTTGGTTAGGTCTCATGGCGGAATCAGGCGGTGCGGCGAAGTCCCGGCTGAGGGTTTGGTTCCGATTCCGTGCGTGGCTATTCGCTTTCAGTCTTGCCGGCACTCTTGGCTGGCGGCGCGACTGGTTGGTTCGTCGCCTTCACGATATTTTTCTTCTTCGGTCGTCGTTTGCCAAATGTACCGCGCCAAATTTTGCCACGACGCGAACGCTGATCACCTTTTCCCATACTGATTCTCCTTACGAATATCGTTTCGAAAGATTGCGCCCTCCCTTACGGTCGGGCTTCTGCCCCATTATTTCTTCATCAGCTCAAGCACCGCCGCGGTCATCGCCCTGATCCCAGTGCGCAGCGTCGGTTCCGGCAGCGGCTGGAACAAACTTGAATGCAGCGACGGCAGCGGCTTTCCAGATTTTCGGCTGGCTTCAACTCTCGATGGCTCGATCGCGCCGAGCCAGAACATGCATGACGGAATCTGATGATCGAGACTTAGCCGGCCAAAGTCCTCGCTGGCCATCAACGGCGCGACCCGGGTGACATTGTCCGTCCCGATGGTCCGGGCAATCGCGCCCGAGACTCGCTCGGTCAATTGAGGGTCGTTGTAAAGCGACGGCGCGTTCTCGCTCTCGATCACTTTGATGATGGGCGCGCGATCTTCTGGCACTCCGGCCGAGAACGCGACGCCCTTCGCGATGCGTTCGATCGAAGCGACAATGTGTTGGCGAACTTCTTCTTTGTAAGTTCGAATCGTGAGTTGGAGCGTGACTTCGTCGGGAATGATGTTGCGTTTCGCTCCGCCATGAATGGATCCGACGGTGACGACGGCCGGATCGAGTGGCGAGTCTTCACGACTGACGATCGTTTGCAGCGCCAGAATAACCTGCGCCGCCATGACGATCGGATCCTTCGTCGCTTCGGGCTTCGAGCCGTGGCCGCCCAGCCCGCGAATCACTACGTCGACTGAAGTAGAACTGGCCATCGCATAGCCGGGACAATAGACGACCTTGCCCGCTTCCACATCGGCGCTGTCATGCAATGCGATCGCAAAGTCGGGTTTCGGAAAGCGAGTGTAAAGTCCGTCCGCGAGCATCGCTCTCGCGCCATCGACAGTTTCTTCCGCCGGTTGTCCGATTAAGACGAGCGTGCCATGCCATTGGTCTTTCAGCTGCGCGAGCATCTTCGCCGTTCCGATCATGCTGGTGATGTGAACGTCGTGGCCGCAGGCGTGCATCACGCTAACTTCCTGTCCCCCGTCATTCTTGGTCTTGACGGTGCTGGCATAGGGAACGCTGTTTTTCTCTTCAACCGGCAACGCGTCCAGATCAGTGCGCACCAGGACGGTGGGCCCGTCCCCATTCTTCATCACCGCGACGACGCCATATCCCGTGAACCCGGGCCGGTCGTATTTGCCGATGTGCTCAGTGACAGTGAAGCCGAGCGCGCGCAGCTGGGCCGCGAAAAACGCGGACGTCTTCTCTTCGTGATGCGAAAGCTCCGGCGCCGCATGCAGCATCTTGTAAGTTGCGACCAGCGAAGTGATCTCGCGATCAACCATCGCGTCGAGTGACTGTTGAGCCATGGCTGGCATGGCGATGACGACAACGAATGAGCAAGCGAGAATCAATTTGTTCTTCATGACGTTTGAGTTTTTAGAAGTTATGGAATTGAGTTAGCAAGATACCCCACTCATTGAAAGCGGGCAACTCTCTTGCGGCTCTGCCGCCTGATGTGCGGAAGGCCTCCGGCTTTCCGGATCGCCTCATCTTTATGCTTGGAAGCTGCGCCTCCGTTTGGCGCGAGGCATAGCCTCGCGCCAGACTTTGGAGAGTATGCCCCGGTAAGGCAAAGCCTTACCGCACATCGGGCGGCAGAGCCGCGAACTGTTGATTGTCACCCCTACACGGCGGGATAGTCCGGCGCGAACGCCGACAGTCCGATGCGGGGCGCGGCCAGCATCAAGCCAATGATCGTCTTGGCATCTTCGATCTCGCCGTCAGTAATCATCTGCAGGGCGCGCTCGATCGGCAGACGCACGACTTCGATCATTTCATCGTCTTCCAGCCGCTGCGCCGTCTCCGTGAGATCGGTCGCGAGATACAGCCACATCTTTTCCTGACAGAACCCGGGTGAGACAAAAAACTCGCAAAGCCTTTCCATTCTTCCCGCGACCAGCCCCAGTTCTTCTTCCAACTCGCGCGCCGCGCCTTCTTCCGGAGGTTCTTTGTGGTTCAGCGTGCCGGCAGGGCATTCCAAAAGATAACGAACCGCGGGATGGCGATACTGACGCACCAGCGCGATCGTGCCGTCGTCGAACGCCGGCAAGATCACCGCGCTGCCACGATGGTGTACGACTTCGCGACCGTAAGTCCGATCGCCTTCGCGCACCGTGTCAACCGTAACGTCGATCACCCGACCAGCGAAGACTTTCTTCGAGTCGAGAAGTTCAGGAGTTTGCTCAGCCATTGTATTTGCGTCCGACAAACTTCAGTTTGTCGATTTCTAACAAAGAGGTCTGGTTTGTGCGATGCGACAAACTAAAGTTTGTCGGACAGCTTGAAGCCGACAGTCTAGTGGCAGGCGCGCCCATGATCAATGGCGGTAGATTCTTTCAGCGTTTTCTGTACGGCCCCGACGAGATAGAGCGATCCGGTAACACAGATCAGGCTGTCCGCCGGCGTCACCTCGTTCGCAATTCGCAGAGCGTCTTCAATTGAAGACGCCTGGCGCACTTTTGTCGCAGGGAGACTCTCGGAAACAGCCAACTTCATCATGTCGAGCGAAGCGGCGCGCGGATTATCGATCTCAGTGAGAATCAATTCATCGGTGGCCGGGAAGAGGATTGACGCCATCTCGTTGAGAGCTTTGTCGCGCATCGCGCTGAAGATCATCGTGGTTGGCTGGACCGCGAACTCGTCGAGATAATCGCGTAGCGCGCGCGCGGCGGCTGGATTGTGCGCGCCGTCAAACAAGATTCGCGGCGGGCCTGCCCACAATTCCAAACGTCCCGGATGACGGGCGCTCTCGACCCCTTTGAGGATAGCTTCGCGAGAGATCGCAAAGCCTTTCTCTCGCAGCGCTTCGGTCAGAGCGATCGCCGTCGCAGCATTTGTAGTCTGATGCCGGCCGCGTAAACCGATCGAGATGTTTTCGTAGCGGCTGGGTTCAACGAACTTCGGTTTGACGCCGACTGCTTCACACCGTCGAGTTATTACCTCGAGAGCCTCCGTCTCTTGCGGCGCAATGATCGCCACCACGCCCGGTCGAATGATCGCGGCTTTCTCGGCGGCGATTTCCGCGAGGCTGTGGCCCAGGTACTCCTCATGATCCATCGAAACCGAAGTAATCGCGACAATCGCAGCGCCTGCTGCCGTAGTTGAATCAAGCCGCCCGCCAAGTCCCGTTTCCAGGATCGCCAAGTCTACTTTCGCTTCACGAAACGCGAGCAAAGCGATCGCGGTCACGTGCTCGAAAAAAGTCGGCAGCGTTTCCAACTTGCCTTGCTTCACTAACTCTTCGGCAGTTTTTCTAACCGACGCGGTGAATCGCGCAAAGTCAGCTTCCGATACTCTCTGGCCATCGATCGTGATGCGTTCGGTGATCGAAATCAGGTGCGGTGAAGTGAAGAGCCCGGTTCTTACTTCAGCCACACGACAGATCGAATCCAGCATGGCTGCGGTTGAGCCTTTGCCGTTCGTGCCCGCAATCTGTACCGCGAGCAACTGCTTGTGCGGATCGCCGAGCGCCGTCAGGAGCGCTTCAGTATTTGCGAGACCGAGTTTGATGGTGAGCGTCTCGTGACCGAGACTGAGGAGATAAGAAAGCGCTTCAGCGAAATTCATCGGTAGCATAGACTTTAGTCTGTGATTCCCCTCCGCGAGGTGGAATTCAAACACAGACTGAAGTCTATGCTACTACGTCGCTACTCCTGAAACCTCAAACTTGAGACCGGTGGCCTGGGCGGTGCTCTTGCTGGTGATGTCCGGATTCATCATGAAGTCCAGCGCTTTGATAATGAATGGTCGGATCTCGCGGCGGTCAACGATCTCGTCGATCATGCCGTGCGCCAGCAGAAACTCTGAGCGCTGAAAATCTTTTGGCAACTTCTGCCTGATCGTCTGTTCGATCACGCGCGGACCGGCGAAGCCTACGAGCGCTTTCGGCTCAGCGATGATCAGATCGCCGAGCATCGCAAAGCTCGCCGTCACGCCTCCCGTCGTCGGATCAGTGAGCACGGAAATGAATGGCAGATGTCGCTCTTCCAGCGCCGCCAGCGCCGCGGAAATCTTGGCCATCTGCATCAACGAGAGCACGCCTTCCTGCATACGCGCGCCGCCCGAAGCGGAAAAAAGTATGACCGCGCCTCGTTCTTTGATCGCGCGCTCAATCAGACGCGTGATTTTCTCGCCGACCGCCGACCCCATCGACCCGCCGATGAACAGCATGTCCATCGCGCCGGCGAACACGCGGTGGCCGCCGACTTTGCCGCGCGCGGTGATGACCGCTTCTGGCAATCCGGTGGCGTCTTGCGCTTGCTTCAAGCGTTTCGGGTAAGGCTTGCTGTCAACAAAACCGAGCGGGTCGGTCGAGATGACTTCCGCGTCCAGTTCTTCACAGTACGCGTCGTCAAACAACTTCTCCAGACGGTCGTACGCGCCGATGCGAAAGTGATAGTTGCAGTGCACGCAAACCTGCTGTGCCTCTTCCAATTCCTTTTTGTAGAGGTGCTCGCCGCACTCTTCGCAGCGCACAAAGACATTCTCAGTGCGGACGACGCGCTCTGAGTCGCGCACCGGCTCGATCTTGCCTTTCTTTTTGCGAAACCATGGCATAGCAAAAAATAGAGATCAGAAGTCAGAGATCAGAAATCAGTATCTAACTCAACAGTAAACCCTAAGCTGTAAGCTGAGGGCAAAAAGGGTAGCACAGAAATGTGGAGTACTAGAACTCAATCCCTTTTTGCGCTCTTATTCCCGCCTGAAACGGATGTTTCACCTCAGTCATCTCGGTCACGAGGTCGGCAGCTTCAATCAATTCTTTCGGCGCGTCGCGGCCGGTGACTACGACGTGCAGCGAAGGTTTCAGTTCGCGGGCGGCGCGGATTTCAGCGAGCACTTCGGCTGTGGGCAGCATGTCGTAACTCAAGACGTAAATCAGTTCGTCAAAGACCAGCAGATCGTAATCGCCACTCCTCAACTTTTCGACGCAGAGGTTCCACGTTTCGCGCGCGGTCTGGCGATCCTGTTCGGGGTTCTTGGTGTCCCAGGTAAAGCCGTCGCCCATGGTGTGAACTTCGATGCCCAGCTTTTCCGCCGCGACATGTTCGCCATAGCGGTCGTTACGCGACTTCATGAATTGGATCATGCAGCAGCGCAGGCCTTGTCCGGCGGCGCGCATCATCAAGCCGAGAGCACACGTCGTTTTGCCTTTGCCATTTCCTGTGTGCACGATGAGCAGGCCGCGAGTGTTTTCGTCGTAGTCCTCACGACGCCACTTGTATTGTTTTTCTTTGGCCATGTCAGAACCGCCTGCGGTAGCGGGCGGGCTCGGTCAGGGCGGGATCGCCGCATTCAGTCAGAGGAAGGCCCGCCCGCTACCGCAGGCGGTTCTGACTTCGATCCATTCGCGCGCTTCACGGCGTCTTGCAAGAGCGGCACGACCTGCTGCTCGATCTCGTCCCACGAACCCTGTAGGGTGCACCCGGCGGCGTTGCGGTGACCGCCGCCGCCAAACTGCTCGGCGACTTTCGCGACGTTCACGCTGCCTTTCGAGCGCAGGCTGGTGCGATAGACGCCGGGCGAGCACTCCTTGAAAAGCGCGGTGGCTTCGACTTCACCAACGGCCAAAGGATAGTTGACGAATCCGTCAGCGTCTTCATCGCAAGCTTTCGTCTGCTCCTGCATCGCGAGGGTCTGGCGCATCCAGGCGACGTGGCCGGTGTCATCGCGCCTTGCGGTCGCCAGCACCTGGCCGAGCAGTTCGATCTTTGGCCATTGATAGCTACCGAAAATCGCCTCCGCACTTTTGGCCGGCTGCACGCCTGTCCGCACGAGTTCGGACGCAATCTTAAAAGTGCGCTCAGTGGTGTTCGAGTAATGAAACGATCCGGTGTCGGTGAGCAGCGCGGTGTAGACGCCCTCGGCGATTTCCTTCGTGACGCGCACGCCGGTGGCTTTGCAGAGATTGTAGATCATCTCGCCGACGGCTGAGGCAGTCGGATCGATCCAGTTGATAGCGCCAAACAGCTCGGTCGTCGAGTGATGATCGATGTTAACGACGAATTGCTTTTCGAGATCTATGAGGCCCGGGCGATCGATGTCCGAGCATTCGATGACAAAGACCGCATCGTACGGGCGATCGACTGAAGGGGTAACGCGGATGGCTGCGGCGCCCGGCAACTGCCGATACGCGTGCGGTGCGGCGTCGCGCATGATCACTTCGACGTCTTTTCCGAGGGCGCGCAGGAGCCAGTAAAGGCCGAGAGATGATCCAAGACTGTCGCCGTCGGGGCGAACGTGGGAAGTTATCCCAAAGCAGTTTTTCGATTCAATGAGCTCAACTACTTGACTAAGCATTCTGGTAGCACAGACTTTAGTCTGTGACTTTCTCTTTCTTTACTAATCACAGACTGAAGTCTGTGCTACTTCGGCGTTTCAATCTTTTCCAGCAGCGCGTCGGTCCGCGCGGCTTGTTCTTCGACCGTGTCGCGCACGAAGTGAAGCGCGGGAGTATGCCGCAAATTGAGCGAGAAGCCAAGCTGCCTGCGGACATAAGGCGCGGCGTGACGCAAAGCAATGAAGGCTTGCTCGTGTTCATGTTCGTCGCCTTGCACTGTGACGAATACGCTGGCGTCGCGCAGATCGTCCGCGACCCGCACGTCGGTTACGGTGACCATAGTCAAACGCGGGTCCTCCAATTCGTACCCGACAATTTGCGTGATCTCTTCACGCAAGGTATCGGCAATGCGCTCAGGGCGATGCATACTCAGAGACCAGAGATCAGAGATCAGAAATCAGAGGGCGAGCCAAAGCAGCGACCGTCACTCATCGTTGTCTGACTTCCGACCTCTGATCTCTGACCTCTGCTTTTCAAAGTTCCGTGGCCGCGACCTTCTCGATCACGTAGCACTCGATTTGATCGCTGACCTTGACGTCGTTGAAATTCTCGAGCCCGATACCGCATTCAAAGCCTTCACGCACTTCCGAGGCGTCATCCTTGAACCGCCGCAGCGAGGAAATGTTGCCTTCCCAGGCGACGACGCTGTCGCGAATCAGGCGCGCGCGCGCGTTGCGCTTCATGATGCCGTCGATCACCATGCTGCCGGCAACGGCGCCGATCTTCGGCACCTTGAAGACCTCGCGTACGTCGGCCTTGCCCAGAATCTTTTCCTTCTCAATTTTTTCCAGCATGCCGATCATCGCCGCCTTAATCTCTTCTTCGACCTTGTAGATGATCGAGTGCAGGCGAATGTCCACGCTCTCTTGCTTGGCCAGATCACCAGCGCGCGATTCAGGGCGCACGTTGAATCCGATGATCACCACCGCGGTCGAGGCCGAGCCGGCTTGAGCAGCCGACGCGAGCAGGACATCGGATTCGGTAATCGCGCCGACGCCTGAGCGGACGACCTTGACCTTCACGCGCTCAGTGGACATCTTTTGCAGTGTCGATTTCAAAACTTCGACTGACCCCTGAACATCGGCCTTGAGGACGACCAGAAGTTCTTTGACTTCGCTTTCACCCAGAGCTTCGATACCGCGCTTCGTTGTCTTTACCAACGTCCGCTGGCGCTCGGTCATTTGTCGATGGCCGGAAATTTGTTGGGCGCGAGTAATGTCCGCAACTACCTGGAAGCTTTCGCCGGCTTGCGGCACGCCTTGCAGGCCCAGCACTTCGACCGGCGTCGCAGGCCCAGCTTCGGTGACCGGCTCGCCGCGGTCATTGAACATCGCGCGCACCTTGCCATAGATTTGGCCGACGATGAATGGATCGCCGACGCGTAGAGTGCCTTGCTGCACCAATGCAGTTGCAACTGCGCCACGGCCGCGATCGAGTTTCGCTTCGAGCACCACACCAGAAGCCAGGCGCGTAGTGCTGGCGCGCAAATTCAAGATGTCGGAAGTGAGCAGAATGGTTTCGAGCAGGTGTTCAATGTTCTCGCGTTTCTTTGCCGAGACTTCAACCATCTCAGTCTCGCCGCCCCAGGCCACGGCGTTTAGTCCCTGTTGCGAGAGTTCCTGTCTGACGCGGTCCGGATTGGCGGATGGCATGTCGATCTTATTAATCGCGACGATGATGGGAACGTTGGCGGCGCGTGAGTGTTCGATCGCTTCGATCGTCTGCGGCATGACGCCGTCATCAGCAGCGACAACCAGCACGACGACGTCGGTAGCCTTTGCGCCGCGGGCGCGCATCAGCGTGAACGCTTCGTGACCCGGCGTGTCGAGAAATACAACCCGCCGCTTTTGATTCGGGCTATCTGGACTGGGAACTTCGACGCTGTACGCACCGATGTGCTGCGTAATGCCGCCAGCTTCCCCGGCCACCACGTTCGTTGTGCGAATCGCGTCGAGCAGCGACGTCTTGCCGTGATCGACGTGGCCCATCACGGTGACTACGGGCGCGCGCGGGACTTCAACGTCATCGGCATCGGTCGCCACCAGTTCTTCAAATTCTTCCTCGGCAACCATCTCTTCAAATGGCACAAACGCTACGTCATAGCCGAAGCGCAGCCCAAGTTCGGCTGCGACTTCAACGGGCAGGGCCTGGTTAATGGTTGCGAATACGCCACGTTGCAAGAGCAGAGAGACGATCTCTTTCGGCTTGATTCCCATCTTCTCGGCGAGTTCTTTGACGGTCGAGCCTTCAACCAGACGCACGGGCTTTAGCTCGCCCGCGACACCCGAGTCGAGACGTCCGGCAATCCTCTGTTCAAGCGTGAGCGTCGGTGGTGGCGGAATGGAATCACGATCGAAACGGCCACCCTTGCCTTCACCACCGCGCTTGCCACCACGAGTGGATCCACGTCGCGATCGGCGACGTCCGGCATCGGGGGGCGGAATGTAAGTCGTTTGCGGCGTCGCCGTTTCGCCCGGCGTGCCTGCATATTCGACCCGAGTGCGCGTTGACCGGTCACGCGCGCGATCTCGCGCGGTGGGTACGGCCGGCGGCGGCGTGGGCGCCGGCGCGCGTTCGCCATGACGAATGCCGGCGTTGAGCGCCGCGGCGGTCGGACGCATTACGCGCACTTGCCGCGAAGGCGCGGGCGCGGATTCCGCGATCGCGGCCGATCCATCTTCGGCTGCGGAAGTCGCCTCAACTGGAGCTGTTTCAGGCACCACTGCCTCGGCCGCCGCGGGTATTTCCGCGCGCGCGGCTGGAGACAATTTGCGGACTGTCGTCGCCGGCTTGGCGGTAACTGTTTCTTCGGCGGGCGTTGGTTCAGGCTCAGCGACTTCGGGCTGCGCAACTTCGGCGGCCTCGACGACTGGCGGTGCTTCCTCGACGACGACCGGTCGCGCAGCTTTCTTTACGACGCGGATGCCGCGTTTGACCGCGGTGTCCTTTTTCGGAAAATACTTGTCGCGGATTTTTTCGGCGAGTTCCTTTGAGACCGAGTTGGAAGGCACGCTCACATCCACACCTTCGCGACGCACCTCTTCAATCAGGCGCTTGGTGTCGATCTTCAGGTCTTTGGCGAGATCGTAAAGACGAACTTTGTTGAGTGCTGACATGCGCTCCTTGCTGCTTCGAAAAAGTGGTTCGTTAGTCTCCGCCACCTCCCGAAGCGCGCTTACAAGAGCGCTGCGGCTTACGGCAGGCGCCGGAGGCGGGCAGCTCTGCGCAAAAGTTCACGCATGCTGCGATTGCTTGGCCGCTCTATTGGAAGCATTTCATCGCTTCTCTTCTTCCGAGCTCTCGATCGCGGCCACCTCGTTCGATGACGATTCGAGAGCAGAACTTGTTTGCGCTTCGCCCGGCGAAGCTGGCGTCGCCACATCGCTTTCAGTGGCGGTTTCTTCCTCAACAGCGGCAACTTCAAGATCGGTTACCGGCGCCGAGTCGCTTGGATCAACTTCGATTGTCACAGCCGGCTCGATTTCGGCCGTCCCGGTTTCGTCAGTTTCATCTGCGGCCGCGAGCGGCTCAACTTCACCGGTCGCCGCTTCGTCCGGCTCGCCGCCTTCGGTTGCCGTCTGCAAACTCTTTTCGCGAATCTCGATCACCGAGCGGGCGGCGGCGAGGATCTTTTCAGCTTCATCGAGACTGACGTCGAGGAACTCAACCAGATCGTCAACCGAGGTGTTCGCCAACCCATCGATGTCAGTGACGCCGTGTTCACCGAGAACCTCGGCTTGCTGTGCCGAGACTACCTGAATCGCGGCCAGCGGCACCGGCGCGCCGGAAGCAATCATCGCGCCCATCTGTTCGGCAACTTCGCGCTTGATTTCTTCTTCACTACGGATGTCGATGTTCCAACCCACCAGCTTGGTCGCCAGCCGCACGTTCTGCCCGCGCTTGCCGATCGCCAGGCTGAGCTGGTCTTCGTTCACGATCACTTCCATCTGCCGGTTCTCGATGTCGGTGATGCGCACCTGATTCACCTTGGCCGGTGAAAGCGAGTTCGCGGCGAACACTGATGGCTCTTCAGACCATTCGATGATGTCAATCTTTTCGCCGCGCAGTTCGCGAATGATCGCCTGCACGCGCGAGCCCTTCATGCCGACGCACGCGCCGACCGGATCGACGTCGCGTTCATTCGAAACGACAGCAATCTTGGCGCGCTCGCCCGGCTCGCGCACGCATGATTTGATGACCACCGTGCCGTCGTAAATCTCCGGCACTTCCATTTCGAACAAGCGCTCAAGCAATTCGGGAGAAGTACGCGAAACCTCGATTTGCGGGCCTTTTGACTCTTTCGAGACGTTGGTGATGACCACCCGAATGCGCTCGCCCTGATTCCACTGCTCGCCGCGCGACTGCTGTCCGCGTGGCAGGATGGCCTCGAGATTTCCCAGATCGACAATCATGTTGCCGCGTTCAAAGCGCTTCACAAAACCATTAACCAGTTCGCCGACGCGATCGATGTATTGGTCGTAAACATTCGTGCGCACCGCGTCGCGGACCTTCTGAAAAAGAATCTGCTTTGCGGTCTGCGCGGCGATCCGGCCCAACTCTTCCATCGGCATCGGCAAAAGCAACGCGTCGCCAACCTCAACTTCGTCGCCGCCCATTTCGCGGGCGTCGTCAATGGAAAGCTCAGTCGCGGGATCCGCGACGTCGTCAACCACGACTTTCGAAGCCGAAAGCTCAAGCCCGCTCTCAGGACTCCAATCAACCTGGATGTCTTCGCCGCCCTTGAATTGTTTCTTGGCCGCCGCGCGCACGGCTTCCTTGATCGCTTCGATTACCAGCTCGCGATCAATTCCCTGTTCCTGGCAAAGTGCTTCAATGTTTTGCGCGATAGTTGTGCTCATTTAACTCTTCTCTAACTTCTCGATGGCCTAGCTATTCATCGCCGTTACTCTTTAAGCAGATGGCGATCGATTGCTTCTCTTTCTTTGGCTAGCCGAAATTCTTTTTCGACGTCAATTTCCAGGTTCGCTTTCACGATTCCGTCGATCGGAACCTTGACGCGGCCACTGGTTTGGTCGTCAAAGATCACCTGGTCGCTATCGATGCCGACGATCCGTCCGCGAAAGTTGCGCTGGCCATCCACCGGATCGCGGGATTTGATCTTTGCCAAGTGGCCGGCGAACCGTTCGTAATCGGCCGGCCGGTAAAGGCCACGCTCCAAACCAGGTGACGAAACCTCGAGCGTGTACGCCGCATGAATGAAATCCTCGACGTCGAGGACCGTGCCCAGTTGCTCACTAATCTGCGAGCAATCCCGGTGCGTCACTCCTCCCGGCCTATCAATGAACACCCGGACTACTGGATGATTGTCTGGTCCGGCGACTTCCGCATGAACCAGTTCGACGCCGTGGTCGATGGCCGCCTGCTCGGCAAGCTGGCGAACGCGCTCCTTCACCGACCTTGAATCCATGACTTCCGCGCCGCAAATTGCCAACTATCGCCCAAAAGAAAAAGTGGGCGAAAACCCACCGGACAACGCATCCGAAGACCCGAGCAAGATGGGGGATTATACGAGAAGGACGGAGCGGAAGCAAGGCGACCGTTAGGGTCTGCTTGAAAAGGGTCTAGGGTTCCGGCTTCAACCGGACAGTCTGGTCTTAACCGCTTCGCTAACGGCGCGGCCATCCGCATTCTTTCCCGCGAGGAGCGGCATGACGGCCTTCATCACGGCGCCCATCTCTTTCATCGAGGTCGCGCCTGTCTCAGCGATTGCCGCGGCGACCGCATGATCGATTTCTTCCTGTGACGCAGCCTGCGGCAAATAACCTTCGATGACGGCGATCTCAGCCAACTCTTTGTCGGCGAGATCCTGCCGACTGCCCTTCACATATTGCTCGACAGAATCCCGACGCTGCTTCAACTGGGTGCGCAGCAGCTTCATCAATTCTTCTTCATCAAGCTCGCTGCCCTTTTCGATCTGACGATTGACGATCGCCGCTTTCAGCATGCGCAACGTCGAAGTGCGGGCCGGGTCTTTGGCTTTCATCGCAGTGGTCATGTCGGTGACAATTTGTTCTTTCAGGTTCATGAATTCCTCTCAATTGGCTGACAATCGTGGCTGAACTCACTCTAGCGCATCTCGCCGAACTTCGCTAAGATGCAGCGCACATGACAATGAAGAGGATGGTCACCATCGCTATCGCGGTACTCTTTCTTGGCCTATCGTCGCCGGTCCACTCGCAATCACGTTGTAAGAAGCAGCCCATCGAAGATTTGGTCAAGGCAGTCGCCGAAAACTATGAGACCAGGGCCCTGCGGAGCCTTGATGCACAGAAGCCTTATGCGGGCAGAGTGAGGATCGTGATTGAGCATTCACTCGCACCGGATGACGCGAAGGATCGGTTTGTGATCAAATGGTTCCGATCGCTCGCGCGGGCCGAAGCGTGGCTCAAGAGCCGCGAACACGACGAGATGCCCGGCCGAAGTACCAAACCCCTGGCGCGATGCGCGAAGGGAACCTGCACTTTCAATTTTGGCGACGGGATTGTGCACAATACGCTGTACCTGAAGAAAATCAGCTACGGTTCTCGTGGCGGGTGTCCGTACCTCAAGACAATATATTTGCTCGACGGTGACTAGCACCGGCACTGTGAAAATTGATTGCTCGCGAAATAGTTCTTCCCGGCTCCGCCGCTCGATGTGCGGAAGGTCTCTGACCTTCCGATCGCTGCTCTTTGAGCCGCGTTCACGCGGCTTGCCCAAAGGGTTTCTAGACCAGCCGTTTTACGGCTGGGTCGGTCGGTGCGAATTTGAAAACAGAGCCCGCTTCAGCGGGCTTGCTCCTTCGGCTTGAGCCGTTTTGGTGCTGAAGCTGTTTGATTTAAGCACGCTGAAGCGCGCTAACGGATTCGCGGTCGCGCGGTGAACCGGCGCTATAAGCGCCGGTCTAGTAACCCTTCGGGAAAGCCGCGTGAACGCGGCTGATTTGACCGCCCTCAAACTAGAGTTTGGCCTTCCCATTCGATCGCGCCAGATATTCCCGCAAGTACCGTCCGGTGTGGGAGTCTTTCACCTTCATGATCTCCTCCGGCGTGCCGGTTGCTACCACAAAGCCACCCGCGTCTCCGCCTTCCGGACCTAAATCGACTATGTAGTCCGCAGTCTTAATCACGTCGAGGTTGTGCTCGATCACGAGCAGCGATCCGCCGGCGTCAATCAGCGCGCGAAACGCGGCGAGCAGTTTGTTGATGTCGTCAAAGTGCAAGCCCGTAGTTGGTTCGTCAAAGATGTAGAGCGAACGCGCGCCCGCACGTTTCGCCAGATGCGCCGCGAGTTTTACCCGCTGGGCTTCTCCTCCAGACAGCGTTGTTGCTGATTGTCCCAGCCGCAGATATCCCAAACCGACTTCGTCCATCACGCGCAATTTGTTAATAATCTTCGTAATGTCGCGAAAGAACGTAATGGCTTCTCGGATGGTCATGTTCAGCACGTCATGAATGTTCTTGCCGCGGTAGCGCACGTCCAGGACCTGCTGTTTGAAGCGCGTGCCTTTGCACTCTTCGCAAACCAATTCCACGTCAGCAAGAAACTGCATTTCGACGGTCACGGTGCCGTCGCCCTGGCAAACTTCACAACGACCGCCGGGCACGTTGAAGGAAAAGTGTGAAGGCTCAAAGCCGTGCGCCTGCGCTTCGCGCGTATGGGCGAACGTTTCGCGAATCGAGTCGTAAACTTTGATGTAAGTGACGGGGTTCGAGCGCGGCGTGCGGCCGATGGGAGATTGATCCACGAGGATCACTTCGTCGACGTGTTCGCCGCCGGCAAGTTTTTGATAAGCGCCGACGTGCCCTTGCCAATCGCCGCGCTGCTTCTTCAGGCCCGCGTAAATGCAATCGTGAATCAGCGTCGATTTGCCCGAGCCGCTGACGCCGGTCACGCAAACGAGCATGTCGAGCGGAATATCAACGTTGATGCTTTTCAGATTGTGCTCGCCGGCGCCGCGCACGTTGAGACGTTTGAGCGCCAGGGGCCGACGGTGTTTTGGCTCTTTGATTTCAGCTTCGCCGCGCAGATAACGGCCGGTCAGCGACAGTGAGTCCTTCAACAGCCCGCGAAAATCGCCTTCGTAAATCAAACGCCCGCCGAGTTCGCCCGCGGCCGGTCCGATGTCCAGGATGTGATCGGCGGCGTGCATCATCTCGGCGTCGTGCTCGACGACCAGCACCGTGTTCCCGATGTCGCGCAGGTTGTGGAGCAGGCGAATCAAGCGATCGTTGTCGCGCGGATGCAAGCCAATCGACGGCTCGTCGAGCACATAAAGCGCGCCCACCAGCGATGAGCCGAGATTCGTTGCCAGTTGAATTCTTTGCGCTTCTCCGCCTGAGAGCGTCGAAGCCAGCCGATCCAGCGCCAGATAATCCAAACCAACCTCGACCAGAAAACGCAGGCGTCGGCGAACTTCAAAGAGTACACGTTCAGCTATCGCCGCTTGCTCTTCCGAAAGTTCGAGCGCGTCAAAGAAGGCGGACGCTTCCTTAATCGACAGCGCGGAAACTTCAGGCAAGGTCTTATTACCAAGGCGCACATCGCGCGCTTCCTGTCGCAGGCGCGCGCCTTCGCAATCAGGACAGCGCGTGTAGCCGCGATACTTTGAAAGGAAGACGCGGATGTGCAGCTTGTATTTTTTCGTGTCCAGCCAATCAAAGAATCCGCGCACGCCGGCCCATTCGCCTTTGCCGTTGGTAATTGCGCGTTGCTGAGGACGACTAAGTTGATTAAATGCCGCGTCCATCGGAATGCGCTCAGTCTTGCAGAAGCGTCGCAGCTCAGCTTTCGCCCAGTCGAACTGCGGCTTGGTCCACGGCTCAATCGCTCCTTCGCGCAGTGTCAGACCCGGATTCGGAATCACCAGATCGAGATCGAGGCCGATGGTGTTGCCAAAACCCTGACAGGTCGGACAGGCGCCGAAAGGATTGTTGAAGCTGAACAGACGCGGCTCAGGCAGAGCGTAAACGGTGTCATCGTATTTGCACTCGAACGCTTCGGCGAAACGAAGTTGGCGTGGCCCGCCCGCTACCGCAGCCGGTTCTGACAATTCAATCACGGCCCGGCCGTGACCTTCGCGGAAACAGGTTTCCAGCGAATCCACCAGCCGCTGGCGTACGTCTTCGCTCGCCGTCAGTCGATCGACCAGCACGAAAACATTTTCGAAATCCTCGCGCCGATAATCATCCGGCGAAGTCAGATCAATCTGCCGGCCTTCGTGCAGCAGCCGCGTAAAGCCGCGCTGCATCAGGCTCATGACGTGGGCCGTTGTCACGCGACGGGGCGAAGGGGAGATAGGGCGACGGGGCGACGGGGCGACGGGGTGAGGAGAACGTTCTTTGTCTCCCTTTCTCCCCCTCTCCCCGTCTCCCTTTCCCCCTGTCTCCTTGTCTCCGTTCCTCTCCGTTTCCGCCAGACCCGCCGCCGCCGGAAACAGAACAAAGAATCGAGTGCCTTCTGACAGGGCGCTCAGGATTTCGTCAGCTGCCGATTCCGGGGAATCGCGATTCACTTCGCGGCCGCACACGCGGCAGATCGTGGTTCCCACGCGCGCGTAAAGCAGACGTAGATAATCGTAAACCTCAGTTTGGGTGCCCACGGTTGAGCGCGGATTGCGCGTCGAATTCTTTTGCCGGATCGCGATCGCCGGCGAGATGCCGCGCACCTCGTCCACGTCGGGCTTGTCCATGCGCTCGAGAAACTGGCGAGCATAGGCCGAGAGCGATTCAACGTAGCGGCGCTGACCTTCGGCGTAAATCGTGTCAAAGGCGAGCGACGATTTGCCCGAACCGCTGACGCCGGTAACCACGGTCATCTGGTTTATGGGGATCCGAAACGAAATGTCCTTGAGATTATTAACGCGGGCGCCGCGGACTTCGATGGCTTCCTGGGTCATGGCTGAAATCGTTGGCGGAGCGCACAGTCAAGAATCTGCGCGCTTCGATAAACCATGAATTTTACCGCGAAAGCGTGAGCAAAGCGAAGGGGCCAGGCACGCAAATCTTGCGCGGGCCATTTGCTTGGCAACAGCGCGCGCCGGTTAGCTCATCTGAACGGATTGCAGGCGAACAGTCGAACGTTGGTATAATTCACCGTCAGACCATAAAACAGCGGCTGCCTGTCAGAGACATCAGGAAAACGAGAGGATTGATAATGAGATTGTCGATTGCCCGGCTCAAATCCTTTGCTTTGGTTGCGCTTATCATCGCCAGCGCGAACGCCGCAGGTTTTTCCCAGCAGAAGCCCTCCGCGGCAAACGCCGGTGAAAAGCTCACTGGCAGCGCCGACCTCACGCCCGCGCAAATTGACAGCATCGTCCGCAGATTCACCGCTAAAGAAACTGAGTTTCGGCGCGCGTTGAATTCATACGCCTTCAAACGCGACGCACTGATTCAGGAACTCGGCATGGGCGGGCAGGTGGTTGGCGAATATCATCGCGTGTCGGCTTTCACCTTCGACGATCTCGGTAATCGATTTGAGAAGATCAATTTTTTCCCGATGCCGACGTTCCCCGGAATGACGCAGGAGGACCTGGAAGATTTGGGCGGCGTCAACCCCTTCGCGTTGGAAGCGGCTAAGCTCAGTCAATATAACTTTAAGTACGTTGGCAAAGAGCGGATCGACGAATTGGATCTATACGTGTTCGATGTGGCGCCAAAAGTGATGCCCAAGAAAACCACGGACCGGATGTTTGCTGGGCGCGTCTGGGTGGATGACCGCGATCTGCAAATCGTCAAATCAAAAGGCAAGGGTGTTCCGGAAACCAAGAACAACAAGTTTCCCGTGGTCGAAACCTATCGCGAACAGATCGACGGCAAGTTCTGGTTCCCGATCTACGCATACGCTGACGACGACATAATCTTCGACAACGGCAGCGACCTGCGGATCAGAATGCGCGTGAAGTATTCGGACTATATCGTCGGTCACGGCAAGGTCACGATCACTGAAGTCGGCGAGGCGCCTGATGAGACAAAACCTCAAGCGCAGCAAACAAAGCCACAGACGCAGTCGCAGCCAGAGGCGAAACTGGACACGCCGACGACGACCCAGCCGAAATCGAACGTTGACACCTCGGCGGATGAATACGCTCCTGCCGATCGAGGAATTCTCAACAGCCAGGCGATCGACCTGCCCAAGCCGACTTACCCTGCTGAAGCGAAGAAGAACCACGTTACTGGCCAGGTGCAAGTCAAGGTAGTTGTCGATGAAACCGGCAAAGTGATTTCCGCGGAGGCACAGTTTGGACCAGAGCCGCTGCTCGCCGCCGCCGTTGAGGCAGCCAAGCGCGCGCGGTTCAAGCCGCTGGTCACGAACGAAGTGCGTCTGAAATTTTTCGGGATCCTTACGTATGATTTTGACGGACAGTAGCGCGCGGCTGACGTGGCGTGATCTTCTCGACTCCCAGCTGTTTCATGATCGTACTCTGAACTTGTTCGACCAGTCTTTTGAGATCGTGGTCGCTTGAAACCCATGTGGTATCAACTGGCGGGAGCATCACCAGCTCGATCGTTCCCGGCCACGCTTCTCCGGTTCCTCTGCCCATCAACTCGTCACTGTTTTTGATTGCCATCGGAACTATGGGCACTCCGGCTTGAACGGCCATGTGAAACGCGCCCTTTTTGAACGGCAGCATCTCGCCCGGAAGTGCGCGCGTACCCTCAGGACAAACTCCGAACGAAATGCCCGAGCGCAGGCGACGGGTTGCTTCCGCGATCGACTCTACGGCGTGTTCACGATTTGATCTGTCGATCGCGATGACGTTCACAAAACCCATGGCATAGCCGAGAATCGGCGCCTTCAAGAGTTCCTTTTTGCCGACCACGCCCATGTTTCGGCCGGTGTAAGCAAACAGCGGCACCGCGTCGTAGTAAGACCAATGATTCGCGACGAACACGTAAGGCTGATTCGGATCCACCAGCTCGCGGCCCGTAACTTCCACTTTCACGCCGCTCAGCCGTAGCCAGTTACGCGCGCCCCATTTGCCCCACCAATAGATCCAGTCCTGCCGCTTTGCCAGACCGCCGATGAGCACCACCGGCGGCGCGAGCAGAAGCAGGAGCATCGCGGCCACGAACCACGACCAACAGAAAAGCAGACGACCAATAATGCGGGGCCCCGTTCTTGTGCTAGACTTCGCCGCGCTGTCGGTCGGCTCGGCCAATTCTTGGGAGGAAATACCGGGATGCATCGTCATATTCTTGCTCAATCCCAACCAGACATGAACAACAAAGAAAGCTACCAAGAACAAAGTCGCGTTAGCGGCGAAATATTTATAGAAACAGACGCCGTCAATTGTACTACGCAGAAGATAACGAGATGGGCCGCATCTCGTTATCTTCTGCGACAATCAAGTGGTGTTACGCGGTTCTATAAATATGTTGCGCCTACGGCGCTGGTGATTCTCTTAATTGCCTCGACGTTTTCTGGCGCTTACGCGCAACGCCGATCCACTCTTCCGTCGACCACCGGAGTCCCTTCGCCCCGTTCTGTTCTCGGCTTCAATCCCGGCGACGATCGCACGATCGCCGATTGGAAACAAATTAGCGACTACCTCGCGCGCCTGGACAAAGCCAGCGACCGCGTGCAAGTGCAGAACATCGGAACCTCAACGCTGGGCCGCACGATGATCGCCGCCTTCATCAGCGCGCCTGAGAATATCCGCAATCTGGAAAAGTATAAAGACATCCAGCACCGGCTAGCCGATCCGCGGCTTAGTCCGGCCGACGGGCGTGTGGACTTCAGCGGGCAGTTGGTAAAGGAAGGGAAGACTGTCGTTGCTATTTCCTGCTCGATTCATTCGACCGAAATCGTTGCTTCGCAAATGTCCATGCAGCTTGCTTACAACCTGGCCAGCGCGAACGACGAAGACACGCTCGCGATCCTGCACAACACGATCTTGATTCTGATTCCTTCGCCGAATCCCGATGGCGTGGACATTGTCGCCAACTATTATCGTAAGACGCTGGGCACGGCGGCCGAGGGGCGCGACCCGCCGGAACTTTATCACTACTACGCCGGCCACGATGATAACCGCGACTGGTTCATGCTTGATTTGAACGAGACGAAGGCCATCACGCGTCTGTTCTGGAAAGAATGGTTTCCGGAGATTGTCTACGACATACATCAGCAGGGGTCGAACGGATCCCGATTTTTCGTGCCGCCATTTTACGATCCGCCTAACCCGCATATCGCGCCCCTCTTGCTGCGACAGGTTGGTTTGATTGGTCACAAGATGGCTGCTGACGTGACCGCCGCGGGCTTCAAAGGAATTCTGACGAACGCGCTTTACGACACGTGGTGGCATGGTGGTTTTCGCACCGCTCCTTACTTTCACAATTCGATCGGAATTCTTACCGAAGCCGCCAGCGCGCGCATCATGACGCCGAGCAATGTCACCCGCGAACAACTCTCGCGCAACGGTACGCGCGGGATGCGGACCGCGTTGGATGTGACGACGAATTTTCCCAATCCGTGGCTGGGAGGCGCGTGGCATCCGCGCGACATCATGCAAATGGAAATGATCGCGTGCCACTCGATGTTGTCGCTGGCAGCAAACTATCGCGCTGATTATCTGCGCAACTTTTATGAACTAGGGAAAGCGGGTCTCTCATCACCGGCCGCAGGCGAACTGATCGGATATCTGATTCCTGCGGGCCAGGGCCGAGACGAGAACGTGGCGAAAATGATCGGCGCTTTGGTCGAGCAAGGCGTAGAAGTCTATCGGCTCGATCACGAGTTGCACGGCATCATTGGCAACCAGGGATTGGTCACCGGCGCCGGGGACCGTGGCGCGAAGACGCGCAAGATTTCAATCGCAGCAAATCCGTCGCAGGGGAGCGGCGAGATTCCGGCCGGCAGTTACATCGTCTTCCTGAATCAACCATATCGGCAGAACGTGCTCACACTCTTCGAACCGCAAATTTATCCCGATCGCTTGACTCCGACTGGTGAAGCTGAGCGGCCTTACGATGTCGCCGGCTGGACTCTGCCGATGTCGATGGGTCTGGAAAGCCCGGCCGTTCTGTCCATTAGCGAGGCTGCGAACGAAAGAAAGCTCACGCTGATCAAGAACGAGAACGACGTGCGTCGCGATCTCGGCCTGTCGCTTTGGACCAGTGACAAGTCTCCGATCGCGAATCCCATAAAACCGGGAGTGCGCGTCGGCATTTATCAGAGCGCGCGCGGCAACATGGACGAAGGCTGGACCCGTTACGTCTTTGATACTTTCAACGCGCCGTATCAATCGTTGCGCGACGCGACCATCAACGAGACGAACCTGCGCGCTAACTACGATGCGATCGTCTTGCCGTCAGACAGAGCGCGCGAGCCAGTGTCTGATAGCGGTGCTTTCACGGCCGAAGGCGGCGCCGGCATCAACGACAGAGGCTTTGTGAATCTGGCGCGCTTTGTCGAAGATGGCGGCACGCTGATTTGCTTTGACGGATCGTGCGGCTCGTTGATCAAGCAATGGAAGCTGCCTCTGCGAAATGTGCTCGAAGGCTTGCGCTCATCAGACTTCTATTGTCCCGGCTCGATTCTGCGCCTCGACGTGGATACGGCGAACCCGATCGCGCGCGCGCTGTCGAAAGAGACGGACGCGTACTTCGTCAACAGCTCGGCGTTCGAGATAACCACTACTCCAAGGGCGGTTTTTGACGCACCCCAAACGCCTTGGCCGACGCGCGTGATTGCGCGCTATGCGAAAGAAAATGTCTTGCGATCGGGCTGGCTGCTGGGCGAAGACAAGATAAGGGATCGCGTTGCTGTCGCTGAAGTCGAGATGGGCAAGGGCCGCGTCGTTCTCTTCGCCTTTCGCCCGCAGCATCGCGGCCAGACCTGGGGTACGTTCCCGTTCATCTGGAATGCGATTAATGCGGGGCACTAACCTTTGATACAGGCGTTCAGAGTACCAACTTCAGTTGGGCTTTTTCTCAGATAAGACCCGACTAAAGTCGGTACTCTAAACGCCGCTCACCGAACGCTCCCCCGGAACTCTTGCTTGCGCTATTGGTCAGTGCTATCTTCACCTCGTTAGATCTGACTCTCTCCCCAAATTTCTCTCCTCGGAAAAGCCGGCGCAAGTTAGCAACTTGCGATCCATGGCCATCTCTTTCGGTTTAGACGCATCAAAGTGAAGCCCGACGCGGGCGCGCTCGATCTCCCCGATTTGAAGCGCCCAGAAGTTGCGGTCGGCAGTCTCTCCTGAACAGGAGTTCATCTCATGAAAAGAGTTATTGCCCTCGTTCTACTCGGTTCCTTTGCCGGCGTGCTCGCGCAGACAACCAGCTCGCAGTCGCGCCCGCGCCGCGTCGGCCAGACTCAGACGCAAACACCTCAGCAGCAGACTCAGCAGTCGCAACCTCAGCCAACGTCGGACGACGGTTCGCAAGTTGCGCGTCCAACGCGTCCGCCGGTACTGGGCGGTGCGAATCGCGATCCGAATGAGCAGCAGCCGGCGACGACCTCGCAGCAGAAAGCCGGCCCGGAAGAAGTCAGCGAAGGCGACATCGTGCGGGTGAACACGACGCTGGTCAGCATTCCCGTGAGCGTGATGGATCGCGACGGCAAATACATTCCCAACTTGCGCAAGGAAGACTTTCGTATTTGGGAAGACGGCGCCGAGCAGCAGGTCGCTTACTTCGCATCGACGGAAAAGCCGTTCACGGTTGCCTTGCTGATTGACACCAGCGGCTCGACTCGATTCAGGTTGGAAGAGATTCAGAACGCAGCGATCGCTTTTGTGGATCAACTGCGCGCGGACGATCGCGTGATGATTGTTTCTTTCAACGACAAGATTCGGGTGCTGACATCGCAACCGACCAGCGATCGGGCTTTGCTGCGCAGCGCGATTCGTCAAACTGAGGCTGGTTCAGGCACTCGGCTCTATGACGCAGTCGATCAGGTGATCAATAAGGAACTCAGTCGAGTCGAAGGCCGCAAAGCGATCGTCTTGTTCACCGACGGTGTGGACACTACGAGCAAACACGCGAAGTATGAAGACAACGTGCGCGACGCCGAAGAACTTGACGCGCTGATCTATCCTGTAGAGTTCGATACGTCTGCGGATATGAGTATCTGGGGTCCGGGCGGTGGCGGGCCCGCCGGTGGTCAGTCGAGCGGCAGCGTTGTGATTGACATTCTCGGCGCGATCCTTGGCGGCGGAAATAGCAACTCGAGGGGCAACGGTGGCGGCGGGTACCCGGGTGGACGCAATGGCGGTCGCAATGGTCGCGGTGGCGGTGGAGGCTGGCCGGGTAGTGGAGGCTCTGGCAACAGTCGCGGTGAATACGAGCGCGGTGATCGTTATCTGAATGATCTCGCACGCGTCTCAGGCGGGCGGCTTTACAATGCCGAGCAGCAGAATCTTGATGCGGCGTTTCGCTCAGTCGCCGAAGAACTACGAAGGCAGTACAGCCTTGGTTACTATCCGAAGAAGGCTCCCCAACCCGGTGAGCGACGTTCGATCAAGGTGCGCGTGGATCGTGCTGAGTTGGCCGTGCGCGCGCGCGATAGTTATGTGTTCCAGCCGGGGGCAAACAACAGCGCGCAGGGACAAACGAATTCGCAGCCAAAGCCGCCGGTACTGAAGAAGGATTTAGTCGGAGGACGATTCTAGGTAGGTACCTCACACCACTGTTCCATCCGCAATCGTCCCGTTCTTGGGCACGATGATGATTCGATCGCGAATGTAGTAACTTCCGTCCGGGCCGTCAGCATTCTCAGCTCCCGCTTCGTTCAGCAACTTAACGTTTGCGCCGATGCGCGCGTTCTTGTCGATGATCGCCCGGCGAATGATTGTATTCTCGCCGATGCCCACTCGCGGGCGGTTGGCGTTGCGATCCGCCAACATGTCTTCCCAGGTTTGATAGTAGTCCGCGCCCATGATGTAAGACGCTTCGATCTGGGCTCCATCGCCGATGCGTGCGCGCAATCCGATCACTGAGCGGCTAATCTTCGCACCGTTGATGATGCAGCCATCGCTGACTATTGAATCGTCAATCACGCAGTTGTGAACCTTTGACGGCGGCAGATAACGCGCGCGGGTCAGCATCGGCGCGTCCGCGTCAAACAAATTGAACGGCGGAATCGCGGCGGTCATATCGAGATTCGCTTTGTAGAACGCGCCGATCGTTCCGATGTCTTCCCAATAGCCGTTAAAGAGAAATGCCTGCACGTTGTAACGGCCGATGCTCGCGGGAATTACTTCGCGGCCAAAATCGATGTGCGACGTTTCCTCGCGCAGCAACTGTTCCAGACGGTCGTACTTGAAGACGTAAATTCCCATCGAGGCGAGATACGGACGTGCGCCTGCTTCCGCCGCGGTCAAACCCAGTGCTGCAGTGTCGACCCGCATCGCTTCCAACGCATCGGCTTTAGGCTTTTCCCGGAACTCGACGATGCGGCCCGCGTCGTCCGTCTTTAGCAAACCAAATTCGCTGGCGCCTTCGGGCGCTACGGGAATCACGGAAACCGTCACGTCGGCATCCGTCTCGTAATGGCGCGCGAGGAACTTGGTGTAGTCCATGCGATAGAGATGATCGCCGGACAGGATCAGCAGGGTGTCGATGCGCCAGTCGCGTATGTGCGGCAAAACCTGGCGTACGGCGTCGGCCGTTCCCTGAAACCACTGTCCGCTTTCCGGCGTCTGCTCGGCGGCCAGGGTTTCGACGAAAGCGTCCGCGAATGGCGAGAAGCGATAAGTCTGCGCGATGTGTTTGTTGAGCGATGCTGAGTTGTATTGCGTCAGCACAAAGATGCGAATGACGTTTGAGTTGATGCAATTCGAAATCGGTACATCGACCAGACGATACTTGCCGCCCAGCGGCACCGCCGGCTTTGAACGATCGCGCGTGAGTGGAAACAGACGACTGCCTGCACCACCTCCGAGGATTACCGCGAGCAAGTTGTGCTTGTCAGGCATTGGTCAGGCGAGGATATAGGGAAAGGGAGTGCGGTTTCAAGGGCCTTGATTAGTTGGCATCACGGGGTATCATGCCCGCGTCCGCGCAGCGGACGAATTCAATAGCCGTGGGCAACGCCCACGGATCAGAATCAACCTACGATTCCGACCCTGAAGGGGTCGAACAAGAAAGGGGCTATTGGCAGGATGGCTACGGAGCATTTTCGATCGGCCGCTCGGACATTCCCAGTTTGAAGAAGTACATCGCCGGCCAGAAGGACCATCATCGCAAGCGATCATTTCAGGAGGGGCTAGTCCAATTCCTTGATGAGTATCGAATACGACGCGCGATATTTGTAGGATTGATTCGACCCTTTCAGGGTCGTGGCTCTATTCTTGGTACTTGATCCGTGGGCGTTGCCCACGGCTATTAAATCCGTCCACTTCGTGGACGTAAAACTGCAGCCCTCACTGCGATCCGGACCGCTATCCCGATTTCTTCGCAAAGTACCCCGGCCGGTAGCGAAGCCTCAGTTGCTCTTTGCGCAACTCGGGATTCGTGATCTCGATCGTCATCTTGCGAAACGTGCCATCGTGCTTCTTGTTCGTCGATGAATACGCGACCAGATATTGCGAACGGAGTTCGCGCTCGATCTCGGCAAACGCTGCTTTCAAGTCCTCTTCCTTCTTCGGAAAGAACGCGCGTCCGCCGGTACTGTCGGCGACGTCGGTAAGTGCCTTTCGATCGACACCGTCTTTGTGGCTATCGCCGATGCCAATCGCGTATATGATCGTCTCTGATTCGATGGCCTGATCGACGGCGCTGTTTCTCGATAACCGGCTGGCGGTATCCCAGCCATCGGTTAAGAGAATGATCGCGCGTCGCCTGGGTCGGGCGCTGCGCGACATCACTTGCCGGCAAGTCAGCGCGATGGCGTCCCAGATCGCCGTGGTTCCTTCCATCGGCGGCCCAACTGTGCCCGGCTTTGAAGCAATGCCCGTGAGCGCCGGAGCCGAACCCATATACGATGGGACGGCGACATCCACGCGTTCCAGCACGCGAAAAATACCGAGAACGTCGCGCGTCAGCGGCTGTTCCAAATGCGCATAACCTTCAAAGGGAATGATCGCGGCTTGATCCTTGCTCGACTTGATCACGTTCTCGATGAAGGCGCGGGCCGCCGCTTTTTCGCGCGGCAGCGTGCGCTCTTCCGAACCGCTCACGTCAATCAGAAAAGCGATCGCGAGCGGGAGATCAGTGTCTTGCTGGAAAGTGAAAAGCGTCTGCGGCACACCATCTTCCAGCAGGCGAATATCGCTTTGCTTTAGCGTGGTGATGTAGCGATTGTTTTTGTCGCTGACGCTGAAGAGCAGGTTCGTGAGATCGGTTTCGGTGCGGACGACTTCGACGTCCTGTTGTGGAGTCTGTGCGTTGGCGACGAGAACAATGGCACTGGACAGAAAAGCATTGAAAATTAGAAATTGAAAAATGAAAGTTGAGAATCGCCAGATGAGTTGGCTAGGCGAGCTTTGATCGTGATGCCATTGTCGAAACGTCAATTTGCACTTTGCATTTTTCAATTTCGAATTTGCAATTGTGGATTTCAAGACCGGAACCGTGGCTGGTTAGTATCCCTGTGTTGCCCGTCCGTTGCTTCGGACGCCCGCGGCTTCCTGCGCAATCTTCACACCGACACTGGCGCCGATACGCGTCGCGCCGGCTTCGACCATCGCGCGCGCGTCGGCCATGCTCTTCACGCCGCCCGAAGCTTTGACGCCAAGTTCGGAACCGACCACGCGCCGCATCAGCGCGATGTCGGCGACCGTGGCGCCGCCCTTCGCAAAGCCGGTTGAGGTCTTGACGAAATCTGCGCCGGCTTTCTTGGCCGCTTCACAGGCGCGAATTTTTTCGTCGTCGGTCAGCAGAGCGGTTTCGATGATCACTTTGCACGTTACGCTGTATTCGTGCGCGACCTGAACGACTGAGCGAATGTCATTCTCGACCAGACAGTCGTCGCCGCTCTTCAACGCGCCCACGTTGATGACCATGTCAACTTCGCGGGCGCCGTCCATGATTGAACGGCGCGCTTCGTAAGCCTTCACATCCGACAGAGTCGCGCCCAGCGGAAATCCAATCACAGTGCAAACCGGCACGCCGGTGCCCTGCAGGTGGCAAGCCGAGGCGCGCACCCACGTCGGATTCACACAGACAGAGGCGAAATGATATTGCGCGGCTTCTTCGCAAAGAATCTTGATGTCGCGTTCCGTAGCGTCCGGGCGCAAGAGTGTGTGATCGATCAGGCTGGCCCAATCACGCGCCGAACCGGTTTGTCCGAGCACGAGCCCGATGCGCGCTGCGCCCGCGTCAACGACGCGATGCATGCGCTCGGGACAGCGATTGAAACAGTCCGAAGTGCAGCCGCACATCGCCGCCTGATCGGCAAACTCATCATTCAGACGCGCATAAATTACGTCCGTGATCTGCTCGACCAGTTGTTCGAAGTCGCCGTTGTTTGAATAGGCCATGTCGGTTAGCGGTGGCGCAAGATATTTTAGCACGTGCGATATGAAGTCAGTACCATCCGCGTCAGCGGATGGGTTCAGCGGTCAAGCTGCAAATGGAATGCTTGACCGCACCTCGCCGGTTTGTGGCCTGATTTACCGCTGATACTGCCGCTCGACCGCATCAATCTTTGCGACGCGTTTGCGGTGACGGTCTTCGCTGATTTCCGTTCCCAGCCAGGCGCGCACGATCTCGCGCATCTGATCGCTGGTGATTGTCTTGCTGCCGAGCGTGAGCACATTCGCGTCGTTGTGTTCACGAGAGTTGCGCGCCACTTCGACGGAATAACACGCGGCGGCGCGCACGCCGGGAACCTTGTTGGCCGTCATCGCAGAGCCGACACCGGCACCGTCGACGACGATGCCAACATCGACTGAACCATCGGAAACGGCGCGCGCGACGGCGTGCGCAAAGTCGGGATAGTCAACCGCGCTTTCCGAGTTGGTGCCGTAATCATGAACGCGATGGCCCAGCTCTTCGAGAAAGCTCTTGAGTTCTTCCTTCATCGGATAGCCGCCGTGATCGGATCCTACGGCGATCGCTTTATGTTGCTTCGATCCGCTTCGCGGAATGCGCCGGACCACCTCGATGCCTAGATCGTTGACGATGTCGGCGGCGAGTGGTGTCAGACGCGCACTCTCTGAGATGCGCAGCACCGCACCGCGCTGAAGACCGCGCACGTCATCTTCGGTGATTACGAGTTTGGCGGATTCGTCACGGGTGACGTTGCCGGGAGATGAAGGCGCGCGCGACGTAGCCGGAGAGGGGGTCGGATTCGCCCGGTCGGATTCGGACGACACCGCCTTGCTCAGAACGTCGCGTACCAGCGCGCGGACTCGATCTCTGGTTGCGTCATCAGCCATGTTTGATTTCGCTCCGTAGGAGCGACTGAAAATAGCCCAGCCATTTATGGCTGGGTCACAGTCGCCTTGGTTAGTCTTATCCCGCAGTGACGACAAGAATTGTCGTCACTGCGGGAAGGAAAAGGAAAATTGCCACGTTACCCAGCGCTGAAGCGCCGGGCTACTATCAAACGTCCCTACGGGACGAAACAGAATTATCCCAGCGACGCGTCCCGCAGATCCAATAATCTTCCCGCGTACGCCGTCACTTTTCCTTCACGCAAAGTGAAATCCACCCGACCGACGTAGATGCCGCTGCGACCCACCTGAAAGATGATCGTGTCCTTACCGTTCGGAGTTTTCTGCAGCACAGGCTTTTCCATGAATGTATGCGTGTGGCCGCTCGCGATGAAATCGATCCCGTCAACCTGCGCCGCGACTTGCGTGTCACCTACCTCGTCCCTCTGTGCGTTTGGATAATAACCAAGGTGCGACATCCCCAGCACCAGTTCGCATTTCTCCTGCTCGCGCAAAAGCTTCGTGACGCCGCGCGCCATGCGCACCGGATCGAGATATTGAAGTGGTTTGAAATTATCGGGCGTGATCAAACCATTAGGACTGATTCCCATTCCGAATACTCCGACGCGAATGCCGCCGACTTCTTTCACGACGTGCGTCTTGACCTTGCTTTCGAGCGCGCTGCCTCGAACATCGTAATTCGTCGAGACGATGTCGAAGTTGGCGAACGTCAAGGCCTTGGCCAGCGACGCGACGCCGTTGTCGAATTCGTGATTGCCGATTGTGCCGGCGTCATAGCCAATCAGCGACATCGCCTTGTATTCGACTTCGCCGCGGTAAAAGTTGAAGTACGGCGTGCCCTGGCACACGTCACCGCCGTCGATCAAGAGCGTGTTTGGATTTTCTTTGCGCACGCGCTTGACCAGCGTCGCGCGCCGCGCCACGCCGCCTTTGCCGCCGTAGGTTTTATCGTTGTCGAGAATTGGATCAATCTGCGAATGCGTGTCGTTCGTGTGCAGAATCGTGACCAAGGTTTCGCCGGCGAGCGGTTCCAAAAGCGGCGCGGCGATTGACATCGCCGGATCGCGCCAACGAAACAGCGATGACGAACGCACCAGCGGAAGCGACACGCCAGCGACGACAGCGTTTCTCAGAAAATCTCTTCGAGTAGTCATGTCTTGTTTACTTCGGATGCCTAATTCGGAAGTCAATTGAGCCCGCCCGCTAGCGCAGGCGGTTCTGACTCGATTTCGGTGGCGCCTCCCCGGTCAAAACGGAATTAGCTCTGTCTAAACTAAAGCGCCCGTCCAGATTTGGTTTGATGTTGCGACCAGCAGCCGTCTCGGCTTTTACATAGTCCATCATGGCGTCGCGCAGCGTGATGCCCAGCGGCCTCAGGTTTTTCCCCTCGCGCAGAACCGCGTACCGATCGCCGCCAACATTGACGATGTAATCAATCGTTACGACCGTGTAAGTCGCTCTTGGATCGATCTCCTTATTGACCATGGTGGCCCTTTCGAGCGCGGCACTCTTGTCCGCCTTAATGATGTACGTTATGCGCGCTCCCGACTGCGCTTCGCGGCCGGACACCACGACGCCGAGTATCTTGAGCACTTGTTCGCCGGTTAGCTCCAGCGTGACCAAGGCGTTTTCAAACGGCAGCAACTCGAAAATGTCGCGCGCGCGTAATTCGCCTTCGGTGATCGTATTGCGTCGCAATCCACCGCCGTTCATGATCGCCAGATCTACGGGTTTGCCGAGCTTGATGTTCCCTTGCGCGCGCATGCCGTCAGCCACGAAATTGCCCAGAGAGCCCGCGCCATAGCCGCCCTTGCGCAGCTCGCCCTTCAATTTGCCAACCACCACGTCGAGCGCGCGGACCTTCTGAGCGTACACGGCGAGCATCTGATCGACCGCTGTGTCGTCCTTGATCGACGCGTCGATCGCCGTCTCAGTAACCCGCGCGTGCACGTCGCGGGCAGGTGCTTGCGGTCTTGCAGCAGGCGCCGGCGCTGCTTTCTGCGCGAGCGCCACGGGCGCGCTGGCCAGCAACAATAGAAGTGAAAGCCAGCGCCGCGAAACGATTTGTCCGACAGAATTATGCATCGTCAGTTCTCGATTCAAAATGTGGAAGGCAAATATAACAGGCCAAGAGACCGAAACAAATTGACCTGGACGGAGAGCCGCAATAGTATCTCGCAGCAGCGGCGCAGGCGCAAACGGGAGAAAGCAGTCGGCAGAAGGCAGAAAGCAATGTCCGCTGCCCCCGTTCAATTTGTGACAACGAATCGGCAGAAATAATTCTATCGAAGGGACGAGAAAAGATCTTGGCTACATCACCGGCACGAGTCATGTCTGAGTTTCGTAATCCAAATCTTGAACCATTAATCACCGGCGAGGCGATTCAAGCTCGCATTAGTGAGCTGGGCGCGGAAATCTCGCGCGACTATGCGGGGCGCAACCCTTTGCTCATCGGCGTGTTGAAGGGCGCGTTCATCTTTCTCAGCGATCTGATGCGCGCGATTGAAATCCCGCTGGGCATCGAGTTCATGGCGATTTCCAGCTATGGTGCAGAGATGCGCACGTCCGGCGAAGTGCGCATCCTGAAAGATCTCGACGTCGCCATCGAAGGCCGGCACATTCTGGTGGTCGAAGACATTGTGGACACCGGTCTGACGCTTTCGTACTTGCTCGCGAATCTGAAATCGCGTGGCGCGGCAAGCGTGAAGCTGGCGGCGTTGCTGGACAAGTACGAACGACGAGAGAAGGAAGTCCCGATCGATTACCTCGGCTTCAAGATTCCCGACAAGTTCGTGGTTGGCTATGGGTTGGATTTCGCCGAGCGCTATCGTAACTTACCGTTTATTGGGGTACTAAGGAATCCGGAAGAGGCGCAGTTGGGATTGCCGATGAGCACCGGTGAGGAGAAATCAAAGTGAGAAAAATTGGTCTAAGTTTCATTGCGATATTGGTTTTCGTGGTCCCGGCGTTGGCCCAACAGGACTTTTCCAAAGTTGAGATCAGGGCAACGAAGGTCAGCGGCAACGTTTACATGCTGGAAGGCTCTGGTGGCAACATCGGGGTCTCAGTCGGCACGGACGGCATCCTGATTGTCGATGATGAATTCGCGCCGCTGGCTGACAAAATCAAAGCGGCGCTCAAGAGCCTGGGAGCCGGCAAACTGAAATTCATTCTCAACACTCACTGGCACGGCGATCACACCGGCGGCAACGTTGTCTTTGGCCCCGAAGCTCCGATCATCGCGCAGACAAACGTGCGTAAGCGGCTCGCGGAAGGATCGAACGTGCCCAATCGCAACGTCGCGCCGGCGCCGAAAGATGCGCTGCCAGTGATCACATTCGATCAATCCGTTTCAGTTCATTTTAATGGCGAGGAAATTCGCGTCATCCATTTTCCGAAGGGCCACACCGACGGCGACGCGGTGATCTTCTTCACCGGATCGAACGTCGTTCATATGGGCGACGACTTTTTTAATGGCATGTTCCCGTTTGTGGATCTGGACAGCGGCGGCGATGTGGACGGCTACGTCAAGAACGTCGGCGAGGTGATCACCAAACTCCCGGCTGACGTAAAGATCATTCCCGGCCATGGCCCGCTGGCGAACATTGACGATCTAAAGCGCTTTCAGCAGATGCTGCTTAAGACGACTGACATCGTGCGAAAAAAGATCGCGGCGGGTAAGACGCTGGATCAAATCAAGGCTGAAGGTCTGGGGGACGAGTGGAAGTCCTGGGGCAACGGGTTCGTCAACACTGATCGTTGGATGACTACGATCCATCGAAGCTTTACGAAGAAATAGTTTAGAACGTGATGCCGTAGTAGGCGAAGAGCGCGTTGTTCCCGCGGCCTTGATTGCCTATGCTGTAGCCAGTGTACAGATTGCTGTGTTGCGTAGTCGCGAAAGACAAACCCGGCGTGACGTAACCGAAACGATTCTTGCCGCTGGCCCAGTCCACTACGAAACTCAAGCGCCGAGCGAGCGGCTGTTCATAGCCGGCCATCGCTCCACCCTTCGATCCCGTGCCGTCATCGCGACCCGGTAGGACATAGCCTCCGCCCGTGAGGCGAGGGCCAAACTTCCCGGCCACCTTCTTGCTGATCAGCGCGTACATCATGAAGAAAGTGTTCGTTCCGGCGCGACGGGTGATGGGCGCGTACAACATGACCCCCGCGACCGCGGACACGCGCAGCTTTTCGTTTTGATAGAACCGCCACTTAACGTTGGGCTGTAGTTCGATTGGCTGCTTCGTGCCAAAGCCGTCGGTGTAAACCACGTTGACTCCGACTTCGACGTTGTGCCCGACGCCGACAGCCACGCGCGGCTGATAAGTCTGAAACCCGCCGTTGTGGTGGCTGGCGTAATGACTGATGTAGTCGAACTCGAGATAGACGCTTCGGGCTGAGACGATATCGGTGGAAGGAATCGTGACCAGCGTTGATTGGGCCCTGGCGGTCTGGGTACCGAACGAAAGCAGCGCCACCAGCAGCGTCAGATACAGAATCTTCGATTCGAACTTGTTCATCCTTCCAAGCCTCATCGCTATTTCTCGATCGAGTTTGCAGTCTGTACTTCCTATGAAACGGCGAAAGCCCTTGAATTCCCGTTTCAAATTGGCGAAACCTCGGGAAGAAAACTCTGGCCGGCAACCAATCCCAGCGCGAAATTCTCGGCGATCGTTTGGCCTATATCCGAAAGGGAATCGCGCGTGCCCAGGTTGACGCCCTGCCTGGCTCTTTTGCCAAACACGATCAGCGGCGCGTATTCACGCGTGTGGTCGGTGCCGGGAAAAGTCGGATCGTTTCCGTGGTCGGCGGTAATTATCAACAGATCGCCTTCGCGCATGGCGGCTTCAATCTCTGGCCAGCGCGAATCGAAATGCTCCAGCGCGCGCGCATAGCCCTCAGTATCGCGTCGATGGCCGTAGAGCATATCGAAATCAACCAGGTTCGAAAAGATCAAGCCGCGCGTGTCATCGTTCAGCGCGCGAATGGTTTGATCTATCGATTGCTCGTTGTTCTTGGCAGTCAGATCCTGCGTCACTCCGGCTGAGTCGTAGATCGAAGCAATCTTGCCGACGGACACGACATCCAGTCCGTGTTCACTCAACAACGGCAAGAGGTTTGCGCGTGGCGGCGGCACGGCGTAGTCGTGTCGATTCTCTGTGCGATAAAACGACCCGGGCTCCCCCAGAAATGGCCGCGCGATGACGCGGCCAACTTCGTGCTCGCCGCGCAGAATGTCGCGTGCTGTCTCGGAGATTTCGTAAAGCCTCTCCAATGGAATCACTTCTTCGTGCGCGGCAATCTGAAAAACCGAATCGGCTGAGGTGTACACGATTGGCTTGCCGGTCTTGACGTGTTCTGCGCCCAGGACTTTGATGATTTCAGTTCCGCTCGCCGCAAAGTTACCGAGGATTCCCGGCACGTGCGCTTCGCTGATGAAGCGATCGATGATCGGTTGTGGGAATCCGTTTGGATAGGTTGGAAAGGCGCGCTCCAGAACGATGCCGGCCATCTCCCAATGACCGGTCGTTGTGTCCTTGCCATTTGATCGGAGCGCGCACTTGCCGTAACTGCCGCGCGGGCTTGCGACGGCCGGCACTCCGGCGAGCGGACGAATGTTGCCGAGGCCGAGGCTCCGCAGGTTTGGCAGACTTAACTGGCGCGACTCGCAGATGTGACCAAACGTGTCTGAGCCCGCGTCGCCCCATTCAGCGGCGTCGGGCATCGCGCCGATCCCGGCGCCGTCGAGAACGATTAAGGTGATTCGATTGAAAGCAGTCTTCGATTCCATCTTGACCGATGATTCTTTTCAGATTTGAGAGGGTAAGTTATATAATCAGGCGCATGGAAGCAAATGGAACCTACACGTTCACGATGCTTTTCGAACCGGCCGAAGAAGGTGGGTACGTAGTTACCTGTCCGGCGTTACCGGGATTGGTGACCGAAGGCGACTCTCTTGAAGAAGCTCGGTGCATGGCTGAAGATGCTCTGCGCGGCTACATCGAAAGCCTCGCACCCTGATGGCACGCATTGTTACAGAACCGCGAGTAGTGGCGAGCGGATCATAGATTCAACTGGAGAATGTAATGGCTTTATTTCTGTCGCCCGCTAAAGCGGGCTTTGGATTCTTAGGGGTCTGATCCCCGGGTTACGCTCGCTGCGCTCGCTCACCCGGGGCTACTCTCTGCCGCCGCTCCGCGGCTTGTTGAGGTGAAATCCACTAACCAAGAAATTTGGGCTAAGGTGCAACGTCCTACTGCCTACTACTCACTGCTTCGGTGCATAGTATCCTTCGCGCGCGCGTACGTTCGCGTCCCTAACGCTGCGCAATTCAACCTTGATCTGACGGAACTGACCATTGCGTGTCTTATTCGAAGGATAATAACCGAGGCTGTATTGCGTTCCAATCTCGTTCGCTACTTGCGCGAACGCGGCGCGCGCATCCTGCAAAGTTACAGCGGCGAAGTTCTTTCCTCCTGAGTCCTTCGCCATCGCATTCATCTCGCCACGCGCCAGATTGTAAAGCTTGCGGCTGATGTCCATACGTTCGAACTGACCCATGCGACAGAAATCCTGATAGTCTTCTTTCTGCGCCGTCGGAGCGTAGAGCTGGCGAAAGCGTTCCAGTTGCTTTGCCGAAAGGCTCAGGCGTCCGTCGTCCAGGCAATCTTTCAAGAGTCGATCCTCAACGTAATCTTCGGTGTTGACTTGTATGAAATAGCTAGCCAGGCCCGCGCGCAAGAGTTTCGCGCGGGCATCATCGTAACCGGAATCGCTACTGGAATCGACGCCGTCGGTCAACGCCACCACCGCCCGACGCCCTCGCACTTCGGCGCGTGGCGGATCGCGAAACACCTGATCGGCGATGCGTCCCAGCGCGTCATAAAACGGCGTGCCGTTGCTGATGCCGAGGTTGTCGATCGCGTTGCGCAGTGTTCCGTGATCGTTCGTGAGCGCGGAAAGGATCTCGACGTTTGCGACGACCGAACTGTTTCGCGGAGCATTATTAAAAGCCACAATCGCGACCCGATCTCCGGAGCGTAATGCAGCGATAAAGGCTTTCGCGGCCTCGCGGATCAAACCGAGTTCCTCACGCGTCGATCCAGAAGTGTCGAGCAAGAGCGCAATCTCGAACGGCGCTTCGGTGGTCGCGAAATTAGTAACCCTCTGTGGCTTGCCATCTTCAAAGAGCGCGAAGTTTTCGGTGCGCAAGCCCGTCACCGGATGACCGTTTCGGTCAGTAACGACCGTGGGCACGCTGACAAGTTGTGTCTCGACCCGCACGACATCGCCTTCGCTGACTTCTTCCGCCGATGAGTTCGTTTGTGTGTTGGAATTGCCCTGCGAGCCGACAGTCCGCGGCCTCTGCTGATTCGTTTGTTGTGGATCTTGATAAGCGGCGCTGGCCGCGCCGATAAATGGCGCGAGCGAAAGCACCGCGCAGACGAGAGAACCAAGCAACTTGATTTCGAATTGCCTTATGCGCATTGATTCGGTGACCTGAACGACTCTGGGGTTTATCAAATATAGCCGCAAATCCAATTCAGGCCAAAGCGCGTCGTTCCTGACGGGTGTATAGAGTTCCGACTTTAGTCGGGCTTTTCTCGGAGCGGCAATACCCGACTGAAGTCGGTACTCTATACGCCGCCATGCGAACTAGCACGCTCTTGCCTTCCTTGACACTCATCGATGCTTTCCTTACGATCAGCCTTCGACGCGCAGCGGCAGTGCATTGATTTTTGAAACGGGCACGTATGTCAATGGTAGACGGCTTCCTTTACACGGAAGAGGTTGGGGGTTCGAGTCCCTCCGCGCCCACCAGAATGCAGAGGTCAGAGATTAGGGGTCAGAGGTCGGATTTGTTAGACGCGACTGACCCCTGATCTCTGTCCTCTGACCTCTGGTTTCCATGCGGAGTCGTAGTTCAGTTGGTTAGAACGCCGGCCTGTCACGTCGGAGGTCGCGGGTTCGAGTCCCGTCGGCTCCGCCAGTTCGAAGCGGTTGCTTTTCAGAGTTTGAAGAGCAACCGCTTTCTTGTTTTAGGTGGTCCGAGTAATCCAGACTCCAAGCAACCGAAGATGCCGCCGTTTTCCAAGGCTCAGGCTTCATTGTTGATTTCTGAAATCCGTGATCAGGACCACATCATTGGTCACCGTGCCGCGCGCGAGGGCGAGTTGTTTCCCATCGCGTGAGCGGGCAAACCAAAAGATGCGACCGGATTTGAAGTTAGTTAACCGTTTGGGTGGGCTGCCATCTAGCGGCTGGCTATTGATGCTAGAGGCACCGTGCGGGTGGTCAATATACTCCAAAGCGCGGCCACTTGGCGCCCAATTAAAACGGAACAGATCATTGAAGGCCTTGATTGGTTGTCCTCCTTCAAACGGGTAAATTGCTATTCTGCCGTTATCATAACCCGCGACCAACTTTCCGTCCGGGGAAATCTTTGGTAGCCCTAAAGCCCTGTCGGTCAGTTTCTCAGGGTCGCCGCCAGCCATTGGAACCTTCCACATCGTCCCATCAAAATCAGAGTTGTAGATAACCCATTTGCCGTCTGGTGAACAGTTGGGCCATTCTTCGCCGATGGCGTTGGTCAATTGTTTAAGACTGCTGCCATCTATCTCCATCCTCCAGATGTGAGTAGTGCCAAAACCGCCCGAAACGAAAACAATGTAGCGGCCGTCGGGCGACACCGCGGGATGACTGTTATTGCGAGCATCGTTAGTCAGTTGCTTTTGATTGCTGCCATCCGCATCGGTTATCCAGAGATCCACGTTTCCGCTCGCACGCGATGCATACACGATCTTGTCGTCGGGCGTCCAGGCAAGGCCTTCCCACCCGTCCAACTTGCTGAACGTGATTTGTGTGGCGCGGCTGGCTTCGCCATCGGGTGCAACCCAGATATCTGAGGGCCGATCAGTTTGCACCGTGACCAGCGCCGTAGAGTCAGCTGTCAAACTTAGACAGAGATAATCATTCAAGTCGTTGGTAATCCGGTGGGCCTCACCACTAGGATAGGAGAGATACCAAAGCTGAGAGGGGCTTGACGTCTGCTCTCTCGCCATAAATACCAGACCACTGCCATCGCGCAGCCACACCGCCTGTCCAACGTCTGACCATCTCCGAGGAGTAATCGGCTTCACGGCCCCATCCGCGACACTCACTTCAATCATCATCATGTAAGGGCCGCCCGCGTCAGCGCTTCCAGCAGGAGATACGATGACCTTTCCATCGGGGGACCACGCTGGACCAAGTGCTAATGAAGAACGAGAATTGAAAAAGTCAGGGTACTTGCGTACAGTGAGCTCACGCTCTGAGGTGCCATCGGCCTTTGCTAATATCAACGCGCCCTCCCCTTTTTCTGGATAACCACGCAGAAAGGCGAACTGTTTGCTGTCGGGAGAAAAAGTGATGACGCTGTCAATATCCACGACCAGCCTTCTCGCCGCGCCTCCCAACACGGGCATTTGATAGAGCGTATCAAAGACAGTTTTCTTATCTCCGGTGACATAGTAGAGATAGTCGCCATCGGGCGAAAAGTTCAGATCAAGGTAGTAGACATCAGCAGGCGGAACGATCTGCACGTTGCTTAAGGTCGCCGCTTGCCGCATCCAGAGGCTTTGCTGCCCACTCTCATTCACCACATGCACCACGTATCGGCCGTCGGGCGAGATAGCCGCGGACGTGGCTTTGCCGGTGCTAGTGAGTCTTGTGATCTTCATTGTTTGGAAGGCTGCAGTCGGCTTGACGCCTGGTCTCCTTTGACCGATGAACTTGTACAGCCCAAACGCAATGCCCGCGACCGCGAAGAGAAATGCCATCAAGACTATGACCGCGGCTGCCCGGTGACTTTTGACTTCGCTGAGGAGATGGTCAACACGCGAGGTCCTGCGTGCTGCTGCCTGTCCGGTTACAGCGGCTCGATCGTCAATCGTACTCCCGCGCTGCTGATGCAGGTCACGCAGATCGGAGAACATTTCCCTGGCTGTCTGATAGCGCTCCTCCCTCTCTTTGCGCAGTGCTTTCTCAACGATCCACCTGAGCCTGTCTGGAACGTCGATCGAAATTGGAGGCGCCTCTTCCTTTAATATTGAAGCGATGACATCCTGCGTTGTATTGCCTCCAAACGGCATGTCGTTAGTCAGCATTTCGTAGAGCACAACACCGAGACTCCAGATGTCGGTGCGTGCATCCACACTTTCTCCGCGTGCCTGCTCCGGCGACATATAGCTGGCTGTACCGATCACCGACCCTTCATGAGTGTTGAGCAGTACTTTCGTTGTCGCGTCGCCTTCTCTCCCGGTTGTCTGCAGCTCAGTGAGCTTGGCGATGCCGAAATCGAGCACCTTCACAAAGCTCTCTTTCTGCATCAGATGGCTATCTCTGACGAGCATGATGTTTTCGGGCTTGATGTCGCGATGCACGATGCCTTTTGCGTGCGCGGCGGCCAGCGCATCCGCAACTTGCATGGTGATGTTTAGCGCCTCACTGAGCTGATCACGCGATTGAGGTTCTCTGAGGTACTCGCGCAGTGTCAGACCATCAATGTACTCAGTAGCAATAAAGTGTCGGTCTTCGGCTTGCCCGATCTCATGGATGGTGATGATGTTTGGATGATTCAACGATGAGGCAGCGCGTGCTTCCTGCTGAAAACGACGCACGCGATCCGTGTTCCTGGTGAACTCAGAAGGCAGCAGCTTGAGCGCGACCTTGCGCCCGAGCGTCATGTCTTGGGCCAGATAAACTTGCCCCATGCCACCAATTCCGAGTGGTGCAATGATTCGGTAGTGGCTGACTGTTTTCCCGATCGCCAATTCTTCTTCGGCGCTTCCCTGATCAGCAGCAACACCACGCGCCTCAACTTCCATTGCCGGACTCTCGATGAAACTCCCCGCTTCCTCATGAGCAGCAACGAGAGCCTCGACCTGTTTACGCAACGACTCATCACCAGCGCAGGCCTCATCAAGAAACGCTGCACGCTCTTCGGGAGTACGCTCAAGGGCGGCATGAAACAGTTGATCGAGTCGTTGCCAGTGTTCAGGCTTCATCGCTGATCCCTGAAATTGCTGATCAAGACCACATCATGAGTCAGTGTGCCACGGGCTAGGGCCAGTTGTTTGCCGTCGTGTGACCAGGCAAAGGAGAAGATAAGATCAGAGCTAAAATCGGTCAGTCGCTTTGGTGGACCACCATCTACCGGCTGGCTAATGATGTTAAAAAAGTTCTTTGGGTCAATGTAGGCCAGCGCGCGGCCATCGGGGGTCCAGCGAACATAGTCGGTCAACAAATCCAGGATCTTGTGCGGCTCTCCTCCTTCAAATGGGTAGACCGCGACCCCAAATGGTTCCTCACCGTGACCACAGGCAATCCACTTACCGTCGGGGGAAATGGCTGCGATAGTAAGATAGATATTTTCGACTATCTGTACAGGTACGCCCCCATCAAGCGGTACCTTCATCAGCCGCCCACCACCGTAGTTGGACTGATAGACCACCCACTGGCCATTGGGCGAGCATTGCGCGTACCATTCGCCCATACCGTCGGTCAACTGCTTTGAATTGTTGCCATCTATATCCATCCTCCAGATGTGACTAGTGCCTGTGCGGTCAGATGTAAAAACAATATAGCGGCCGTCGGATGAAAGCGATGGCCAACTGTTGTTGCCGGCATCAGCCGTGAGTTGCTTTTGCCCGGTTCCATTTGCTTCTATCATCCAGAGATCCAGATTGCCGCTGGCCCGCGAGGCATAGACGACCTTACCGTCGGGCGTCCATGAAATGCCTGCTACTCCGTCAAACTTTGCGTATGTGATCTGGCTGGCACGGCGGGCATTTTCGTTGGGCGCAATCCAGATATTCGAAACCTGCTCCGAGTCGACGGTAGCTAAAGTAGCAGAGTCTCTTGTCAAACTCAGGCCGACGTAATCGGTCAAATCGTTAGTAATCCTATGCACCTCGCCGCCAGGATAGGAGAGATACCAGATCTGAGATGGACTTGCTATGCGCTCTCTCGCATTAAATACCAATCCGCTGCCATCCCGCAGCCACGCAATCCTTCCCACCTGCCACCACCGCTCAGAGCTAATCGGTTTTTCTGACCCGTCCGCAACCCGCACTTCAACCAGGGTCATGTAACGACCCTTTGCATCAGTGCTTCCGGCGGGACAAACGATGACCTTTCCATCTGGTGACCACGCCGCTGTCTCAATACCGTTGGCCCCGAAAAAGTCGGGCATCCAAGTCGAGGCAAGTTTCCGTTCTGCGCTACCATCGGCGTCCGCCACCAGCAACGCGGTTTCCCCCGAAGGATACCCACGCAAAAAGGCTAACTGCTTGCTGTCAGGTGAAAACGTGACGGCGCTGTCAATATCTGTAATCAGCTTCCTGGCAGCGCCTCCCAACACCGACATCTGATAGAGCGCAGAAGCACCTTTATTCTTATCCCACACCCCGTAATAGATGTAGTTGCCATCATCCGAAAAAGTCAGTCCCGGATAATAGCCGACCTTAGCCGGCGGAATAATCTGGACATTGCTTGAGGTCGATACCTGTCTCAGCCAGAGACTCTGTTGTTCGCCGTCATCCACTACGTGAACCACGTATTTACCATCGGGCGAGACGGCCGCATCCGCCGCTTTGCCGGTGCTGGTGAGTCTGGTGAGCTTCATGGTTTGAAACGGCACTGCCGGCCTGGTCTGGTGCTGACTAGTTTGGCTCGGGTTCTGGCCGATGAGTTTGTACAGCCCAAACGTAATGCCCGCGACAGCAATGAGGAGTGCTGTCAACACGACGATAGCGCCCCAGCCAAGCCGTTTGATCTCGCCGACGATGTACTCGGCGCTTGACGTCGGGCGGGCGGGTGCTTCTCTGGTCGTGACGGCCGGCTCCTGAGCGGCGGCAGCTCTCGTCTGGCCAGCGTGCTCTATGTCAGGTGTCGGTGGAACAGAGCGTCCTACCCTTGATTGAATCTCTTGCAACTGCTCGTGCAGATCGCGCAAATCGGAGAACAATTCCCGCGCCGTTTGATAGCGATCCTCCTGATCCTTCCGCAATGCTTTCTTTAAGATCCATTTCAAGCCCTCGGGAGATTCTGATGGAAGCGGGGGTAAATCGTCTCTCAGAATTGAGGCAATGACATCTTGTGAGGTATCGCCGGCAAAAGGTTGTTTGCCTGTGAGCATTTGATAAAGCACCACGCCCAAGCTCCAAATATCCGTACGCGCATCGACGTTTTCTCCCCGGGCTTGCTCCGGAGACATGTAGGGTGCCGTCCCAATCGCTCTACCTTCCTCTGTCCTGACCAACAGTCGTGTCGTTGCTTCTGCCTTCATCGCAAGCCCAGGAACGTCGGCCAGCTTGGCAATCCCAAAGTCCAAAACCTTCACGTAGTTCTGCCGACCCAAGTGACTCCCTTTGTGCACCATGATGTTCTCGGGCTTGATGTCGCGGTGCACAATCCCTTTGGCATGGGCTGCGGCCAGCGCGCTGGCCACCTGCATGGCTATTTCCAGCGCTTCATTCAATGCCGGCCCTTTACTGGCCAGGTATGTACTCAGGGTCACCCCGTCTACAAACTCCTGGGCAATGAAATGGAACGAGCCATCGTGTGCGATCTCATGAATGGTGACGATGTTGGGATGATTCAGAGCGGAAGCGGCCCGCGCCTCCTGTTCGAAACGACGCAATCGTGAGTTGTCTTTGGTGAAGGAGGCTGGGCGGACTTGAGCGCCACCTTGCGACCCAGAACAGTGTCTTGGGCCAGGTAAACCTCGCCCATGCCGCCTGAGCCGAGCAGGGCGATAATTCGATAGTGACCTATCGTTTGCTCGATCATTGACCCGGAGGGCGAGTCACTTTGGTCCTTTGCGAGTGACCGACCTTCGATTTCCAGCGCTGGGCTTGCCATGAACCTGCCGGCCTGTTCGTTGGCCGCGATAAGAGCTTCGACTTCCTTCCGTAGCACCTCGTCACCGGCGCAGGCCTGGTCAAGAAACGCCGTGCGCTCCTCCGGCTCACGCTCCAGCGCGGAATGAAAAAGCTTGTCGAGTTGTTGCCAGCGTTCAGGCTTCATTGTTCATTGAGTTGTAGAGCCAGGCCTTTGCCATGCTCCATTCGCGCATGACGGTTACGGCTGAAACATCAAGCGCTTCTGCGGTCTCCTCAACACTCAAGCCGCCGAAAAAGCGCAGCTCGACCACCTTGCTCTTGCGCGTATCTAAAGCGGCCAAGCGGCCCAGCGCTTCATCAAGCGCAACGAGGTCCTCATCGCGATCACCGCACACGGTCAATGCCTGATCCAACGAGACCCTTTGGGCACCGCCACCGCGCTTGAGGTACTGACGACTTCTCGCGTGGTCCACCAGGATGTGACGCATCAAGGTCGCGGCCAGGGCAAAAAACTGAGTGCGGTTCTCAAACTTCACGTGCGTCTGATCAATCAGCTTCAGGTAAGCTTCATTTATCAATGCCGTTGTTTGCAGAGTATGCCCAGCACGTTCAAGTCTCATGTAATGGTGAGCCAACCGGTGCAGTTCCTCATGCACGAGAGGCGTCAGCGTCTTCAGCGCAGACTGGTCTCCTTCGCTCCAGGCCATCAAGAGCTGGGTCACCTTTGCTGTGGAGGACGAATGGGATGTCATGTCCGTTTCTTCTTCACCTGAATCTTGTACCACTCGGACAGATTAAGACAGTAAGTAAAGGCGACGAGAGTAGCCTAGGGTTCGACGGATTATACACTCCCAGAAGTCTTGTCAAAGAAAGTTTTTCCTCAGCTCGCTCACCCGGAAGAATGCAGTCCCCAGCATCGCACCGGGACTGTTCCACTTCTCAGTGAACCCGCCTTGGTCCTCTTTGATAGGTCTTAATCCCACTTCCCGCTTGTAGAAGTGAAGGCAGCCAGAACTGAGATTCAGCCGGCTGTGAAAGAAGCCCTGAGCCTTCAGGGAATGGGAGAGGTGTGCGATGAGACGACATAAGTATCTGTTTCTAGTGACGGCGCTCTTGGTTACCACTCAGATTGTTGCAGCCAACTTGACTGCGAATGCCCAGCAGAGGGCAGTAGAGCTCAAAGGCGAAAAGAACAGTGGCGTGATTGGCGCAGCGCGCTTAACGCCAGTGTCGCATAAAGGAGCCGAGCCTCTAGAGCAGGCTTATCAGGACGCGATCAGCATCCTCTCGAAAAACAACTCGTGTAGCCGCTTCTATGGCGACACGAAGATAGCCGTCGAAGTCTTGAACCGGCTCGCTACTCAGTTTCAAATCCATCTGCTTCGCGACAGCAGAACCGGGATTGAAATGTCCGGCGACTTTATTTACTTCGCGCAGCCGGAAAAACACGCCGGATATCGTGTCTTCGCGGCAGCGACAATCAATACCCGCGGCCCATTCTTCAAAGCCAAGGTGTTTCCCTCAGAGCCCTACGTGCCGCGCGTCGGCAGTTTTGAACCAAACACCAGAGAAGTCCGCGTGCTCATTCTGCTGCACGAGTTGGGTCACCTAGTAGAGGGGCAGGACGGACGTTGGCTCATCCCGGACGATGGAAATGCTCCAGGGCTCAGTTCGCAAAACACTGCACTCATCGAGGCGCAATGCAGAGCGCAAATTCTGTCGCTGTCTGAACCGGCTACCAACCAGATTGTCTCGAACTAGGCTTGGGGGAAGCTATTGGCTCTCGCCAATACCACCTCGATTGCAAACGTAGTCCGGGAAGCTTCAACCGTGACTCTTAGGAGATGCAAAGGAGATGTTATGCAAATTCAAAATTGGAAAAAGCTGATCATACTGAGCGTGCTCGGCGTGCTCACAACTGTTTCGGCCCACGCGCAGGCCGGCAAGCAGTTTGCGGTGACGATTCCGTTTGGCTTTTACGTTGGAAGCAAGACGCTCCCCGCCGGGCAATATGTCGTTGGACGCAGCACGGAAGCTTCGTACGAAGGGGTTGTACTACGCGGAACCGACGGCCGCACAGGAGTCTTTGTTCTGACCAGAGGAATTCAAACCTTAGAAGTACAGCAGCAGTCAAAACTGGTCTTTCGCCGCTATGGAGACCAATATTTTCTTGCTGAGGTCTGGATCTCAGAAAGGAGCACCGGGCGCGGATTGCCAACCTCGCGCAAAGAGCGTTCGCTCGCGCAGGAAATCGCCAAGCATGGCGCTAAACCCGAAAAGGTTGCGGTAGTTGGCGATAAACGGTGACGCGTCGGGCAGGTTCGGCGCGGCAAGTTGCGCTACAATCAGACGCGAATGATACCTGTCGCTGAAGCCATCCAAATCGTCACGGCCCAAACGCGGCCATTAGAACCCGAGCGTATCTTCCTCGCAGATGCGCTCGGGCGTTTTCTTGCTGAAGACATCGTCGCCGATTCAGATCTGCCACCATTCGATCGTGCGCAGATGGATGGATATGCCGTGCGCGCGGCGGAGGTTGCGGACGTACCGGCGCGGCTTCGCATCGTTGGTGAATCAGCGGCGGGCGCCGGTTGGCATCACGAGATGAAGACTGGCGAAGCGGTGCGCATCATGACCGGCGCACCGGTTCCCGTTGGCGCTGACGGGGTGCAGCAAGTAGAACTGACGCGCGAAGTCGACGACGGCGCGCTCGTCGAGATTCTTGAATCAGTCGAAGCGGGCAGATCGATTGTACGTAGAGCCGCTGAGATCAAGGCCGGTGAAACTGTCTTGCGTGCAGGCGAAGACATCAACGCCGCGACGATCGCGACGCTGGCGTCGTTCGGTTATGCGCAAGTCAAAGTTGGGCGCAGGCCCCGGGTGGCGGTAATGGCTACGGGCAGCGAACTCGTGGATGTCGATCAGAAGCCCGGCCCCGATCAGATTCGCGATTCGAATAACTACACCATCGCTGCGTATGCATCCTTGACTGGCGCCATTGTCGAACGCTGGCCGCTGGCGGGCGATGACACCGAAGAACTAAAGAAGCAAATCAAACAAGCTGCCGAAACGGCTGATGTGCTCATCACTTCCGGCGGCGTGTCGATGGGTGTCTACGATTTCATGAAGCCGGCGCTGAAAGAACTCGGCGCGGAAATCTTTTTCGAGCGCGTGGCGCTGCGCCCGGGCAAGCCTACTGTCTTTGCGCGCCTTGGCAACACGCTCATCTTTGGTCTTCCCGGTAATCCGGTTTCAGTTACGGTGACGTTCAATCTGTTCGCGCGCGCGGCGCTGCGCAAAATGCAGGGCGCAAAACAACCAGGCCTGATCGAAGAAACAGCGGTGCTCGCAAGGGCGGTTAGGGGTTCGGCTGATCGCGAAAGCTACTTACCGGCGATCCTGCGCACGGACGAGAAGGGGACTCTTTTGGCTGAGCCTTTGAAGTGGGGCGGGTCGTCGGACTTTGTAGCGTTTGCGCGGGCGACGGCCCTGATTAAGGTACCGGCGGGAGTGAAGATGATCGAAACTAGCGCGCTTGTGGAGGTCGTGCGTCTTCCAGCATGATCGTCCTCAAACAGAGCTTCTTAACCGCAAAGGACGCAAAGCGATCTCGCAAAGGACGCAAAGGTTTTTAGCAGAAGAGGACGCAAAGATGACTGAGAACGAGTTATCGAATATTGTGATCGGCTGCGCGATCAAGGTTCACTCGGCCCTTGGACCGGGTTTGCTTGAGTCAGCTTATCAGGAATGCCTTCTTTATGAGTTGCGGAAGGCGGGTTTGCAAGTCGAAAAACAGAAAGCGCTACCACTCGTGTATGAAGACGTTAAACTTGAATGCGGCTATCGAGTCGATTTGTTGGTTGAAGGGAAGCTGATCATTGAGATCAAGGCAGCAGAAGGCATCACCGACATTCATCTGGCCCAGGTGTTGACCTACCTTAAACTGTCAGGGTGCAAACTTGGGCTGCTAATCAACTTCAACGTGGTCTTGCTCAAACAGGGAATCAAGCGCGTAGTAAACAATCTGTAATTCTTTGCGTCCTTTGCGAGATCGCTTTGCGCGCTTTGCGGTTCCAAGCTTTTACAAAACACGCCACCCACAGACGCTTCACCCCGCACAAATCGGCGCCAGCCGCTCAGTCAAAGCGGTGAATCCCGCGAAACCAGGCAAGCGCGCGACTCTGCCCTCCACGGTGCGCTTGAAGAACTCCAGACCTTCCTGACCACGAAACAGAGTGGTGATGAGATAGTTGGTGTCACACTCAGGCTTGGCGCCCTGGCCCACCGGCGTCCAGTAGCGATTGATGATGAATCGCGCCAGGTCGCGCGAGAACTTCGTCTGACTCAACTTCACCCGGGCCATGTTCCAGTAGAAGCTGGAATGAATCGACTCTTCCTGCATGATTCCGCCGAGCAGCGTCTCTAAGACCGGATGCTTCGCCAGCTCAGACAGGCGACGGTAGCCTTGCAGAGTCATGACTTCGTTGATGGTTCCCCAGACCATGTGCGCGCCGTGAAAATGTTTTCCAAACGGCTTGCACGCGTGGTCGGCAAAGAAGTTGCCAATCGTGTATAGCCACGGAATCTTTGCGCGTGCTTCGGCCTGCCACTTGTCGCTCGTGGGAACGCCGGCTTCGGCCAGGAAGCGATTCAGGAGTTCGCCGTGCTGACTCTCCTCCACGCTCCAGCGTTCCATGAATTTCCTGATCACCGGATCTTTCCCGGTGGGCGTACGCCTGGCTTCCCGATAATAGATGTCGGTGAAGTATTCAACGTCGCGCATGTAGAAGAGCACCGGCACGAACGCCGGATCCAACTCGTAATTGGAAATCTCGCGCCAGGGAACACTATCGACAAATTCTTTACTCAGCGCGCGGGGTTGCCGCTCGTACCAATCCAGAACTTCCTTATCAGTCTCGAACACGTCTTAAGCCTCCGGGAGCCAAGCCTGCATGATCTCGAAAATCATCAGCTTTACGTACAGCCAGGGACGAATGGATTTTCGTGCGGGAATTATTCTGTTATGCTCCGCGAAAAGCAAGCAAATTTTCGCGGCTGACGGAAGTGTATCCCATGGGCCAACTGACACACATCGACGAAGAGGGTCGCGCGAGAATGGTGGATACCAGTGAAAAGCCGGTCACGGCGCGGCGCGCGGTCGCCTCAGCGCGGGTGTCGATGTCGGCTGAGACGTTGGCCGCGATTCGGAATCACACTACGCCCAAAGGCGACCCACTGGAGACGGCCCGGCTGGCCGGAATTGTGGCGGCAAAGCGCACCGCCGAACTGATCCCGCTTTGTCATCCCTTGCCGCTAACGCACGTCGAAGTACGCGCCGAGTTGCAGGACGGTGGCGTGTATCTTGAAGCGGAAGTCACCACGCGTGCGCAGACCGGAGTCGAGATGGAGGCGCTCACGGCCGTGTCCGTCGCCGCGCTAACGGTCTATGACATGTGCAAGGCTCTGGATAAAGCGATCACGATCACCGACATTCGCCTTGAATCAAAGACCGGCGGGAAATCGGGCGACTATCAACGCGATGCAAATCGTTAGGAACCAGCCGGACGCGTTCGACGTTCAAAGTAGCACAGACTTCAGTCTGTGATGTTCGTACGGAGAGCAAAGAAACACAGACTGAAGTCTATGCTACAGGGCGGAGGTTTTTACGAATGAGATTCAGAGTTTCCGACGATGCCCGGCCGCAAGCGACTACCTTGTTGCTGGCCGCGGCTCTCTCGATCGCGTTGTGGTTCATTCCTTTCGCTGAAGTTCTTGGCTATCCGTTTCGCATCTTCGTTACGTTCATACATGAAGGCGGGCACGCTATCGCGGCGCTCTTGACCGGCAACTCGGTGCAAAGTCTCAGCGTCGCGATGAATGCCAGCGGCGAAACCTATACGACTCAGGGCGGCGTGTTTTCGCAGATGCTGGTGTCGAGCGCCGGCTATCTTGGCGCGATGATTTTCGGCGCGATCTTGCTGGTGTTGATTCGCCGCACAGTGGCCGCGCGCGTCGTGCTGTTAGGTTCGGCGTTGCTGATCCTGGTGCTGACGACGGTCTTCGGATTGTTCAAGCCGTTGTTTACAGGCTCGTGGAATTCAGTTAGCGGAATTCCATTCACGTTGGTCGCGGGAGTCGCTTTGGCGGCGGGTTTGGTTGCGGTGGCGCGATTCGCTTCGGCACGCGTGGCGACGTTCGTAGTCAGCCTGCTGGCGGTGCAGTGCGTCTTGAACGCGCTGCTGGATTTGAAAACCGTCTTCTTCCTGTCGTCTCCGTTTGCGCCGACGGTGCCTACCGACGCGCTCAACATGCGTAATGCGACGGGTGTGCCGGCAGTTATCTGGGCGATCGTCTGGATCGTGGCGGCGTTTGGAATTCTCGTGCTAGCTCTGCGACTGTACGTCGCTGCGCGCGAGCGCGCTTTCGATGCACATAGGGACCTACCGTTCGAGCCGAAAGTGGAAACCTGAAAAGTTTTGACAGCAGATCAATTCATTGATTCAATACGCACTCGATTCAATGGATAAATTGATCGCGGATCTTGACCAACAGTTTTCGCGGCTTCATCATGAGTCGGGTGAATTACTCGGCGTGATTGAGGCAGACCTGCTGTATTGTCGTCCGCCTGGATCAATTCTTTCCAGCGGCGAGGAGATTCTGCGGAGCGCGGCCGCCGTCGAACAGACTTTCGGTGGCCTCACCACGAACCTTTGGGACGATCCGTTTGAGTGGACACTGCCGGAAACCTTGTCGACGCCGAAAAAGGTCGCTGACTATCTGAGCGAAGTCGAGGCGACGCGCAAACGCGGTTTCGCCCTCTTCAAGAACGACGCCGACCTTTTGAAAGAAATCATGGCACCTGCAGGCATGACCAAATTACAACCGCTATTGCTGGACACATTGCGGCGCGCGCGGCATCATCTGGTGAACGCTCAAGCGACCTATGGCCGGCTTCGAGCTAAGGACGAAGAGCAAAGCGCCCAAGGGTGAGGAAGATTCCTTCTTATGTTTTGTCCACGATGCGGACAACAGCAAGCCTCTGACGCACTGCGATTCTGTTCGCGCTGCGGTTTCCCGATCGAGGGCGCGATGATTTTGCTGTCGAATGGCGGAATGCTGCCGCAATATCCGCTTCTCGACGGCGAGCAGAAGATCTCTCCCCGCAAGAAAGGAGTCAAGCAGGGTGTGTTGCTGATGCTGATTGGCGCCGTGCTCGTTCCGTTGCTGGGAGTGTTTTCGAGCTTTGCACCGTTCCGCATTGGGGTGGCATTTGAATTCTTTGCTGCTGCTGCGGCGATCCTCTGCTTTGTAGGCGGCCCGTTACGAATGCTTTACGCCGCAATCCTCGAGGAAGGCGCTCAGCCGCGTCACTTTCCTGTGCAACCTTTCTACGCCCCATCGGCAATTTCTCAACCACCGGCCCGCGTGTCAGCGCTGCCGCCGCCGGCAGCAAACCCGGCGACCGGTTGGCGACAGCGTCCACACACCGCCGAAATTCTGCATCCGCCAAGCGTTACCGACGGCACTACGCGTACTCTTGAAAAGCCAGAGCCGGAAGGCGACTGAGCCTTCGCCCACCAAGCAGACCTTTGAGAAATGTCTCAAGAAGCGAGGGCGGTGTACAGAACATCAACTTCAGTTGGGCTTCTGTTGCGCTGAAAGGGCCCAACTGAAGTTGGTACTCTATGCGCCCGGATTTGCGACTGGAGCAGTCACTTGCAAGACTCTTGCAGCGCTCGGGAGCTTTGATCTGCACTGGCCCTCACAGGCACAATCATCGTGTGATGCCTACGTCCCGCCTCGAACAAATGCCGAGCTTAGCTGCCCGTTTGCGCGCCATCATCAACCGCGACGGCCCGATCAGCTTTCACGATTGGATGCAGGTCGCGCTGTACGACGAGCGCGAGGGTTATTACTGCCGGAGCGATCGAGCGCGCTGGGGCTGTGGTGGCGATTACCGCACTGCGCCCGAGCGCAGCCCGCTGTTTGCGCGAACGTTTGCGAACTATTTCATGAAGTCGTACTTCGACCTTGGCGCTCCCAGTAGATGGTCGATTGTCGAGGTCGGCGCGGGTGCCGGCGATTTTGCGCGCGGAGTCCTGCTCAGTCTTCAGGCTAACTATCCAAATATTTTTGCCGCGACTCACTACGTGATCGACGAAGTTAGTCCGGACGCGTTAGCGCAGGCTAGAGTCAAACTCGCGGAGTTCGGCGATCGGGTCGAGTTTCGCCGGCTGGCTGAGATTACCGAATCGTTCCCTCAGGCAATTATTTTCGCTAACGAATTGATCGATGCGTTTCCGGTTCATCGCGTAATCGGTCGCAATGGAAATCTTCGAGAGCTGCGCGTGAGCTTGAGCGACTCGGACGAATTTATTTGGGTCGACGAGGACCTGGATGCGCGCGTCGCGGAATACTGTACGCGCGTTCAACTTGAATTAGCCGAAGGGCAAAGCACAGAGGTCAATCTGACGGCCGAGGATTTTGTTTCGCGCGCCGCGGCTTTGCTTGATCGAGGTCTTTTGATCACGGTCGACTACGGGGCCGAGCGCGACGAACTGCTGGCTGCGCCACACCGATTCAACGGAACCTTAAGAAGTTTTCGTCAGCACCTGATGATCGACGACGTTTTGGCAAATCCGGGCCAGCAGGATCTCACGGCTACGATCGATTGGACGCAGATTATGGCAGCAGGTGAACGTAGCGGCCTCGAGATTCTCAGATTCGAGCCGCTGGATCATTTTCTGTCCAGTGAAGGTCTATTGGCCGCGCTTTCTGAGATGGTCACCACCAACCACGACCCGGTCGAGGCCGTGCGCCTTACCGCCAGCGCGCGCGAGATGATCATGCCGGACGGAATGGCGTCGTCGTTTCAAGTTCTCGTTCAGCGCAAATGCGAGTGAACTCTCGCCACCCACGCAATTCTTCGTTAAACTGAAATCACCATGCCCGACATGTTGGTCAACCTGTTGAAGCTGCCGTCGCTTGATCGTTTGAATGACGACCGCATCAATATTCGGCGCGCGCAGCCGTTTGAGGTCACTCCGGTACGCGAGTTCATCAAACAGAACTTTTCCGTCGCCTGGGCCGACGAGATTTCCGTCGGCTTTGCTAATAAGCCGGTGACTGTGATCATCGCCACCCGCGATGGTCGCGTGATCGGCTTCGCTGGATACGAATGCACCCGCAAAGCGTTCTTCGGTCCCACCGGAGTCGCTGAAAGCGAACGGGGTCACGGCATCGGGACGGCGCTGCTAATTGCGAGCCTCTGGGGATTACGCGAGCTGGGATATGTTTACGGCATTATCGGCGGCGCCGGACCGACGGACTTTTATGGCCGCGCGGTCGGCGCGATCGTGATTGCGGATAGCGAGCCAGGAATCTATACGGACCTGTTGAAGTAGGGCTTATGGTTCTGCCAAAGCATAATCCTTCGATCAGCGAACTCGCCCGCGTTATCTCAGCTAACAAGAAGTCGAAGAGCGAAGCACGTCCGCCCGGCCCAAAGGGCGCGCCCATCATGGGCGTGATGCGCGAGTTCAATCGCGATCACCTCGGCTTTATCGAACGCGCTCAGCGCGAATACGGCGACGTCGTGTGGATGCGTTTCCTCTACGTGCCGGCGCTCTTTCTTTATCATCCCGACGACATTGAATACGTCCTCGCGACGAATCCGAAGAACTTCATCAAGTCGATGTCTTTGCGTTCGAACTTCTTTCAGCGCCTGGTGGGCAACGGACTACTGACAAGTCAGGGCGAAGAGTGGAAGCGCGCGCGCCGCCTGTCGTCACCGGCGTTTCATCGTGAGCGAGTCGCGTCCTACGCAACGGTTATGGTTGATTACACCAACCGCTTGACCTCGAAATGGCAGGAAGGAGAGACGCGCGACATTCACGTGGACATGATGCGTCTGACGCTGGAGATCGTCGTACAGTGCCTGTTCAGCGCGGACGTTTCTCATGACGTAGATCATGTAGGCGCGACGCTGAAAGAGTTGGTGAAGCCATTTGCTTCGCAGGCTACGTTGGGTTGGATTCTGAACAATCGACTGCCGACGCCTGCGCATTTCCGTTTTCATGCGCTGGCGAAAAAGATCGACGACGTTGTCTATCGCATCATCGCCGAACGCCGGGCAAGCGGAAGGAACGAGGGTGATTTGCTTTCAATGCTGCTGGCCGCGCGCGATGAAGACGGCAGCCAGATGAACGATCGCCAGTTGCGCGACGAGGTGATGACGCTGTTTCTCGCTGGTCACGAGACGACCGCTCTGACGCTGGCGTGGTCGTGGTATCTGCTCGGCACCCACCCGGAATCGGAAAAGAGATTTCATGCCGAGCTGGATGAAGCGCTCGGCGGACGCGCGCCCACCGCGACCGATCTGCCGCGCTTGAAATTCACCGAACAGATCGCGAAGGAGTCGATGCGTCTCTATCCGCCGGCGTATGGCCTCGGACGCGAAGCGATTGACGATTGCGAGATCGGTGGTTATCGCGTAACGGCGGGGACGCAGGTGTTCATGTTTCAGTGGGCGACCCAACGCGACCCGCGCTTCTACGATGAGCCGGAAGCATTTCGGCCCGAGCGTTGGACTGATGAATTCATTGAGCGGCTGCCAAAGTACGCGTACTTTCCATTCGGCGGCGGACCACGGGCGTGCATCGGCGCGTCATTCGCGATGATGGAAATTATCCTTTGCCTCGCGACGATCGGACAGAAGTTTCGGCTGGAATTAGTTCCGGATCATCCGGTGAGCATTTATCCGGCGATGTCGCTGAGACCGAGAGATGGAATCAAAGTGCAAGTTCGGAACAGAAAGCAAGCGGGGGTAAACCACCCTTCCTGACCTGAGAGATCTTTCAACTCATTTGATTGCTCGCCGCTTGAAGGCCTTTCGATCGAACAAGGACTTGGAACCAGGGAAACCTCTCAGGTCCGGAAGGGGGGCTTGCCCCCGCTCTTTCGATGCGTAAGGACTCGCCAAAACCTTGCCGCTTAACGTTGCTCGTCATAAAATGAAAGCTGCAATGTTTAAGAATGGAATGCGGCCAGTACATCCCGGCGAGATACTTCGCGAGGACTATTTGGTTCCCCTCGGCATGACTGCAAACGCTTTGGCCAAGGCACTGAGTGTGGCCGGGCCACGCATCAATGACATCGTGCGCGAGCGGCGTAGCGTTACCGCGGACACGGCTATGAGGTTGGCTCGCTACTTTGGCGGTGACGCGCCCTCCTGGCTGAACCTGCAAGCCGCATACGACCTTCGCGTCGCCGAGATTCGGAACGACAAGCGCATCAAGCGCGAGATCGTGCCTGCGGCGGCATGAGCAAGTGGCACGTCATACAGACATTTCCGAAGAGATTCACGCCTATCACGGCGATCTCGTTGATAACCCTCATCACCGCTATCGCTCTTGGGAACATTGCTACGGCTTCTTCCGACGAATTGGTCCTACCGGAATAGTCGCTAATCGAAACGAGGCGGCAGTACAGCTGGGTTTTTACCTTGCGAGTTGGGGAATGTATCGTGGTTCTGGCTTCCTGCTTCAGCACGATTATACAGTTCATTTGGAAGTGGTTGATTCCCTCGCCTCGCCGACTTTCGCGCCGCTGTGGAACCCTGAGTTTGGTTCTAGGCCCGAACACTCCAAACTCGTGCCAACTGTCTTTGCGGCAATCGAAGCTATCAAGGCAGCCTACAACCAGATAGGGCATCCGACTGATACTCTCGTAACGAAAATCATTCTTGGTACATTCGGGTGTTTGCCTGCTTGCGACCGATTTTTCATTGATGGATTCAAGCGCACAGGACTCAAATACTCGTGCGTGAATCCGCAGTTTGTCGAAAGAGTTCTAAACTTTTGCGGTGAAAACTTACTCGCTCTGCAAGGTGAACAAACACGAATCGAAGCCATGGGCGGAATATGCTATCCACTCATGAAGCTCGTAGATATGTATTTTTGGCAGCTCGGATACGACGGTACTAATTAGCGAGAGACATTTCGTACCCTAACGGCTCGAACCGAACCAACAGACAGAATTTCTCACGCAAGCGCATTCACGAGCAGCGCCCACTCTTCCAGCGTGAACGTTTCCGCCCGACGCAGTGGCGGGATGCCGGCATCGCAGAGAACGATGCTGGCGCCACCGCGTTTCTGCAGCAACTCCTGAATGAACTCCGGCGCATCGCGCAGGTTGTTGAGAATGGTCTTCCGGCGTTGCGCAAAGCCGGCGCTGACGACTTGCCATAACAACGCTTCGTCCTTCACTTCCGCCGCGATCCGCGGACGTACGCGTAGACGCACGACCGTGCTCCAAACTTTCGGCACGGGTCGAAACGACTGCGGCGACACATCGAACAACTTTTCGCCTTCGCAATAAGCTTCGACCAGGACTGAAAGATAACCGCGCTCGGATGAACCAGGTTCCGCCGTGATGCGATCGACTACCTCGCGTTGCAGCATCAGGATCATCTCGCTGATGCACGCGCGTTGTTCAATCAGCCGCTGCAGAATTGCGGTGGCAATGTTGTAGGGGAGGTTCGCAACCACGCGGGCGCTTTGCGCCGACCCGATCGCTGCGCGGAAGTCAGTAGTGAGGGCATCAGCTTCGAGCAGATGCAGATTCGCGACACCGGCAAACCTTGTGCGCAGGAAACGAACAAGTTCGCGGTCGAACTCGATCGCAACGACGCATCCAGCCTTCTCAAGCAGCCGTGCCGTCAAAGCGCCCTGGCCCGGCCCGATCTCGATAATCGTTTCGTCCCGTCGCGGAGCAACGGCCGAGACAATCCGATCGACCACGTTGCGATCGACGAGAAAGTTCTGACCAAAACGGCGCTTGGCAGTAGTCATCGTTGGCGTTCACCAAGAAACCAAGCCCTCCCTCACGGTCGGGCTAGTGCCCCGGGCTCTTTCCGGGGTAGCCAGTGATCTCGACATCGCGCCCCCGCTGAGCAACTTCGACGTGCTCAAGTTGCAGCGCGTCCGCGATCTTTTCCGCACCTGCGCCGGCAATCGCCGAGGGTGCATCCTGACCGCCGATGATCATCGGCGCAATGAAAAATGTGACCTTGTTCACCTGTCCGGCGTCGAGGAGAAGACCCGCGAGGAAGGGTCCGCCCTCGACCAGAACGCTCTGAATCGATCGGCGGCCCAATTCGTCGAGGACGCTCGCGAACTCCAGCGTCAAACTCGTCTGACTGATTACTTCAACGCCGCGCGACTGCAAGGCGGCAATGGTCTCGGGCTCAGAGTCTTCGTGCGCGAAGATAATAACTGGGGCTGTTTCTGTGGTCTGCGCCAATTGAGATTCAGGTGACAAGCGCAACGACTGTTCGATCACGACCCGCACGAGTGGGCGGCTGCGCGGCTTGCCTGAACGATCCGTCAACAAAGGATCATCGGCGCGGGCAGTGCGTCCGCCAACCATGATCGCATCCGATTGGTGTCGCAACTCATGCGCACGTGCCCGTGCCTCTTCACCAGTGATCCACCGCGAGTCGCCGCTAATCGTCGCCACTTTGCCGTCGAGCGAGACCGCAAGTTTCAGGTGAACGAAAGGCCGGCCAGTCCGCATGAAATGAATGTACGCTTCGTTCAACCGAAGAGCTTCCCTTTCCAAAACGCCAGTGCAAACTTCAACGCCCGCTTGGCGCAGATGAGCAAAGCCACGACCGGAAACTTTTGGATTTGGATCATCAATCGGCGCGACAAGCCTTTTGATGCCGGCCTTGATCAGCGCATCCGTGCACGGCGTGGTGCGACCGTAATGTGCATGAGGTTCCAGGGAAACGTAAGCCGTCGCTCCGTTCGCTCGCGTTCCGGCTTGATCCAGAGCGACCGTCTCGGCGTGTTTCACCTGGTCAAAGATGTAGAAGCCTTCGCCGGCAATTTCTCCGTGGACGTCAACGATGACCGTGCCCACGAGAGGGCCGGGACTGACGAGCCCAACGCCGCGGGCGGCGAGCTCAAGCGCGCGTTGCATCATCAAGCGATCGGTTTCGGTCCACATCATCTAGTCTATGGTTGTCGTTTAGATGCCGGACTTGTCCGGTCTTTGTCGTGGTGGCGGACAAGTCCGCCGTCTAAACGACGCCTGTCGAGATCGACTAATTGAAAAGACTATTCACGTATGTTTCAGCATCGAACACAACCAGGTCGTCCACCTTCTCGCCGATGCCCGCATAACGAATCGGCAAGCCCAGCTCTTTCGCGATAGCCACGGCGATGCCGCCCTTGGCAGTACCGTCGAGCTTTGTCAGGACGATTCCGGTAACGCCCGCAATCTTCAAAAACTGTCGGGCCTGCTCCAAGCCGTTCTGCCCAGTCACCGCATCAACGACCAGCAAGGTTTCGTGCGGCGCGCCTTCGACCTCGCGCCCGGCGACGCGCTTCATCTTTTCCAGTTCAGCCATCAAGTTTGATTTGTTATGCAGACGGCCCGCCGTGTCCACGATCAGCACGTCCGATCCGCGTGCCTTCGCGGCCCTCATCGAATCAAAGAGCACCGCCGCCGGATCCGTCCCTTGCTTCTGTTGAATCAAAGGCACGCCGGTCCGTTCAGCCCAAATTGCCAATTGATCTGAAGCGGCAGCGCGGAACGTGTCCGCCGCGCAAATTAAGACGTCGTTGCCCTCAGCCTTAATTCGCTGCGCGAGTTTGCCAATCGTCGTGGTCTTGCCCACGCCGTTCACGCCGACGATCATCATCACGTACGGCGTGATGTTTTCCGGCACGCTCGTTTCCGAAGCGACGCCCTGTTGTTCCGACGCGAGCAGAATTGAAAGTAACTCAGACTTGATCGCGGCCTTCAGTTTTTCGATGTCGTCGATCTCTTTGCGGCTGATACCGCGTCGCACCGTCTCGAGAATATGCAGCGTGGTCGGCACGCCAATGTCGGCCGCGATCAAAGCTTCCTCGAGTTCGTCGAGCAGCGTCGCGTCAATCTGTTTGGCTCCGGCGAATACCGCGTCGATCTTTTCTGAGAGCGACTCGCGGGTCGAGGCCACGGCGCGGCGAAAGCGAGCCGAGAATTCCTGCTCCAGCGCAGCTTCCCTTGCTTGCAGTTGCTCGATCGAAAGATCTAGCCCGAGCACAGATGTTTGCCAGGGCGTGGACGCTGGCCTTTCGGCGGACTCGGCTGGCGGAGCCGACGCGAATGGTGCCTCGGCCGTTTGGTTCTCAGATTCAGGTTGAACCGCAGGCTCGCGCTGAACAGAGGCGGCCTGATTCAAACCAAGCGAGACAAACTCATCCTTCTTTCTTCGCCAAAAAGCCATGAATCTCCAGTCAGATCGGAATTGACCTGGATATTAACCGAAAGCGGCGCGCCGCCACAAAAGCGACACGGCGTGTGATCCCTAAAGTTCAGAGTTCAAACTTCAGTTTGCCGACTTTGAAAGATACAAGCTGAAGCTTGAACTCTAAACTCAGCTGACTGCGAGCAGAGATTCCGAGAGTGATTGCGCCGGCAAAGCTTGGGGATTGGTTCCGTTGCGTCTAACGCGGGTAACCCCTGGGCGAATCTTGCCGGCTTCGCAAGCGGCGATGAATGCGGCGACTACTCGTGCGTCATAGCGTGTACCGACGAAGCTCTTTAGTCTGGTGAGCGCGGCTTCCAGGTCCATCGCCTGTTGATACGGCCGCTCGGTCGTCATCGCATCAAACGTATCGGCAACTGAGACGATTCGCGCTTGCATGGGAAGCTGATCGCCCTGCAAGCCTTGTGGGTAACCCTGACCATTGATCATTTCATGATGCATGTACATGCCCGGCAGAAAGTCGCGCATCGCTGGAATCTGCGACATGATCTTGTAACCCTTTTGCGGATGCGTCTTCATGATTTCAAACTCTTCGTCAGTGAGCGCAGAAGGCTTCTTCAATACTCGATCATCAATTCCGATCTTTCCCACGTCATGCAGCAAGGCGCTGACGCGAATCCTTTCGATCTCGTCCGCCGGCAGACCGAGAGCTTCGGCGGTGGCGACTGCGAATCGCGAGACGCGCTCAGAGTGACCGCGGGTGTAGGGATCTTTGCCGTCGATTGCTGCGGCCAGTGCTTTGACTGTGCCCAGGAATAGTTCGTGGTTCGCGTCAGCCGAGCGCTGTAGATCGCCGACAAAGCGCTCGACCTGGTCAGTCATTTGATTGAACGAGGCACCCAGTTCGCCCAACTCAGTTCGGCCCAGAACTTTCACGCGTTGCGAGAAGTCGCCGGCCGCAATACGATGAGCGCCGGCCGCCAGTTCGCGCACGGGCCACGTCAGCGCTTCGGCGAAAAAGAATCCAATTAGCAGTGCCAACCCCGCGGCCAGCAAGCTGATGAACAAGACCTGGTTGCGCATGTCGCGAACCGACGTCATCGCCGCGGCTTCGTCCTGAATCGCAATTACTCCGAGCAACGAACTGCGATCAAGCTCCGCCGTCGCGTACGAGCCGAGCATGGGCGAAACGTGCCCGTCGCGCTCAATTGTAAACGGCGCCAGCGCGGATTGGACCTGCGCGCCGGTTTCCAACCAGTCCTGTACGACCTTTATGTCGGTCATGGGCCGCTCGGAAAAAGCGACTGAAGCATCTGGATGCGCGACGGCTCTTCCGTTCTGATCGACCACGAAGACAACGGGTAGGCCAGCGTCGAGCAACTCGCGGGCGCTCTTTTTCGATGACTGCTGAACGACTTTGAAAACTTCCTGAAAGGAGACGACGGCGACGACTGCCGCTACGATCTGGTCACCGTTCATAACCGGCGCCGCGATGGTCAGGCCCATCTCCTGACCGGAGCGGATGACCTGCGGCCGGCCAATGATCACGCCGCGAGTGCTCATGCGGGCGAGCACGTCGCTGATTCGCTGGTCAACTTCTTCTCGCTTGATCAGGTCCGACTGAAACGCGCGATGAACTTCTCCCTTGACCGGACAAATCGCCAGCGCGATCAAGTTCGGATCGTCTTGTAAACTCCTTTGCAGCCGCGCGTCATAGCCGGAATCGGCCAGCAGATGAATTCCACCGGCGATCTCAAAGGCGCGCGCAAAGCCGCTCACCACGTCGCGATAGCGCTGGCCGTAGAGTTCGATCTGGCGCGCTTTGTCCTGAACGAGTTGCGCCTGATAGCGCCCTTCGATGGCGCGCAGTTCTTCGGCGCTGCGGCGGGACAAGAGCACGCCGGCCAAACCAAGCGGCAGCAGGCCGACCAGCAGCAACACAGCCAGTACGACGTAAAGCAAACGAATTCGACTAAGGCGTTCGAGCACCAGAGATTCTCTTAGGAGCGTTTTGATTAGCAGGGCAAGCGTCTTTGAGACAGTCGACGGGAACCGCGCGCGGGTCTACCTTCTCGGCCAGTCGGCCTTGATTTAGATTAGTTGGTTGGGCAGGGCTATGTCAACCGTTTTGGCCAGTATTTAACTGCTGAAATATTTAGGGTAAGCACGTGATCTGGGGAGTTTGGTCGGTTGGGTTCGCAAAACTGGCGTTAGGTAAATCTAATCCCGCGACGGCTGGGTTTTCGTGCGATACTTTCCCGACTTGAACGTCGGGGGCGGCGTCTAAAGGATTGAGCGCACTACGCTAGTTTCGGGTGCGCGCATTTGGACGCGGCCTCGTGGCCGGACGCGAGCACGAACCAGATGGAGATGGTTTCGAGCGACGAGCAGATGGTGGAACGCGCCCTGTCGGGTGACCCGGAGGCGTTTGGGGAGATCGTGCGCCGCTGGGAGCGACGCATCTTTGCGCTCGCTTTTGGGATGCTGGGACGCGAGGAAGACGCCCGCGACGCGACCCAGGAGACTTTTATGGCCGCGTTTCGCAACCTGCGCGGCTTTCGCGGCGAAGCGAAGGTCTCGTCGTGGCTGCATCGGATTGCCGTCAATCAGTGCATCACCAGACAGAGACGCGCGAAGGTGCGCAGCGAGACGGGGCTCGAAGATGAAGCGGAAAAGAATGCGGCCGTGTTCGCCCTGCCGGCAGAGATTTCTCCGGCGCGGACGGCTGAAGGTCTCGAACGCAGCGTGGCAGTGAGACGAGCAGTGTGCGCTCTGCCAGCGGACTTGCGACAGGTTGTCGTGATGAAAGAATTCGAAGAGCTTACGTTCCAGGAAATATCGGACGCGCTCGAACTGCCGTTGAGTACGGTAAAGAGCCGGCTGTACACGGCGCTCAGGCAGTTGCAGATGCGCTTGCAGAAGTTTGGCGAACAGGTCGGATGATCAGTTCGCAATAGCGAGGTAGTTGAAATGCAAACAACGAATGAACGACCGGTTTGTCACCGCGCGGAAGATCTGGTGACGTATCTCTACAACGAGGCGAGCGCGGCTGAGGCGCAGGATTTTGCAGGACACGTCGAAACGTGCGAAGCCTGCCGTGCTGAGTTTGCGGTTTTCAGGCAGGTGCACGAGTCGATTTTGCTTTGGCGCAACGAAGCGCTGGGAGCAGCCTTCAGTCCAGCGCCACAAGCCGCGCCGGTTCTGGCTGAAGCAACTGATTCGCGTCAGTTTGTGCGACACGCGCGAAAGTTGCCGGCACTTGCCGCGCTGCGAGAGTTTTTTAGCGTCGCGCCGCTCTGGTTGCGTGGGGCGACAGCATTGGCCGTGCTGCTGCTTTGCGTACTTGGAGTACTCGCCATCTCAGGTTCCTGGAACAAGCAGGTGCGGGTTGCCAGCAACTCTGGCGGGCAGAAAACGTACACTGAGACGCAGTTCAAGAACGAAGTCGCGAAGCAGGTCGACAAGCAAGTTTCGGACTTCAAAAAATCGCAGACCCAATCGTCGACCAACGTCGTCGTCGGCAGCGGAGTGAGAACAACGACCCAACAGAATTCTCCTCGCCGCGAGTTGGCGAGCAATCGTGCTCTATCTAGATCACAGCGCGGTTTGACCCGTGCAGAGCGCGAGCAGTTGGCGGCGGATTTGCGGTTGATGCCCGGCAGAGACGAAGAGGAATTACCATTTGAATTTCCGGATGAACCTAATCAGTAACGCTTCCGGCAAATCGCCGAAACGAAGGACGGTGCAATTATGAAAGACGAAGCCAAAGTACTCGGCAAATGGATCTCACTTGCGGTGATTTTGTTGTTGGCGGGCGCGCTCGGACAGGCGTATGCGCAAACTACGCCGCAGCAGACCCAGACCGATCCCGCGCAAACGCGCGCTAGCCAGGGCAATCAGACCCCGGACCTCGCGCAATTGAACCTGACGCCGGAGCAGATTCAAAAGTGGCGGGCAATTAATGCAGAACTCAAAGAGCAACAGCAAGCTGCTAACCTCCGCTTGCGGCAGGCCCGCCGTGTACTTGCTGAGGCGGTCGAGTCTCCCACTTCAAACGAAGAGTTAATCAAGCAACGCGCTAAGGAAGAGTCCGATGCGCAAGCTGCCATCACTCAACTTCAGGCGTTGAGACAGGCTCGGATTCTCCAGATGCTAACGCCCGAACAACGCGTCAGACTGAGAGAGATGCGGCAACGAAACCTGGCGTTGCGGCGCGATGGCAATCAAGAAGGACAGCGGCCGGCGTTGGGCCGTCGGCGGGACGGTTTGCCACGCAATGCGAACACCGCGGCGCCACTCGGGCCAAGGCAACGAAAGGTCATGGGCCCACGGCAGCCGAAGCCATGAATTGAAGCATAGAAAGTATTCTGAGCCGGCCTGGGCTAACCCTGCCGGCTCTCTTTTTGCCCGACTGGAATCCGCCCGTCTCGTCTTAAACCTTGACGCCTGCCGTAGGTTTGCGCATCATAGGCCGCTCTTTCAAATATTACTCGTATAATTCGGCGCGCCTTCTTTTCTCGCTGAGTCATCGCATGAACATTGCCACGCGTCTGTTGTTCGAGCTGCAAGAGATGTCTTTGCTGGCAGGCCGAGCTGCGCGTGGGCTCTTCCGAAAGCCGCATTACGTTCCCGAAACGATCGCTCAGATGGACATGGTCGGCGTTGGTTCGCTGACGATCATCATCCTCACCGGCTTCTTCACCGGCGGCGTACTCACGTTGCAGACCTATCAGACGCTCGCTTCGTACGGCGCGGTCGATCAGCTTGGTTACCTGGTAGCGATTTCGCTGGTTCGCGAGTTGGGCCCGGTGCTGACTGCACTGATGGTGACGGGCCGGGTGGTCTCAGCAATCTCAGCCGAGTTGGGTTCGATGGTAGTTTCGGAACAGATTGACGCGATGCGCGCGCTGGGAACTGATCCCGTTCGGAAGCTCGTGGCCCCGCGCATTCTGGCCTTGATAATCACGTTGCCGCTGTTGACGCTGATCGCGGACGTGATGGGCATCGCCGGTGGCTGGGCAGTTTCGACCTGGCTCTTTGGATTACCAACCTCGATGTTCACTAATTCAGTGCGCGACGGGATCACGACCGACGACCTCATCGGTGGAATTATTAAGCCTTTGTTCTTCGCTTTCCTGATGGGTACAATCGCTTGTCATAAAGGCCTAAAGACCGAAGGCGGCACAGTCGGAGTTGGCCGTTCGACGACGACCGCGGTCGTGACCGCTTCGATCATAGTGATCATTGCTGACTTTATTTTGGCCAGAGCGTTGCAACTGGTTCTGGGGACGCAAAACTGATGATGTCTCAAGCTTCAATCGATCATGCAGACGGCCAGGCGCCGGACAATCGCGTCAGCGACCGCGCCGCCGGATCTACGTTTCGCGAAGTTCACGATTCGACCCGCGAGATTCCGGCGATCGAGTTTCGCAACGTCACCATGATGTTCGACGATCGCAAAGTGCTTGACGATCTGAGCTTCAAAGTAATGAAGGGCGAGACGAAGATCATCCTGGGTGGTTCGGGTTGCGGCAAGTCAACGACGATAAAATTAGTGCTGGGCCTGCTCAAGCCCGACAGCGGACAGATCCTGGTTGATGGCGAAGATGTCACCAACTACTCGGAAGTTCAGATGATGCGGGTGCGCAAAAGGATCGGGATGATCTTTCAAGAGGGCGCGCTGTTCGACTCGCTTTCGGTTTACGAAAACGTCGCCTTTAAGCTTCACGAGCAAGGGGTGCCTGAGGACGAAGTCGAAAGCGAAGTCCGACGCATGCTGCAGTTCGTTAACCTGGAAGAGGCCATCGACAAGATGCCCGCCGAATTGTCCGGCGGCATGCGCCGGCGCGTGGGCATCGCCCGCGCTTTGGTGGGTGACCCGAAGATTGTGATGTTTGACGAACCGACTGCCGGCCTGGATCCGCCAACCGCGCGCACCATCTGCGAACTGGCGATGAAGTTGCGCGACCTCGAGGATGTTTCGTCCATTTTCGTCACCCACGAGATGAACAATCTTGACTATCTCTGTTCAGAATACGCCGTGGTCAACGAAGAGGGTGAAGTGGTTTTTGAAAAGGAAGGCGAGAAGCTCTGCCTGATCAATAGCAAGGTCCTGATGATGAGCAATGGCCAGGTAATTTTCAGCGGCACCGACGAAACACTTCGCCGATCGGAAGACAAGTACATTCAGAAATTTCTGCGCGGCAGGGATGAATGATGAGGACGCTATAGGAGCTAAGGGAAAGGAAAAAGGAAAAAGGAGAAAGGAAAAAGGAAAGCTGATCACCCGCAAATCAATTTTGCTTTTTGCCTCTTTGTTTTTGCCTTCTTGAAGTCATGCCAAAATCAACCAAGAACATTGGCTTGAGCGAGCTGCGCGTTGGATTGCTCGTTCTGATTGCGATCGCTGTCTTAGTGGTCTTGATTCTAAACGCGTCCGGCGAACTCAATCCGTTCGCCAGCCATCTGCATCTGCGCGCGCGTTTCGCCGACGCCAATGGCTTGCGCGAGGGTTCCGAAGTGCGCCTCGCCGGTGTGAAGATCGGCAAAGTCGACAGTATCAAGCTGATGACGCCGACCGAGGTTGGCAATGCGCCCAACGGACAAGCTCCGCCAAAAGTCGAAGCGCGACTGACCATCAACACCAAGATCGACGGCATCCCGGCGATTGATCGCATTCGCACCGACTCGACCGCGCAACAGGCGGCGCCGAGCATCCTCGGCAGCGAGATGATAGTTAACATCACGCCCGGCACTTCTATCGGCCAGCCCGTCAAAGAGAATGACTTGTTGCCGTCAACATCGGGCAGCACGATGAGCGACCTCGCTAGCGAGGGCACCGACCTGGCCAAGAAGCTCAGCAAGCTTTCCGATCAGCTTAACGCGGTTGTGAAAGACGTCCGCGAAGGCAAAGGCACGGTGGGACGTCTATTCAACGACGAATCGCTCTACAACAACCTGAACGCGACCATTCGCGACGCGGAAGAATTGGCGACGCAGATCAAGAGCGGCAAAGGCTCTGCGGGCAAGTTCATCTATGACGAAGCGCTTTACAATAACGCCAACGACATCGCGGCGAATCTGAAAAAGCTTTCGGCTGATCTCGCCGCCGGTCGCGGCACGGCTGGCAAGCTCTTGCAAAGCGACGAGATGTACAACAAGATCAATCGCATCGCCGATCGCGTGAATCATTCGATGGATCAGATCGATGCGATCGTCGCGGGCGTCAACAACGGACAGGGCACTTTGGGCAAGCTGGTGAAAGACGAAGCTATTTACAACGATGCCCGCGCGGCTCTCGCTAAATTCAACACCACGGCAACTCGCATCGACAACGTAGTCGCCGGCGCGCAGCGCGGCGAAGGCACGCTCGGCAAACTGATCACCGACGAGTCGCTCTACAACAACGTCAACGGCCTTTCGTCCGAAGGCGTGAAGATGCTCTACGACTTTCGCCAGAACCCGAAGAAGTATCTGACGATCAAGTTCCAGTTGTTTTAGTAACAGTCCGACGAGCTTCAGTTTGTCGCCACTTCTATTTATGGCTTCTCTCGATGCCAGCGTGACAAACTGAAGGAATCTCTGATTAAGTGACTCAGGAAAAGAACGCACGGACACTTTGAGTCCTATTGGTCTTGAGCCGGGCAGTCCCGTAGGGACGAAATATCTATAGAACAAGATGAGCCAAGTGAATTGTTTCAGCCCATTTATGGGCGGCAGAAACGGTGATGTCGCTCCTGACGGAGCTTTGGGGCCAGGCTCGCTCGCGGTGCTACAAATATTTCGTCCCTACGGGACTTTGCTAAATGTTTTTGGGGCCTTCACTTGATCAGAGTTTCCTGAAGTTTGACGGACATCGACATGGGCGAGAATGACAATATTCAGTCAAGCAGTATTTCAAAGGGCAGCTCGATCAAAGAGATTGCCGACTTTTGGGATAATAACAGTCTCGCCAATCATTGGGACGATACTCGTGAAGTCGAATTCGAAGTGCGTGCTCCGCGTCGCATTACAATCGAGCCAACAGTCTATGCACAGCTTGAAGAACAGGCGCGAACGCGCGGAGTTTCACTCGCCACACTCGTCAACTCTTGGCTTGTTGAGCAATTGTCAACCGACAAGGCCGCTTGAGTCTGGCAATAGTCCCTGGTTCTAGTGCGAGGTCGGAATAATTTCAGGTGAGCGGGTTCGCGCGCGCCGAAACCATTCCTGAAACCGTTCAAAGTACAAATAAACCACCGGCGTTAAGTACAACGTCAGAACCTGCGATACGATCAGCCCGCCTACCACAGCGAGTCCTAATCCACGCCGCGCATTTGCGCCTGCGCCCCAACCCAGGGCAATCGGCAGTGTACCCATCAAAGCCGACATCGTGGTCATCATGATCGGGCGAAAGCGCACCACGCACGCTTCGTAGATTGCTTCACGCGCGGGCCGGCCTTCTCGTCGCTGCTTATCCAAGGCAAAGTCGATCATCATGATCGCGTTCTTCTTCACGATGCCAATCAGCATGATCAAGCCAACAAAGGCATAGATGTCCAGCTCGCGCTGAAAGATCAAAAGCGTCAGCAACGCGCCCAATCCGGCCGAAGGCAAGCCCGAAAGAATCGTCAGCGGGTGAATGAAGCTTTCATAGAGAATTCCGAGCACGAGATAGATCACCAGCACTGCGACCAGCAAAAGCAAATTCAGGTTTTGTAGCGACGACTGAAAGACCTGGGCTGAGCCCTGGAACGATGTCGTGATCGTTGCCGGCAGCGACTTTTTCGCGAGCGCTGTAATTTCCTGCGTCGCCTGGCTCAGCGAAACGCCGGGGCGCGTATTGAAGGAAATAGTCGTCGCCGGCAATTCCCCGAGGTGGTTCACGAGTTGCGGGCCGACGCTCTTCGAAAAACTCGCGACCGCGCTGAGCGGAATCAGTCGGCCGGCGGCGCCGTGAATGTAGAGCCTGCCCAGCGCGCTCGGATCCTTCTGGAATTCAGGTTTCACTTCGAGGATGACTTGATATTCGTTTGTCGGCGTGTAGATCGTCGAAACTTGTCGCGATCCGAACGCGGTCCCGAGTGCGGTTTCGATCTGCGCCACGGTTACTCCTACAGCAGCGGCTCGTTTCCGATCGATATTGACGTTGATTTGCGGTGTATTGATCTGCAGGTTGCTGTTGACGTCGTGAATCGTTGGCAGTTCGCGCATTTTCTTTTTCAGAACTGCGGCGCTGTCATAGAGTTCGCTGGTGTTCGAAGCCTGCAACGCCACTTGATAAGTGCTACGTCCAAAGCCCCCGCCGATATTGAGCGACGGCGGATTTTGTAAGAAGACTCGCAAGCCGGGCTCGCGCGAGAGCTTCGGCCGCAATTCCTCGACGACCTCGTCAGCGCTCTTACGTTGGTTGAGCGGCTTCAAGCCGATGAAGATCGTGCCGCTGTTGCCGCTCGAATTTCTTCCGCCCGCGCCGACCGTGGAAGCATACGATTGTATGTTCGGATCGCTCTTGAGCACTTCAGCGACCGTGTTCTGATGCCGAATCATGTCGTCGAGCGAAATCCCTTGCACAGCCTCGGTACTGCCCATTATCAGACCACTGTCGCCGCTGGGAATGAAACCCTTCGGCACAATCGTGAACAGATAGACGGTCACCCCCGCCAGCGCCAGACTGATCGCGATTGTCACAAACGAATGCGCCAGGACGCGCTGCAGGGTCCATTCGTAAACATGTATGACGCCGTTGTAGATGCCTTCGGTAAACCCTCGCCAACCTTTGTGAACCAGCTTGCCGGTTTCTTCGTGCAGCGCGCTCGCGCGAATGTCTTTCGCCCGGAGCAGGCGGCTGGCCAGCATCGGCGTCAAGGTCAGTGATACGAGGCCGGAGACCAGAATCGCTACGCTGATCGTGATCGCGAATTCGCGAAACAGCCGGCCCAGAATTCCGCCCATGAACAGCACTGGAATGAACACGGCGACCAGCGATACGGTCATCGAAACGATTGTGAAGCCGACTTCGCGCGAACCATTCAACGCGGCTTGCTTCACGTCTTCGCCCAGTTCGATCCGTCGCACAATGTTTTCCAGCATCACGACGGCGTCATCGACCACGAACCCAACCGACAACGTCAGGGCCATCAGCGAAAGATTATCCAGGCTGAAATGCAGCAAATACATCACGGCGAAAGTGCCGACGATCGAAGTGGGCAACGCGAGTGTGGGAATGATCGTGGCTCGGACGTTGCGCAGAAAGAGAAAAATCACCATCACGACCAAAGCCATGGCCAGCAATAGCGCAAACTGAACGTCATTGACTGAATTGCGAATCGAGATGGAGCGATCGTTCAAAACGTCAAGACTCACCGACGCCGGCAACTGCTGACGAAACTGCGGAAAGAGCGCCCGAATTGAATCAACCACCGCGACCGTGTTCGTGCCCGGCTGACGCTGAACGGCCATCGTCACGCTGCGGCGGCCATTGAACCAACTGGCGACGCGATTGTTCTCGACGCTGTCAATCACGTTGGCGATCTGGTTCAGGCGCACCGGCGCGCCGTTGCGATAAGCCACGATCAGCGATTGAAAATCTTTCGCGTTATTTAGTTGGCCGTTCGTTTGCAGCGTCAGGTTCGAGTACTTGCCATAGAGACTCCCCGTCGCCGTATTTGGATTGCCGTTGCGGATGGCTGCGTCCACGTCATCGACGCCAATGCCGCGATCGGCCAGGGCGGCCGGATCCAGTTGCGCTCGCACCGCGTACTTCATCGCGCCATAGACCTGGACCTGCGAAACGCCCTCGACCATCGAGATGCGTTGCGCGATCAGCGTCTCGGCGTACTCGTCGACCTGCGGCAACGAGAGCACGTCCGAGTTGAGCGTCATGAAGAGAATCGGACTGTCGGCGGGATTTACTTTTCTTAGACCTGGAGGCGTAGGCATTCCCGGCGGAAGCTGCGGCAGCGCCGCCGAGATCGCGGTCTGTACATCCTGCGCGGCCGCGTCGATGTTGCGGCTCAGGTTGAATTGCAAAGTAATCGAAGTCGAGCCTTGCGAGTTCGTCGAGTTGATCGAATCGATTCCCGCGATGCCTGAGAATTGTCTTTCCAAAGGCGTGGCCATGGACGCGGCCATCGTTTCCGGATTCGCGCCCGGCAAGCTTGCGCTGACGTTGATCGTGGGATAGTCGACCGTGGGCAGATCGCTGACCGGCAGGGCCCGATAACCGATGAAGCCAAACAGAACGATTCCAACCATCACCAGCGTCGTCGTGATCGGACGATTGATGAAGAGTTCAGAAATGCCGTGTCTGGTCTTAGCTTGAGTGGCCATCGTCAAGAGTTATTCCAAGCCATTTTCCATTTGTCATTGCCATCGATGACGGGTGTTAGAGTACCAACTTTAGTTGGGCTTTTCGCGACAACTAAGGCCCGACTGAAGTCGGTACTCTGTACACCGCTAGCTCAAATTGAATGTCAAATGACAAATGGAAAATGTACTGTTCATGCGACTGCCGGCTCTTCAGTTGTCTTACCCCGCCGGAACCATTCATGCGCGCGCTCGAAATACAAGTAAACCACTGGCGTCAAATACAACGTCACGACTTGCGAAACGCACAGGCCGCCGACGACTGCCAGTCCCAATCCGCGTCGCGATTCAGCGCCGGCGCCCCAACCCAAAGCGATCGGCAGCGTGCCCATCAGCGCGGCCATCGTCGTCATCATGATGGGACGGAACCTGATTAGGCACGCCTGAAAGATCGCTTCCTCGGCGGGCTTGGATTGTTCGCGCTGGGCCGTCAGCGCAAAGTCGATCATCATGATGGCGTTTTTTTCCACGATGCCGATCAGCATGATCAATCCGACGAACGCGTACACATCCAGCTCGCGCCCGAAAATCAGCAGCGTCAGCAATGCTCCCAGTCCCGCCGACGGCAATCCGGAAAGGATGGTGAAGGGATGAATAAAACTTTCGTACAGAATTCCCAGGATCAAATAGATCACCAGCACCGCGACCAGCAAAAGCAAAGTGAGATTCTGCAGAGACGATTGAAAGATTTGCGCCGTACCCTGAAAGCTGGTCGTGATCGTCGCCGGCAGAGTTTGTTTCGCCAGCGTCTGCACTTGGTCGGTGGCCGCGCTTAACGAAACACCTGGTCGCAGGTTGAATGAGATCGTTGCCGAAGGCAATTGTCCGAGGTGATTAACCAGCAAAGGTCCGACGCTGCGCGACAGAGTCGCGACGGTGCTCAAAGGAATCAGACGCCCCTGCGTCGCCTGGCTCGGTAGATTTTGCCCGGCGGGCGCATGCGCCGACGAGACGATCGCCGATGGCGGCTGAGTTAAGACCGATTGGACCTGCGCCGATTGACTAGAGGTCGAAGGCGCGGCAGTCGAACGGATGTAAAGGCGTCCCAGTGCCGAAGGATCCTGCTGGTACTCTGGCTTCACTTCGAGGATCACTTCGTATTCGTTCGACGTGGCATAGATGGTCGAGATTTGGCGCGTGCCGTAGGCGTTGTTGAGCGTGTCTTCGATCTGCTGCGCCGTGATGCCGAGCGCTGAAGCCTTGTCGCGATCGATGTCCACGTTGAGCTGCGGATTTTTGATCTGAATGTCGCTCGTCACATCCAGCAACTGCGGCAGCGCGGCGATCTTTTTCTGAAGCTCCGCGGCCTTCGCGTAAAGCTCGTTGCGATCGGGGCCCTGCAAAGTAAGTTGATAAGGACTCTTCGTAACTTGTCCGCCGACTTGCACCAGCGCCGGGTTTTGCAGGTAGATGCGCATGCCTGGCACGGCGCCGAGTTTCGATCGCAGGTCAGCGATGACCGCCTCAACGTCTTGTTTGCGCTGCGTGAGCGGCTTTAGCAGAATCAAAATGTTGCCGGTATTTGTAGCGGCGCTGACGTCGCTCTCTCCGACGGTCGACAACACACCCACGACGTTCGAGTTCGCGCGAATGATGTCAACGATCTGCTGCTGGTGGCGCGACATTTCTCCAAACGAAATTCCTTCGGCGGCTTCGGTGTAGCCAACGATGCGACTGGTATCGTCATTGGGAATGAAGCCCTTGGGGATGACATAGAACAACACAATTGTTACGAGGAAGAGCACGCCGCAGATCAACATCGTCAGCGCGCGGTGTTCGAGCACGAGCTGCAGAGTCCAGCGATAACCGCCAACCAGCCAATCGTAAACGCGCTCGCTCGCCTGCCACCACTTGCTTCGGAGCGCAGGCATCCCTGCCTGCGGTTCACCGGCATCCTTGCCGGTCTCTGCACCCTCCCTCACGGTCGGGTCTCCGCCTCGATGGCCGATCGTTTTCAGCAAGCGGCTGCAAAGCATCGGCGTCAAACTCAGCGACACAAATCCGGAGACCAGAATAGCGACGCTGATCGTGATTGCGAACTCGCGAAACAAGCGTCCCAGGATTCCGCTGAGAAACAGCACGGGAATAAAGACTGCGACCAGCGAAACGGTCATCGAGATAATTGTGAAGCCGATTTCGCGCGAGCCCTTGAGCGCCGCTTCCATCGCGCCTTCGCCACCTTCCATGCGGCGGACGATGTTCTCGAGCATCACCACGGCGTCATCGACGACGAAGCCGACCGACAGGGTCAGCGCCATCAGCGAGAGATTGTCGAGACTGAAACCCAACAAGTACATCACCGCGAAGGTGAAAACGATCGAGGTGGGCAGCGCCAGCGTCGGAATGATGGTCGCGCGCACGTTGCGCAGAAATAGAAAAATGACGAGCACGACCAGAGCAATCGCCAGCAGCAGAGAGAACTGCACGTCGTTTACCGACTCGCGGATTGATTCCGAGCGATCGTACAAAACATCCAGCTTGATCGACGCCGGCAGTTGTTGCCGAAAGGTCGGTAGCAAATTCCTGATGGCATCGACGACCGCCACGGTGTTCGTGCCGGGCTGTCGCTGCACGGTGAGCGTGACGACTTGCTGCCCGTTGTAGCGGCTGGCGAGGCGATTGTTCGCAACGCTATCAACGATGTCGCCCAGGTCTCTCAAAAGTACGGGCGCGCCGTTGCGATAGGCGACGATTAACTGCCGGTACGCTTCGGCGTTCATCAACTGGCCGTTTGCCTGGACGGTCAGGTTTTGGTGAATGCCGTAGAGCGTCCCGACCGGAAGATTCGTGTTGCCGCGCTGCAAAGCGGTGGCCACGTCGTCGATGCCGATGCCGCGAATCGCCAGCGCCGACGGATCGAGTTGCGCGCGCACCGCGTACTTCTGTTCGCCGGTTACCAGGACCTGCGCGACGCCGCTGATGGTCGAAAGCCTCTGCGCCAGCGAAGTGTCGGCGTACTCGTTTATCTGCGAGAGCGGCAGCGTCGGCGAACTCACCATCAGATAGACGATGGGTTGGTCGGCGGGATTTACTTTCTTGAGCGTCGGCTGGCTCGGCATTCCCGTCGGGAGTTGTCGCGCCGAGGCCGAGATCGCCGTCTGCACGTCCTGCGCGGCCGCGTCGATGTTGCGGCTCAGATCAAATTGCAAAGTGACTTGAGTGTTACCGAGGGTGCTGGTTGAGCTGACGGTGTTGAGTCCGGCAATGGTAGAGAACTGTCGTTCCAGCGGCGTGGCTACTGACGAGGCCATCGTCTCTGGACTGCCGCCCGGAAGTTCTGCGGTGACCTGAATGGTTGGGTAATCGACGTTCGGGAGGTCGCTAACCGGCAGCGCGCGATAGCCTATGAAGCCGAACAGGACGATGCCGGCCATGATGAGGGTGGTCGTGATTGGACGCTGAATAAAGAGTTCGGACATTAGGCCGCGAATAGCGTGGTTACGCTTTTTTGACTTCTTGTTTGTGCCAAACCAATGAAAAATGAAAATTGAAAAATGCAAATTGCAAATTGCACGGGTTTCCCGGGCAGTCTGTCGCCGAATCCATCAATTGCTTCGCCTCTTCTTTGCTCGGTTTTCCTTCGCGGTGACTATCGATTGTCCAATCATATTGCAAAGCTGATTGCATTCGTCGAGGAGTTCGGCCATTCGATGTTCGGTCAGCATTTCCGTTTTGATGATCAGACGAATCCAAGAACGGGATTCGCGTAACTCCTTGAGACAAATACTGAGTTTGTGAACGAAGTCTGCGCGACTTTCGGCGGCACACGCTTCTTCGTAGTTAGGTGCTGGAGAAGTTCCGCCGCGCACCAATTGGCTTCCTATGTGACGTCCCATTCGCGTGTCTGGCAGCGCATCGACGACTTTACCAACTCGCGCGGAAAAGTTGATCAGTCGGTCAACCATCTCGTCTGGTGTCACAATTGTCTCTCCGGCTCAATTTGCAATTTGCATTTTTCAATTCTCAATTTTCAATGTTTTAGGTGTGAAGTGCGACATCTGTCTAAGTGAGACGAGGGAATTCATCAATTTCTTCACGGGTTCGGACTGCCGCCGCCGCGCTTTCTTCCGCCACCTTGATCGCCCTGAGCCGGACTCGCTCCCTGGTCTCCGCCTTGACCTCGACCGGCGCCCTTTTGCTGGACCTTCGCGCCCGGCACCAGACGCAGTTGGCCGTCCGTCACCACCTGCTCGCCGGATTTCAGGCCGTCCGCGATGACAGTCATGTTATCGACGATCGCTCCGGTCTTCACGGTGCGCACTTCCACGGTTGAATCAGCCTTGACCACGTAAACGAACGATTTGTCCTGGCCCGCCTGCACCGCTTGCGAGGGAACTACGATGGCCTGATTCTCTGTTCCCAGAGTGAGCACGACGTTGACGAACTGACCGGGATACAACCGGCGGTCGTCGTTCTGGTAAGTCGCTTTCAGGCGGACCATCCCCGTCGTGACATCGACCGTGTTATCTACCAGCGACAGTTTGCCCGTTGCGGGATTCGATTCATCACCTGGAATCACAACCTTAACAGCGAAACCGCCCGCACTTGAGTATTGACGAATGCGGATCAAGTCCTGCTCAGGCACTGAGAACGTAACGTAGATTGGCGCCCACTGCGTGATCGTCACCATCGCGTTCGTATCGTTTGCGCGCACCAGGTTGCCGGTGGTCACGGCGAGGTTGCCGGTTTTGCCTTTGATGGGCGCGCGGATCGTCGTGTAACTGAGTTCAACGCGCGCGCTTTCGACCGCGGCCTGTTCGGCTTTTTGAGCGGCTTGGAGGTTTGCGACGGCAGATTGATCGGCGCGCACAGTCGCGTCGTCCGCCTGCAACTTTGAAAGTGCGTTGTCGTATTCCTCGCGTGAGATGACGCCGGCTTCGACCAACTTCGCATTGCGGTTGACAATAGATCGCGAGTTGTTCGCAGTCGCTTGATCTCTAGCCACGATGTCCTGGCCCTGCCTGACCGTGGCCATCGCTTTCAAGAGATTGGCTTCCGCCTGAGTCAGCGCCGCGTGCAACTGACGCGAGTCGATCGAGAAAAGCAGATCGCCTTTCTTCACTTCCTGTCCTGGCACGAAACCGACTCTTAACAGCGTTCCTTCAACCTGTGATCGAATGGCGATCGTGGAAAGCGCTTCGACGTTGCCGATGGCCTTGATCTGAATCGGCACGTCCTGCTGAGTGACGCTGGCCATCTCGACGGGGACGACTTCGCCGCGACCGCCGCCGGCGCCGGGAGTTTTCGTCGCCGTTTGACTACCCAAAAAGCGCCACAACAAGACCAGCAGCGCGATTAGAACCAGGACGCTGACGATTTGCACGATGCGCGCTCGCGTCTTGCGCGGGCGGCTGCTCGCGACGGTTACGTCTTGTTTGCGAGCGTCGACCGGCGTGGCTGCGTCTTGCTCGCCGGTCGCTGGGATCGAAAACTCTTTTGAGACCTCTCCACTCATCGCAGACTCTATTTCGCGGCCTGGTTGACCCTCAAAGATTGAACCGGTTGCGCAATCCTCAAGGCAATTCAAGACCGGCCGCCTTGTTCTTCGAAACTCCGTTTGGGGGTTGAATAATGATTGCATATATAACTACGCTCTCGCAAAGACTTTGGTTACGAAAAACTGAACCGTCAGAGCACGAGAGTGCTTGACTTTCAAGCGCTCAGCGCTAGACTCTTGCCGCCGTTTCCAACCAATGCTTGAAAACAATTTGTCAGTGAGGTGCCCCATGAAAAGCTTCGCTAACGTTTCCCGGAAAGCTGCGAGTGTGACTTGCACGGTCGCTTTGTTGGCGACTTCCTTTGCCTACAGTTTCGGCCAGCAACCGACGGTGACCAAACGACCGCTCGCTCACCGGGACTATGATTCATGGCGTTCGATTCAAGCGCCGCAGATTTCGCGTGATGGAAAGTTTGTCGCCTATGCTTTCATGGCGCAGGACGCCGACAGCGAGATCGTCGTGCGCAATGTGGCCACCGGCGCCGAGTGGCGTGCGCCGCGCGGTTATCATCCGCCCGTCCCGCCTCCTGACGATCCGGGCGCGAACATCGGCGAGTTCCAGGCTACGCAGGCGCGACTTACTCGGCCCGTCTTCACCGCCGACAATCGCTTGGTTGTCTTCAGCGCTGAGCCGACGAAAGCGGAAGTCGCCAAGGCAAAGAAGGATAAGAAGAGACCGGAGGACATGCCGAAGAACGCGTTGGGCATCATCGATCTTTCCACCGGCCAGGTGACGCGCATCGAGAAAGTGAAGAGCTTCCAGGTTCCTGAGGATGGATCAGGATTCATCGCATATCTGCTGGAAGCAAAGCCGCCGAGTAGCCCGCCCGCAAGAGAGGGTCCGGGCAGCACAACTGAGATCTCGCGGGGCACTAGCCCGACCGTTAGGGAGGGCTCACCATCATCCTCGACCGAAGCTTCGTCAGCGAATAGCGCTCCCCCTACGTCAATTCAAACACCGCAATCGAGCGGACCGCGATCTTCATCGAGGGCTCCCAAGAAGGAATTCGGTAGCGATCTCGTCTTGCGGAACACGACCAGCGGAACCGAACGCACTTTCAACGACGTGCTCGACTACACCTTGAGCAAAGACGCGAAGACGCTCGTGTTTGCTGTGTCCTCAAAGAAAGAAGAAACGAACGGCGTATACGGCGTGACGCCGCAGAACGACGCCGCACCCGCAGCATTGCTGGCAGGCAAGGGCAAGTATCAAAAGCTCACCTGGGATGAAGACCAGACTGAGTTGGCTTTCATCAGCGATCGCGACGACGCCGCGTCGAAACAACCGAAGTTCAAAGTCTATCTGTGGAATCGCAGCGGTGGCGCCGTGGAGGGCGCCGGCGGAAACCCGACACCGGGGTCCCCGGCCGGGCAGCCCGGACGGGGTGGGGCGGTCAGGGAGGGTGCAGATCGCAACCACGCCGCGACGGCCATCAACAGCGCGGCCGAGATCGTCTCGCCCTCAACCGCCGGCTTTCGCAAGGATTTCGTGGTCAGCGACAAAGCGACGCTGGGATTTTCACTCGACGGTAGCCGTCTGTTTCTCGGCGCCGCTCCGCCGCCGGAACCGGAAAAGAGTGCCGACGAAGAAGTCCCCGCCGACGAAAAGGTACTGGTCGATCTTTGGCATTGGAAGGACGATTACATTCAGCCCTTGCAGAAGGTCCGCGCGGAGCAGGAACGCAACCGGTCATATCGCGCCGATTACATCATCCGTGACAAAAAGTTCGTGCAGCTCGCCGACGAATCGATGGAAAGCGTTTCGCCTTCGAACGATGGCCGCTACGCGATTGGCGCCGACAACCGCGCTTACCGTGTCACGTCTGATTACGATCCGGGCCTGAGTGATTTCTATCTGGTGAACACGACGGACGGGACACGCAAGCTCGTCGGACAAAAACAACGATTCAACGCTTCACTCTCGCCGGGCGCGAAGTACGTCATCTACTTCGACGGCAAAGATTGGAATTCGTACGCAGTTGCCGACGGCCGCAACGTGAATCTCACGAAGAGTCTTGGCGCAAATTTCTTTAACGAAGACAACGACACGCCCGAACTGCCTTCGTCGTACGGTTTCGCCGGCTGGACCAAAGACGATCGCGAAGTTCTGCTTTACGATCGCTTCGATGTCTGGCAGGTTGTGCCCGACGGCAGCGGCGCAAAGAATCTTACTGACAGTATGGGTCGCAAGGAAAGCCTTCAGTTTCGCTATGTGCGGCTCGATCCGAAAGAGCGTTCGATCGATCCCGCCAAACCCTTGTTGCTACATGCTGAGAATCTTGAGACGCGTGATTCAGGTTTTTATCGCGATAAGCTCAACGGCGGCTTGCCGGAAAGACTCGTGATGGGCGCAAAGGACTTCAACAATCCAACCAAAGCGAAAGACGCGGAAGTGTTGATCTTCACGGCGTCGCGCTTTGAAGAGTTTCCCGATATCTGGGTGACCGGTCCGAACTTCAAAGACCTAAAGAAAATCAGTAACGGCGATGCTCAGCGCGCGCAGTTCAACTGGGGCACGGCCGAATTGGTGAGTTTCAAAAACACTGACGGCGTGCCGCTGAAAGGATTGCTGCTGAAACCCGATAACTTCGATCCGAAGAAGAAGTACCCGATGATCATTTACATCTATGAAAGACTGACGCAGGGTTTGCATGCGTTTCGCAATCCCGGTCCGGGCACTTCGATTAATCCGACTTTCTATGTCAGCAACGGCTATCTGATTTTCATGCCGGACATTGTTTACACTACCGGCTATCCGGGACCGAGCGCGTTGAAGTGCGTGCTGCCGGGAATTCAGGCCGTCGTCGACCGAGGCTTCGTTGACGAGAACGCGATCGGCATACAGGGGCACAGTTGGGGTGGCTATCAAATCGCTTACATGGTGACGCAGACGAATCGCTTCAAAGCCGCGGAGGCCGGCGCCGCCGTCGCCAACATGACCAGCGCCTACAGCGGCATTCGCTGGGGCAGTGGTCTGCCGCGTCAATTCCAATACGAACATTCGCAGTCGCGCATCGGCGGCAGCCTGTGGGAATATCCGATGCGTTACCTGGAAAACTCACCGCTGTTTCATACCGACAAAGTGCAGACGCCGCTCCTCCTGATCAATAACGACGAAGACGACGCGGTGCCGTGGTATCAGGGGATCGAATTCTATCTCGCGCTGCGACGCCTGAACAAAGAGGCTTACATGTTCAGCTACAACGGCGAGAAGCACGGCTTGCGCAAGCGAATTAATCAGAAAGACTACACGCGGCGCTTGCAGGAATTCTTTGATCATTTTCTGAAGGGAGCGCCCGCGCCCGAATGGATGCAGAAAGGCATTCCGTATTTGCAGCGCGAGAAGGAGAAAGAAAAATATCGCGTGGCGGATCAAGACGAGCCGTTACGGAATCGCGAGCGGTAGAGGTTGTGCGAAAACTCAGGCGTTGACGCTAACGAAAGTCTCGCGGGGGTAAACCGCCCTTCCTGACCTGGGAGGCTACTAAAGTCGAATTGTTCTTTCCTGAGTGGAGAGCCTTTCACGCTGGGAAGGTCACTCAACGCTGAGAATCTCTCGGGTTGGGAAGGGTGGTTTACCCCCGCGAGCTTTGGTTAGCATCAAGATTCGAGTTTCCACACAGTCTAAGTAGCGAGCGGATCCAAGACTAATCTGGTATGACAGGGTTCGGAGCTTCTCAATTGAGCGCGACCAGTGAAGAAAACAATCCTCATTTACGGACTCTGCGGCGGCGCGCTGATTGTCGCGCTCAAGCTGATCGAGTATCGCTTTCTGGTCGTCGAGCATTCGATAGAGATCTACGGCGGCTTGATCGCGGCGGTCTTCGCGGGCGTGGGGATTTGGCTCGGCCTTAAACTCACCAGAAAGAAAGAAATCATCGTCGAAAGAGAAGTCCTCGTTCCCGCACAGCCGTTTGTGCTCAATGAAAAGCGATTGCGCGATCTGAGCATTACTCCGCGTGAGTTGGAGATCCTTGACTTGATCGCGCAAGGACTCAGCAATCGCGAGATCGCCGAGAGACTCTTCGTCAGCGAGAACACCGTGAAGACCCACTCCAGCCGTTTGTTCGATAAGCTGAGCGCGAAGCGCAGGACGCAGGCAGTGCAGATTGGGAAGGAACTGGGGTTGATCGAGAAATAGCCACAGAGGCACAGAGACACAGAGAGGAACAGACTAGTTAGCAAATCGGAAGAGCGCTCATCTCGGTCGGCCTATAATCCATTTCTTTAACCTTTATGGGATCGTCTCTGTGACTCCGTGTCTCTGTGGCAAACTCCCTAACACGAAAGCATTACTTTTCGCGTTGTCGCTAAAATCATTCCAAAGTATGACGACAAAATCACCCCAGCCGAAATACCCTCACGCCCGCTCGAACCATTTTCAGTTAGGAGAACAGGTTTCAAAATGAAAAAGACAGTCTTGACCTTCGGGCTGATTTCCGGGGCCGTAATGGCCGTGATGATGTTCGCGACGCTGCCCTTCGTCGACAAGATCGGTTTTGACAAAGGCGTCATCGTCGGCTACACGACGATGATCCTCGCGTTCATGCTGGTGTTCTTTGGCATTCGCTCGTATCGGGAAAATGTCGGCGGCGGGCAGGTTAGCTTTGGTCGCGCCCTTGCGGTCGGCGGTCTCATCATGCTCATCGCGTGCGTCTGCTACGTGATAGCTTGGGAGGTCCTCTACTTCAACTTCATGCCGGATTTCTTCGACAAGTACGCCCAGCACGTGATCGCGAAGGCCAAAGCGTCAGGTGCAACCCAGCAAGCAATTGAGGCGCAGCTTCAACAAATGAAGAGTTTCAAGGCGATGTATGACAATCCGTTCATCAACGCGGCGATGACTTTCATTGAGCCACTCCCCGTTGGTTTGATCGTTACCCTGATCTCAGCGGCGATTCTGCGGAAGAAATCAGGTGCGCCGGTGGCAGCCTAGCGATCACTGCCCCGGTGTTGCCGGCGGACGCAGCGCATAGTTCGCCGGCGGCTCGGCTCCTAACAGATAACGAACAAAATAATCCCATCGCCGGCGCGTCATGTAATTGTTGGCGTTGCCGTAACCGTGCCGCTGATTCGGAAGCATTAGCAGATCGAAATCCTTGTTCGCTTTGACCAGCGCATCCACTACGAGCAGGGTGTTGTAGGGCGGCACGTTGTCATCCAGGGTTCCGTGCGCCAGCAACAGGTGGCCTTTCAAATTCTTGGCGAGATTCTGGTTCGCCTGATCGTCATAGTTGGTCGCGCCGCCCGTCTTGCGCTCCAACAGTCCTTGATACCTTTCGCCCCAATCGTCTTCATATTCGCGGTTGTCGTGATTTCCTGATTCGGCGATGCCTACTTTGAAGAAATCGGGATAACGAAACATCGCATCGGCGGTCGCAAAGCCGCCGCCAGAGTGGCCATAGATGCCAACGCGATCGAGGTCGATGAACGAATACTTCTGGGCCAGCTGCTTCATCCCGCTCACCTGATCGGGCAGCGTGTTGTCGCCCATATCGGCGTAGTAGGCGTCATGAAACTTCTTCGAGCGCGACGGGTTTCCCATCCCTTCAATCTCTACGACGATGAAACCAAGATCCGCCAACGCCTGTGTGTCGCCACGCGCGGCCGAGAAGGACCAGCCGCCTACGCTGCCACCCTGCGGCCCTGGGTAGATGTGGTTAACGATCGGATATTTCTTATTTGGATCGAGATTCGCCGGCTGATACATCAAGCCATAGATGTCCGTTTCGCCATCGCGACCTTTGAGAGTGATCGGAGTTGGCGGCTTCCAACCCGTAGCGAGTAAGCGCGAGATGTCGGCTTTCTCAATGGTCGTGATTAGTTTGCCAGTTTCGTCGCGCAGGACGGCCACAGGAGGCGCGTCAGGCTTCGAATAGTTATCGACGAAGAAGCGGCCCGAAGGCGACGCTGCAACAGTGTGATTCCCATCTTCGGGAGTCAGCGTTGTCAGATTCTTGCCGTCAAAACCAATCCGATGGAATGAAGCGAAGTAAGGGTTCTGACCCTTCTGCGCACCGACAGCCACAAAATAGATGAGCCGATTCTTTTCATCGATGCGCGTCACTCTGACTACCGACCAATCGCCGCTCGTAATCTGAGTTTTCAGTCTGCCGGTAGTCGCATCATAGAGATAAAGGTGCCCCCAATTATCGCGCTCGGAAAACCAGATCACTTCGTGTGCAGCGGCCACGTATCGCCAGTTCTGTTCGTTCGCGCCGGACTCAAACTGCGTCGCCACTTTTTCTTTCAGGACGTCTCGGACCGCGCCGCTACCAGCGTCCGCAATTCGCAAGTGCGCCTCTTTGTGATCGCGCGAATTCGACAAGAATGCGAGTTGAGACGAATCCGCGCTCCACTGGGCATCGGCCAGATCGGTGCCGGCACAGTTAATGTGATCGCAGACACTCGAGCGATGCTGATCGGCCGGCATTTGCAAGCGGATTACTTTTGGCGCTTCGACATCAATTATCACTCGCTGAATCATGGCCACCGTTTCGTCGCCCGGCAGCGGATACTTCCATGCTTGCAGAGTTGGGTGGCCGACCTTCGTCTCGACCAAGTACATCTCGCCGACGTTGCGCTGGTCCTGCTGAAAGGTGGCGACCTTTTTTGAGTCAGGAGACCAGAGAAGAATTGCGCGGTCTGAGTGTATCCAGCCCGCGTTGTCCGTTGCGTAACCAAAATCCCTGACGCCGTCGGTTGTCAGTTGCGTCTCTTTGCCGGTGGCCACGTCGCGCACCCAAAGATTGTAGGCGCGGATGAACGCGGCGCGCTTCTTGTCGGGTGAGGGTGTTTCGTTGCGACCACCGCGCCGCCCGCCTTGCGCCGGAGTCTGATCGCTTGCGGTAGTCGCATCGGCGCTGCACTTGTCTGCTAGCAGGTCACACTTCCAGCCACGATTTCGCACTGTGAAAGAGATCGTTTGCTCGTTATTCGAAAACTCGAAACTCATGAACGGCAGATGATGCGCGTCATACGGTGTTCCGACTGCCTTCGTAAGCGCGGCCGCGAGCCTTGCATGATCGAACACGGGCGCGCGCGCGCCCTTGGCCGGATCGATTAGAATGAACTCGCTGCCCTCCGGAGTTGTGATCCGGTACCAGAAGCGCTCACCGGACATCCAGCTCGGCCGCACACCCGATCGAAACACGAGAGGATTGGTGTTGTAACCCATCGCTTTCTCTGCCCGCGCATAATCGTCCGCGGTAAACACTCGGCGTTCCTGCGCGACAACTGGAACGTTGAAAAGGATGAATGCCAGGATGATCGATAACTTCAAAAGTCGAGATGCGTTCATTGCGGTTGGCCTTTTGTCATGGATTGGCATGCTGAAGTGCACAGCTGCATTTACACCGACTTTCACTTGAAGTCAATTTTGGCAGTCTAGCGATTGAGGTTGCCGGCAGGGCGCAGAGGCTTAGGGCGTGCGCAGATTCAGGGCCTTCTTTGGTTGAGTGTCCGAGCTGGTGAATGGCCATTTCTTTCTCAACTCTTCAATCGTGCCGTTATACACGTCGACATCCATGTCGTACGCGGTGCCGGGAACCGTGTACAGGCAGGCCGCTCGATTCGCCGGATCGCAATTCAGCTCACAGGAGAATTGCCAGAGTGTGTAGGTCTTCCAGGTGCCGGCGGGAAAATCAGTGACGGTCGCTTTGAATCGCGCGTACCACAGACGCGTCTTTGCGAAGACTTCGTCGGCGCCGTAGTGCTCTGAGATCGTTCTCGTGACCAGATTGTTCGCGTAGACGAAAGGATAGCGTCCCGTCTTTTCCTTGATCCGTTTGATGAAAATGCGTGCTTCGTCAAAGCTCATGTCCTTGGTCGCGTCCGGGCTTTCCAGATCGAGCGCGAGCAAATCGTCTTTGCCTGGCTTGGCTGTGTCCAGAAAGAAATCGGCTTGCTCGATTGGATCACCGGGCTTTCCCAAATGATAAGCGCCCCACTTGTAACCGCGCTTCTTCGCTTCAATCTTGCGCTCGGCGTACTTGAGGTCGGCTCGATCGCCTATGGTAGCGCGGTGAATGATCGCCACCACCCGCGTGTCCCTGGCGAGTAGGTCCCAATCGATTTCGTTTTTCTCGAACGGATCGATGGCGATGCCAACTTTTGGATTTTTCCAAGGTTCGTTGAATTCGGGGGATTGGGCGGCTACAGGGACAGAGGCGCACGAGAGAAAGAAAAGCAAGAAAATTAGAGTGCCTCGAAACATGCCTGATGAATTAGGGAAAGTATTTGTAGATGTCCTTGCGGTTCAGGAAGCGAACAAACACGAGAATATCACCGGCGAGGGTGATGCCGAGCCGATAGTCGCGTATGCGAATGCGATAGTAATCACCGCGGCCTTTCAGCTTTTTCAGATTTGATATTTCAGTGGGGGACGTTGTGCGCTCGACTTCTTCGATAATCCCGCGTACTCGCTTCAAGAGATCTTTATCCTTGATACTCTTGAGGTCTCTAGCGAAACTGCTTCTGAATTCAAGCTTCACTGCGGGCTCTCAAGAATGTGGAATATCTCCTCACGTGTCGCTGGTCTGGTCTCAAGCCCTTCATCGATTGCGCGCATGAGGGCGATTTCCTCAATTGCCTCCTCGACGATCTCCTTCACCGAAGTTCGATATTCATCTGCTAAGGGCAGATTGGCAGCTGTCCCCGCGTGCTTTAGGGCGTAATCGGTAAGCGCTTCGGAGAGAATTGTTCGCCTGGAAGAATCATTGCGATTGAGGATTGATTCTAAAAGCGTTTCCAGTTCCGCCAAACGATCGGGAGGAAGTTCTTCGATCTTCTTTATGAGTTCCTGGCGTTCCACGTGCGAAAGTATAGCATAGGACTCGGTGCCTATTTACGCCGAAGTTGTGCGTTAGGTGTAGGTGACAAACGGCTGGGGTCACGAGTCTTCACCCGTTGATCTGCTATACTGCCGGATTGATCGTGAGCACCGCTCTTCGTTCATATGTCTAACACCCTCGAAATTATTCCCCTCGGCGGCATCGGCGAGTTTGGGATGAATTGCACTTTGCTGCGCTTTGGGGACGAGATGATCGTTGTCGATGCGGGCATGGGCTTTCCCGAAGAGTCGGTCTATGGCGTCGATATTTCGATTCCCGATTTCGAAAGCCTCGAAGAGTTCCGCGATAACATCACGGCGATCATCCTGACCCACGGTCACGAAGATCATCTGGGCGCGCTGCCCTACATCCTGAAGAAATTCAATGTGCCGGTTTACGCGTCGCGGTTCACTCTGGGCCTGGCGGAATACAAGCTCGACGAGCACAACATGCTCGGCGACGTGATGTTGCATCGGGTCGAGCCGCGCGATGTGGTGACCATCGGCCCATTCACGATTGAGTTCATACGCGCTTCGCATTCGCTGATCGATTGTTTTCATCTGGCGATCAAAACGCCGGTCGGCACGATCATCCACACCGGCGATTACAAAGTTGACGAAACCCCCGTAATTGGCGAGGCGATTGATTTAAGGACCCTGCGGCGTTACGGACAGGAAGGCGTGCTGGCGCTGCTTTCCGATTCGACCAACGCGACTGTTCCAGGACGAACCCCATCTGAGAGGGCGGTTATTCCAGCTTTCGAAGAAATCTTTGCCGAAGCCAAAGGCCGGATCATCGTCGCGGCGTTTGCTTCGTCGATCCATCGTCTGCAAATCGTTTTTGACATCGCGCTGCAATTCAATCGCAGAGTCTGCGTGCTGGGGCGCTCGATGCAAAAGAACGTCGAGATCGCCGACCGGCTCGGCTATCTAGACATTCACGATGGGTTGCTGGTGGGAGTCAAAGAGACAAAGCACCTCGACGATAACGAGATCGTTTTTCTGGTGACGGGTTCGCAGGCTGAGCCGCGCGCGGCGCTCTATCAGATGGCCACGCAGGTGTACAAAGGTCTGACGATCGAAGAGGGCGACACGGTCGTGCTCTCGGCGCGCATTATTCCCGGCAACGAACGCGCGATCTCCAAGCTCATTGGTTTCATCTACAAAAAGGGTGCGAACATCATCGAAGAAAAGCGCCGTTTGATTCATGTCAGCGGACACGCCTCGCAGGAAGACATACGTATCATGACCGAAGCCGTGCGGCCAAAGTTTGTCGTGCCAATTCACGGCGAATATCGAATGCTGTTTCGCCACAAGGAGTTCGTAAAAAACCATCTTGGCTATGCCGAAGAGAACATTATCCTGATCGAAAACGGCGATGTGCTCGAACTGGACGGCGAGCGCGCGGCCGTCATTGATAAGCGCCCGATCAAACGCACGTTCATCGACGACTCGGGATTTGAAGTGATCGAATTCGAGACGGTGCGCGAGCGCAAGAAGATGGCCTACGAGGGAATGATCACGCTCATCGTCAACATCAACAGCGAAACCGGCGAGTTGGAAGCGCCGGCAAAAATCGTGGCGCAAGGTGTTCGGGGCTTAGAGTCACCTAACGGAGACTCAGTTTCAGGTTCCAGGTTTCAAGTTTCAAGTGAGAACGGCAAAGCGTCGAAGAGTCTCTTCAAAGATGTGCAGCGCGTGGTGGCGGCATCGATCGCCGGCGCTTCAAAAAAGACGTTCGACGATGAATCGCTGCTAAAAGAGCATGTGCGTGTTGAGCTGAAGCGTTTCATTCAGAAAGAAACCGGCGCAAAGCCGGTAATCGTGCCCGTGATTCAACAAATATAGTTTCAAGTTTCAGGTTTCAAGTTTCAGGTCAAATGACGCGGCTTTATCATCTTTCTCCTACGAGGTGAACTATGGCAACTTTCAAGACCTTTGAGCAAATAGAAGCCTGGCAGAAGTCCAGAGAGTTGACGAAGGAGATCTACAGGGTCACTCGTCAACGCGATTTCGCGAGAGATTTTGGCCTCAAGGATCAAATTCGCAGAGCTTCAGTTTCGATCATGTCCAACATCGCGGAGGGTTTTGAGCGAAGTGGTACCGGCGAATTCACGCAATTTCTATCGACTGCCAAAGGGTCAGCCGGTGAGGTGCGAGCCCAACTGTACGTGGCACTTGACCAGGAGTACCTCCCTAAAGAAAGCTTTGATAAGCTTTCCTCCAGTGCCGCACAGATCAGTCGGATGATTAGTGGGCTGATGAAGTATCTACGACAATCGGGAATCAAGGGGACTAAGTTCAAGAAGTTCGATTCTTAACTTGAAACCTGAAACCTGAAACTTGAAACTTGACGTCTTGGTCTAACAGAGTCGTTCTCATCACGGGCGCGTCGTCCGGCATTGGTCGCGCATTGAGTGTTGAGTTGACGCGGCGGGGCGCGGCGGTCGGGTTGTTGGCGCGACGCGAGGATCTCTTGCAAGATGTCGCCGCAGAGATCAAAACCTTTGGCGGGACAGCGATCGCGGTGCCGGCCGACGTGACCGATGCGAACGCGGTGCGCGGAGCCGTTGAAGTACTGTCGCAAAAGTTTGGCCCGATCGATTTGATGATTGCGAATGCGGGCGTGGGCGCCACGATCGCCGGCGGCAAGCTTGAGCCCGATGGCGTCGCGAAAGTTTTCAACGTAAACGTAATTGGCGTCGTCAATAGCGTGACGGCCGTCATTCCACAGATGGTCGAGCGCGGGCGCGGTCATCTCGCGGTGATTTCCAGCCTGGCAGCGTATCGCGGTCTGCCAAAATCGGCGGCGTACTGCTCAAGCAAGGCAGCAATTTCGTCCTTGTTTGAAAGCCTGCGGCTCGATTTGCAGCCAAAGGGAATCGATGTAACGATCATTCATCCCGGATTCATCAAGACTCCTCTGACCGCCGGCCGGACGAAGAAATTGCCGTTTTTGATGGAGGTCGACGAGGCTGCGGTCAAGATGATCCGGGCGATCGAGAAGCGAAAGAAGTCATATGCATTTCCATGGCAGCTCGCCACGATCGTGCGCCTCGGGATGGTGATGCCGAATTTCATGTACGATTGGATTTCGAGTAGGAATTCGTTTAGGGAGTAAGGGCGGCAAAGGGCAAAGAGGCAAGGGCTAAGTGCGAACAACAGCGAACGATCTCAGATTCCAAATTCAAAATTGTAGATTCAAGACCATAAATCTGAAAACCGATGTCTCTTCTTCAGGCGATCATCCTCGGCATAGTCCAGGGACTAACTGAATTCATTCCCATCAGCTCGACGGCGCATCTGGTACTCGCGGGTCGAGTGATGAAACTCACGCTAACTCCGGAACAATTGACGGCATCGATTGGAGTGATTCAGCTTGGCACGCTGATCGCGGTCTTTGCTTATTTTGCCGGCGATATTTGGAAGATCGCGCGCGCGTTCGTTCGCGATCACCTGACCGGGTTCTCGGGTCGACAGGGCACGGCCGGCGGCCTTACGGACGGCGCGATCCTCTCGCATGAAGCCTGGCTTGGGTGGTTGATCATTATCGGCTCAGTGCCGGTCGCCGTTGTGGGGCTGCTGTTCAAGAAACAGATCGAGGGCACATTCACAAAGAACTTGTGGGTGATCGCGACCATGATGATCGTCGTGGCGTTGCTCTTGACCATCGCGGAGGTTGTCGGCAAACAACGGCGCAGCATGCAGGAGTTGAGAATCAGAGACGCTTTGGCCGTCGGCTTCGCGCAGGTGCTGGCGTTGATTCCCGGGTCGAGCCGTTCGGGCTCGACAATCATGGGCGGGCTGTTTGTTGGAGAAACAAGAGAAACGGCGGCGCGCTTTTCGTTTCTGCTTTCGATTCCCGCCGTCGCGGCCAGCGGCTTGCTCGAGTTGAAGGAAGCGCTGCACAAATTGCCGCACGACAGCTTAACTACGCTTGCCGTAGGCACCTTCGTCTCGGCCATCGTCGGCTACGCTACGATTTGGTTCCTGCTTCGCTATCTACGGACTCACACCACCGGCGTTTTCATTGGCTATCGTCTGCTGGTTGGCGGCGCAATTCTCTTCTTGCTGTTCAGCGGCCGCCTCGCCGCGCTATAAGTGACGTGATCGCAAATCACTGACAACACCTCGCACTTCAGCTAAACTGTTTTCGGCCCCTTCCTCTAGTTCCGATTTGAGGACTGTTGTATGAAAGCTGGAAGCGCCGGCGAATCATCCGCACGGCCGCGCAGTCCGCGCGTACCGGTAAACTTTTCGGTCGTCGTGGAGGGGGAAACGGCGGACGGCAAGCCGTTCACGTCGAAAGCAGCGGCCATCAAAGTCAGCCGGATCGGCGCGACGATCGTGATCGATGAAGAAGTTGCGCTGGGCGCGCGCATCGTGTTGACGCCGCCGTTTGGCGGCAGGTTCGACGCGACAGTCAACGGCGTCTGGATTGCCGAGAGCGACGGCCGGCGTCACATCGGCGTCAAGTTGCTCGACCCGGATGGCTGGTTCGCCAAACAAGGATAGGTCAGAACCGCCTGCGGTAGCGGGCGGGCATGAGGGATGAAGGATGAAGCAAGAACAGACTTCCGCGGCTTCTCCTGCGTTCCAGCGTCCGCCTCGCATCGCCAAGCGTTGGATAGTTCGCCCATTTGATCAAGCTCAAGCCGCAGCGCTGGCGAAAGTTCTAATCGCCTCGCCAATCGTTGCTGGGTTACTCGTCTCTCGTGGTTATCAAGATGCCGATTCGGCGCAAGCGTTCCTCACGCCCGCTCTCGATCAGCTTCACGATCCATTTCTAATGCGCGGCATGATGGACGCGGTCGCGCGTCTGCTGCGCGCTGTCGACAATCAGGAGCCGATTCTGATTTACGGTGATTACGACGTCGATGGCACGACGGGCACTGCTGTCTTGTTGCGCGCGCTGCGAATGTTGGGAGCGACGGCCGGGTATCATGTGCCGCATCGCTTTACTGAAGGCTATGGCATTCGCCGGGACGCGCTGGAGAAAGCCGCCGGCGAAGGATACAAGCTGGTCGTCAGCGTCGATTGCGGCATCACCGCGCACGAGCCTTTGCACTGGGCACGGGCGAATGGCCTCGACATCATCGTCACCGATCATCATTTGCCGGATGCCGATGAAGGCGCTCCGCCGGCGCTCGCGGTCCTGAATCCGAATCAACATGGTTGCGATTATCCGGACAAGAATCTCGCCGGCGTCGGAGTTGCTTTCAAACTGATCGACGCGCTTTTTCGCGAGCGTGGACGCGAGGCGCAGGTGCCCGGCTTTCTCAAGATGGTCGCGATTGGCACCGTGGCTGATGTGGCGAAACTTGTCGGTGAAAATCGCGCGATCGTCGCGTTGGGGCTAGCGGATCTGCCGCGAGCGGTGAATCCCGGCCTGCGCGCGTTGATGGAGATTGCCGGCTGTGGCGAAGACAGCGAAATGACCGCGTACGACCTCGGTTTTCGCATCGGGCCAAGGATCAATGCGGCGGGTCGCATGGACGCCGCGCGCGCCGTGGTCGAATTGTTCGACGCCAAGAGCAAGGATGAGGCGCGTCAACTGGCCGAGCATCTGGACACGCGCAACCGCGAACGCAAGGACGCGCAGCGCGAAATCTTCAATCGCGCCGTCGAAGAATTTGAAAGCGGCGCTGAGCGCGGGTCGCAGACGCACGCTGCCGTGATCGCCGGAGACGGCTGGCATCGAGGCGTCATTGGTCTGGCCGCTTCGAAGATCGCCGAGCGACTGAATCGACCTTGCGTGGTGATCTCTTTGGATGGCGATGTCGGACACGGCTCAGCGCGCAGCATCGAGGCGTATCATCTGTTCGACGGCCTAACGGCTTGTCGCGATTTGCTGGAAAAGTTTGGCGGACATTCACACGCCGCCGGTTTGTCGATTCGGCGCGAGCAAATCCCCGAGTTTCGCCACCGCTTGAATGAACATGCGGCATCGTGTTTGACTGAAGCAGATTTAGTTCCGACTTTGAACATTGACGCGGAAGTTCAGTCGCGCGAGCTGACCTTTCGATTGACGCAGGACTTGGGCGCGCTCGAACCGTTTGGCGCCGGCAATCCGCGGCCGGTGTTTGTCACGCGCGGACTCAGAGTGCTGAGCGAGCCGCAGATAATTAAAGAGCAACATCTGAAGTTGCGTGTCGCAGGTCACGACAATCGTCCGTTCGAAGCCATCTGGTGGCGCGGTTTGGAAGAGAGTCAGCAAACGCCACAGGCCGATCAGCGCATCGATCTCGCATACGAGTTGGAAGTGAATCGCTGGAATGGGGAGATCAAATTGCAGTTGAATGTTCGTGATATGAAGATTAGCCACTGAGACACAGAGAAGAGAATGAAGGAAGGCAGAATGCAGAAAGCAGTAGGCAGAAAGAAGGAAGCGGATCGTTCCCTTAAAAGCGACTGGCACGGTCAGCCCACTGGCGGCAATGTTCTGCTTACTGCCGGCTGCCTACTGCCTTCTATTTTCTCTGTGCCTGATCTTACTTAAGACTCATGCAAGTCGTAAGACGAAAACGAATCAGCGCAGTTGACTTACGCGCCCGCGTGCCCGTGATCGCGCGCCTGCTGGCCCTGTTTCTTTTGATTGCCGGTGGGGTTTTTGTGGTCGTGTCTTACTACAAGATGCGCCACAACACGCCGTTTCGCATGAAGTCTGAAGGCACGACGCTTTCGAAAGAAATCACCGGTATCATCAACGGTTACGATCAGAAAATCACCAGGAATGATCGTCTTTATCTTTGGCTGCGCGCAGCGCGCGACGTGGCTTATTCCGACGGTCATCACGAACTCGAACAAGTCAATCTCCAGATCTTTCCGCCGACGGGTGACAAGCCGGATCAAATCACGGCGGATCGCGCTATCTACATCAATGAAGAGAAGAGTCGCTCTGGCCAGTTCAGCGGCAACGTGCAAATTGAAACGCACGACGCTTTGAAAGTGAAAACCGATTCGCTGATCTATCACGAGGCGACCGAGATCGCAGAAACGTCTTCGCCGATCACCTTCGCACGCGAAAATGTTTCGGGCCGGTCAATCGGTGCGACGGTTGACGACAAGAATAAACGTCTCGAGTTGCGCAGGGAGGTCGAAGTCACCGTCGCGCCCGACGCTCTGAAGAATGCGAAAGCCGACGATCAGAATGCGAAAGATGCGAAGCTCGGTAAAAAGCTGACCGGCTCGCGCGCGCTGCCGGTAGTGATTCACGCGCCGCAGGCCGTGTTTGACCAGACATCGATGCGTCTGATCTTTTCTGGTGGCGCGACGGCTGAGCAGGATCGCGACGTGATGAGCGGCGACAAACTGACGGCGATTCTCGACGACAAAAAGAAATTGCAGAAGATCGAAGTGCGCGGCAACTCCTATTTGCGTTCGATGGACGAAGGCCACGCGGCTGAAGCGCATTCGGTGGACATGGATTTCTTCCTGGATGGCGACCAGCGCTTGCAGCGTGCCTATGCTACGCGCGACGTGCGGGCGCAGACGCTCAACGCGGATTCCGAAATGCAAATCAGCGGCGCAACCGCGTTGAATCTGGATTTTCAAGCCCAGGGCGAACGCAGTCTCTTGAAAGAAATGAAAGCCGAGGGACGCTCAGTCGTGAATCTTTCGGCGCCAAAATCGCGCGCGAACGATCCACGCGTCGCCAGCAAGCGGCTGACCGCGGATGCGATCAAGATGACCTGGCGCGTGACTGGTAAGGATCTGGAAAAGGCCGAAGCCGTCGGCAATGCCGAGTTGTATATCGAACCGGTCCAGAAGACTGCGAAGGCAGATCGCCGGACGCTGACCGCGCCCCGATTCGACTGTGACTTTTTCGAAACCGGAAACTTAGCGCGCAACTGCACGGCCACCGGCGGCGCCAAGGCGGTGATCGATCCCGTAGTGCCCACCGAAAAACGATCGACGCGAACAATCACTTCACAGAACATGACGGCAATCTTTTCGCGCGAGACGCAGGATCCCGAAAAGATCGACGCGCAAGGCGACATGAAGTTCAACCAGAAAGATCAGAACGGCGTAGCCGCCAGCGGCAGCTATACAACGTCTGACGAAACCGTGCGGCTGCGCGGTGGCGAACCGACAGTCTGGGATTCGCGCGCGCGCACTAAAGCGACGGAGATCGATTCGAACACCGCGACTGACATTTCGTATGCGCGCGGCAAGGTGCAGACGACTTATTACAGCCAGGAGCAGACGAATGGCGCGGCTCCGTTTCGAAAGGTCAAAAGCCCAGTTTACATTCTCGGCGATCGCGCCGAAGTAAATCACGATTCCGGCGTCGCAAACTACTCCGGCAGCGCGCGGATGTGGCAGGACGACAACTTTGTGCGCGGTGACGCGATTACTCTGTTTCGCGAACAGAAGCGGATGGAATCGCGCGGCCACGTGCAAAGCGCGCTTTATCAAGCTAAGCAAAAGAATGGAAACGCGACGACCGTGGTCCCGGTTTTTGCGACGGCCGAGTTCATGCGCTATTCCGATCCAGATCGTTTGCTGCACTACGAAACCAACGTGGACATCAAGCAGGGAACCGATCGCATGACGAGCGAAATCGCGGACGTGTACCTGCAAAAAGACGGAAACGAAGTCGAGCGCACGGTCGCGCAGCGCAACGTAGTGCTCACGCAACCGAACAAACGCGGCACTGGGGACTGGTGCCAGTACACGACCGCTGACGAAATCGCGGTCTTGAAAGGGAATCCAGCGCACGTCGAAGATGCCGAACAGGGCTCGACGGAAGGAAATCGCGTCACGATTTACCGGAGAGAGAATCGGGCTGTCGCCGACGACACGCGCGGCGCGGATTCGCCCGGCCGCGTGCGTTCGACGCATAAGGTCAACAACAAGAAACCTTGAGGCCGCGGCGAATAGTTGAGAGTTCAACCTTCAGGTTGCCCTCCTTCGAAAAGCGCAAGCTAAAGCTTGAACTCTGAACTGTGAAACCGACCACCCAACCTGATGCACTCGGCCATTGGGGCCGTTACGGCGGCCGCTTTGTGCCTGAGACTTTGATGGCGCCGCTCGAAGAGTTGACGGCGGCGTATGCAGCCGCGCGCGCCGATGAGACTTTTCAAGAGGAACTCGATGGGCTCTTGAAGGATTACGCGGGTCGCCCGACGCCCCTTTTCTTAGCGCGACGTTTGACGGAACACGCGGGCGGCGCGCGTATTTATCTCAAGCGCGAAGATCTTCTGCACACCGGCGCGCACAAAATCAACAACACTCTGGGGCAGATTCTGCTGGCGCGGCGCATGGGTAAGCAGCGTATCATCGCCGAAACCGGCGCCGGCCAGCATGGCGTGGCGACGGCGACCGTGTGCGCGCTGTTTGGTTTGCAGTGCGTCGTGTACATGGGCGCGGAAGACATGCGGCGACAAGCGCTGAATGTCTTTCGCATGCAACTGCTGGGCGCGGAAGTGCGCGAAGTCGACGCCGGCTCACGCACTTTGAAAGACGCAATTAACGAAGCGTTACGCGATTGGGTGACGAACATCGCGGACACCTATTACTTGCTTGGCAGCGCGCTCGGTCCGCATCCATACCCCCTGATGGTGCGCGACTTTCAAAGCATGATCGGCCGCGAAACGCGCGCGCAGATTTTGGAAAAGGAAGGTCGTTTGCCGGAATGCCTGATCGCGTGTGTGGGCGGCGGTTCGAATTCGATCGGTTTGTTTCATCCGTTCTTAGCTGACGAATCTGTGCTTATGATCGGAGTAGAAGCGGGCGGGCGAGGCAGCGAACTCGGCCAGCACGCGGCGAGATTCAATCCGTCAGGCGGCGGTCGGCCGGGAGTTCTGCAGGGCACGATGAGCTATGTCCTGCAAGATGAGCGCGGACAAATTGCGACGACGCATTCAATCTCCGCGGGTCTTGATTACCCGTCCGTAGGTCCAGAGCACGCGTTCCTTCATGATGAGGGGCGAGTTGAATACACGTCCGTTTCTGACGATGAAGCGCTCGCCGCTTTTCAAACGCTGTCGAAGTTGGAAGGCATCATTCCGGCGTTAGAATCCGCGCATGCGGTCGCGCATGCTTTGAAAGTCGCGGGCGAGATGGAGAGCGAACAGATTGTGATCGTCAATCTTTCGGGTCGCGGTGATAAGGATGTGGATACCGTGCGCGAGAGTGTGGAGCCCCGCTAGGGGCGTGATATCTATAGACCCGCAGTCCGCTAAGTTTTTATTTAGAAGCCCCGTAGGGGCGAAATGCATACATGCCGCTCCTGCGGAGCTTGAATTCATTATTACACCGGGAGCTATAAATATTTCGCTCCTACGGAGCGTCGAATGTCGCGCATAGAAAATACTTTTGCCGATCTGAAGCGCGAAGGCCGGCGCGGCTTCATTCCTTTCATCACCGCTGGCGATCCTGATCTTTCAACAACAAAAGATCTAATCATCGAACTCGCCCGCACCGGTGCGACGGTGATCGAGCTGGGCGTGCCCTTCAGCGATCCTATGGCTGACGGCCCGGTGATTCAGCGCGCTTCCGAACGCGCGTTGCGACACGGTTTCGGCCTGTCGGAGATCTTGCAAACAATCAAGGAAGCCCGCAGGGAAACTGATGTTCCGATCGTTCTCTTCAGCTATTTCAATCCGCTGCTGCAATTCGGACTCGAAAATCTCGCGCGCGAAGCCGAGCACGCTGGCGTTGATGGGATTCTGGTCACCGACCTGGCGCCCGAAGAAGCGGGAAGATTTGCCGCGATGTTGCGCGCGCACGAGATCGACATGATCTTTTTGGTCGCGCCGACTTCTACCGACGAACGTTTGAAGATGGTGGCCGAGCGCGCGAGCGGTTTCATCTATGCCGTCTCGCGCGCAGGCGTCACCGGCGCACGCGCAGAGATGAGCGTTGAAGCCGAAGCGTTGGTCAAACGTGTCCGCCAGTGCTCCGATCTGCCGGTCGCGGTCGGGTTCGGCATTTCCAATCCCGAGCATGTCGCGGATGTGTGGCGCTATGCCGACGCGGCAGTAGTTGGATCGGCGATCGTTGAGCTTATTGAAAAGCGTGCCGGAACGCCGGATTTGCTGCTGAAAGTAGCTGGATTTACGAGGTCGCTGGTGTCAATGGCTTGGCCCTCGACGAAATGACTTCTGTTGGAGTATTCTTACGCCGCTTTTTCAGTCTCCTTGATAATCGGACGCGCGATCTCACCTTCGGGTAGCGCAGAGAGGGCTGCCGAGGCGCGCACAGGCGAGTGCTCTCAAACCCTCCCAAAGTAGTCTGTCTCACACATGAAACTCTGTTCCATTCTCGCGTGAGTTGTGTTATCCTCGCTCCCATCTGGACTTGGGATGCCCCGTGAACCAACTTAATTCGACGAAGAGGAGCAGAAGAAAGAGATGCCAGTTATGTCTGAAGATCGTTTTGCTGACCGCAGCCGCGCCATCGAAGCCGCGCTGCTCAACATTGAAAAGAGATTTGGCAAGGGATCGATCATGCGCCTAGGCGAGCGCGAGATTTCCGATATCCCGGCGATATCCACGACGTCTCTGTCGCTGGATGCGGCGATCGGTATCGGAGGAGTGCCGCGCGGTCGCATCGTCGAGATATACGGCCCGGAGAGTTCCGGCAAATCGACGCTCGCGATGCACATCGTCGCGCAAGCCCAACTCGCCGGCGGCGTGGCCGCTTACATTGACGCGGAACACGCAATGGACGCCGACTATGCGGCGAAGCTCGGCGTGAAGATCGACGACATGCTGATCTCACAGCCTGATTCGGGCGAGCAGGCGCTGGAGATCGCCGAAGCTTTGGTGCGATCGAACGGCGTGGACGTAATCGTAGTTGACTCCGTCGCGGCGTTGGTGCCGCGCGCGGAACTTGACGGCGAGATGGGCGACTCGCTGCCGGGTTTGCAAGCGCGTCTGATGTCACAGGCGCTGCGCAAACTGACGGCGATCGTGGCCCAGTCAGGCACGTGCTTTATCTTCATCAATCAGATTCGCGAAAAGATTGGTGTGATGTTCGGCAGTCCCGAAACGACTAGCGGCGGTCGCGCTCTCAAGTTCTATTCTTCGGTGCGCCTCGACATCCGTCGCATCGGCGCGATCAAGGACGGCGACCGCGTCGTCGGCAATCGCACCAAGGTTAAGGTCGCGAAGAACAAAGTCGCGCCGCCGTTCCGCGAGGCTGAATTCGACATCATGTACGGCGAAGGCATTTCGCGCGAAGGCGATCTGCTGGATCTCGCCGCCAACAATCGCGTCGTCGAAAAGAGCGGCGCGTGGTTTTCTTACAAGGGCGAACGTTTGGGCCAGGGTCGCGAGAACTCAAAGCAGACTCTGAAAGAGAATCCGGAGATGCTGCTACGCATCGAGAACGATGTTAAGCGCGCGCTCGGCATGCCAATGCCTGCGGAAGCTGCGACGACGGAGGCACCGGCTGAACAGAAGAAAGCCGCTGCGGCCACGGCGGAAAAGAAGTAATTGTGGCATCGGCATCTTGCCGATGAAGTTTTACGGGCGGGACGCCCGTGTCCCCTTTGGCGGCTCCGCCGCGCTCCAGTGCGGTAAGGCTCTGCCTTACCGCAAGCGTGTCAGATGAATGTCCGAGGCTATGCCTCCCGGTAGTCGAGGCATAGCCTCGGCTACTGTTTAGGAGAAAGTGGTGCGCGGAAAGGCGCAGCCTTTCCGCGCTGTTGCTGCGGCAAAGCCGCAAGTCACCTGTCTCCCAAGGTCCTTTTGGCCACACGGCGCGGACTTTACCTGTGCCATAATCTTCCGGCTGAATGTACCCATGAGCGAATCGATTCTCATCAAAGGCGGACGCGTCGTGACGATGGACGGAAACGATTCCATCGCCCGTGGCGATCTGTTGATTCGTGATGGGCGCATCGCCGGTATCGCTCCGGAAATCGACGACACTGTTAACGCGGTAATTGAAGCCGATGGGTGCGCAGTTCTCCCGGGCTTCGTGCAAACCCACATACACCTTTGCCAAACTCTGTTTCGCGGCGCGGCGGACGACCTGGCGCTGATCGATTGGTTGAAGAAACGCGTTTGGCCGATGGAAGCGGCCCACACCGCGGAATCGGTTCGGGCGTCAGCCCAATTAAGTATCGTTGAGCTAATAGAAAGCGGCACGACGTGTGCGCTGACGATGGAAACCGTGCGGCACACGGCAGAAGTTCTGCGCGTTGTTGAAGAGAGCGGATTTCGCGCCACGGTAGGCAAGTGCATGATGGACCGTGGTGACGATGTGCCGCGCGAGCTTTACGAGGAAACGCACGAGTCGGTCCAGGAATCACTCCGTTTGATCGACGAATGGCACGGACGCGCCGACGGCCGCATTCGCTGCTGTTTCGCGCCGAGATTTGCGATTAGCTGCACCCAGGAATTGCTGAGCGAAGTTTCAAGTCTGGCGCGCGAACGCCGCGTGATGATTCACACTCACGCGTCCGAAAACAAGAACGAATGCGAGATGGTCGAGCGCGAAACTGGAAAGCGCAACGTCGCCTATCTTGATGCGCTCGGCATCTCAGGCGCGCACGTCATGTTGGCGCACTGCATACATGTTGACGACGAAGAGATGGCGACGCTGGCGCGCACAAAGACGAACGTCTCGCATTGTCCTTCGTCAAACCTTAAGCTTGGCTCGGGAATCGCGCGCGTGGCGGAGATGCTGGAGCGCGGCATTTCCGTTTCGCTGGGCGCAGACGGCGCGGCGTGCAACAACCGCCTGGACATGTTCACCGAGATGCGCACGGCCGCGTTGCTGCAGAAAGCCTTGCACGGCCCGGAAGTTCTGCCGGCCGCGCGGGCGTTGCGCATGGCCACGATTGATGGCGCGCGCGCCATGGGTTTGGACAAAGAGATTGGCAGCCTGGAAGTCGGCAAACGTGCCGACGTGATCGTTGTCGATCTCGCTCAGCCGCATTCGAGCCCACAGCGTGATGATGTGATTTCGGCTCTGGTTTACTCGGCCGAAAGCTCAGACGTGCGCGCGACGATAATCGACGGACGCGTGGTGATGCGCGATGGTGAACTGTTGACCTTGAATGAAGCGAAGGTGATTGCCGAGGCGAATCGCGAAGCGGCCGATCTGGCAAAACGCGCCGGACTCTCGTGAGTTGTTTCATGGTTAAGTCCGCGAAAGCGGACGAACGAAAATAGCCCAGCGCTTCAGCGCTGGGTAAGCGATGAGAAATAGAGTAGAAGCCCGTGAAACGGGCGACAGAATGCTTTCCAAGTTGAAAACCGCACAAATACATTTCTGCCGTCCGCTCCGCGGACTTGAAACAAAAATCAGGACTCTGTTCCCAGCGATAAATCGTTGGGCTATTTTCGGTCGTCCGCTTCGCGGGCTCAACCGCGCAAACCTTTCGTAACGCTTAGATCGTCTTTTTACAGTGCTCGGCTCTATCACACTTCCAGCCTTCGCCAAGATCAACTGGACCCTGCGCGTCCTCGGCAAGCGCGGCGACGGCTATCACGAGATCGACACGGTATTCCAGACGGTCAGCTTGCACGATTCGATCACGTTTGAAGGCACGCAAGATCCACAGATCGTCTTATCTTGCGACGATCGCTCGCTGCCTTCCGACGAGCGGAATCTCGTCTGGCGCGCGGCTTCAGCGCTTAAGGTTCGCTGCTCGATCCAACAAGGCGCGCGCATTCGTCTTGAAAAGCGCATTCCGGTGCATGCGGGGTTGGGTGGCGGATCTTCAGACGCGGCGGCCACTTTGCTCGGCCTCGCCTTTTTGTGGAACGTGACTCTAACCGGAGCCGAACTATTGAAACTTGCCGCCGGAGTGGGCGCCGATGTGTCCTTCTTTTTGTGCGGAGGTACGGCGCGCGGCAGCGGCAAGGGAAGCGATATCACGCCGCTCCCGGACGCGACGGATAAATTTCTCGTTGTGGTGAAACCGAACGCGAACATCTCGACGTCAAAGGCCTACGAAGTGCTAAATGCTGCTGCCTTGACAACTTTTGACGCGAAAACTATTCTTTCTACTTCGCAACGGAGCAGTGTTCCTGACATTTTCAGCTCCGCAGCCCTGCTAAACGATTTCGAAGCCGTTGTTCTTCAGCTTGAACCGGAAATCGAAAGAGCAAAAGTTGCTTTGTTAGGGGCGGGTGCTCAAGCAGCACTGCTGGCAGGGAGCGGAGCGGCGGTTTTTGGGGTTTTTGACAACAAGGATGCGCAGGAGCGCGCCATTCAGAGTATCGAACTTGAAACTGGTTGGCGCGTCTTTCCATGTAGCACGGTTGGGCGCAACCACTATCGAAGCGCGATGGGCGCAGCGGGCGAGATTTTGACGCGCTTCACCAGGCCATGATTTTGGGGCGTCGCCAAGTGGTAAGGCACCGGTCTTTGGATCCGGCATTCGTAGGTTCGAATCCTTCCGCCCCAGCCATTATTGAGTAGCACAGACTTCAGTCTGTGAGCCCTGTTTGCGGAACCGACATGCACAGACTGAAGTCTGTGCTACTGACCGAATGAGCACCACCGGCGGCATCAAAGTCTTCTCCGGCACTGCGAATACCGCGCTGGCCGAAGAGATTTGCCACGAGCTTACTTGCGATCCCGGCCGGGCGACGGCGGAACGTTTCTCTGACGGCGAATTTAATTTTCAGATCGAAGAGAACGTTCGGGGCGGCGATGTTTTCATAGTGCAACCGACGTGTCCGCCGACGGATTCGCACTTGATGGAGCTCTTGGTGATGCTCGACGCGTTTCGACGCTCGTCGGCTGAGCGCGTCACCGCCGTCGTGCCGTATTACGGGTATGGGCGCTCTGATAAGAAGGATCGGCCGCGGGTTCCGATTGCGGCAAAGATGGTCGCGAATCTGCTGACGACCGCAGGCGCCGATCGGATCGTGACGATCGATTTGCACGCGGCGCAGATTCAAGGGTTCTTTGATATTCCGGTCGATCACTTGTACGCGGCGCCGGTAATGATTCGCTATTACGCGCAGAGTCCGCTGCCGGACCTGACTGTGGTCGCGCCCGACACCGGCGGCGCCGAACGCGCCCGGGCTTATGCGAAGCGCTTGAATGCGGAATTGGCGCTTTGTGATAAGCGGCGCGAGCGAGCAAACGTGGCGGAAGTAATGAACGTCGTGGGTGACGTCGAAGGCCGAAGTTGTTTGATTGTCGACGACATGTGCGATACTGGAGGTTCGCTGACCAAGGTTGCGAAGGCTTTGAAGGCCGCGGGCGCTGCCACCGTGCACGCGTGTTTCACGCATGCGATACTTTCAGGTCGCGCCGCGATGCACCTGGCAGAATCTGACATCGAACAGATCGTAGTGACGAACACGATTCCGCTGAATTCGAAAGCGGCGGAAATGAGTAATATTAAGGTCCTTAGTATCGCGCCTCTTTTGGCAAAGGCGATCAAGTCGATCCATGAAGAGACCAGCGTCTCTTCGCTCTTCGTGTGAAGGGCAAACACTGAAAGCATTAGCCGTCTATCAGTAGTCAGCTTTCAGCAGAACAATTTGAACGAGTTGTTTAGAGCGCGGAATGTCCGCGTGGTCGGCACAAGTGCCGACTCTAAACGCGGGAGATTATATTCGGAGAGTGATCATGGCAGAGAAGAAAGAAATTACCGTGCGCGCCGTGCAGCGCGAAGGCCGAGGGAAAAACGACGCGCGCCGTGCCCGCCGGGACGGGCAAGTGCCCGTGACGATTTATGGCGGTGAAGGCGAAACCGTCGCCGCGCTGGTGGCACTCAAAGAGTTGGCCGCGATCCTGCGTTCGGATTCAGGCCGGAACACGATCTTCACGCTCGACGTCGAAGGTGTCGGCGCCAACGAAGTGATGTTTGCCGATCGTCAGATTGATCCCGTTCGCAGCCGGTTGATTCACGCTGATTTTAAGCGGCTGGTGAAGGGCGAGAAAATCGAGGCGACCGTGCGACTACGTCTTATTGGCGAGCCCATTGGCGTTCGCGAGCAATCGGGCGTGCTGGAACAGATCCTTCGCAATATCGAGATTCGCTGCGAGCCCCGCGACATTCCAGAGGTCATAGAAGTCGACGTCACGAATCTTGGTGTGCACGAGGTGCTGCACATCTCGGACATTCCCGTAGACGAGAAGGTCGAAATCCTGGAAGACGCAAATGCCGTGATTGCGACCGTCGGTATCGTTAAGGAAGAAGTCGTAGAGGTAGCGCCGGTCGAAGGCGAAGTTCCCGCCGAGCCCGAAGTTATCGGCAAGGGCAAGAAGGAAGACGAGAGCGAGGCTACCGGCGACGAAGACAAGAGCAAGAAGGAATAGTGGCAATCCGCCATGCGCCTTATTGTTGGCTTGGGTAATCCGGGGAGCGAATACGAGTGGTCGAGACACAATCTCGGCTTTATGTTGATTGACAAATTGACCAGCGACGCCGGCGCGAGTGTAAAGCGACGTGAGTGTCGGTCGCTGGTGGGGAGCGCGTCGCTCGAAGACCAGCGCGTGCGACTAGTCAAACCGCAGACTTACATGAATCTAAGCGGCGAAGCGGTTGCATGTTTGATCGCGAAGTACGAAGTGAGCGAGGTGGCCCAGTCGCTGATCGTGATCAGCGACGATCTGGCTTTGCCTTTTGGCACGATCCGTTTGCGCGCGCGCGGCAGCGCCGGTGGACACAACGGGTTGAAGTCAATCATCGGGGCCATCGGAACTTCAGAGTTCGTGCGCTTGCGCATCGGAATTCAGCCCGATCATCCGGTGGACGACACTAAGGGATTTGTGCTCGACGAATTTCGGCGCGGCCAACGACGCGAAGTGAAAGAAGTATTGGAACGAAGCGCTGAAGCGTTGCGCTCGGTCCTGCGAGATGGCATTGCGAAAGCGATGTCGCTGTACAACTGAATCGAAGAGTTTAGATGGCGGACTTGTCCGCCTTCGCAGAGAGAGCCGGACAAGTCCGGCGGCTAAACAGGAGGATGGTCTTGGCAGACAAAAGAACTTACGAAGTAATATTCATCGTCGATCCTGAGGCTGATGATGCCGAGGTGATGAAGCTCAGCGAAGCGGTGCAGAAAATAATCACCGATCAGGGCGGCAGCATCACCAAGATCGATATGTGGGGAAGACGTCAGCTCGCTTATGAGATTAACCACAAGCGAGAGGGAAGCTACGTCCTGCTTGAGGTTGAAGGTTCGGGCGCCGAGATTGCCGAACTTGAGCGCCGCATGCGCGTGAACGATCGCGTCCTTCGTTACATGACGATTCGCGTGGACGAAGATCGACGCCGGGCGCAAAAGTTCAAGGACAAACGCGCACGAAAGGCCGCCAAGCGGCCACTCACGGGTAAGGCAAAAGAGGCCGCGGCGGCAGCCGAGGCTGAGGCTGCTGAGTAAAAGGGAAAGCTTATGTCAACAAACTACGAAGATCGCGATCGTGATAGCTCATTCGGATTTGAGCGCGAGTATGACCGCGCCGGCGGAATGGGCGGTCGTGGGGGGCGCCGAATGCAGCGGCGAAAGATCTGCAGGTTCTGCATCGAGAAAGTCGATTTGATCGATTTTAAGGATGTGAGACTCCTGCAGTCCTACGTTCCCGAGCGCGGCAAGATTCTGCCAAGGCGAATCTCGGGCATGTGCGCTTCGCATCAACGCTTGCTGGCCGCAGCAATCAAACGCGCGCGGAACATCGCGCTGCTGCCGTACGCGGCGGATTAGTTTCACAGTTCAGAGTTCAAGCTTCAGCTTGCTCAGTTTTGAATTCTGCAACCTAAAGGTTGAACTCTGAACATTGAGTGTAAGGGAGTTCAAGAAAATGGGACACAAACAGGTTCTGTTGCGCGAAGACATCGTCGATCTCGGGGCCCGCGGCGAGATTGTCCGGGTCAAAGCGGGCTATGCGCGGAATTATCTGCTGCCGCGCAAGCTCGCGGTCGAAGCCACGACCAGCAACGTTAAGCAAATCGAGTCTGAGCGCGCAGCGCTGCTGAAGCGGGAAGCGAAAGAGCGCTCGACCGCCGATTCACAGGCTGAACAACTGCGCAGCTTGACGCTGAAGTTCGAGCGCAAGATCGGTGAAGCCGGGGTTCTCTATGGCTCAGTTACGTCGATGGACGTCGCGCACGCGCTGAAAGAGCAGGGTTACGAAATCGATCGACGGCGGATTGTCATGCGTGAGCCGTTCAAGCGATTTGGAAATTACACCGTGCCCGTGCGACTGCATCGCGACGTCACGGTCGAGCTGCCGGTGAGCGTGTTGGGAGTGGGCGGCATCGAGATCGACGTGGCCGCGCTGGAGGCGGAAGCGGCGAGCAAGGCGGCAACGACGGAAGCGCCGGCGCATGAAACGAGTACGGAGGGAAGCGGCGATTCGGATGAGTAGTGTCCGAGGAGTCGCCCAACCAGCCTGCGGAGCAGGCGAAAGAGTATTTTGTTAGTTAGCAGGAGCGAGAGTCTTATGGATCAGAACGACTGGCTACCAGTACCAAACCTCATATGTCGCAAATGCGGAGTGTTATTGCATGTAACAGCGACAGAGAAACGGCCCGTTAGCGAGTGCACCCCAAGGGCAGCTGTCCACTCAGTTCAGACTGGGTGAGACTTGACTCTAAGGGTCATGTGACGGAGCAGATATCTACAGGGGCCGATTGGCGGTAAAACATCCCGCCTCCAATGGACGACCGGATGGAGTGGTCGCTTGAAGGCGAGTTGGGCGAACCGAGTGACGTGAAAAATCAATGATACGGGATCCCTTAACGTTTTTTGCGGTCGAATACAGCATGACCTTGAATTCGGTTCACCGCCGCTCCTTGCGCAAGGTTATCGAGAACAATCAGAGCAACATCAGAAAGGGCCATTCGTCCGACTTCGTTCCAATTGGTTTGTTTCCGTCTCGCGAAGAAGCCGACAGGTTCATTGAGGAGCTCAACCATACGCTGGGTGAGCAAGCTCAGATCGAGTTTCATAGTCGCAATTGGCAGAATGTTGCTGATGTTATTGAGAAACTGCTAGCAAAGATTCCCATCTCGACAATTGATATCTATCCATGACAACAAAAATAAATCGCGGGAAAACCGAAAAAAGCTAGCCTAAAGTTTTCCGAACGGATAGTCTTTGCCTTCCTTTTTTTAATCTAATCGCTAATAGTTTTGTACGAACATGGCAACGCCAAATCCGATTCGCGATCCGCTTCTGGAACGTCCTTTACCCAGCAGCCCTGAAACTGAGCGGGCGCTTTTGGGTTCAATCCTTCTTGATAATTCGCTAATCGCGCAGGCCGTTGAGCTATTGAAGCCCAATGACTTCTATGTACCATCACACCGGCGCGTCTTTATGGCGATGATTGCTCTGTTCGAACGCGGATCAGAGATCAATCACGTTCTACTTGGTGAAGAACTGCGTCGGGACAACTCTCTTGAGGCAGCGGGAGGCATGCTCTTCTTGAGTAACTTGGCATACGGCCTTCCGCATGCGACGAGTCTCGCACCGTACGCGAAAGTCGTGCGCGGAAAGTCTTTGCTGCGCCAGTTGGTTAAAGTCGCCAACAAGATCACCAGCGAAGCGCTCGAAGAAGAGGACGAGCCGCAGAACATTCTCGATCACGCTGAGCATGCCATCTTTGCGCTCGCCGACGAGCGCATACGCCAGGGGTTCGAGCACATTAAGCATCCGGCCGAGCGCGTGCTGGAAAAAGCTGAGGCCGTTGAGCACCGCGACTTGGTAGTAACTGGCGTCGCTACGGGATTTCGCGCCCTCGACACGCTGACTTCCGGCTTCCAAAAGCAGGACTTTGTCGTCATCGCTGCGCGGCCTTCGATGGGCAAAACGAGTCTGGCGCTGACGCTTGCCCAGCATGCGGCCATCGAAAACAAAGCGGTGGTCGGCATCTTCTCGCTGGAAATGTCGGCGGAGGCGCTGGCCATGCGCATGCTCTGTTCCGAAGCCAGCGTCGATGCGCAAAAGTTTCGTAGCGGCTTTCTGTCCAACGAAGAGTGGTCGCGATTGGGTAAAGCACTGGGCAAGCTTGCCGACGCGCGCATCTTCATCGACGACACGCCGGCGATTTCAGTGCTCGAGATGCGCGCTAAGGCGCGCCGCCTGGCAACTGAGCAAAAGCAACTCGACATGATCGTAGTTGACTACATGCAACTGATGTCCGGCTCAACGCGACGCTTTGAATCGCGACAGCAGGAAGTCTCGCAAATTTCGCGCGAGCTGAAAGCGTTGGCGAAAGAACTGAACATCCCGATGGTGGCGTTGTCTCAGTTATCGCGCGCGCCCGAGAATCGCACCGATCATCGCCCGCAACTTGCCGACCTGCGCGAGTCGGGCGCGATCGAACAGGACGCCGACGTGGTTGCGTTCATTTACCGCGAAGAGCAATACAACAAGACAGACGAGAACAAGAACATTGCAGAGCTAATCGTAGCCAAGCAGCGCAATGGTCCGACCGACACGGTCTATCTGGCATTCCTCAATACGTTCGCCAAGTTCGCCGATCTGGAACGGGAAGCGCTCGGCGCTTATCTCAGCCGCTTCGATCGTTCGAAGGGCTCGCCTCGCATCAGTCGTGGGACGGATGGGTTCTAGCCGTTCGCGAAACTAAGAATCAGCCACAGAGACACGGAGACACAGAGGAAGACAGACTGCGTGAATGCGGTTGGTCTTTTTTCTCTGCGCCTCTGTGTCTCTGTGGCTGGCACCTGTTCGGTTTGCGCTGACCCGTGATTGACTGGTATTCATAAATCGATCATGAGCGATACAAACTCTGGACGGCCAACCTGGGCTGAGATCGATCTCGATGCGCTCGCGTCGAACTTTCGCGTGATTCGCGAGCACGTCGGATCAAATGTGCGCTTGATGGCTGCCGTGAAAGCGAACGCGTACGGTCACGGCGCGGTCGAGTGTGCGCGGCATTTGGAAAGGGAGGACGTTGACTGGTTTGGCGTCGCCCTGCCGGAAGAGGGATTTGAGTTACGCAGCGCAGGAATCACGAAGCCGATTCTTTGTCTCGGCGGGTTTTGGAAGGGACAAGAGGCCGCGTGTCTGAAAGAAGAGTTGACCCCCGTCGTGTACCGGCTCGATATGATCGAATCGCTCGATCGTGCGGCGCGTGATAACGGGATTGTCGCTGATGTTCATGTGAAAATCGATACCGGCATGGGCCGCCTTGGCGTGCGAAGCGATGAGGTCGCACAATTTTGTCAGGCGCTGTCGCGTTTTCAACACGTTCGGGTTGATGGCTTGATGACCCACCTCGCTGCCGCCGACGACACGGTCGAGGATTTCACCAAAGCCCAACTGGCACGATTTGAACTCGCGGTCAACACGTTTCGTGAGCACGGCTTTTCGCCGACTTGCATCCACGCCGCCAATTCGGCCGCGGCCTTTGCTTATCCACGGGCGAGAGGAGATATGGTGAGACCCGGCGGAACGCTGTACGGATTTTCTCGCGACGTCCTGCCGCCGAAAATTGCCACTCTGCCGCTGCGTCCGGTCATGTCACTGCGTTCGCGAATTATGCTCTTGAAGCAGGTTCACAAAGGGGAAAAGCTGGGCTACGGTGGTAGCTTTGAAACCGCGCGCGACTCGCTGATCGCGACAATCCCGGTCGGTTATGGTGACGGTTATCGGCGCGCGCTGTCGAATCGCGGCCGCGTGATCGTGCGCGGAAAGTTTGCGCCGGTTGTCGGCCGCGTGTCGATGGACCTGACGCTGATTGATGTCACCGACGTCGCGGGCGTTTCTCTGGACGATCAAGTGACGTTGTTGGGACAAGATGGTGAACTGTCGATCACCGCTGAGGATGTGGCGGCACTCGTCGGCACGATCTCGTATGAAATAGCGTGCGGCATCAGCAATCGCGTGCGGCGCACCTATGTTGGTTCATGAGGACCCGTTCGATTTGTGCGCTAATCCTTTGTCAGCGAGGAAACATCCAGCAGATAAACCGTCTGATCCGCCGTCAGTACGAATAATCGACGGCCATCGGAGCTGAACTGCAACATCGAAATTGGACTAGAAAAGACCATTTCGTCGCGTTTCTCAAAAGTGTTCATGCTGTAGAGAGCGATCTTTCCAACCTCGTTTTCCACGCACAACAGACCGGCTTGAAGCGAGACGGTGCCATAGCCCCCGAACACTCGGCCCCGCTGTTCGCCCGACTTGAGTGAGTAAGCCAACACTCGATTTCGGGTGTCCGTCACCACCACCCAATCGCCGACCGCAAACACATTTGCCAGCCGAAAAGATCCTTTCCCCGTATCAATCAAGAGTTTTCCCAAAGAATTCCCATTCTTGATGTCGACGACTTGCAACAAATAATTGCCCTCTTTCTCTTTCAGTCCGGCCGATAGCTGAGTAAGTTGGGCATCGCTCTTGATTTCTGACACCGCAGTCTCCGATCCACTTCCCCACACGAGCACTGCGGTTCCATACCTCGGGGCCACCCAGATGCCTGGCGCTTCCTTCGGATAGGTCCGTGACCAGAGCGAGGTCATGGTTCGTGCGTCGAGAATCTCCAGAGTGAGATCCCGCCACTCTCTTGGCACTTCATCTTCTTTGGCATTCGCCTTGGCAGACTTGTAAACCACCAGATAGGGCCCAACTTGACGCGCGCTGGCCGCCTCGATGGTGGGGCCTGGCACGATCTCACCGCTGGCCAGGTTGAATTTTGCCACGTTTCTCTCGGCCGTCTCGTACTTCGGAAAGTCCCCAAAGAAAAACCCGTCATCGCTGAGAAAAGCGCCGCGAAATCCGCGCAGATATAATTTGGCCTCTCCTTTGTCCAAATTCCAGACGCCGCCTCGGGAGCGGCTCGAAAGGGCCAGCCACTTCATTTCGGCGGACAGATAAGAGACGCGCAAACGACCCAGAGAAGTATTGGACAGCAGGGTGGATGCGTTCAGTTGGTTCTTTTCCATCCGGTACAGCCCGAGTTCTCCGTTGCGCATTTCAGCCACAAAGAGATCGTCGAAGATATCGAGCGCTGGTTGCTTGTTGGATTTGAAGATGACCTTGGTTTTCAGATCGAATACGCCCAACGGATAATCTTTTATCGGTCGAATCAGCAGATAGTCGCCACGGGTGGGGGCTTCGATGTTGCCGCGAACTGAAAACTCGGACACTACTCGGCCTTCGGGAAAGGTAACTACCGCCGATTTGTTATGGTCCTCGATGTTGATGCCGGCGAGGCGATCGCCACCCATAAAGGTGAACCCGCCCACAACTAACTTCTGCACAGTACCGCTGACTGAGACCTTATTCATCGTGGTCATGTCAATGACTTCAACGTGATTGAGCGTTCGATAGGCCGCGAGGTGATCCCGGCCTTGAAATCCAGCCACAAAGTAGCGGCCGTCGGGTGAAAAACCCATCCTTATCCAATTCAGGTCGGCGTCTCCGTTGTCGAGTTGGTGATTGTTCACCGCCGCCAGGAGCAAATAGTAATGAAACCAACGCGGCTCAAAAAACTCCTTCCGATGAATCACGGCCTGACCCGTCGCAACCTCCAGAAGGTTGAGATCCATGTTGGGGCTAAGACACGCCATGTATTTTCCATCGGGTGATAGCGAGGTTTGCAAGCAGCCCCTGAGTTGGACAATCTCCTTCGCGTCCAGCATCTTTTGGTCGGCAATGCTCCACCGTTCAACCCGAAGATTGTCATTTGAGAAAACTATGTTCTTCGAGTCGGGGCTAAAGTTCGCTGGTTTCGCATCGGCAGCTTCGATCCTGAACAAACCGGTAAATGGTTCCCGGCTCAGAACGTTGATTCCCGAGTCGTCCTGGGCCAGGATGTACGCCCCATCAGGACTGAAGCGGATGTGCGTAATATCACTGCGGAGGGGAGGCGATAGTTGAGTCTTGCTGACTACGCCATGCAATGATTCACGTCTTCCGAGACCCGTGTAGCCGACGACCGCTGACTGCCACTCCTTAAAATCCTCGGCTTGCGTCGCGGTTCGTGCCTTGAGACATTCGGGAGGCAAAGCACCAATAGTCTTGATCATCTCACGCAGGCGCCGCTCTTCGGGTCTGGTCGTGCCAAAGAGATCGGAAAACCAGCTGCCGGTCTTACCCTTGGTTTCGGTTATGCGATCCCAAAAGCGAGTCAGAGCGGAAGGGTCATAGCCCGCGCTGATCAAAGCATACAAGCCTGCCTGATCGGCGACCATCTGTCCTTTTTCACGGTCGCGGGGCTTGAAAGCCTCTGGCTTGCGCTTCGCACTCTCAATCAACTGGTTGTATTTGTCGTAAACGTCCGCCCGATCGGCAACGCTGGTCGCGCCCAGTACTTCGCGCATCCGGCGAGTCATATCGATCGCACCCTCGTGCGCGACCAGATGACCCAACTCGTGCCCGATGACGCCGGCAAGCTCATCTTCGGTCTGAGCCGACGCCACCAGTTTCCGCGAGACATAAATCCGGCCACCCGGCAAGACGAAAGCATTTGCGTCAGGCAAGTCTACAAGAAAGAACTGGAACCGCAGTTTTGTTAACGGCAGATTTCTGGTTAGACGGTCGCCAATTTGAGTCAAATATTGGGTTACTGTCTGGTCTTCGATAATTCGGTAGTACTTTTGAATGTGTTCGGCGATCGCGTCGCCAAGAAAGACTTCCTTTTCGTCAGTGAAGATGTTGGGTTCGGTCGCCGTGGGGAGCGTGACTGGCGGGGCACAAGTTTTCTGTTGAGCTGCCGATGAATAAACAAGTATGCTGCACCACAACAATGCCGCCGAAGACAAGAGAACCGGGTTTCGTCTCATGAGAAAGTCCAAAGCTGAAAGACTTTGAATGGTGAAAGACTAAATAGCACTTTCCAGTCGCGAAGTCCAAATTATGATCGAACCCGGACAAATCAGAGTAGAAATCAACGAGAGCGAAAGCGTTACCGCGCTGCTTTACGCCGGGGCAAAGAAGAACCGCGTTGGAGTTTCGATCGTACTTGGTCACGGCGCCGGCGCGAATCAACTGAGCGGGTTCATGAGCATGGTCGCCGGCGGTCTGGCAGCGCGCGGGCTCGATGCGATGACTTTCAACTTTCTTTACACTGAACGCGGCCGGCGTATACCAGATCCAAAGGCTCGGCTTGAGTCCTGTTATCGCGCGGTAATTGACGTAGCACTAAATCATCCGAAGTTGAAAAAGAATCGTCTGGTGATTGGTGGGAAGTCTATGGGCGGACGCATCGCTTCGCAGGTCGCAGCGGAGGAAGGCGATCGCATTGCCGGCCTGGTTTTCCTTGGCTATCCTCTGCATCCGCCGGGTCGACCCGACAAGCTGCGCGACGAACATTTGAAAGACATTCACTCGCCTATGCTTTTCATTCAGGGAGCGCGCGATGCCTTTGGAACTTGCGACGAGATTCGCGCGATAATCAAGAAGCGGCGCTTGCCGGCGACGCTCAATTCGATCGAGGGCGGCGATCATTCATTCAAAGTTCCCAAGAGCGCAGGCGTGCCGCAGCAGGAGGTCTACGAGAATGTGATGGACGAGGTGGCGCGATGGAGTCAGAACCGCCTGCGGTAGCGGGCGGGCCAAACCTTTCGTTGGAGGCGACAAGATTTTGAGCAAGTACAATTTTATTCAGCTTGATGTTTTCACTGACCAGCCTTTTAGCGGCAACCCGCTCGCGGTGTTTCCCGATGGAGACGGAATCACCGATGAGCAGATGCAGCAGATCGCGCGTGAGATGAATTTGTCGGAAACCGTTTTTGTGCTGCCTTCGGAAAAAGAAGGAGCATTGCGGCGGCTCCGGATCTTTACCCCGAGCAGTGAATTGCCATTCGCCGGGCATCCGATCGTGGGCACCTGGATGTGTCTGGCGCGCGAAGGAGTGGTGGCGCCGCCCGAAGGAGGGAGTGGTTGGGTGCATCTCAAGCACGAAGTCGGTATCGGCGTGCTGCCGATTGAAATCGAGTTCAAAGACGGCGAGCCCGTGCGCGTGGTGATGACGCAGGGCAAGTTCGAAATTCGGGGCGAGATCGAAGACTCGAACGATCAAGCTGACATCGCGCGGGCGCTGGGCTTGGCGCGCGAGGATCTGGATGAGAGCTTGCCGATCCAGGCAGTTTCAACCGGAAACACCATGCTGCTGGTGCCGATCCGTTTGCTCGCTGATCTCGGTAGTTGCCGGGTGAACCAGCCGCTGCTCGACGAGATCTTCGCGCGCAGCTTGGTTTTGAAAGGCTTGAACGGCACGGGTTGCTACGCGTTCACGCGTGAGACGCTCGAAAAAGGCGAAGCCCGCGCGCACGCGCGATTTTTTGTCGGCATGAACATCGGCGAGGATCCGGCAACCGGCAGCGCGGCGGGACCGCTGGGCGGTTACCTGGTTCATCATGGCGCCACGAACGTCGATCCAGTTGATGGGGTCTACAAGTTTGTGATCGAGCAGGGAGATTTTATCAATCGCCCCAGCCGCATTGGTTTGGAAGTGAAGGGCGAACCGGGGAAGGTTGAAGAGGTGCGCGTGAGCGGGGCATCGGTCGTGGTGGCGCGTGGAGTTTTGGAGTTCTGATGGATTCTTTGACATTGGTTCGGGGAGAAAAGATCCAACTCGGAAACCTCTGAGGTCAGGAAGGGTGGCTTGCCCCCGCGCATTTTTCCAGTCCAAGGTACTCAATGATATCCAATCGTTACTCTTACTTGTCGAACAGTAACAAGAGCGGGGGCAAGCCACCCTTCCTGACCTTGAGGTCTGGCACGGGGCATGTTTTCCGACTCTGCCTGGTAATCTATGAAAACCCCGAGTCTTGACCTGCTGATCATTGGCGCTGGCCCGGCCGGACTTTCGGCTGCCGACGCGGCGGCGCGCGAGGGACTGAGCTATGTCGTGATCGAAAAGGGAACTATTGCGAACACGATTCGCGGCTACCCGGTGGGCCGCACGCTCTTCTCAACCACCAACGAACTGGAGATGCGCGAAGGCGCGCTGAAACCGGTGCGCGAGAAACCCACGCGCGAAGAACTGCTGTCGCACTACGTTCACTTTGTACTCGATCATGGTTTGCTCATCAATGCCGGTGAGGAAGTCGTCGATATCGAGCGCGCGGAGCCCGATCAATTTGTCGTGCACACGAAAAGCCAGGACGTCATTGGGAGAGCTGCGAGCGCCACTTATCACGCGCGCCGACTACTGTTTGCGATTGGCGCGATGGATCATCCGCGGCGGCTGAATGTTCCTGGCGAAGACCTGCCCAAAGTTCATCATCGCTTCGTCGATCCGTACCCGTACGTGCGCAAGGAAGCGTTGGTCGTTGGCGGCGGCAACAGCGCGGCTGAGGCTGCGTTGTTTCTTTCTGAAGAAGGCGCGCGCACGACGATGGCCATCTGGCGCAGCGATTGGGAGAATCGCGATCCGAAAGCCGGCGCGATGAAGCATTGGGTGCGCTCGCCGCTGGAACGCGAGATTACTGAAGGCCGGCTGCGCGTTGTCCTTTACGAACAAGTCGATGAGATCACCGAACGAGAAGTAGCGTTGACCACTGACGCCGGTGAGAAGTTAAGGATTCCGAACGACGTGGTGTTTGTGCTGGTGGGAAGTGACGCCGATCTCACGCTGCTGCGAAGACTGGGAGTGAAAACTGAAGCGGGCCGCGCCGCTTTCACCGAAGTCCCGGTTTACAAGCCGGAAACCTTCGAGACGAACGTGGCGGGCATTTACGTTGCCGGCCACTTCACGAATGCTCGTCACATCAAACCGGCCATCGACGTGCCGCGAAAAGTCGTGCCGTTGATCGCGCAGAGCTTGCGCGCTGCAGGGTACTTTGATAAGCGGCGTTCAGAGTACCGACTTTAGTCGGGTTTTTGTTAGGCGAGAAAATACCCAACTAAAGTTGGTACTCTCTACGCCTCTAATCAGGACTCCACTCGCCCCAGTCTGGCGTTGACAGCATCCGACCAGGCTTCTGGAGACTACAGATGGAAACTCCGCTGACACCTTTGGACTTCGCTCGTCGCGCGCGCAAGCTTTACGGCGAGCGGGAAGCCGTCATCGACGGTGAACTGCGCATGACTTATGCGCAGTTCTTTGATCGTATCGATCGCTGGTCCACTGCACTGCAGCATCTCGGCGTTCGTAAGGGCGATCGAGTCGCGTATCTGGCGCCGAACACGCACGGGCAGCTTGAATCGTTTTATGCGGTGCCGCAAATCGGCGCGGTGCTGGTGCCTTTGAATTACCGTCTGACCGCGGACGATTTCGTTTACCTCATCAATCACAGCGGCGCCCGAATCGTCTGCGCGCACGCGGATTATTTGGCGGCGGTCGACAGCATTCGATCAAAGCTTCCCGGCGTCGAACACTTCGTGGCGCTCGAAGGAGAGCGCGCGGGCTGGTTGGATTACGAAGCGCTGGTTGCCGCGGCGTCACCCGATTATGATCGGCCGGAGATTAGCGAAAGCGATCTGCTGACAATCAACTACACCAGCGGCACAACCTCGCGGCCCAAGGGCGTGATGATCACTCATCGTAACGCTTACATGAACACGGTGGGCACGCTCGTGCACCAGCACATGACCTGCGCCGATCGTTACCTTTGGACCTTGCCGATGTTTCACGCGAATGGATGGACGTTCGTGTGGACGGTAACGGCCGTGGGCGCGACGCACGTCTGCTTGCGAAAAGTCGAGCCGCGCGCGGTGTTTGAGTTGATGACGAGAGAGCGAATCACGATGCTCTGCGCCGCGCCGACTGTTTTGATCTCTCTGGCGAATGCGCCGGAGGAGTTGCGTCGCAATGCGCCTCGCGGAATTTCGGTGCTGACTGCCGGCGCGCCGCCGGCGGCTTCGACAATCCAGCGTTTGGAAGACGAATTGGGGTGGACAATCACTCAACTTTACGGACTTACCGAGACCACGCCGTTCATCACTGTGTGCGAGCCGCGTCCCGAGCATGAGGGTCTGTCATCGGAAGCGCGCGCAAGAATCAAAGCGCGGCAGGGTGTCGAGTTGATCACCTCAGGCGAGGTGGGTGTCGTTGGTGACGATGGCAACGAAGTGCCACGCGATGGCGTCACGCAGGGCGAAATTGTCGCGCGCGGCAACGTGATCATGGCCGGCTACTACAACGACGCGGAAGCGACGGCGCAAGTTATGCGCGGCGGCTGGTTTCACACTGGCGACGCCGCCGTCGTGCACCCGGATGGCTATGTCGAGATTCGCGATCGCTTGAAAGATGTGATCATCAGCGGCGGCGAGAATATTTCTTCCGTCGAAGTTGAAGGCGTGCTGCTCCGTCATCCCTCAGTGCAGGAAGTCGCGATCGTCGGACTGCCGGACGAGCGCTGGGGCGAGGCGCCGCATGCGTTTGTCGTACTCAAGAGCCAAGCGATCGCAACCGAAGAAGAGTTGCGCGAATTCGCCCGCGCGAATCTCGCTCACTTCAAAGCGCCGCATACGGTCACGTTCGTCAGCGAGCTTCCCAAAACCGCCACGGGCAAGATTCAGAAATACGTTTTGCGATCAGGGCGCGCCGCGATTGCTCAACAGTGATGTGAAACGCTCGTTGAGGGCCTAAGTTGAAAAGTCACGGTCACGATTCGGGCAAAGTGATTGTCCCAGCGTTATACTCTTCCGACATGGATCGACCTACTCGCATTCTTTTGATCATCGCGGGCGTGATCGTTACAGGGATCGGCGCTTACCTTGTCTTGTTTGTAATCTTCGCAAATCTCATAGCTACACCGAAGCACTAATTCCCTGCGCCCAAAGTCCTGGATTTCAACTTAGAACACTACCAAGCGCTTGAATTGCTTGCACGCAGGTGCGGCCTCGTGATAAACGGACTGTCCAAAGATTTGAGTTCAGCAAAAGAGGAGCTAATCGAATGCTAAGAAGTGTCCTCGGCGTAATCGGCGGTCTAGTTCTATTGGTTATCCTGCAGGTGGCCTCGTTCATGACCATGTATGGGTTGATGGGCACGGACTGGTCATTCAAGCCGCGGTCGTTTCAGCCATCCACCCGGTGGACTGCTATGCAGTTTGTGATCATCATAGTCACTTCCATTATCGCGGGTCTGATTTGCGCGGCCATTGCCAAAGGAGGCAAAGCGCCGCTGGCGCTTGCGGCCGTGGTATTGGTGGTGGGGCTCGGGGCCGCGGTTTTGAAAACCTCGCTCCGACCCGACACTCATGAAGTTCGGATTGGAAGCGTTTCCCAACAGGACGCGAGGGACAAAGCCAGACCCTTGATGTGGGTAGTATTTCTGGGTCCGGTCATCGGGGCCGTCGGGGTCGCGATTGGCGGGAAATTGAAGCGGGCCTCGTAAAATACCGCGACTCCTAATTCAGAAGAGACCTGCCCTTGAATGGAGCGAACAATGCTCGCCGCCCGACGACGCTGTGGACGGGATCCTGGCTCTTCTACCGCTGATCTCACTGCTCGCAGTTTGTGGCTGAGTTGTTTCTCGGGCCTCTCCAAGTCTGGTGGCCTTCGCGGCTCTGCCGCTCCCCAGTGCGGTGAGGCTTGCCTCACCGGTGCTTTGTAGAATCACATCGGAGGCTATGCCTCCGCGGCGTCGAGGCATAGCCTCGATGATAAATGGAAGGTGATTGCTCGGTAAGGCAAAGCCTTACCGCACTGGGGCGCGGCAAAGCCGCAAACCAAAGTGCCAACAGAAGGGCGAGTCCCGATCAATCAGGACTCGCCCTAAAACTTATGGTGGGGATGAGAGGACTTGAACCTCCACGATGTCACCATCACAGGCTTCTGAGACCTGCGCGTCTGCCAGTTCCGCCACATCCCCGAACCTTTGGATTCTAGGAACGCGACCCGGCAGTGTCAAGACAACGACTTCCGTCGACCGAAACATGCGAGCCGTTTGCCGGGCCATACGTGCAATTGTATAGTTAACTCACGAACTAATTCCTGGATGATTCAAACTGCAAATAAGATCGAGAGTCTGCGCGCGCGCTTGCAGGAAGTCCGCGCTCGAATCGGCGCAGCGGCACTAAGGAGCCACCGGCAACCGGAAGAGATTACCCTGGTAGCGGTCAGCAAAACTCATCCTGCCGAAATTGTTTCCGAAGCGATTGCCGCCGGCGCGACCGATCTTGGCGAGAACCGCGTGCAGGAAGCTGAAGGCAAGATTCCCGAAGTGGGGCGTCACGTGGCGCGCTGGCATCTGATCGGCCACTTGCAATCGAACAAAGCGCGCCGCGCGGTCGAGTTGTTTGATGTAATTCATTCGCTGGATTCGGTGGCGCTGGCGCGGCGGCTTGATCGAATGTGCGTCGAACTCGGTCGCAAAGAACTGCCCGTGCTGATCCAAGTCGACCTGGGCCGCGAAGCTACTAAGTCGGGCGCAGACGTTGCTGAGCTGCCTAAGCTAGTTGATGCATTCAAAGACTGCGAGCGTCTGCGTCTGGTCGGTCTGATGACTCTGCCGCCGTACTTTGAAGATGCCGAACAAGTCCGACCGTTCTTTCGTGAGTTGCGAGAGCTGCGCGACGAACTTGCGTCACGGGGAGCATTCGGCGACGGGCGCGGCGAGCTTTCGATGGGCATGACGCACGATTACGAGATCGCTATTGAAGAAGGCGCAACGATCGTGCGTGTCGGCACTGCGGTTTTTGGCGCGCGAGCAAAGTTGTAAGACGATTCCCTTGCGAGCAACGTATGTCCTTGATTCAGTCAATCGCTTCTTTCATCACGGCGGGCATCATCACGATGACCGCCGCTGCGATCCTGCTTATCCTGCTGAGATCGCTTTTCAAGTATCTGGATTGGAACCCTTTTAGCTGGTCCGTGCGCACGGTCGGACGGCTTACCGATCCGGTGATCCATCCAGTGCGACGGATGCTGACTGGATTCCGGATCGAGCCGCGCGTAGCGCCGTTCATCGCGGTGGTTCTGATAATGGTATTTGGTTATTTCACGTTCATGCTGGCGGAAGACATTCTCAACACCTTGGCGGGAGTTCTTCTCGTCGTGTCGTCGCGTCCAGGGGTCGGGGCACCCACCGCGATAATCGGCTATGTCCTCTTTGGGTTTCTCGGGCTCTACACGTTGATGATCTTCTTGCGCATCCTCTTTTCGTATTTGACGACCGGCTACGGCAATCGCTGGGTGCGATTTCTATTTCGTTCGACTGAGCCGCTGCTCGCACCGCTGCGTCGCATCATCCCGACGATGGCAATGTTTGATGTATCGCCAATCGTCGCGTTCATTATTCTCTACCTGCTGCAATTTGTGGTGGCCGGCACGCTCTTAAAGGGCTGGCCGGTGCGGTTTTTCTAAGGTTGTAAATGGTGAATAGTAAATCGTGAATCGTGAGTAGAACTGTCACTTGCACTGACGGTTTGCTCGGCACCGAGTGTTTGCCATTTACGATTGGCTATTTACGATTTACTATCAGGCGGAAAGTGATTCGTCATTCACAGGACGACCGCGGCCTCGTCTTCGCGGTGCGCATCGTGCCTCGCGCGTCGCGCAGTGAGATTGTCGGCGAGTACGACGGCGCTTTGCGAGTTCGCATTGCCGCCCCGCCCGTCGATGGAGCGGCGAACAAGGAGCTAATTCGCACTCTGGCGAAAATTTTCAAATTACCGCAAAATGCAGTCGAGATTGTCTCGGGAGCAACTTCGAAAGGCAAAGTCGTTCGAGTTCGCGGCGCTGACGCCGCAACCCTGGAGCGAGTAATTTCAAAATAGCAGAGCAACGTTGGAACTGACGTCCATATCTCGTTATCGAATTCTGGAAAAGCTCGGCGCGGGCGGAATGGGTGAGGTGTATCTCGCCGAAGACACGAAACTCGGTCGCAAGATCGCGCTGAAACTCTTGGCCGAAGAGTTGACGCAAAACCGCGATCGTCTGAGTCGCTTCGACCAGGAGGCCTATGCGGCATCGGCTTTGAATCACCCAAACATCCTCACGATTTATGAAATGGGCGATGAAGGTGGGCGACACTATATCGCCACGGAGTTTGTCGATGGCGTGACGCTGAGAAAGCGGCTACACGCTTCGCCGATGGAACTTTCGGAAGTGCTGGACACAGCCATTCAGATTGCCGGCGCGTTGGAAGAAGCGCACGCCGCCGGAATCATTCATCGCGACATCAAGCCGGAAAACATAATGGTCCGCCGCAACGGCCATGTGAAGGTTTTGGATTTTGGTCTCGCGAAGCTCACCGAGAGACCTACTTCGGAAGAAACTGACAAAGAGGCGATCACGCGTGCACTGGTGCAAACCGACGCCGGCGTCGTTATGGGGACGTCGCAATACATGTCACCCGAACAGGCCCGCGGCAAACCCGTGGACGCGCGTACGGACATCTGGAGTCTCGGTGTTGTGCTCTATGAAATGGCCGCTGGTCGCGCGCCGTTCTTTGGCGACACCAAGACGGATGTGATTGTGGCGATCGCCAAGACTGATCCCGCGCCGATCGCGCGCTTCGCTCCGAATCTGCCGGCTGAGTTTGAATGGATCGTGATGAAGGCTTTGCGCAAGAACATCGACGAGCGCTATCAGACAATCAAGGAACTGGAAACAGACCTAAAAAAACTGAAACAGCGAATCGAATTTCAGAGCGAGTTGGAACGTTCGGTGGCTCCCGACAAACTGAGCGAAGCGATCAGGGCCTCTGGGATTGGCTATGCTGATACTGAAATCCTGTCATCGCTGCCGGGTGTCCACACGTCAATTCCGGGGTCGGCAAAGACCACCAGCCCGCCACCTAGCGCTGCCCAAACCCGTGTGTCCAGCGCCGAATACATCGTTAGCGGGATCAAGCGTCATAAGATCAGCGTGGTGGTCGCCGGGCTGGCGATCGTGCTGATCGCGGTCGCGGCTTACTTCTATTTTCCGCGACAACGCGTGACGCTCACCGACAAAGACACGATTCTGTTGGCGGATTTTCTCAACACGACGGGTGATCCCGTCTTTGACGGAACGCTCAAGCAGGCACTCGCGGTTCAGCTTGGTCAGTCACCGTTCCTCGACATCTTTTCTGAAGAACGGGTGCACGACACTTTGAGGTTCATGAATCGCTCGCCTGACGAACGAGTAACGCGAGATGTGGCGCGCGAAATCTGCGAGCGTCAGGGCCTGAAGGCAATGTTGGTGGGATCGATCTCGAACCTGGGCAGCGGTCATTACGTAGTTTCGATCGACGCCCTGAACTCGCGCACCGGAGACCCGATCGCTCAGGAGCAGTTCGAAGTTGACGGGAAAGAACAGGTATTGAAGGCGCTTGGTCAGGCGGCGTCGCGTTTGCGCGAGAAGCTGGGCGAATCCCTCGCCTCGATAAAAAAGTTCGACGCTCCGATTGAACAGGTCACTACGTCGTCGCTGGAAGCCCTCAGATATTATTCGTTGGGAGTCGAACAGCATTCGACCGCCAAGTATCGCGAAGCGATTCCGCTTTACAAACACGCGACCGAACTCGATCCAAACTTCGCGATCGCCTACGCTCGTTTGGCAGCCTGCTATAACAACACCAGGCAATCGGAGTTTTCACGCGACGCGTCTCAAAAGGCTTACGAACTTCGTGACCGCGTCAGCGAGCGCGAGAAGTTATACATCTCGTCGAGTTACTACGGCGGCGTCACCGGCGAATGGGACAAGCATATCGAGGCGCTGAAGCTCTGGCAGAGTACTTATCCACGAGACTGGGAACCTTACAATCTTCTTTGCAACCGATACACACTGGTCGGACCCTTTGAGAAAGCAGTTGAGGAAGGTCAGGAGTCGGTTCGGCTCAATGCCAAAGATGCGCGCGCCCACGTAAACCTTGCGGTTGCCTTCATGGGCCTCAATCGTTACGACGAAGCGAAGGGCGTCCTGCGTCAGACGTTGGCGCAAAAACTCGAAACTACGAACCTGCACGCGCGGCTTTATCACATCGCCTTTGTGCAGGGCGATCAGGCCGCAATGAAAGAGCAGCTCGACTGGATAGTCGGAAAGCCGGACGAGTACCTGGGTCGGGATTGGGAGGCGCAAGCGGCTGAGTTTGCGGGACAGCTAACGAAGGCTAATCAACTGAGTGACCGCGCGATCGAACTGGCGCTGCGAGGCGACTTGAAACAAGCGCAGGCTTTGGAACTCCTGGAGGAGGCGGAACGCAATGCAACGCTGGGAAGCTGTGGGGCAGTGAGTCAGTTGTCGGACAAGGCACTGGCACTGTCGCGCGATCGTTCGACATTGATCAAGGCAGCCAACGCTTTGGCGATTTGTGGTCAATCCGGACCGACGCAGACTTTCATTAGCGAGCTAGCCAAACGATTTCCGCTGGACACTCTGCTCAACACGGTTTGGGTTCCAGTGTTGCGAACCCAGCTTGAATTGAGCAACGGAAACGCCGCCCAGGCGATTCAGTTGCTCGAACCGACCCGCAAGTACGAAGTTTACGGTGACTTCTGGCCGCAATACCTGCGCGGGCTGGCTTATCTGAAGCAGGGGAACGGCGCCCAGGCCGCGGCGGAGTTTCAATCGATCATCGATCACCGCGGCTGGTATCCGCTGTCGCCGTTGTATCCGCTGGCGCACGTTGGACTGGCGCGCGCGGCCGTGCTCGGCGCCGACGCTGGAAAGGCGCGCAGGGCGTATCAGGATTTCTTCGCCCTCTGGAAAGATGCCGACGCAACTATCCCCATTCTGGTCGCAGCCCGCCAGGAATACGACAAGTTGAAGTGAGTCCGAAACCGCCTGCGGTAGCGGGCGGGCAGGTCTTTGATTTGTCGCCGGCGCTGAAGAAATACTCGCCCGCCCGCTACCGCAGGCGGTTCTGACTCACGTGTGATATATTTTGCGCTCAAACCCAATTCTATTCTAAGGATCATTCGTCTCAATGTCCGGACATTCGAAGTGGCATTCGATCAAGCATAAGAAGGGCGCGACCGACGCCAAGCGCGGGAAGCTCTTCACCAAGTTCATCAAGGAAATCACGGTTGCAGCGCGCACCGGCGGCGGCGATCCTGATGCCAACGCGCGTCTGCGCAAAGCGATTCTCGACGCCAAGTCCGGCAACATGCCGAACGACACGATCGATCGTGCTGTTCGTCGCGGGACCGGTGCGGAAGAAGGCGTTCACTATGACGAGATCACTTACGAGGGATACGGTCCGGGCGGCGTGGCCTTGCTGATTGAATCAGTAACCGACAACCGCAACCGCACCGTCGCCGAGATCCGTCACACATTTTCAAAGAATGGCGGTAATCTTGCTGCCGCTGGCGCCGTGGCCTGGATGTTTGATAAGAAGGGTTACCTCGTCGTTCCGAAATCCGCAAAGCCCGAAGATGAATTGTTCGACATCGTGATCGAAGCGGGTGCTGACGATTTGCGTGAAGATGAAGACAATTTCGAAATCATCACTTCGCCGGAAACCTTTGATGCAGTTACTTCCGCAATTAAGTCCGCAGGAATTGAGCCGCAAGTTGCCGAAATTTCCATGGTGCCGCAGAACTACATCAAGCTCGAAGGCGGCAATGCCCAGCAGATGCTGCGCCTGATGGAGGCGCTCGAAGATCACGACGACGTGCAGAAAGTTCACGCTAACTTTGATATCAGCGAAGCCGACATGGCCGCAGCCTGAGGAGCGCACGCATCCTGCGTGCGGTTCGCAGGGATCTTTGCCTGCGCCGACGAGCAAACTTCCCGTTGCTGGTGACAATGCGCCGGGCCTTGTGATAAATTCCGCGCCGTGCGCGTCTTAGGAATCGATCCTGGCAGTGAAACGACCGGCTGGGGCGTCGTTGAAGGCGATAGCGATGGTCGCAAGTATCGCTTGATCGAGTTCGGCGCCGTCAAGCTAAAGACCTCGGCGAGTTTTTCTTCACGACTCTTGAAAATCAGTCGAGGTCTCGAAGAGGTAATCGCAAGGCTGAAGCCCGACGCTTGCGCAATCGAAGACGCCTTTTACGCGAACAATCCGAAGGTCATTCTCAAATTAGGTCAGGTGCGCGGCGTCGCGTTGCTCGCCGCCGAAAGCGCCGCGTTGGAAATCGCTGAATACTCGCCGCGACTGATCAAGCAGACCGTCGCAGGTTACGGCAACGCTGAAAAGCAACAGGTACAAGAGATGGTCCGAGTGCTCCTTTCACTTACGTCAATTCCTGAACCACACGACGCCGCAGATGCACTCGCGGTTGCCATCTGTCACTTTCACCATGCGGGAGTCCAGCGACGCCTTGCCGCTGCTGAAGCTCGCATGAAGATTAATCCCACGGTTGCTGGCCCAACTCGCCGCCGCGCGATTCGTTAGCCGGGAGCGCAGACATCCTGTCTGCATTCTCCTTGATACTTTGGTTTTCGACTCGCGCTCCCGCAAGTTCAGCCTTCGCAACCTCACTTTGCAAAGGAGTGAATGTCCCATGTCCCACAGATCATCCAAGTCTTTGATCGCCAAGTTTATTTGTACAACTCAACACGCTTGCGCGGCTCTGCCATTTCGCATTAGCCGAAAACCTGCATTCGCGGCTCAGCCGCGCCGATGTGCGGTAAGGCTCTGCCTTACCGGGCGACGGCCACTAGAGTTTTTGGGAGGCTGCGCCTCCCATTCGGCTTCGTATGGACTCGGAAGACTACTCACGACAACTGCAACCTTGGTGCTGTTGCTCTTTTTCGTTGCGCCGCAAACGCGAGTTTTCGCAAAGAAACGCGTGCCACCCGGTGGGCGCATTGCAGTCGTGATTGATGAAAGACTGTCCGCCTTACGAGCTGCACCTGATCTCACCGCCAAGCTATTAGAGCGATTGAGTCGTGGTCACTTGGTTTCGATTCGCGGAGAAAAAATGACCGCTGACGGTTTGAAGTTTTATCGCGTCGCGCTCAGCAGCAGAACTTTGGGATGGGTGCAAAGCGACGCCGTCGTCGTGCCGTGGCGCGCAGGCGATGATCGGCGCTTATTGACGCTCATCGAAAATTCAGACGACTTTGATCGCATCGTGCGGGCCAAAACCTTTCTCGACGCGTTTCCGCAATCGCTCTTGCGCCCGAAGGTGCTGGCGATGTACGCGGGCGAGGCTGAAGACGTGGCCGAGAAGCTCACGCGCGATGCGGGGCGTCGCTTTGCGAAGAACGAATTGCCGCCCATCGGCGTGCCTGAGTTTAGTTACTATCTGAACTACAATGGCCTCGATCGCTACAACCGCGAAGGCATAACGTTTCTTTTCGACCGGACGACGAAAAAGTTTTCGTACAACGGCGCCGCCTGGCGCGAGATCTTGAAGCGTTATCCCAATAGCCCGGAAGCAGCCGAAGCAAGGAAACATCTCGATGCGCTGGCGAACAAGACGGCGAAGTAGGTGCGCCGCTTAGCTGGAAGATCACGAAGCGATGTCCTTATGCTAGACTCGCCTTATTGGAGGTGGACAGTATGAGTCAAAGGCTAACATTAGAGCTATCTGACGATGAATATCGGGCGATTGAAAAGGCGGCGGAACCAGCGGGCCAGCGACCGGCCGAGTGGGTGGCCACAAAGCTTCGCCAGCAATTGTCCTCGCCTCGCAATGGTTCACCCCGCGTGGTTCGTCGAGTGATGTGCGAGGCGCCTCACGTTACTTCACTGGATGTTGACGCCTTAGAGGAATCAATAGTCGCAGGCAGGCTGCCGATGAAATGGGAGCCGGAGTTTGACAGATAGACTTGGAACTTGCGGTGATCTTCCTCTTAGATACAAACGCTTTTAGTGACTTGATGCGTGAGCATCCGACTGTCGAGGCCCGCATGGCGGCGCTCTCCGATCAGGATTCCATAATTATTTGCCCTGTCGTCCGGGGCGAGATTCTCTATGGTATTGCGCGGCTCCCGCTGGGAAAGCGCCGGACGGATCTGAAGTTGAAGGCGGACAAGCTCTTTGCGACCGTTCCCTGCGAAGTCATTCCCGAAGTTGCGGGAGATCATTACGCGAACGCAAAGATCGCGTCCCAAGGCAAGGGACTTAACCTCGATGAAAATGACCTTTGGCTCGCAGCGACCGCCATGGCTGAGGGTGCAGCGCTGGTAACACGAGACAATGACTTTCAGCAAATTGACGGCCTTAGCGTAATCGACTGGACGGTCTGACTATGCGAATTGATTGCCCCAATGCAGATGAGGTCGGGTGGCAAAGTCATCTTCCGCGGCCAGTTCGCTGCCGTCACAAACTTGGAAGCACTCGATATCAGCGTACTCGGCCGTGACATCACTGGATTATTTGCCGTGATTGCCAATCAGCCTGGCAAGGTCGTGTCTCTGTTGGCCTAACGTCATCGGTACTCGAATCGTGCAGGATTAGTCTTATGGATTTACTCGCTTTAAGGAGTGAACATCGCCGATGGAAACGCAAACCGATCACCTGAAAGACCTATTGAGACCTGATGTCGTTATTGAGTCGGGAGCGATGGTTTCCGGCCCTCTCGATTTGTTGCAACTGAAGGATCGATTCGAGCGATCGCGTCAGTCTCAGAACGGTGAATCCGCATCTTCTGAGCCAACCGTTGAGCGCCTGATCAAGTTCAAGGCTGAAACCTGGGACGCGTTGAGTCGACTAGCAGAACAACTGGAAGCCAGGGAACCTGCGTAACACCCGCGGAGGTGGCCAAGCTGTTGGTTGAATCAACCATTGATCGCTTCTGATGCAGAAGTGAACGCTGCGGTTTGGCCGGAACGAACTGCCTGAGTTCAGCTACTATCTGAACTACAACGGGCTCGGTCGCTACAATCGCGAAGGCATCACGTTTCTTTTCGATCGCACTACGAAAAAGTTTAGTTACGACGGGGTAGCCTGGCGGGAGATTCTGAAGCGCTATCCGAACAGCCCGGAAGCCGTGGAAGCACGGAAACATTTGGAGGCGCTGGGCAATGTGAAGGCGAAATAGACTACGCCTCGCCTCACAAAAGCTTGAGAGTGGTCCGATGGTGGCGGGTTCGTTTTCGATTCTGATGGTAGGCAAGTAGATCTTTTCTCAACTAGCCTGGTGCAGCGGACGGCTCTTTGATTCGCGCCGCCGCGTCAACTCTGACGTTGGGCGAAAGAATTAGCTACAATTGAGTGAATGGGAATCTCAGAAAACAACGCTGCGGAAGTTTCCCGAATACTTACCCTTTGAGGCGGCGCGAAACAGCACGTGATAGATGGTCTTCTGATTACTACGGGCGAGGGGGCGCAATGCTTCCGGCAAGATGAGGGTGACGAGGAAGTAGGGGATGGGCAGGAGGAGTTGCTGCTGCTTGCGGCTTAGTTGTAACTTTGAGACAAGACGGCTTGCGGATTCGTTGCAATAAGGAGATTCCGTCGAATGCGCTCTCGCACAATCGTCTCCCTGGCGCTCTTCGCTCTAGTCGCCCTTGCGCTGCCATTAATCATTAGTCGGCACGGCTCTCAGGCAAACAGCCCAGCCACCAAAGTTCCAAAGCTGACCAAACGCCTGGCCTCGGATAATTCAGTCAAAGCCTCACAGGCGCAATCCACCCAACCGCTGCCCAGCCTGCAAGGCGAGCCAGCCAGTGATTATCTGAAAGAGCACGGCCTTTATGTTCGACTGCAGAATTTGATCGAGGCGGCACAGTACCAGATCGACCAGCAGCCGCAAGCCCAAAAGCCGAATGCGTTGCGATCAGGACTACGAAAGAACAATGCGGCGGAGATTTACGAAGCAACAAATCCGGCCCAGAAGCTGAGGGCTCGTTTCAATGGACGCGACGTAGTCTTGCAGCCACTCACCAATAAGCGCAGGACGACGTTACAGGCGCGGTTAAGGCTGCGGAGTTACGGTTATGGTCGCCGAATGTTGACTGCCGGAGTGGGAACGATGCGCGTCGATGGCAATCGCATCGAGATTGGCCGACGACTCGCTACGCAATCCAATTCCACAAACACCGACCAAGGCGGTTCGGATGAGATCGTCGAGTGGTATCAAAACCGAAAAGATGGCCTCGAGCAGGGCTTTACCCTGGCGGCGCCGCCCGGGAAAAGGCACGAGGGAACGCCACTGCGATTGCGCCTGACGGTTACGGGTGAAGTCAGACCGGCGCTGGTGGATTCGGGAAAGGCGTTAGAACTGATCGGCGGCAATGGCGAGCATTGGCTGCGCTATGACCATCTGATGGCTACCGATGCGTCGGGCCGACAATTACAAACCCGCTTCCGGGCTGACAGAAAACAGATATCGCTCTTGATAGATGACGCAGAGGCAGTTTACCCACTTCGGATCGATCCACTTTTCACTCAGACTAAGAAATTAACGGCGAGTGATGCGGCGGCAAATGACCGATTCGGTTACTCGGTAGCGACCAACGGCGACACAGTGGTGGTCGGAGCTTACGGCAAGGACTGGCAACCAGGAGTGCCCCCAATATTCGTCCCACAATCAAAAGGCGCGGCATATATTTTCGAGCGCAATCAGGGTGGAGCTGGGAACTGGGGACAGGTGAAGAAACTCACCGCCAGTGATGCGGCTGCAAATGACCGGTTCGGTTGGTCGGTAGCAATCGACGGCGACACTGTAGTGGTCGGTGCTTTGGCTAAAGACTCCTACACTGGCGCGGCCTATATCTTCAAGCGCAATCTGGGTGGAGCTGAGAACTGGGGACAGGTGAAGAAACTCACCGCCAGTGATGCGGCAGGAGGTGACAATTTCGGCTCGTCGGTATCGATCAACGTCGACACAGTGGTGGTCGGAGCTTACGGCAAGAACTTCGACGGTGGCGCGACCGTGGTCGCAGGCGCGGCGTACATCTTTGAGCGCAATCAGGGTGGGGCTGAGAACTGGGGACAGGTGAAAAGATTGATCAGTGATACCGCGGCAAACTATTCCTATTTTGGTTACTCGGCATCGATCAACGTTGACACAGTGGTGGTCGGAGCTTACGGCAAGCTGCCTGGTGCGGCCTACATCTTTGAACGCAATCAGGGTGGAACTCAGAACTGGGGACTGGTGAAGAAACTCACCGCGAGTGATGGGATAGGAGGCGACCAATTCGGTGTCTCGGTAGCGATCAATATCGACACGGTGGCGGTCGGAGCTATTTATGGGAACCGAGGCACTAGTGGTGCGGTCTATATCTTCGAGCGCAATCAGAATGGAGTTGAAAGCTGGGGACAGGTGCAGGAACTGACTGCGAGTGATGCGGCGAAATCTGACGAATTCGGTATTTCGGTAGCGATCGATGGAGACACATTGGTGGTCGGAGCCTGGGCCCTAAATCTCCTCACTGCTGGTGGTGCGGCCTACATCTTCGAGCGCAATCAGAATGGCGTTGAAGCGTGGGGAGAGGTGCAGAAACTCACCGCGAGTGATACGGTGGCGCATGACCAATTTGGTTCGTCGGTAGGGATCGATGGCGACACCGTAGTGGTCGGTGCTGTGGGTAAGAACTCAAACACTGGCGCGGCCTATACATTCGATTTGACGTCTACACCGACTCCTACACCGACACCCAACGGTAGTTGCGGTTTTACAGGGAACCTCGGCAGCCCGCCGGCGCCCGCCACCGCCGGTACGATGACAACGCGATTGTACCGAGGCTCCGCGCAGGGCACTTGCAACACGAATTCCTTCCCCGGGAATACTGGTTCCGGCTCGTTTCCATTCGACGCTTATACTCTAACGAACTCGTCGCCCTCGCCAGTCTGTGTATCAGCGGCGTTGACTGTAAATTCTCAGTCCAATGCGAACTATCAAATCGCTGCTTTCCTGGCGCCGTTTGTCGCGACTGACATCACCAATGCATCCCGTTACCTCGGTGATCCCGGTCTTAGCAGTGGCACCCCTTCACCACTCATTCAGTCGTTTCAGTTCAAGGTTCCAGGCAACACCAGCTTTGCGATTGTCGTCTTCTCCGTCAACGGCACGGCGGAACTGGGCGGCAGTTACACGTTCCAGGTAATGTCGACGAGCAGTTTCTGCCCGGCGCCGACTCCCACGGCAACACCAACCCCCCCGCCGACTAAGGGGACCGCAGTGGCCTATCAAATCGACGCCACCCATAGCGGGGCGCAGTTCGACAACATTACGCCACCTTTAACGCAGCGGTGGTCCCGAGATTTGGGCGGTCAGATCTCGTATCCACTCATCGTTAACGGCCGGATCTTCGTCACGGTTGCGTACAACAACCCTTCTTATGCAGCAAAACTATATGCCCTCGACGAGGCAAATGGCGCCACGTTGTGGGGACCAGTCGATCTAAGTGGAACATATCCCTGGTCGAACGCCGCCTACGACGCTGGACGCGTCTTCGCTGTGAACAACAACGGCGTGCTTAGCGCTTTCGACGCAGCGTCAGGAGCGCTGCTATGGTCGAAGCAGCTCCCAGGGCAATACTCGTTCAACTCACCGCCAACCGCATCAGGTGGCGTGGTGTACGTGGTCGGGGCCGGTACGGGCACGACAGTGTACGCGGTTGACGAGCAGGATGGCACTGTGAATTGGACCGAATTGCTTTTTAGTGGCAACGACAGCTCTCCAGCCGTAACCTCAACGGGAGTATTTGTCGCGTTTGCTTGCGACGTTTACGATTTTTCGCCTCAGGACGGATCTCTGATCTGGCAACATTCCGACGGGTGCTCGGGCGGCGGAGGAAGTACACCAGTCCTCTTCGGCGGGCGTTTGTATGAGGGTGATTCTTTGACAGACAAGCGGATGTTCCACGCCCCCACTGGTGCGGTGCTAGGGGCTTTCCCGGCAGGTCCACCTCCGGCATTCAGCGGCTCCACGGGTTTCTTCCTCACCGGATCCATTCTAAAAGCGCGCGATGCCTACTCTGGGGCAGTCCGGTGGTCCTTCACGGGCGATGGCACCCTCACTTCCGCGCCAATCGTAGATAACGGCTACGTATACATTGGTTCTCGCAGTGGAAAGGTCTACGCTCTCGACGGGAGTACGGGTGCGAACGTCTGGACCGGGAACCTTGGTGCGGTCGTTCAGACGACCGAGTCGCTCGTCACCCGGCCGCACACCGGACTCGGCGCCGGTGACGGGCTGGTGGTCGTACCGGCTTCCACTTTGCTGGTCGCTTATCAATCAACACAACCAACGCCGACACCTACGCCGACTCCAGCACCGACGCCAACTCCCACACCGATGACGATCCAATTCAGTTCATCTTCCTACACCGTCAACGAAGGCGATGGGCGGGTGATCATCACACTCACACGCAGTGGGGATACGACCAGCAGCGCTGCGGTCAACTATGCGACCAACGACAGCGGGGGCTTGCTGAATTGCGACATCATCATCCATATCGCCTCTCCTCGCTGCGATTACATCAACACGCTCGGCACGATGTCGTTTGCCGCCGGTGAAGTTTCCAAATCCTTCTCGGTAGCTATCGTTGATGATGCTTACGCCGAAGGTAACGAGACCTTCACCATCGGTCTCAACACTCCGAGGGGGACTGCGCTGGGCGCGCAATCGACGGCGACGGTCACGATCATCGACAACGACAGCAGCAATGGGACGAATCCGATCGACAACACGAACTTCTTTGTGCGCCAGCAGTACATAGACTTTCTGGGGCGCGAGCCTGACCCGCCGGGTCTGGCCGGCTGGGTGAACACGATCAATAACTGTAGCGGCGACACGACTCAATGTGATCGCATCCACGTCTCGCAACTGTTCTTTCAATCGGCAGAGTTTCAGGACCGCGGTTACTTCGTCTATCGGTTCTATCCGGTCGCGTTTGGCAGAAAGCCTGACTACTCCGAGTTCGTGCCGGACCTAGCGAGCGTCAGCGGCTTTCTGGACGCTACTCAGTTGGAAGCTGCGAAGGTTGCGTTCATTAACGCATTCATGGCGCGCACAGCGTTTGTGAACACTTACAACGCGCTCACGAACCAGCAATACGTGGACACGCTCTTGACCACGGCGGCGGTGACGTTGCCGGCGGCGACGCGGACGGCGATGATTAATGGCTTGAATGGCGCGACGCTGACCCGGGCGCAGGTGTTGCGCCAGATTGTGGAGAGCACTGAAGTCTCTAACAAGTACAACCACCAGGCGTACGCAGTGATGGAATACTTTGGATATCTGCGAAGACAGCCGGACGGATTCTATTTGCAATGGATTGCCGACCTGGATCTAAATAACAACCCACGCAGCATGGTCACGGGCTTTGCCACCTCGCAGGAATACCGCAATCGATTCGGACCGTGACGAGTGTTTCACTTTGCGACTAACTTATTTTGTCAGGGCATGGATCCTTACAATCGCGAAGGCATCGCGTTCCTTTTCGATCGCGCGACGAAAACGTTTTCTTAGGATGGCGCCGCCTGGCGCGAAATTGTTAAGCGTTATCCCAACAGTCCGGAAGCAACAGAGGCGAGGAAGCATTTGGAGGGCTTGGCAAAGGTCGACGCGAAGTGAAATCGCCGGCCCTCTTGCTAGTAATGAGCCTCGCTGGCAGAGCTGGGCCAACAATCTGGGTTGGAAGTTCGGCGACACCTGCGAATTACCAGGGCCAAGTTTCTAGATAGTACTCGTGGGACTGTAGTAACATTCAGGGTACTGATCGGCAGGAGAAGGTAGTGGATCATCTTCCCAGAAGAAGCGGGCTGATCTGTTTGCTCATCGGTGCGGCCTGCCTGTTCGCCAAACCCGTACAGCTAAATGCGCAGTGCAGCACGGCAAGTTTCTATGCTGGGATTAATATAGAAGCCGCAGGTTCTGGTGCGGGAATAATTGCCTCGGGCGACTTTAACGGCGACGGCAGAATCGACCTGGTTGTCCCACACTCCAACACAATCTCGGTAATCTTGGGGACCGCGGCGGGGCCACCGACGGTCGTGCTGGTGACGTCGGTTCAAGGACCAGGGGCTGTCGGAGTAGCCGATTTCAATCATGATGGAAAGGCTGACCTGGCGGTCAGTCATGCACCCTCCTTCAACGCCACATTCCTCGCGGTACTGTTGGGCGACGGCGCGGGCGGTTTCGGTCCGCCTACCGACTATCCTGCCTCGCATTCGCAGCCGCTGGTGATAGCGGATTTCAACAACGACGGCAACGCCGACGTTTTCCTTGGCAACGTGAGCACTAACAATTCTGAGGTGCTTCTTGGGAATGGCGGTGGCGGTTTCAGCGCCCCGTTCACTGTCGTACTTCCCAATAATATTGATGCGGTAGCGGCAGACTTCAACAACGACGGCAAAGTGGACTTGGCGACGGTGTACGACGGCAACGCATTTGTCTCGGTCGCGTTAGGCGACGGGACTGGCCACTTCGGTAGCTCCACATCGTTTTCAGTAGCTTCTGCCAGATCAATCGCCACAGCTGACCTCAACAACGACGGCAAGCTTGACTTGGTCACCGCTGGACAAAGCCAAGGTGTCGCTGTGTTGCTCGGAAACGGGTCGGGGAGTTTCGGAGCGGCCACGATCCTGACAACTGGCTTCTCGACGGTCGGTGTGGCTGTTGGCGACCTCAATGGAGACGGAAAGCCTGATGTAGCAGCGACCGGCCAGAACCTAATCGCGATCCTTCTGGGCGATGGAAACGGAGGCGCTTCCCAGTTAAGCAGTTACGTTCCTAGTGAGTCGGCAATTGAGCTAGTCACTGGCGATCTTGACGGCGACGGCAAACTCGACTTAGCCAGCTCCAATTGTTTTAGCTGCGGCAGTGCGACCACCGTCTTCTTCGGTGACGGCAGCGGCAAGTTGCGTTCTGCGTCTGTCCTGGCTATGGGATCTAGTCCTTTCTCGATTGCCAGCGGTGATCTAAACAACGATGGCAAAATCGACTTGGCCATCGCCAACATTAACCAGAACAATGTCTCAATTCTGCTGGCTAACGGGAGCGGAGGGTTCGCCGCGCCGGTCACTTTCGCGGTTGGAAACCAACCCCGTTCCGTTGCTCTGGGAGATCTCAACGGCGATCAGAAGCTCGACCTGGTAACAGCGAATTTCAACTCGGGTACAGTCTCCGTCTTGCTTGGCGACGGTCTGGGAGGTCTTGGACCGCCGAGCCACATTAGTGTTCCCGGCTTTAACCCGGAATACGCCACCATAGCCGACATTAACAATGACGGAGTCCCCGACCTCGTCGTCGCATACTTGAATGCCGGCAGTGTGTCTATTCTGCTGGGTAACGGTGCTGGCGCCTTCGGCCCGGCCGCAAACTTCACAGTGCCCTTTGGGGCGCAGCAGGTAGTAGTCAACGACTTCAACGGAGACGGCAACGCCGACCTGGCGGTTGCGACAATTAGCGGCGTGTCTGTGCTGTTGGGTAACGGAGTTGGCGGCTTCGGTGCGGCCAACACGCTAGCGACGCCGCAAAGCGCCGGGTCAGTTGTGGTCGCCGATCTTAACGGAGACGGCCGGGCCGACCTTGCTACTGTGATTGGAAACACCGGCGTCGTCCTGGTTTATCTGGGGAACGGTCAGGGAGGTTTCGGTCCACGAGCAAGCTTCAAAACGGGAGGGAGCCCCAACTGGATTGTCGCGGCGGATTACAACGGCGACGGCAACACTGACTTAGCGACTGCCAATCTTTCGGGCACGACCTCGGTTTTATTAGGAGATGGTGCAGGGAGCTTTGCCCCAGCGGTTAATTATGTGAACGGTGGCAGCACCACGCGCTCGATCACCAGCGCAGACTTCAACTCGGACGGGCGACCTGATCTCGCGTTGGCAAACCAGGCCGGCTCAATTTCTGTCATCATGAATGCCTGTTCGGCGAACTCTTTCTCCCCTTCGATGTTGAGTGTCAGCGATACCGCATTGACTGAGGGGGATGCCGGTACCGTTAATGCAACTTTCAACGTCAGCCTGTCGGCTGCGAGTAACAAGACCGTCGCCGTCAGCGTCTACACGGCAGCGCAGGACTCAACCAGAGACGTTGACTATCTGACCACCCTGGGTCGAATAACGTTCCTGCCCGGCACAACAAGTCAAACGATCACAGTTCCTGTGATTGGCGATGCGCTCGATGAGTTCGATGAGCAGTTCAACGTCCTCCTGGCGTACCCGCTCAACGCTGGTCTCAACAAAGGGCGAGGGCAGGGAACGATCCTCGACAACGATCCGCCGCCGACAGTTTCGATTGGCGATGTGTCCGTCCGAGAAGGCAACAGCGGAACAACGCTCGCTAATTTCACTCTCACGCTGTCGGTAGTGAGCGGCAAGCCGATAGCCGTGCAATACGATACGATGGATGGCAGCGCCACGTCCGGCAGCGACTACGTTCCAAAGTCCGGGATTGCGATGATACCTGCGGGCGCCATTTCAACGAGCATTGCGATCCAGGTTAACGGGGACACGATTCTGGAACCAGACGAGACGTTCTTCTCAACTCTCAGTAACCCAGTTAATGTGACGATCGCGAAGGCGCAAGGCATAGGCACCATTCTCAACGACGATGCGGCCATTCAATTCGACTCTGCTTCCTACACGGTCAACGAAGGCTTACCACGGGTAGACATCACACTGACCCGTAGTGGCGACACAACCAGCGCGGCCAAGGTCAACTATGCCACGAACGATTCTGCGGGTTTGACGAATTGCAACGTCATCAATGGCGTTGCCTCGCCACGCTGTGATTACACCAACACGCTCGGCACCATGTCGTTTGCCGCCGGTGAAGTTTCCAAATCCTTCTCGGTAGCTATCGTCGATGATGCTTACTCTGAAGGCACCGAGACCTTCACCATCAGTCTCAACAATCCAAGCGGCGCTATCCTCGGCGTGCGATCAACCGCGACCGCTACCATTCTCGACAACGACCTGGGGACCGGACCGAATCCGATCGACAACACAAACTTCTTTGTGCGCCAGCAGTACATAGACTTTCTCGGCCGCGAACCTGACCCGCCAGGATTTGCCGGCTGGAGCAACACCATCAACAACTGCGCGATGGGTGATACGAACTGCGATCGCATACACGTGTCGCAACTCTTCTTCCAATCAGCGGAGTTTCAAGAGCGCGGCTACTTCGTCTATCGATTCTATCCGGTAGCCTTTGGGCGCAAGCCTGACTATGCAGAGTTCGTGCCTGACCTGGCGAACGTGAGCGGATTCCTTGACGCGACGCAGTTGGAAGCTGCAAAAGTAGCATTCATTGCTGGCTTCATGGCACGGCCGACGTTCGTATCCATGTACAACTCGCTGAGCAATACGCAGTACGTTGACACCTTGTTATCAACCGCTGCCGTTACGCTCCCGGCTGCTACCAGACAGGCGATGATCAATGGCCTGAATGGGAGCACGCTGACGCGGGCCCAGGTGCTGAGGCAGATTGTCGAGAGTACTGAGGTCTCGACGAAGTACAACCATCAGGCATACGCAGTGATGGAATACTTTGGCTATCTGCGACGACAACCCGACGCTTTCTATCTCGACTGGATTGCCGTGCTGGATCAATCAAATGACCCCCGCGGAATGGTCACAGGATTTGCCACTTCGCAGGAGTATCGCAACCGCTTCGGACCGTGATGAAAATGGTTCTGTTTCGTAAAGCGATCTATGTTGATTGCTGTCGAGTTTTGGACTATAAGATTCGCCAGCAACGCAACTTGCTAAGGTCACTGTAATAGTCGATTCGACTGTACAGCGACACAGACAAGATGAGGAAAGCTGTCTTGAATATGGCGACCACTTCCTGGCCCGGCCTTTTCTTGGGCTGCCCTCAGAGATTGGCTACACGAATAGTCCTTTCACTCCTGATCCCCTCCGCCGCAATTCTTGGCTTGTTAATCTGTAGACAAACTTCGCATGTAGCGTTCGGACAAATCGCAACGGAACCGACTGGCAGCCTGAGGCTTATCGTGCGTGATAGCCTGACGGGATACGCCGTAAGCAGTGAGGTCGCCGCACAAAGTAAGAACGGCCCGGCCGCGCTTTCAACCAACGCCGAGGGCCGGGGCAGCTATCAGCTTGCAAGCGGGCGAAATGATCTGGAGATACGCGCCGTTGGCTACAAGAATTTGCAGACTCATTTCGAGCCTGATGTTCAGCCGGTGAAGGACGTGACGGTTTGGGTCGATCCGCTAGAGCCTCCCAATGAACTCCGTCCTGAAGTTGTCGCTTCGAAGGTTCGCTTGGGACACGCACTGCTGCATGGACACGTGTTTGATGGCGAGACTGGACAACCAATAAAGGGTGCTCAGGTTTACCTGGAGTGTGCCGGGGTCGAATCGCTTACGAATGATCGAGGATATTTTCTTTTGTATGCCCCCGTTCCGTCGATAAATCCAACTGCGGAACTGCCAAGTTCAGATAATTTGGTAGTCGGCTCGGAAGGCTTTAAGTCTTATCGACGCGTTAACCTAACAATCGCGGAAGGGGCGACACATTTTATTATCGACATGGGCCGAGGCGAAGGTGCTACAGAGGCGGATGATACTCACAAGCTCATGCTCAGCCCGGAGCAACCGAAGAATACCCAAACCGAAATTCCTGAAATAAACGATCAGAAGTTGCCTCCCGAGAGCATAGGCACTCGCGAGGGAGTTGTTCAGCCACTCTCACTAACCGTTCCGACCAGCATCCGTGTCGGTTCCAATTGCGCATCAAAGACCACGTGTACGACCTTCAATGTTTACAGCCTCGACACCTACGTCAAGAACGGGCTCGATGACGAATGGATTTCATCGTGGCACGCCGAATCGCTTAAGGCCGGCGCGATTGCTTATCGTAGCTATGGCGTGTACTACGTTTATCATCCGCTGACGGCAAATTATGACATTTGCAATACTACGTCCTGCCAGGTCAACGATCCGAGCGACTCTTCAAGCCGCACAAACAGCGCCACCGACAACACGACCGGTATCATCGTGGTCGACAGCAGCGGTAACAATCCTTTCTTTGCAGAGTATGCCGCTGAGAACAACGGAAGCACTTGCGCCGATGGCTTCACTGGAAGCCCCAGCGCCAACTGGTCTTGTCTGAGCGATGCCGTCGATGCAGGTCAAACATTTAACGGTCACGGACGAGGCATGTGCCAGTGGGGGACTCAGCGTTGGGCGGTTAACCAGGGCCAGGATTACGTCTGGATCGTTAACCATTACTATAACAATAACGGTAGTCCGAGCGGGGCGAGGTCAGGAGTTCTTCAGACTTCTTCAGCACCGGCGACAGTCCTATTCAGCTCTGCCTCGTACGCGATCAACGAAGGGGATCCCAACGGCCGGGTGAACATCACTTTGACCCGGAGTGGCGATACGACCAGCAGCGCTTCAGTAAATTATGCGACGAATGACTCTGCCGGCCTGACCAATTGCAACGTCATCAATGTCGTCGCCTCGCCGCGCTGCGATTACATCAACACGGTTGGAACGATGTCGTTTGCGCCGGGAGAGACTTCCAAGTCTTTCTCCGTGGCTATCATCGATGATTCTTACGCCGAAGGTAACGAGTCGTTCACTGTTGGTCTCAACACTCCGAGCGGGGCTACGCTCGGAACACAATCAACCGCGACCGTGACAATTACCGACAACGACAGCAGCAATGGCACCAACCCAATCGACAGCACGGGTTTCTTCGTGCGCCAGCAGTACATAGACTTTCTCGGGCGCGAACCTGACCCACCGGGATTCGCCGGCTGGAGCAACACGATCAATAACTGCGCTCCCGGTGATACGAACTGTGATCGCATCCACGTCTCGCAACTCTTTTTCCAATCGGCAGAGTTTCAGGACCGTGGTTATTTCGTCTACCGATTTTATCCGGTGGCCTTTGGTCGCAAGCCTGACTACGCTGAGTTCGTGCCCGATCTGGCGAGCGTCAGCGGCTTTCTTGATGCAACGCAGTTGGAAGCGGCCAAGGTTGCGTTCATCAACGCTTTCATGGCGCGGCCGGCGTTTGTCAGCAACTACAACTCGCTCACAAATCAGCAATACGTGGATGCTTTGCTCAACACGGCGGGAGTGTCCTTGTCGAGCCGCCAGGCGATGATTGACGGGTTGAACAACTCGTCGATGACGCGGGCTGCGGTGTTAAGGCAGATTGTCGAGAGTACTGAGGTCTCGACGAAGTACAACCATCAGGCGTACGCCGTGATGGAGTACTTTGGATATCTCAGGCGTCAGCCTGATGGGTTCTACTTGCAATGGATTCAGGTGCTGGATCAATCAAACGATCCCCGCGGCATGGTGACGGGGTTTGCCACTTCGCAGGAGTACCGCAACCGCTTCGGGCCGTGAGAGAACAGAAGGCACTAAGCAGCGGGCAGTAGGCCGAAACGGCGGTCGATTTGCAATACGTTCAGCGGAACCAAACCTACGCCTTGGCTATCGATCTCCTGCAAAAGCGTCCGGGCCGAGCTTGCCCTACTTTCCAAAATTCCTCCAGTCAGTGTTAATAATCTACTGCCGAGGAGCGTTTTATGAGCGGAGAAGATTTTCAGGAGGAAGCTGTGCTGGCCGCCGTAAAACCGCTGAAAGCTCTGGAGCCGACCGAATCGGAAGCGAGGCGAATCGCTCCGGCTGGTCCCACTTCAATGTCCCGCGAAGCGGTCAAAGATCAGAGCCCGCTGGAAATTCTTTTTCGGCAGCATTCGGATCGCGTGTTCCGCACGGCGCATCGCGTGACCGGTAGCGCCGCGGACGCCGAAGACGTCTTGCAGACAGTCTTTCTGCGCTTGGCGCGGGGCACCGAGTCACCCAACACTCTCGAAAATCCTGAAGGGTACTTTGCGCGCGCGGCGATCAATGCTTCGCTGGATCTGCTGCGCAGTCGCAAGCGATCAAGAGTCGTCTCGTTCGATGACGTTGAGACGGGCGCGGCGGTTGCTACGTTTGCTTCCCAGCGAAACCCGGAAGCCGGACACGAAGATCGCGAGCTAAGAAATCTGATTCGCGCAGCGGTTTCGCGTTTGGGGACGAGTGCCGCGCAGATGTTTACGCTGCGATACTTTGAAGGCTACGACAACGGCGAGATTGCCCGGATCATGAGCACCTCGGCGCTGGTAGTCGGCGTCACGCTGCATCGCGCGCGGGCAAGATTGCGGAAAGAGATTGGGAGCTATTTGCGCGGCAGGGGCTAAGAGCAAAGAGGTAAGAGCAAAGGGCTAAGAGCAAAGGGCTAAGAGCAAAGAAAAGCAATCATCTTAGGAGAAGTCATGAAGAACAAAGAACTCGAGAACATCTTGGATAAAGTCACTGCCGGAATTCGAAATGAACAAGTCGATGCGGTGGTGGCCAGCGACGCGACAGAGCGCGTGTGGGCGCAGCTTTCGGTGGCAGCTGACGCCCGTGGGATGCGGGCGAACCTCGCGCAAGCGGCGAACGCTCCCGCTAACACAATCGAAGGATGCACGGATTTTCAGTCGCTCATTCCGGCGTATCTCAATCAGAAGCTTTCGGAACCGCGCGCCTTGTTGCTGGTCGATCACACGCACGAGTGCATTCCCTGCCGCCGGGCCCTGAAGCAAGCGCGCGAAGCTCGCGTGGCCGCGCCAATGCCGCTGCGAAAACAAGCGCGAAAGACTTTCAACTACAAGTTGAGCCCGGTGGTGATGCGTTGGGGTATCGCGGCTGTGCTGGTGATCGGCGTGGGATTGGTGGCGCTGCCTTTGCTGCAACGGCTAATGCCGATCGAAGCGACGGTGCAGGCCGCCGACGGAGCGGTGTACTCGATTGCTGATTCGCAGACGCGATCGATCAATGCCGGTGAGAAGTTGGCGCGCAACCAGGTGATTCGCACGGCAAAGGACGCCCACGCAGTCGTGCGTTTGGGCGACGGCTCGACGATTGAAATGAAGGATCGCTCTGAGTTTTCGATCGATCAATCCCTGCGCGGCACCACGATTCATCTCGATCGCGGTAGCGTGATTGTCGAAGCGGCAAAGCAAAAGGACCACTTGTATGTAGACACCGGCGATGCGCTGGTTTCGGTGACCGGCACGACGTTCTCAGCCAACGCGGGTACGAAAGGCTCGCGCGTTAGCGTGATCGAAGGCGAAGTGCGTCTGGATCGCTCCGGCCAAACACGCGTGCTGCGCGCCGGCGAGCAGGCGACGACTAGTGCGTCGATCGAAACAATTCCGATTAAAGACGACGTTAGCTGGAGCCGCAACGCGGCGCGTTACGGCAAGACTCTCCAGAGTTTGGCGGCGCTGCAGGCTGAACTGAACTCACTGCCAAAGCCTGGCGTGCGCCACTCGACGCGTCTGCTGGACATGATGCCGGCGAATACGGTTTTGTACGCGGCGCTGCCGAATCTCGGCGCGACGATCGCGGAATCGCACCGCATCATGCAGGAGCGCATTGAGCAGAATCCGGCGCTGCGCGAATGGTTTCAGAACAGCAACAAGGCGAAGGGCCCTGAACTCGGGCAGGCCATCTCAATAATCAAGGATTTTGGCGAGCAGCTTGGCGACGAAATCGCGATTGGCGCGGGCATGGACGATCAGGGCAACCCGGTCACGCCAATCGTACTGGCTGAACTAAAGAACCCGGCCGGCTTTCGCGCCTTCTTTGATTCTGAAGTTCTAAGAATGGGTGGCGCCGGCAAGGGACCGCAGGTTCAGTGGATTGACGATCCACGCGCCCCGCAGCCCGCGGCCAGCTCAAGCGGAGCAACGAAGGACAAGGAACTGTACGTTTGGATCAATGGCGACGTACTGGTTGCTTCTCCGAAGCTCGATCAGTTGCAATCGCTCGCGAAGAACTCAGCCAGCGGCTTTGCCACGACGCCCTTCTATGCACGCGTTGCGGATGTCTATCGCGAAGGCGCCGGCTTGGTGGTTGCGGCCGATCTGGAGAAGATCATCGGGCACACTCGGGGCTTGCGCAGAATCGCGGTCGGCGACCAGCATGAGCAGGCGCTGAATCAACTCGGCGTGTTCAACTTGAAATCGTTTGTCCTGGATTCGAAAGACACCGACGGCAAGACTCACACGCGCGCTGTGCTTTCATTCAATCCTGCGGATCACGGCATCACATCGTGGCTGGCCCAGCCGGCGCCGATGGGATCCCTCGGGTACATCTCTCCGGACGCGAATCTGGTAGCCGGCTTTGTGGTGAAGAACCCGTCCGCGTTGGTTGACGATCTGTTGGGCGCGCTCAACACCGTCTGTCCGGATCTGAACAAGAAGTTGGATCAGTTGCAGACCGAGCACGGCCTGGACGTGCGCAAAGATTTCGCGGCCCCGCTGGGTGGCGAGTATGCGTTCGCAATCGATGGCCCGATTCTGCCAACGCCTTCGTGGAAATTGATTTTCGAAGTGAACGACCCCGCGCATCTGCAGCAGACGCTCGAGCGCGTCGTCGACGAAATCAACAAGCAAGCCGCGAAGGAAGGGAAGAACGGACTCTCGCTTGAGCGTTCAGATCTCAACGGCCTGCCTTTCTACACTTTGAAGTCGAAGGACTTCGGGATGATCGAAGTCAACTACACGTTCGCAAACGGCTACATGATTGCCGGGCCGACGCGCGCGTTGATCGAGCAGGCGTTGCAGTATCACGATTCAGGCACGTCTCTGAATCGCTCGGCGAAATTCACTGCCGGCTCG